>Ga0315545_1000528_pt1 | contig 40131 bp, 49 predicted proteins | sample SalMarSW160210MG_FD_203096 | JGI IMG/M metagenome (GOLD analysis project Ga0315545, IMG submission 203096) | Salt marsh sediment microbial communities from the Plum Island Ecosystem LTER, Massachusetts, United States - Salt Marsh Sediment SW1602-10 ...
CAGAAAAAAAACATAAAAATGGGCTTTTCCCGGAGAATTTGATACTGGTCTAAAAAAAATTATAAAAAACATCTGTTTCAGTTTGATTTTATAATACAGAAAAAATTTATTATATAGCTGTTATTCAGTTTAATAGATGTTGTAATTTGTAGACTTGGATTTTCTGTGTTAAAAAAATACAAATAGTGTTTAAAATTTTACCGGTCGAATGATACAATGTATTGCCAGAATATATATTTTCGCCCCGTTTAAATTTAAAAGAGTATTAATTTAAATCTGAGGCAAAACTTAAAAAACAAAAGATGAAAATTTTCATCATCTGCTATGAATGCTAACAATAATGAGGCTACGGCTCTCCATCGTGAGAGCCGCCTCGTGGGTTGTTCTTCTTATGAAGAACCTGGCGCGAAAACCATGATTTTTTCGCAATACGAAATCCCAAATCAGTTAGTTAGCAACCGAAGTTCGGAATTCATGCACCGTTACTTCCCCCTAACGACTATTGACTCCTGGAATGATTGGAAATGGCAGCTCCAAAACGCTTTCACAAGCGTTGACGATCTAAAGAAAATCATGAAATTATCATATAAGGAGCTTATGGCTATTAATAACCTTAATGGTCGTCTTCCGTTACGGTTAACTCCGTATTTTGCATCTCTTATTTACGACACAAAACCTTCGCATCCTTTAAGGCGTAATGTTGTACCTGTTGTGGAAGAACTGCATGAGAAGAATATTGAACAATCAGATCCTTTGCACGAGAGAGCATTCTCTCCAGTAAAAGGGATAGTCCACAGATACCCCGACCGGGTTCTTTTCACTGTGACCCAGGTTTGTTCGAGTTATTGCAGGTATTGTACCCGTTCCCATTCCGTCGGGAGACTTGATAAACCGGGACGGTATGATTATGAAAAAGCTTTTAATTATATAGCCAGCCACAAAGAGATCAGGGATGTACTGGTTAGCGGAGGAGATCCTCTTACACTTTCTGATGAAATTCTTGATCATATTCTTTCAAATATACGGAAGATTGAGCATGTCGAAATTATCAGGATCGGCACCAGAGTTCCTGTAGTACTCCCACAACGTATTACTGCCAATCTGATTGAAATACTCAGAAAATATCACCCGCTTTTTATAAGTATTCATTTTTCACATCCTTCGGAGATTACTGAGGAGTGTACGAAAGCCTGCACCAAGCTTGCTGATGGAGGCTTTCCTCTGGGAAGTCAGACAGTTCTCCTCAAAGGGATCAATGATAATGTTCCTGTTATGAAGGAATTGATGCATAAATTGCTGCAAATAAGGGTCAGACCTTATTATCTCTATCAATGTGATTTAATCCCGGGATCAGGTCATTTCAGGACAACAGTGAAAAAGGGACTTGAAATTATAAGAGGATTAAGAGGTTTCACAAGTGGTTATGCAGTGCCTACATTTGTTATTGATGCTCCAGGAGGAGGTGGTAAGATACCTCTTCTCCCTAATTATGTGGTGGAACACAATAATGAACATATTGTTCTGCGTAACTATAACGGTGTTTTATGCGAATATCCTGAAAAATAGGACTTACCGATGAAAGTTGGTTTGACATTTGACCTGAGGTCATGGTATCTTGACCGTGGTTATTCTATGGAGGATACTGCTGAGTTTGATAAACAGGAGACTGTCGATGCAATTGAAGCAGCACTGAGGAATATGGGATTTGAAACGGAACCAGTTGGTAACTGTTTTCAATTGATTGATGCGCTTTCAGCAGGCAAACAATGGGATCTTGTTTTTAATATCGCTGAAGGCCTTTACGGTGATGGCAGGGAATCGGTGGTTCCTGCGATTCTGGATCAGTACAGGATACCATATGTCTTCAGTGGACCTGTAATAATGGGTATATCTTTAAATAAGTATTTGACAAGGCTTATTGTCTCAGCATCGGGAGTTCCGGTCAGCCCGGGAATGCTTGTTTCTGAACTGTCTGATATTGACAGGTGTACTCTTGAATACCCTCTTTTTATAAAACCTGTATCTGAGGGTACAGGAAAGGGGATCACTGAAAAGAATATGATCAAAACACCAGATGAACTTAAACAGATGGCTGAATGGATACTTGCCAGATATAAACAACCGGCCCTCGTGGAGGAGTTCCTGCCGGGAAGGGAATTTACCATAGGGATAATCGGTTCAGGAGAGGATGCATTTGCTATAGGAGGCATGGAAATAGTATGCAATGATAATCTCCCCTATTCAGTTGAGTTTAAAGAGAATTACCAGTATTATTGCAGGTATATACCCATAGACGATGACTTTGTTGCCAAGTGTAACAGTGTGGCATTAGGTGTATGGAAAGCTCTCGGGGCAGTCGATGCCGGAAGAGTGGATGTAAAAGCCGACAGAATCGGGAAAATATGTTTCATGGAGGTTAATCCCCTGGCCGGACTTCATCCGGTACATTCCGATCTTCCTATCCTGGCAGGAAAGACAGGAATAGATTACCAGATATTACTGGAAATGATAATGAATTCTGCAATCAAAAGACTTCAGTTGAATCCATGATAAGACAAAAATGCTGTATACTGTTTAACCAGCCCAGTGAAGGTGCGCTTGCTGATGAACTGGATGTTATTCATCAGGTCGAATATGTTGAAAAAAGCCTCATTGAACTGGGAATAGATACTTACAGAATGGGGATCACTGAGAATTTCGTGAGCGAGATCTCCCGACTTGCAGAGAATAAACCTGATTTTGTTTTTAATCTTGTTGAATCAATTAATAATAAAGGTGAGCTCTGTTATTTTATTCCGGCGCTTCTGAATATGCATTCGATACCTTATTCAGGTAATCCACTGGAGGCAATGTTCATAACAACCAATAAATCGCTTACCAGCAAAACATTGCAAAATGCCGGAATAAAAACTCCCGGAGTATATCTCCCTTCACAAGGTGAGATGCTAAAGACCGGACATAAATATATAATTAAGCCTGTATGGGAGGATGGATCATTGGGAATAACTGTAGACTCAGTTTTTAAATACGAATCCGGCTACGAAAAAAGACTTATGGATTATGAAGATAATCACTGGCTGATACAGGATTATATTGATGGCAGGGAGTATAATATAAGTCTGCTTGCGGGGGAAAACGGACCTGAAGTACTGCCTCCTGCGGAGATCATCTTCCGTGATTATAAACATGACAAGCCGAAGATAGTTGATTTTAAGGCTAAATGGGAAGAGGAAAGCTTTGAATATAAAAATACCATCAGGGAATTTCCGGGAGAAAAACTTAACCCGGCCCTCAGGGAAAAAATAGTTTCAGTCTCAAAGATGTGCTGGGATCTCTTTGGACTTAAAGGATATGCGAGGGTCGATATGAGGATAGATCACCTGGAAGATACGTATGTGATCGAAGTAAATGCAAACCCCTGCCTTGCTCCTGACAGCGGTGTTGTAGCAGCAACACAGGAAGCAGGTCTTCAGTTTAAAACGGTTGTCCAGCAGATTATTAATGATCTAAACAAGTAATAATATGGCAAAAGCAGTGAAAGGTATTACTGAAGGCGACAGGGCATTTATTGAAGAGATCCTTAGATCAACGGTTTTTTTTTATGAATTTGAAATTGAGACAGCACTTGAGATAACTGACGAAACACTCGCAAAAGGTTCTGAGGAAAGCGGTTATTCCTGGATGAAGATTTCTGAAAATGGTGATATGGTTGCATTTGCTAACTATGGTAAGAACAGCTTTTCGATTCATTCATGGGAAATTTACTGGATTGCAGTTCATAACAACTCCAGAAGCAAAAAACTGGGATCAGTACTTCTACAGGCAGTTGAAGAAGATGTAAGAAAAGCCGGAGGGAAGATCATCTGGATCGAAACCTCAGGCAGACCATTGTACTTACCGACGGAAATTTTTTACAAGCGAAATGGTTATGCTCTCCAGGCCAGCCTGAAAGATTTCTATGGTCCGGGTGACCCCAAACAGATATATGCTAAAGTCTTGTGAAGGTTGGGAAGGATGAGCACCCAGCACCACTTCTTACTAAATCAGATTTGAATTATAATAATCGGGATTTCCTGTTACTTCCTCACCTAACCAACCGGGTCTTTCAAAATTCTCATTTTGATCAGACAGTTCTATTTCTGCAATGATAAGACCCTCATTTTTCTCATGGAAAACATCCACTTCATAAGTGTGTTTACCTGCAGGAACATAATACCTTGTTTTGACTATTCTCCCCGGCAGGCAGATCTTCATAATCTCTCCGGCATGTTCTATACTAACAGGAATACTCCATTCTTTACGGCTTAATAATTCTCCCTTTATCAGGCTTTTTATCGTAAGACAAGCTTTATTGTCAGCAATACGCAGTCTTACTATTCTTTTAGGATTTGTTGACAAATAGGTCTGAACAATCTCTGTTTTTTCGGTGATAAGATGTCTGAATTCACCTTTAACAAGAAATTTTCGTTCCGTTTCAATTGACATTGTTTTTTCAGTAAAGTTACCAAATCGGATCAATTAATTGCATTGTGCATTTAATTCAAATAGTAACAGGCAACGTAGATTAATTAATTATACCTGAACATAACAAAATGTAAGATGAGGTAATACGGGTGGCCACTTATTAAATATTGCAGGTATTTAACGTAATAAATTTCAGAAATAATGAAATAATCAATATTTTTATGGTTTAAGCAAGGTTTTTATTATCAGTTAATTGCTATATGGATGTACGAATAGAACCAGGCTGGAAAGCGAAGCTTGAGCATGAATTTACAAAAGACTATTTCCGGAAACTTGCAGAGTTTGTTAAGTCAGAATACCGTACAAAGACCATATACCCGCCTGGTCCTTTGATTTTCAATGCATTTGACTTGTGCCCCTTTGACAGGGTAAAGGCAGTGATTATAGGACAGGATCCTTACCACGGACCGGACCAGGCTCATGGTTTGTGCTTCTCAGTAAGAGACGGTGTTGAGTTTCCTCCAAGCCTTATCAATATTTTCAAAGAAATAGAATCTGACCTGGGAATAGTTGTGCCCCGGTCGGGCAATCTTGAAAGGTGGGCGAAGCAGGGAGTTTTACTTCTGAATGCCACACTGACTGTGAGGGCACATCAGGCAGGTTCTCATCAAAACAGAGGATGGGAAGAGTTTACTGATAATGTGATCAGCCTGCTTGATAAAGAAAAACTGAACCTGGTTTTTTTCCTGTGGGGAGCTTATGCACAGAGGAAAGGTGCATCAATAGACAGATCAAAACACCTGGTCCTTGAATCGGTTCATCCCTCCCCCCTTTCGGTTTCGCGCGGATTCTACGGCAACAGACACTTCAGCAGATGTAATGATTATCTGCTGAAAAATAGAATTGAGCCGATTAACTGGGGATAGATGGCAAGGATAAAGGATAAAGGATAAAGGATAAAGGATAAAGGAGAAAGGATAAAGTTGGAGTGGAGCGGAAATCCCGACTGAACAAAGTGAATGTCGGGGGAGAAAGTTGGAGCGGAGCGGAGATTCCGCAAAGCGGAAAAGGCGGAAGTGAATAGTATTAATTTTTGTTTTTATTACAAAGCTGTTGAGATGCCGTGCTCAATAGTTGCTCTTATTTCTTCATAATTTTCGAAACCAATTGATAATCTGATCATTCCAGGCTCAGGATATTTTGCTCCCCACACGGCTTCTACCGGCATAAGGATTGTTATGGGATCACCAAGTGAAGGGATAAGTTTTATTTTGTCAGATACTGCTTGAATAAAACTGTCCCTTCTCAACCTCTTCTCATTTTCATCTTTACCATCAAAATCAAATGTAATCATTGCTCCGAAGCCTTTGTTGCCAAATAACCTTACTGCTTCAATATGAGTTGGATGTACCTGAAGACCTGGAAACCATACTTTCCTTATCCCCGGGACCTTGTTCAGCATTTGCGAGATTCTGTCAGCGTTTGAACATTGCTGCCGGAACCTCAGTTCAAATGTCTGGATCTGTGTATGAAGACGGTAAGCATCATCAGGGGATATCATATGGCCGATCAACTTACGATATTCAATCGCAGCCTTCATGATACCGGTATCATTTCCACACAGTACACCGGCAGTAAGATTACCATGACCCGAAAAATATTTTGTTGCACTGTAAATAACAATATCAGCTCCACTCTCCAGAGGCTTCCAAAGAACAGGAGTTGCAAATGTATTGTCAACTATTACCCTGCAGCTATATTTCCCGGCTATTCTTATCAGTTTATCTGCATCCGGGACTATCAGCATCGGATTTGAAATAGCTTCAATATAAACAAATTCAGGCTTTAAGGTTTTGATTGTATTTTCAAACTTAACCGGATCATATTTCTCGTTGTCCGGAAGAAAAGTATGGATATCAATACCCCGGCGTTTTTTCAGGACAGATTCCATATAGGAGATAGTACCACCATATATTTCGCTGAAGAACAACCATGGTTTTGTTGCTTTACCATACTGAAAAATTGAAACCACAGTATCTATTGCCGACATACCCGACTGGGTCAGTAGTGCCCAGTTGCAGCCTTCAAGCTTCATGATCTCTCCCTCAGCGTCCACCACCGTCGGATTACGGTACCTTGAATAAATATACAGGTCAGGTTCCCGCTCGTTATCAGCCTCTTTCTTAAAAGCCTCAGATGTTACAGAAGCATCATAGAGTTCAAAGCCGGCATCCCTGTACAAAGGGATCCTTGAACTGTTAATTTCCTTTCTTTTCATATTAATCCAACGGAGCATCAAGTGTTACCTCGTGAATCTCGAGCTTTTTGTCGGGCATATTTGAAATGAACACATGGTAAGTTATTTTAGCCTGACCAATATATGTCAGGTATGTATAACTGACAGGTCCTGTTGAAAAGATTTCGCCATTAATTTTTGCTGCAATTTCCGCTTTCGGGTATGCTTTTTCGAAGCGAAAGTATTCAGAGGTATCTTTTGCAGCAATATCTCCAAGTGTGTCAATACCACCGGATGTATCCACTATTACCTCAACAAAAGTAAGATCGGATAGATTCCTGACTCTTACATCAGTAGGGCCAACTGGTGAGAACTTTTGCTTCTTGCATGCAAAGATTGTCAAAATGAATATAGAAACCAGGAGGATTTTTTTCATTATCAGGAAGATTAATGAGGTTAATTACATATCTGACCTGAAATTTAATAAATTAGTTGCACACACCCTAAATAATATTCAGACTATTTGAAGACACCCAGCCTTTGTTACCATCAGAAAGTCTTATTTCATACCACTCCCCTACTTCATCCTCTATGGTTACCGTGGTGCCTTTATGCAGTACAAAGAGATCGGTACCACTTGCGTCGGGTGAGCTCTTTCCGCTAACTGACGGACTGAAAATGATTGCTTTATGATTATCGTAAACGAGAGATTTGTTTCTTACAGTGAAGGTAAATGATGATAATGTAAGAACCAGAAAGAAGAGTGCTGTCCAGAAACCAATTATCTTTATATGGTACTTTGATGAGTAGATATATAATGATAATAGAAGCAGGAATAAAATAAAAGCAGCCAGACTGATTTTTGCCCATCCGTTGGTCGGAATCAACAGTGCCAGAAAATCGAACCATCTGATAAAAAAGAGCTCCGGTATTTCTTCAAATCTGTCAACAACAAGTGATCTGGCAATTCCAAGATTGTAATTTATGTCTTCATCAGCAGGCTTTAACAAACGTGCTCTTTCATAAAATAATATGGCACCAGGGATATTGTTTAGTTTGAAGCAGGCATTGCCGATATTGTAAGCCAGTGCTGCAGAACGGTAACCGGTATTATATATCTCCATCCACTCGTCAAGTGCCTGCTGATATCCGGCTTCAGTGTAGTATTGGACTCCTTTGAGGAATTTCTGCTCTACCGTTTCCTGTGAAAACAGATCAGTTAGCAAGAGCAGCACCAACGGAAAAAGCACTATTTTACGCAAATTGAACTGCATCTTTTATCTTATTGAATTTTCAACTGATTTAATAAACTGCGAAGCTCCGTCATAGATTTTTTCTGCTTCTGTTCCCGAAGAAGGGGGTGCATATCTTGCATATTCACAGACGTCGAGGATACCCGAAAGTGTGTTTATTTTATCTGTATCTACACCTTTCTCATTCAATGAGTCGAATGTTTTGATCCGTGTAAGATCTGCCACGGGAATATTAAGTTTGTCGCTCAGATAACCCCATAAAGCCTTCAGTATCTCCTCATAAAACCTGTCAATCTGTTCAGTTTTAAGACAACGGGAAGCTTCCCTGAGCCTTTTTACAGCGACCTTGGCAGCTTTCCGGTTCCTGACGGCATTTATATCAGCATTACGTCTTATATGTTCTTTCCTGACAAACAACACAATCAGGAAGGTAAACAGTGCAAATCCATAGATGCTATAGAATGAGCGTTTTGAAAATAAGACATTCCCTGTTTTTTTGAGCTTGCCCGTTTCAGATCTGATGAAACGGATGTCTTTGCCAAGATATTTTACATCTTCTCTGGATACTCCGCCATATACTATGACACCGGTACTGACGTCACTGCTCTTGCGGGCATGAAAACGGAATTCAGGGGTGGTCAGCCTTTCATATTTACCTGTGCTGACATCAAAATAGGAATAAGTTACCGGAGGAATGGTAAAATCGCCATAATGCCTCGGAATAAGCAGATAATCAAAACTCTTCTGACCGGTTGAACCGCTAAGGTTGTTTTTAATATTATCAGTTATTTTGGGATCATATACCTCGAGGTCAGGTGGTAATTTTAAATCAGGAGCAGCAGCAATCTTAAGATTTCCATTACCGGCAAAAGTTATTTTAAGATTTACTGCATCGTTTACATTTACACTGTCTTTGTTCAGGGATGCATCAATTTTAAGTTTACCTACTACTCCTGAAAAATCATCCGGCTTTGAACCGGGTAATGGTTTCACGTTGACTCTTAGAGGCCTGCTTACAACAGCTTGTGGTACAGTCTGATATGTTGAGAAAAAGTCACCGAAAAAGGGATCAGACTGACCAGTTTTTTGCCGTACAAGTACGGAAATCTGAACCGGTTCGATATTTATTTCACCTGTGATCTGCGGATAGAGCAGGAACCGTTGTACAACTCCTGTCCCGTAAATAGTACCATCAACATTTTCACGCTGGAGGGAAGTAAGCGGAGAAGTATCAAGGTCTGTTTTCAAAAAACCATTAAATGAGGGATATTTAATTTCATTGATTCCTGAGATGTCAATCCTGGTATAGATCTTTACGGTTGCAACAATATGTTCGCCAAGAAATACTTCATTCCTGTCAAGTGAAAAATAAAGGAACAGGTCTTCATTCCCTGTCTGAACCTGTGTATCTGTTGCCTTATTACCTGAACCTGGAGGAACATTCTGTGCCTGTGCAGTACTCCCTATAACTTCAATGTGCAGAGAGTCGGACCTGTAGGTTTTATTCTTCAGGGTAAAAGTGGCCGGTCCAATAACAAATTTGCCTTCGCTGAGAGCCTGAAGATAATATACATACCTGTATGAGGTCTCGCGTGTAATTTTTCCGTTGATGATCTGGGTACTCGAACTGAACGATGTATTGGGCCCCATAAGTTTGTAAAAACCTTCAAATGAAGGAGCTGATAATTCTCCCCCTCCTGAATTCACCGTCCATATAACGCTGAACTGCTGGCCGACTCTTACAACTTCGGGATATTCAACATTTAATAATATCTCCTGTCCTGTCACCAGAATGGTACAGAGAAGGCCAAGTTGAAATGATAATATTCTTTTTGTTATTAAATTCATTCAGATTACCAGTTTTTTGCTGTTCTTACCCGTGCTTTTGCAGCTTTTGCAAGCTTGACTTTTTCCTGAACATCCTTTTCGTCATTGGCTATGGCATCCAATAACCGTTCAGCATCCTCCTTAGATATACTCTGCTGATCTTCCTGCTGTTGCTGATTGCTTTGTTGTTCCTCTTCACTGTTCTGACTCTGATCCTGATTTTGATTCTGTTCCTGCTCCTGCTCCTGATTTTGTTCCTGATTTTGATTCTCGTCCTGACCTTTATTATCTTTATTCTGATCCTGTTTGTTCTGTTGCTGTTGCTGTTGTTGTTGTTGCTGCAGCAGATCCTGTGCATAAGCCAGGTTGTATTTTGCTTCCATATTATCAGGATTTAATTTTAGTGAGCCTTTATAGGCATCGATACTTTCCTGAATTTTATCGGCCATCAATAAAGAGTTGCCAAGATTATAAAGAGCAGCAGCTTTTCTAATCTTGTCATCTGAAAGACCGGAGTTTTCCAGAAATTGTTTACCTGCATCATCAAATTTGTTCTGCTTATAGAGCGCATCACCAATATTAAATAATGCATCGGAGGATGATTCATTTTTATCTATTGCCCGGCGGTATGATATCTCTGATTCTGAGAATTTATTATCAAAATACTCCCTGTTGCCCTGCCTGATATATTTCTTTTCTCCCTGAGCTTTCAATACCAGGTTTGAGGCTGTTAACATGATGATAAACAGTATTATTACTGCTCTTGTGTTTCCTTTATTATTTATTCCTAAACCAATCATCTGTAATCAATTGACGAATTAGATCTTAAATTTAAACAATTTGATATTTGCAAGTCTCCTGTTCTTTCTGTCCATGATGATAAAATCGGTAAGAAGGAAAAACAGTGCTATGGCAGCAAAAATCTGGAACTGATCGTTGTATTCTGTATACATTGTACTTTCCAGCTCCTGTTTTTTCATTCTCCTTATTTCATTAAATATTTCATCCAGGCCAATATTGGTATTACTTGCTCTTACGTAATTACCTCCAGTAGTCAACGCAACTTTCTGTAGTATATTCTCGTCGAGTTTTGTTATTACAGTGTTCCCGTCCAGATCTTTAAGAAACTCTTTTCTCCCGCCTGTCACGACAGGAATCGGCACCCCCTCGGCAGAACCAATTCCGATAGTATGGATGATCACATCTTTACCTGTGGCTTCCTCAGCAGAAGCAACAGGATCATCCTCATGATTTTCCCCGTCTGTAATAATAATCATTGCTTTACTTTTGTCTTCTCCGGGGCTGAATGATCTTATTCCGAGGTCAATTGCTGCCCCGATGGCAGTGCCCTGTTTTGGGACCATCTCCGGATTAACTGTTGACAGGAACATCTTTGCAGAGACATAGTCAGTGGTTACAGGTAACTGCGTATAAGCATCTCCGGCGAACACTATTAATCCGATTTTATCATTTTCAAGATTATCGACAAGTCGTGAAATAGCCTGTTTCGCCCTTTCCAGCCTGTTGGGGTTTATATCCTCGGCAAGCATTGAATTGCTTACATCAAGTGCAATGATAACCTCGACTCCCTGTTTTTTAACCTCTTCAATCTTTGATCCGAACTGCGGTCTGGCAAGCATAATTACTGCGGCGAGCAGCGTAACTAGCTGAAGTATAAACTTTAACACCGGACGTACCTTTGACATTTCAGGCACCAGTCCGCGAACCAGGCGCGCATCACCAAACCGTCTCAGAGCTCTTTTTTTCCTGATATCATTAATAATATACAGTATCAGCAGTACCGGGAGCAGAAGCAGCAGGTACAAGTATTCGGGGTTTGCAAATCTGAATAGTTGCATAGCGATTCTTCTGTTTATGTCAGGTTTCTGAACAGAGTATTTCTGGTAATCATTTCAAATCCTATGAGACAGAATGCAAACAGTGCAGGCAGCAAGTACCTTTCTTCTTTTCTTGTGTATTGCCGGACATCAATTTTTGATTTTTCCAGCCTGTCAATCTCTTCATATACCTGCATAAGCTTGTCATTATCAGTGGCTCTGAAATATCTTCCACCGGTTGTCTGTGCAATCTCTTTAAGTATTCCTTCGTCTATTTCCACCGGCATGTTCTGATACCGTAGACCGAATGGAGTCTGAACCGGGTATGGCGCCATTCCCTGGGTTCCGACACCAATAGTATAAACTCTGATACCATATGTTTTTGCAATGCCGGCTGCAGTAGCTGGCGCAATCTCTCCCCTGTTGTTAACGCCATCTGTAAGCAGAATAATTACTTTACTTATTGCCTCGGAATCCTTGATCCTGTTAATGGCAGTAGCCAGGCCCATTCCGATAGCTGTACCGTCTTCAATCATACCGCTTTGAATATCACGCATAAGGTTAATAAGTACAGCGTGATCGGTTGTAAGCGGGCACTGTGTAAAGCTCTCTCCGCTGAATACTACAAGCCCCATACGGTCATAAGGTCTGCCTGAGATAAACTCAGTGGCGACATTTTTTGATGCTTCAAGTCTGTCAGGCTTAAAATCGCGCGCAAGCATGGAGCCGGAGATATCAAGGGTTAAAACAATATCTATTCCTTCTGTGGTTACATTCTGTAAAACATTAGTTGCCTGGGGACGGGCAAGTATTAAAATCAAAAGGCTTATTGCAGCAACACGGACAGCAAAAAGTAAATATCTTAAATAATTCCGGAAGGTATTGTCCGGATTACCGAATGATTGCAAACCCGGCATACGCAAAGAGGCAGATGTTTTATGTTGTTTAAAAATATAAAAAGCAATGATTGCAGGTACAATCAGAAGCAGATAAAGAAATTGAGGTTCACCAAATGTTATGCCTTTCATAGACTTTCCTCCTTCACCTTTTCTTTTATTTCTGCTGATTCCTCTTTCCTGGTTGCCACAACGAAATCCCAGGAATAGTCGTAACCCATCTCGTTCTCTGTCGGTTCAGGTTTGTACTTTGCAAATTTGACCAGATCGCCCCCGTTTAGTACCATTTTGAGCTTATTAAAAGACTCGTCCATAGTAAATCCGGTCTTAATGAGAGCCTCAAGAGTTTCAGAAGTTGTAAGCTCCATTGAGTATACACTGTATCTGTCCTCCAGATATTGACGCAGTATTTCCGTAAGGCGTGTATAATATTTTTTTATCTCACCCTTTTGCCAGAGTTTCTGAGCTTTCAGCTTTTCCAGCTCGCGGAATGCAACAACATGAGCCGGATCGGGATTAACCTGAGGGACAACCTCTGATTTGCTCTTTCTCAGTTTTCTTAAATAACCGGTAATAAAATAAATAAATGCAGCACCAAGAATGACAAGCAGGATCCAAGGGAATACCTCCCCGATCGTAACAGGTGCCCTGTAAGGTTGGATTATGTCAAAAATTTTTGCTGTAGTGTCAGCAGGTGCAATATTTACCCTTTCAACTTCAAGACGTGAATAATCTGAATAAAAGCGTTTTACACCACTCTCTGTTTTCAGCTCGGTATACACAGGATCTAACTGATAATGTCCTGAATTGAAAGATGTTACTATGTATTTATCAGTTATTTTTAATTTTCCGTCAGGTGAGATCAGACTGTCCCTTACCGGACCTGAGAGTATTTCAATATTCCCTGATAAGGTATCTCTGAACTGAGGCAGTGAAAGTTTTATACCGGATGGTTGATCAACCGTAACAGTAAAGCTGATCTGATCACCTATAAGTATCCGGGATGTATCAAATGCTGCTGTAACAGAAATATCCTGGCCCTTTGCCATGGAAAATGTTAACAGGCAAAGCAATACAGAACCGTAAACACGCTTCATTTTATTCATCTGTTCTCGAACAACTTAATAAGAGGTTTGACGTAGTCATCACCTGTACTTAACTCTGTCCAGTCAATTCCGTATCTCTTAAAAATATTCTTAATATATCCGGCATGATTGTTCCACCATTCAACATAATTATTCCTGGTCCGCCGCCTTGATGTATCAATCCATCGTTCCTCTCCTGTCTCGGAATCCGTTACTTTGATAAAGCCTATATCGGGAATTATTTTTTCAGCCGGATCAAATACTTTTAGCGCGACAATATCATGTTTGTTTGAAGCAATCTTGACAGCTTCTTCAAAGTCGGGAACCATGAAGTCGGAAATAATGAAGGCAGTACATCTTTTCTTGATGGCATTGGTAAGAAACCTGAGAGGCTCATCCAGATTACTTTTAAGGCTTTGTGCCTTAAAATCGAGAAGTTCCCGGATGATTCTCAGTATATGTTTTCTACCTTTCTGGGGAGGAATAAACTTCTCGACCCTGTCGGAGAAGAATATCACACCAATTTTATCATTATTGGATATCGCAGAAAATGAAAGGACTGCCGCTACTTCTGTCATAATATCTTTCTTATAGCTGACAGTAGTCCCGAAGTTTCCTGATCCGCTTACATCAATAAGCAGCACCACTGTAAGTTCCCTTTCTTCTTCAAAAACCTTGACATAGGGGTGATTGAACCGGGCTGTTACATTCCAGTCAATGCTTCTTATGTCATCCCCGTACTGATATTCCCTTACCTCACTGAATGCAATACCGCGGCCCTTGAAAGCACTGTGGTATTCACCTGCAAATATATGCCGTGTCAATCCACGGGTCTTGATCTCAATTCTTCTGACTTTTTTGAGTAACTCAGTTGATTCCATCTGATAACACCTAACCATTGAGACCGATTGAAACAACAAATGACCACTGTTCATCTGTCATTTCAATCAGGTATTCCTTATCTTTACGTTTATCTATCCATTTTAAATCGTCAATTCTTTTATATAATGAATTGAACTCTCCCACCTTATCTTTTTTAATCATCGGATCACATATTATCCTGATATGATTGCAAACCGAATCAGGAGTTAAAAAGAACAGTAATGTCTGAGTATTATAATTATCAGAGTATTTCAGATACTTATACATTTTATTCGAGACATTAATATTTTGCATCTCTTTGTGATTCTCGTTCATATATTTAATTATATCCCTTGCTTTGTAATCCACCAGGTTCTGGCCGGATAAACAATTGAGTGTCAGAAACAGTATAATAAGAAAAGCGATACTTCTCATTAGTTTAATATTACGGTACTTCTACAACATTAAGAATCTCTGAAATGATTTTGTCCTGATTAATATTTTCGGCTTCAGCTTCATAAGTCAGGCCTATTCTGTGCCGCATCACATCTGCACAGATAGTCCGTACATCCTCAGGAATTACATATCCTCTTCTTCTGATGAAAGCATAAGCTTTAGCGGCAAGAGAGAGGTAAATTGATGCTCTTGGGGAAGCACCATAGGAGATCATATTTTCAAATGCAGGAAGACCAAATTTTGCAGGATTACGGCTGGCGAAAACAATATTAAGAATATAATTCTCAATCTTTTCATCCATGTAGACTTCCCTTACAATATCACGCGCCCTTATTATATCACTGGTTTTCATGACTGAATTTGTTCTCGGGAATTCCCTGGCAAGATTCTCCCGGATTATTAATTTTTCTTCATCGATCAAGGGATAGTCAATCAGTACTTTCAGCATGAATCTGTCGACTTGTGCTTCAGGAAGAGGGTAAGTTCCTTCCAGTTCAATAGGATTCTGCGTGGCAAGAACAAGGAAAGGTTCGCCAAGAAGATAAGTTGATTCACCAATCGTAATCTGTCTTTCCTGCATAGCTTCGAGCAGTGCACTCTGAACCTTAGCAGGGGAACGGTTGATCTCATCGGCAAGAATGAAGTTGGCAAAAACAGGTCCTTTTTTTACAATGAATTCTTCCTTCTTCTGACTGTAGATCATGGTTCCTATCAGGTCGGCCGGCAGCAGATCGGGTGTAAACTGTATCCTGTTGAACTTTGCGTCAATTATCGCTGCCAGTGATTTTATTGCAAGCGTTTTAGCAAGCCCTGGAACTCCCTCAAGAAGAATGTGTCCGTTAGCAAGTAATCCTATCATTAACGAATCTATGAGGTGTTTTTGTCCGACAATCACTTTACCCATTTCCATCCTTATAACATCGACAAATGCACTCTCTTTTTCGATCTTTTCATTAAGAATTTTTATATCAGCTGTTTGCTCCATAGTTAAAAAATTTAAGATGCAAATATAATAAAAGGAGTATGATCCGAATCATATGTAAATATTCCGGAAATCCAACTGCAAAAAAAGCCTGTAATTTTCAAAAACCGAGTTAAGAAGTGTTAAAATTATGTTAAATGATGCAGGGTCAGAGGATTCCATTTAAAATTTGCCCTGACTGAACTTCTTAATACCAGAATTAACATCAAAGGAATAAAGGCTTCGTTTACCCTCTGTGGAAAGATAATAAGATGAAAGGCAAGAAAGCCGGCAGCCAGAAAGAATGTTAACCTGAACCACATGGTAGTATCAGATTTCAGAAAAAGAGCAACGAAACAAAACAAAATAAACGGACTAAGCCAGATAATATTGAGATTCCACCTCAACTGCTGATGATCTGTGAAGAAGTTGAAGAAGATCATTAATAAGGCAAGCACTGAGAAAACAGTGAAGATTATCAAATCCATAATGATATTTGCAGTTTTTCCTCTCAGCAAAGCTGTCAGTATTATAATGATTATCAGCAGAATGGAAAAAATAAAGAAAGGAGATAAAAGAAAATTATGTTTTATCACAAGCGGATCAAAATCAAGAATTGTAATTGAATTCTGAAGCAACGGCACCCTTTTTCCGTTTCTGTTAATAACTGCTTCCGACAGGCCTTTCTGCAATTCGAGAGGGAGGAACATACGGTCTCTGAAAGATGCTTTCTTATTACCCGGTGATCCCATCAGCAGATCTATGCCCAACTCCAGCCACGGATACGGTTTCTGGTATTCCCCGATCTTGTCACTGAATGACGGGAGTTTGCCTGTTTCCTGTGGCGGATACAGGAGCTTGTTTCCCACTGATTTCTCAATGATATCCCTGATTCTGGTCGAACAATTATCATAGAAAAAATCGTACCGGTATTTTACGTTTTCTGGTTTTAGATTTTCGGTTATAAGTAAAAACAACCGTTCGATTTCGTCAGGTTCAAGGTTAAGTTTTTGTGCTTCAACCCATCTCTCTTCTAAGAAGTATTCCTCCAGGAAACTGCTGAAAGGATATGCAACCAGCATATACATGAGCCTGCCCTTTGCAAACTTCCAGGCGAAGTTGGGAGTGCTGAAATCAAATACACCCCAGTTATATACTATGTCGCTGTTATTACCGGGTATTATGATCCTGAGGGCACTATGACCATATATTGAATATGTTTCAGTACCCGGTCCGCATGTTATCAGGTAAACTTCAGCTTCCGGCTCTTCCTGTGATTTGAGTACAGTCAGTCCTGAAATAAGAAATAATAAAAGGTAACAGATAAACTTTGTCATAAGTAAAAGAGTGGATGTAAACCTAAGAGTTTTTTCAGAGAAAAAAAAGAGGAAAATGAAAAGGCTGTTGCTTGGTGCCGGGTGCTTGGTGCTGGGTGCTTGGTGCCTGGTGCCTGGTGCCAGCCTTCGCTACCTCCTTTGCTTCTCTTCGGAGGTCGAAGAAAGCTTCGGCTGGTAATACTGGGTACATTTAGTTATGGGCTACGGGCAACAGGCTACAGGTTACAGGGCAATTCTTTAATCTTCTGGAAGAAATTACAAGAGGAGAACAATAATAAAAAACAGGGTTTTAGCTGTTTTTATCATTTTTTGATAGTTTTGTGTCGCCGGACAATTGTCCGGTCGGCATTTGTTCAGATTATTCGTTTATTAACCTAACATTAAATAACATGAAAACCAGATTATTGCTGATTTCAATGACAGTTTCTGTCATTACAATGAACTGTCAGAAGAAGGTAGATTTTCCTATAACCGACCTGCACATACATTTGAAAGGCGATTTCACAATTGAGGATGCAGTGAGGAAATCTGAAGCTGAGAACATCCAATATGGCATCGCTGTTAACTGTGGACTGGGATTTCCTGTACATAATGATTCCCAGATAGATTCCTTTCTCCTGACTCTGAAAGATTACCCCCAGTTCTATAAGGCAATGCAGGCGGAAGGCAGGGAATGGGTTGACCTGTTTTCGAAGGAATCAATTGACAAATTTGATTATGTTTTTACAGACGCCATGACCTTTACTGATGAAAAAGGAAGAAGAAACCGTATATGGATCCCTGAGGAGACATTTATTGATGATGAAGAAGAATTCATGGACTATCTGGTTGAAACACTGGTTACTATTTTAAATACAGAACCTATCGATATTTATGTAAATTCAACATTCCTTCCAGAACAGATGGCCGACAGATATGACCATTTCTGGACGGAAGAGAGGATGGACAGGGTTATTAAGGCAGCAAAGGATAATGATATTGCAATTGAGATTAATAACAGGTATAAAATACCTTCAGCTGAGTTCATTAAGCGGGCCAAGAAAGCAGGTGTTAAATTCACTGTCGGGACTAACAATGCCAATAGTAATTTCTCCGGTGCTGATTATGCAATTGAAATGATAAGGGAATGCAAGCTTGAAGAGGGTGATTTCTATCTACCGGAAAAAAAAGATTTAGATCTGTAAGCAGGATTCAGGTTTATTCTCCGTCTCATAAAACCAATATTTTCTGAATTTATGGAGCATCTAGCATTGGCCAGAGTATTGAAGTTCCTTCCGGGAATTATTCTTGGATTGACTGTTCATGAGTTCAGTCACGCACTGGTTGCTCACAAATGCGGGGATTCAACATCGAGGGATCAGGGACGGGTAACTTTAAATCCTTTTAAACATATTGATCTGATGGGCTTTGCAATGCTGCTTATTGCAGGATTCGGCTGGGCCAAACCTGTGCAGTTTAATGAAAAGAATCTGAGGAATCCCAGGACTGATGTAATGAAAATAGCTGTTGCCGGCCCTTTTTCAAATGCAATTATCGCGATGGTTCTCTCTGTATTGTTTTCGTTGTACAGCCATTTTTTCAAAGGATATTATGGCAGCGGGATGCAAATAATAAACGAAGTATTCATCTATGCGATTTATATAAACTGGGGATTGTTTATTTTCAATCTTATTCCACTTCCCCCTCTCGATGGATCACATCTCCTGTTGCATCAGTTTAAACGATTCCCACTTCTCTATGAAGGATTCTATAAATATGGTTCGTGGATCTTTTTTGGTCTCATAATCGTAACGGTTTTCACTGAGATCAACTTGTTGCCCATATGGCCAGTAATTCAGTTTCTGGGGGAAGGATTTCTTTCGCTTGTAGGATACAGTTAATTAACTGTTTTTTCTTTGTATTAAGGGAAAAATTTAGTATCTTGTAGGAAATGTACCTTTAATGAAATTAACTGTTATCATACTATTAATTACCATGGGAAGTTGCGTTTATCCCCAGGCTGACAGGTATGAAGCGGCCAGGGAGAGAATGGTTGCAGTTCAGATCATGAACAGGGGAATAACAGATGCTGCTACACTGAAGTCAATGAGCAAAGTGCCACGTCATTTGTTCGTTCCAAAGGCATATGAAAGGGAAGCGTACGATGACAATCCACTTCCCATTGGTTACGGGCAAACAATTTCCCAGCCCTATATTGTGGCCTATATGACAGAGGTAGTCAGGCCGACTGCAAAGAAAAAAGCTCTTGAGATTGGAACCGGCTCGGGTTATCAGGCAGCAGTTCTTGCCGAGATTGTCGATAAAGTATTTACAATAGAAATTGTTCCGGAACTGGCCAGTGAATCTGCCGAACGGTTTAAAGAACTTGGTTACAAGAATATTGTCTCTAAATTCGGGGATGGTTACAAGGGATGGCCTGAATATGCTCCCTTTGATATAATTGTTGTTACTGCAGCAGCAGAGGAAATACCACAACCCCTTATAGATCAGCTTGCTGATAACGGAAGGCTGGTCATTCCTGTCGGTGCTCCCTCAGCAATCCAGGAACTTATTCTGCTGGAAAAAAAGAACGGAAAGATCAAAGAGAGCCGTTTGACTTTTGTACGGTTTGTTCCTTTCAGAAGATTGTGATTCCTGAGCGACTGTTCGCTACGCACAGGCAGGCGCACTTCCCACTTTCAAGATTGCTCACCTTATTCACCCGGGTCCAACACTCGACCCACAGTGTTCGGATTGCTCTCTTTTGCAGTTTAAGAGCCGATTAATTTGAAATGTTGGTCAGGTAATCAGATAATATTTACAACTATTCAAATGAATTGTTATTAAAAATTCCCGATAAAGTAGAACAACCTGTCATCAATATCAGGATATTTGCATGTTTTAGATAAATCTGAGTTTTTATGCCGGAGGAGGAAAAGAAAAAAGTCACCAGCGGTTTAAAAGAACTGTTTAAATTATACCGGTTTCTTAAGCCGTATCGATGGACATTTGCACTGGGAATGTTTTTCCTGTTGATATCCAGCGGGGCAAGCCTTTTGTTCCCGAAATATCTTGGGAACATGGTAGATGTTGCGAATAAAGGAAGGATCCTCAGCGAGATCAGCCGCATAGGATTGATATTACTTGCCATAGTGGTTGTACAGGCAATATTTTCCTATCTCCGTACAAGGATATTTGTGTTTGTGACCGAGAAAACACTTGCTTCAATCCGACAGCATGTTTACAATCATCTGATCAAACTGCCAATGTCCTTTTTCTCTGAACGAAGGGTTGGGGAACTGAACAGCCGGATCTCTTCAGATATTTCCATCTTGCAGCACTCCATAACGGAAACCCTGGCTGATCTTCTCTCCCAGCTTCTGATAATTACCGGAGGAATAACACTGATGATGGTAACCTCCTTCAAACTAACCATGTTCATGCTTGCAGTATTACCTGCTACGGCGCTGTTTGCATTCTTTTTCGGAAGGGCTATACGCAGATATTCTAAAAAAGCCCAGTCACATATAGCTGAATCAAATACTGTTGTTGAAGAAACACTGCAGGGGATACAAAATGTTAAAGCCTTTACAAATGAGTTTTTTGAGATCAACAGGTATCGCGAAAAAACTGATGAAGTAGCCAGTGTCGGAATAAAAGGAGGGAAATACCAGGCAGCAGTTTCTTTCATTATCCTTGGATTTTTCATAGCTATGGGTCTGGTGATATGGCGTGGTGCTCTACTTATTGCAAAGGGAGAAATGGAGGCAGGACAACTTTTCTCTTTCGTTATTTATTCAGGTTTCATTGCAGGAAATATCGCGGGTATGGCCGGTGTCTACACCCGTTTGCAAAGAACTATTGGCGCAGTAGAAAAGTTATTGCTGCTTCTTGATGAACCTGCTGAAGATATAGATGAGGTGTATATACCTGATCCTGCAGACATTCTGAGCGGGCGAATTACCTTTAACCATGTTGATTTCAGGTATCCTTCACGGGAGGAAATTACAGTATTAAAAGATGTAAGTTTCAGCATTGAACCCGGACAGGAGGTTGCTCTGGTCGGTCCGAGCGGAGCAGGGAAATCAACTCTTGTGTCCCTTCTGCTTCGATTTTATTCGCCCACAAACGGAACGATCTTTTTTGACGGCCGTGACAGCCAGAGTTATCCTATCACTTCAATACGGAAGCAGATGGCTATCGTAATGCAGGATGTATTCTTATTCGGAGGCACTATCCGCGAAAACATTGCCTACGGCAAAACTGATGCAGGAGAACAGGAAATAATTGATGCTGCCGTTAAGGCAAATGCATGGAACTTTATACAATCATTTCCCGATAAACTTGATACTGTTGTGGGTGAACGTGGTGTTCAGCTTTCAGGCGGTCAACGCCAGCGTATTGCAATTGCCCGGGCTGTTCTGAAAAATCCCAAAATTCTGATTCTCGACGAAGCCACCTCTTCGCTCGATTCAGAATCTGAACGGTTTGTCCAGGACGCTCTTGAAAAGCTGATGCAGGACCGCACATCTGTTGTGATTGCCCACAGGCTTGCTACTGTCCGCAAAGCGGATAAGATAATAGTCCTTAATGAAGGTACCATTGTTGAACAGGGAACCCATAATGAATTGCTTTCAAATGATAATGGCATTTACAAAACCCTTACAGAGCTTCAGTTTGCCAAATGAACCGGTAAGGGATGTGCGGTTTGAGGGATTTCCTCCCTCCGGTCGTCAAGCTCCCGGGATTTCGTTCCACTATACGGAACTCAACAACTGGTAACCTGCAACTTAGATTAATTATGCAACTCTGTATGCTGGGACTTTGAGACCAGGGTATTTTTATTTCTATTCAATTAAATAAGGCAGAAATATATTTTTTAAATAAATTAAGTTTTTAGTTGCAAAACTAAAAACTTCGTTGTATATTTGGTATGAATTAATATGAACAAATGAAAGAAGAACATTTAAGCTATCGAATTCAGTTTAAAAAAAATTATTATCAATGATTTCACATGCATATATATGTATTGAATTTAAGGTGATTATGAATATTTTGTTTACAATAACAAATAGTAATATTATTCAAATAATCATTTAAAGGAAAATGCTATGGAAGAAGACTTGAAGAGAATTCCTGGTTTCGATGATATCGTATTCGAGATCAGGAATAAGGAATACGGAGCTTACAAACTGCGCAGGAAATACTCACGAACGTTGCTTATTTCTATGATTATAGGGATAGTTATTGTTGTTACTGCTGTTATTACCCCTTATCTGAACGCAAAAGCTCTGGAAGGCCAGCGTCAGACACGTGAAGAAGTACAGGTAGAGATCAAGATGGAAAATCTGGATCAGCCGACTGAAACGGTTGCTCCTCCCCTTCCACCACCTCCTCCGCCTTCGGATATAGTCCAGCAGACAAGATATGTTCCTCCTGTGGTCGTCGATACAGTTAAACCAGAGGATATGATACAACTCATGACTGTTGACGAAGCGCAAATCGAGGTGGTTGATCACGCAGTTGATGAGGTGTTTGTTGTTCAGGAAGAAGTCAAAGAGGAAATCCAGGAGGAAGAACCAGAACCTGAACCATTTGTTGTTGTTGAAGAGATGCCTATGTTCCCTGGTGGCAATGAGGCTTTACAACAATATATCGCTGACAATACTCAATACCCAGAAGTAGCAAAGGAAAACAATATCCAGGGTAGAGTCATAGTCAGATTCTGTGTGACTTCAACCGGAAGTGTAAATCAGATATCAATATTCAAGGGTGTTGATCCTGAACTTGATGAAGAAGCCATGAGAGTTGTTTCAACCCTTCCTACATTCAAACCAGGCAGGCAGGGTGGAAAACCAGTACCTGTCTGGTTCATTGTACCCATTAATTTTCAACTTAAATAAAATCACATATAGGAAGTCAGAGAAAAGCTTACAATAGAAATATTTTATGCTCTGATTGGCTTGATTTTTGTTGTACAGAATATAATCCTGACAGCTTAATATAATGAGAAAGACAGCATTGTTACTTACCTTTTCTCTCATTTTCTTTTCCTGTGAGAAGGATGATTTTCCTTCCAGAGTATCTTTTGATATCACAGGCCGGCTTCTTGAAGGGAAACATATAGATTGTATCGATATTGACATAAAAGGGAACATCTACATAGCTTCTGACAAGGAACTCTATTATACAAGTACAAACAACAATGATCATAAAAACTATAGTCTTGATTTTCCAATATTGGACATTGCAATTGCACCTGATGAAACCGTATGGATAGGTACCAATGGCGGAGGACTTGGACATCTTACAGGCAAAGGATTCACCTGGTATACTGCAGCTAATGCAGGTCTTCCCAGGGATCATATAAGACATGTTGAAACAGGATTGGATGGGAGGATCTGGTTTTCGAGTTGTGCCTTTAGATTAGGGGGATTAGGTATTTATGATGGTGAGAAATTTGAATTTTTGACTCCTGAAAATTCACCTCTGAACCAAAATATGATTGAAGATATTGAAATCGATCAGGATGGCAAGGTTTATATCGCAACCACCGGGACAGTAGGAAGAACAAATATTTACCGGTTTTCAGATAAATCATGGGATTGTTTAGGCGATGAAAAAGGTATGTTTTATTGGGTCTTCTCATTTACTGTCAGTCCATCAGGCATTATTTACCTGATAGAAGATTTTTCTTTATCATCTACCTTCCAGTCAAACAACCTGTTTCGATTTGCAGATAATAAATGGCAAGAGATAGATACAGATGGTATACCCGGAATTAGTTTCTTCACCCCTGTAAAGGCCGACAAAAGAGACTATTGCTGGGTGGCAGGCAATATGGACGACTCAGCTATCCTGCATGTTTATAACGGAGAATCATGGCTAAGTTCTTCTGAAGGTATATTCCCTGACGACTACATTTCCACTATCGAGGTTGATAATGACAACAATATATGGGTAGGAACTTACAACAACGGAGTTTTTATTATAAATCAATAATATTATTGAAATGAAAAAATCATCAACAGTTATAGTAATCTTCTTTTTCTTAATTACTTTTTCCACTTATGGTCAGTTAGCTATAGGATATAATACGGATGGCAATACTCTCTGCCTTTCAACTAATCCCTTACAGAAGTTTTGTGGTGAATTCAGGGTAAATACAAAAGCCTATAACCAGGCCGACTGGTCTTATAGTGATCGTGGAATCACACAGGCATATCTGCTGGTTACAATATTTTCCTCAAAAAATGTCAGTCTTTACTCCGGTGGCGGACTGGGAGTGAATTTTTTGTCGGAAGAGAATGATAAGTGGCTTAGTGTGAATGTTCCGCTTGGCTTAAAAATGAATCCTTTCTCTACATTACCTGATTTATTTATAGTCGGAGAATATGATCCGATGATTATCACTTCGGATGATATTCCGATTATTCATTGTGTTTCGATAGGATTTAGATATATACTCAGTAAGAAGGAGTAGATGTATGATGCCGGTTCAACCACTTATTCAGGATTCCTGTATGATTCAAGAAAAAAAAGATACAAAGAAATCTTAATCAGACAAATTGGGGATTTTTATATCGAAAATAAATCAAAAGAGGCGGGTGAGATTTAGTCATTTTAAACAGGCTCAGGTTGGGAATGAGATAATTCTAGAGGCCTGAAAAGAAGTTGATCTTCAAGCTATAGTATGCCCTACTGTGATGGTATATCTAAATGGCCAAAAACTGGATTACACAGTAAACCTCCTGGAGATTACTTGATTAAAATCAGACAACCGAACTACACATTTCTGGAAAAACAAATTGTTATTAAATAACTTACATCATTTGAATTCAACTAATCATAGAAAAAAGGACTCTGACCTGTATTTATCCAGACTAGCCAATACCGGAGCTCTTCAAACCAGATTAAAAACGCCAGCTAACCATAGCACTTGCACAGAAAAAGATAATTGTATTCATAAGCATTCTTATTCTTACAACAACATGTGAAAAAGATATTAGTTTCTTAATTTCTGACCTTGTAATAGGTAAGAAATGATAGTAAAATAAAGTTGATTTTGATTTATGCAAGAAGTAATTTTGACAGCGTTGGTAAAAGATTCAATACTTTATTGGGCAAGTTGTAAAAAGATTGTGTATAAAACACTATTAAGTGATAGCTAATACAAAAAACCTTAAAAATGATAGTATCCATAATCCTATTATTCGTTGGAATCGTTTCTGGTGCTTCAATTGTTCACCTATTTAATAGGCAGAAAAGAAAACAAGTAATAAAACAACGATCTGTTGTCCTTTTAGAGAGAATCCAGAACGTTCTAAAAATAGTAACTGTAGAAGGAGACTTTTCTGAAGTAATTACTTATAGTAAAGTAAAACATTTGTTCTTTAGTCTTATTAAGTCCCAGAAAAGGGCATTAATTATTGTTAAAGCAAAAGCTATAATAGGGTACGACTTATCAAAGGTAGTTATTAATAAAAATGAAGAAAATAAGGTAATAACTTTAACAAAATTTCCTGAACCAGAAATAATTGGGATAGATACGGATCTTGAATATTATGATTTCAATGATAACGTATTTAATAGATATAGTCCTGAAGATTTGACTGAGATTAATAAGGAAGCAAGAATTACCATTGTCGAAAAAATACCAGAGAGTGGATTAATGGAAAATGCTAAGAAACAAGCTCTAAACGTTATAAAAAGCCTTGAAATTCTATCAAATGACTTTGATTGGAAACTTGAATACCATGAACTAAAACGCTCCGCTTCTGAATCGAAAAAAATTGAGAACCTATAAAAATTGTACTGGCTATAACAGCAAATATAGGTAAGCTGGATGGTAAGGCTAAATTTACGGTGAGAATACTAAATAGACATGTTATCAGTATGACACGTATGTAGCTCAGAAAGCCCAGCCTACCCATATTTGCAAACCGTTATGGGCAAGTAATTCGCGACTCCTATTAGGTTCTGTTCTTAACAAGAAAAAATAAATATTGCACTCTAAAAGTTGATCCTATGAAAACAAAAGCTTTTCTGTATATCCTCATTATTCTGTTAGGTTTTTTAGCACTCGGAGCAATCTTCGGTGGGGGTGCATTGATAATTTCACCAAGTGGCGAATTACTTAGGATGCCCTTATCCAACCTTGGGACTTCTCCTTTTAAAGATTTTTTGATACCTGGCATTATTCTTTTTTCTATTCTTGGAGTTATCCCAGTTATTCTAATTTTTGCTTTATTAAAAAAGCCAAAATGCAAATTTTGTGAGAGTTTGAACTTATTTAATGATATGCATTGGGCATGGTCATTTTGCATTTATGTTTCGTTTGCTCTTATAATCTGGATTCAAGTTGAGATGATTTTTCTTAAAACTGTTATGTGGTTACAAGCTTTTTATATGTTTTATGCACTAATAATGATATTCGTATTATTGTTGCCACAGCTAAGAAATCTGTATAAAAAAGAAGATAAACATTGATTCGTGCATTTTTCAAGTCTCCCCTCTGCATATTTCTGTGATTTCGGACACCTAATCCTGTTTTAAGCAAAATAAAATTGACTTTGACTTTTAGTTAGTGTAACTTTGATATTCATTAACTCTTTTATAAATTCTTAATGACTATCGCTATGAAAAAAATCGTCTTTTTAAGCCTTATTGTTGCATTAATAATCGGAAGTTGTACACAACAAGAAATAAAATCTCCTCTTGAGGGAGTTTGGCAAGTTGTCAGTTGGGAGCGGATGCGGGGAGATACGTTGGTTGCCACATTCGGGAAAGATTTTACTGGAAGTGAGATGAAAATTTGGTCAGGAAATTATTTTAATTTCGTTGGTCAATATAAAACAGACACCAATGTTGTCGACAATTATGGCGGTGGAACCTATAAACTTGATGGGAACCGGTACGAAGAAAATTTATTATATCCTGATCAGGTTACGGTGAAATTGTTATTGGAAATAAGGAACGACACTGTTATTCAGACTTGGCCTGTTGATGAAAATGGGCAAATAATTAAAACCACCGGCCTAAATAACATGCAAAAATTGATTAGAATGGAATAATCTATCTGGTTGAAAGATAATATTCAGAGGTTGTTGAAATGCAATTAAGCCCTCGGAAATCAGCTCTGGGGGCTTTTTATAAAGAAGCCAGCACCCCTGTTTAAATGAAATTGTCAATGTCCAATTATCCTACTTTTGCTTTCTGATCCCAAGTTTTTCTTTAATCTCATCCATTGTGTCATCGACTGTTAAAAAATGGGTTGTACAATATATCACATTCTTGCCAACGTTTGGGTCGGTTTGGACATAAACAATATTATCTATGTTAACAATCATATCTTCCCCATTGATTCTAAATACTTTAGAATTCATAATATTAATATTTTAGTTGTGAAGTAAAATTATACCAAGTTTAAGCCAAAGTCAAATTTATTTTCGGTGGTCACAATGGTAGCACAACTTATTCCCTTAAAATAGCAAAGCCCCTGATTTACAGAGGCATTGCATCTTATTAAAGTGATTCCGGAGCGACTCGAACGCTCGACCCACAGCTTAGAAGGCATAAATAATACCTTTTTATCTATTTTTAACTTTTTTTATACGTTCATTAAATATACTGATATTCAGGTATATTGTTAATAAATACTTTATAATTATTGTTATTCATTTGTATTTAATTACTATATTTGTATGCAAATGGTTTGATAATGTACATACAGAATTATGAAAAGAGATGATTTTAATGAAGGTAAAAGGAAGGATGATCAGCTTGACCTCACCCCTCTTTTTAGTTATTCACTGGAAGGAATCACCGCATCTGTCATTCTTGACCTTCGCAGGCCAAAAGACAATAACTCCTTCCCCGTGAAGTACCGTGTTACACACAATCGGAGACAGTTGTATTATCCTTGTATGAATATGACTGTAGAGTTATACGATCGACTCCATGGAGACGTAAGGAAACGGGAATACACTAAATCCAAGAAACAAATTCAGGACGGCCTTAAACGTATCACAGACATTATTGACGAACTTGTGAAAGAAGGGACGTTCTCCCTTAATGGACTGGACAAACGTCTCAGCAAGGGCAAAACTGACAGTCTTATTACTGCGTTTGACAACCGGATTAAGGAATTGGACGACAACGGGAAAGTCGGGTCATCGGTGTGGTACACAAGTGCCCGCAATAGTATCAAGAAATATACGAGCAAGGATCTGAAATTCTCTGACATAACGCCGGAATGGCTAAAGAAATATGAGACATATTTACTTGATGATGGGAAAGAGTTTACAACCGTTTCAATTAACATGCGAGCTATCCGCGCCATAATGAACATCGGGCTTAGAGACGGGATAATCACACCTGCACAATATCCATTTGAGATTAAAAAAAATGGTAAGTATAAGATTCCGGAAGGTGAAGGCCGCAAAATAGCACTATCAGAAGCTCAGTTATATGACGTAATTGATTACTCATTAATGCCAGATGACGAAAAATACAGGGATTTATGGTTATTCAGCTTTTATTGCGTTGGTGTAAATATAGGTGACATGCTTCGTTTTAAATATGATGATATTAAAGGCAATTGCATTGAATGGTATAGGGGAAAAACTATCGACACCGATAAGAAGAAAATAAAAATCCGCGCGCTGATAACAGAAGAAATGCAGGATATTATTGATAAATACGGGAATAAAGATAAAACAGGTTATATTTTCCCATATCTAACAACTGGCCTCACTCCTCTTCAAGAAAGAATGATCATTCAGAATCTAATACATTGTATAAACAAGAGAATGAAAATGATAGGAAAGGCTCTTTGTATCGGGCCTATCACTACTTATTGGAGCCGCCATACCTTTGCATCTATTTCAAGGCGTAGGGATGTCAGCTTGTTTGCTATAAGTAAAAGTATGGGACATAAAAACCTGGCCACAACTCAAATTTATTTAGATACACTGGCAGACGAAGAATTGATTGAAAATGCTGCAAAAATGCCAAGGAGGAAAAGATGAATATAAAAGAAAGACTTACGCAAGAAATTGAGGCTGCCAAAGGGAAGCTTTCAATTGTTGACATATTAACGGAACTTGAATTATCCAAAGACAGGCCTGATCATTTTCAAAAAAGAATTAATGATCTTAAAGATGAAATGACAAAATATCGAATATCAAAAAACTGGATTTCAAACGGATGTATTGATATTATGCATAAGGATGGTTTTTGGATCGAGGAAGTCATCAAAGTGAACCTAAAAGATAGGCCAGAATCAGAAGTCTGGCACGAGGTTCAAAGGTTCCTTTCGCAATATTTTCTTATATTAGAGTATGAGAAATGTATCAATGTAATTGATAATGAACTTACCGATAAGAAGCAATGGGACAACCTGTATACCTATCTTACAAACACAAAATATATCGACACCACAATAAAGGTATTTAGTTTTGTAATGGAGTATAAACACCTTCCAGGTGGTGCAAAGAAAATTCAATGGTTATCATCACAGGCCAATGCAATATATATATTTATTGATTTTGCCAAATTCTCATATACGCAACTTAATGAATGTTTCAGGAGTAAGACCGGCAACCCATTTCAACGAGGTTCTAAGCCTAATCCAAGATCGCCACGTAAACCGGAGATAAAAAAGGTAATTACTTTTTTCCCAAAATAGCTGCATTTTTTTCAAATAGTTTAAGAGCCTGTATTTCAGGCTTTTTTTATTTTTTCAAATAATTTTCAAATAGTTTTTATTTGATATAATATTGATATTCAGATTGTTATATATATATATTGTTGTAATTTCACAGCTTATTATAAAGAATTTTTATTTTGTAAACACAGGAGCAATGGAAATTATAACGACATTTAAGAAAGAGGAATTGGAACAATTAATTTATGAAACAGTTACAAAGTGCCTGAACGCCAAACTTTCTCCACCGCAACTCGAACAATCAGACCGGTGTGGGATTAACGAAGCTTGTATTATTCTTGGACCACCGGAGAAGCCAGCAAGCAAAGCAAAAATATATCAGTTAACGCATCTGCGAAGAATCCCCTTCATGAGAATGGGCCGTGCCCTAATCTTCAGCAGGAAACAATTGCTTGCGTACCGCGAGGAACACACCATCTCTCCTTCCTTTCCTGAAGATGAGATAAAAGCCAATTTAATTAAATCTGCCCAAAAACACCTTCGCAATGCAAAGTAAAGGGATGACACTATTAAGAAAGTTGGCACTTGCTGATAGCCGGAAGAAACACCCCACATTACCAGAAGCAGCACGGTATGTGAAACCATACTCTGATAAAACAGCAAATATGTTAACTAGGGCAATAATTGACTTTATACGATTCAATGGTTTTCAATCCGAAAGGATCAACTGCACTGGGAGGCCTCAGGATAATACCAGGATCATAACGGATGTATTAGGGGACTCTCGTCGTGTCGGATCAGTAAAATGGCTTCCAACTTCGGGACAACGAGGTACAAGTGATATTTCCGCAACGATCCGGGGCCGAAGTGTCAAGATTGAAATTAAAATGAAGGATAAAGAATCTGAATATCAGCGAAAGTATCAGGAGTCAATTGAACGGGCGGGGGGTTATTATTGGATCTGTCACAGCTTCGATGAATTTATGAACTATTATAATCAATTTTTATTATCAACCAATTAAATTTTTAAACATGAACAAATTAAATCCAGATTTTAGAAATGATGACCACGAAAATGATGAATCAGTAAATGAATTTACTGCGGATGTATCGAACTACCTACCTGCACCAGCGGGGAATCACTTAGCACGTTGCGTTGGGCTTATTGCCCTGGGTACGCATCGAGGAGAATATAAGGGCAAAATAGGAGAACCACGTAAAAAAATTATGATGACCTGGGAGCTACCGGAGGCCCTGCATGTCTTTAATGAAGATGAAGGAGAACAGCCATTTCTTGTATCACGAATTTATTCCCTGGTAATTAGTGATAAGGCTACCTATACACAGCACATGCAGGGCTGGACGGGGGGCCGAATCAATAGAGACTTCAATCCACTGCAGATGGTTGGAAAACCGTGTCAGCTTAGTATTATTCATAAGCAGTCTGCTGATAATCCTGAGCGGGTGCGTTCCAGAGTCTCAACAATAATGGGCCTGACAAAAAATCAGCCTTGCCCTGAGAGAATAAATCCTATTAGCGTTTTAACATTCGGCAAATGGGATGAAAGTCTTTTTAATGAACAATCCGACTGGATAAAAAAGACCATTGAAGCCTCACCGGAATATAAAGCTATGAAAGGTGATAAAGTTACCGGCGACAAGCAGGGCGAATTTCAGAAAAAAGAAAATCCTGTTGATCCGTATACTAAGATACCCCCAACGAAGTCGCCAGAGGTATCTTCAGAAAATGGTTTACCGTTTTAAATTACGGGAGTTGCTGGTCATAAACGATGCGGTACGGAAGATGCCAGAAGATTATGGCCGGCTTCTCTTTTTCAATGCACGAATATATGAAGGAATTTTCAATATATTACTCTGAACTTGGAATTAAACAAGTTAAACCGACAGGAACAATAAACTTAACTGATTGCACTAACCTTATCCGCTCTAGTGAAAAACTGATGAGGATGACTGCTGAACTTCGGGACATGCCTGTAGACGCAGAGGCCAGGCAAACAAAAAAATCTTTACTGCCTTATGTTACTTTTGCCGGAACATTCACAAAGAGAGCTGCAAAGAACTTAATAGAACGATCTGAATACTTTGTCGTGGATATTGACCATATCGGAAACCAGGATCAAATTAAAGCCATAGTAACTCGTGTATGCAAGTTCTTTACACCAGCAATGTTTTTCATCAGTCCTTCTGGTGATGGTTTGAAAGTTATATTTCAGATTGACTCTGATATTGGTACGTACCTTGATTTTTTTAATGCATTCAGATACTTCTTTAAAAAAGAAATTGGCGTTGATATTGATGAAGCTTGCAAGGATGTATCACGTGCTTGCTTTTTGTGCCACGATGAAAATGTATATCTGGCAGACAATCCAGATGTCCTTGACCAAGAATTCATTTTTTCCGTGCCTGAACCCGCTGTGGTTGCAACGGATGAAACAGCCAGGTATAATGCTGCGAAGAAATGGACGGAGACGAAAGAATCATTTATAAACAGCAACAGGAATCACTTTATTGTCACATTAGCCGATTGTTGCAACAGATATCAGATTCCAGAGCAGGAGGCCTTGACTAAAATCATTGCCGACTTCACTATCGGTGACTTCACAGCGGAAGAAATTACAACTACAGTGGAAAGTCGCTATAAACTTCATCCGGAATGGCACGGTATAGCAAAGACACCAGTAGGTAAGAATCCTTATATCAGGGTGGGTACTACCTATTATAAAGTAATTGAGAAAAAAGACAGGTACGGACTACAGCGTAAAGAACTAAAGGTATGGACAAAAGATACTATTATACAAGACTATAAAAGGCCATTTCTGAAATCAATACCTCAGTATGACGACTTTGTTATGGTCCCAGATAACATAACCTTTAATCCGGTTGTTAATAATTGCTATAATTTATATTCAGAATTTAAACACATACCTAAAGAAGGTGATTGGACCTGGACAAAATATTTACTCGAACATGTGTTTGGTGAACAATATGAATTGGGTATTCGCTATATGCAAATTTTATACCTGTACCCTGACAAACAAACTGTTATTCTTGTAATGGTATCCGCTATTAAACAGACAGGCAAAACAACCTTCCTGAATTGGATAAACATGCTCTTTGGTGATAATATGGCAATGCTCTCCTCTTCTGACTTCCTGAGCAGTTTTAATTACTATGGCAGAAAAAATATTATCGCCATTGAAGAAACACTGTTCGAAAAAAAGCTTACCATGGAGAAACTTAAAGCTCTCGCAACACAAAAATATATAACTATCAATGAAAAATTTATTGCACAATACATGATACCTTTCTATGGTAAGATTATCCTCACAAGCAATTATGAAGATAAATTCGCCCTGGTAGACCCTGATGAAATACGCTTTTTTGTAAGAAAACTTGGTGAACCAATCCATACTAACCATGCAATTGAAACAGAACTGCTGAAAGAAATACCAGCATTTCTTGACTACCTTCAATCATTATCTCCCCTGGAGTGGAAAAACCCACCCAGCCGATCAGGATTCTCTGCTCAAGAATTACTGAATGAAAACCTTATTGCAGTAAAAAAAGAAAGCAGACCGGGACTATATAAAGATATCGAGATGCATATTGCTGACTTCTTTTATAATAACAAACAATCCTTTTTTCTTGCGACACCACAGGATATTAAAAATAAATTCTTTCGAGATGAAAATCGTAACCAAATAAGCTATATACGCACAATCCTGAAAGATGATTTTAAAATGCAACCAGAAAAATTAAAAAAGTATTACCCATTTGAAGATGAAACTGCTGCTCCCAAAACAGGTAGACCATATCGGTTTAATAGGACTGATTTTGTAACAAAAGATGAAGATTTGGTAACAAACGAAACAACTCCATTTTAGTTTGTTACCAAAAAAAAGCTTGTAACTATTTAATTTATAGCTGATTAATAAAAAGTAACAAAAGTATCGTGAAAAAACACAATCTATAGCATACACTTTTCATATATACACATACATCTTATATATATGTATATAGTATATATGTTACTATTGTTACTTTATGTTATTTATATATATATCAGATAGTTATTGTAAACAAAAAGTAATAAAAGTAACAAACTTCTAAAATAAGCATTGAAATACAGACGAAAAATGATACTACACGCACAGCCAGGCATGAAAATAAAACGCAAAAATAACTATTATGCTCATATTCAGGCAGTTGATGAATCAGAGCATTATATTTTATGCTCTATAGGCTGTGTGCCGATGTTATATAATGAGCTGAATATATACTATTTAAATGGCATTTAAAATGAATTAAAACATATAAATTGCATACATTAACGAAAAAAAGCTTTAACTTTGTAATAACAAATATTTAATAAAATGGGCGACTTAAAAACAAAAACCGTTAACCTGAGAACCTCTGAAAGTGAAAATGAAATTTTACAGAGAGCTGCGGAGCGACTAAGCCAGGCAACTGGGAAGAGGGCTAATATCTCAAAAACAATTATTACGGCTGTGCAACAATACGAGGCGCCGTATTATTTTAACGAATATCAATATAAACAGGCTATCACAGCCAATCAGTTTGCATTTAATCATTATGCAGAAATTGTAAAAGCGTACCAGAAGTTAAACATTGGTGACATGACTATTGAGCTTTTGGGAAGTCTTGAATATGGAGGGGAGGATGCTATAAAAGAGAAGTACTTTACCTTGATTGAAGAGAACCTTACCAACCTGGGTGTAACAAATCAGGCCTTGAGGGATCTTCAGATGCAGGGGTGTGAGCAGCCGCTTAATGATTTCATGAATATACTAACTCTCCGGCGGAGCTTATTGCAGCGTAACCGGCAATCCTACCAAAATAGTGTTCCCATTGAAGCTCATCATTTCAGCATTGTCGATGGTGAACTTCAATTCTCTACTGAAGATAAGGAGAAGATCAAAGAATGTTTTGAGATACGCCTTAACACACAAGCCAAAAAAGACTTTGTTGCCCTTGTTGATAGCTTCATTAAGCAATACAAAAAGATAAAAGAGGTTCTTGTAAAAAACAATTGCCATGGAGTCTGGGGAAGAGGGAATGCTTTTAATGTGGATAAAGATGAAATAGTGTTTGAAAAACAGATTATAAATTTAATTAAAGAATAGAAAAAATGGAAGAAATTAATGATGCTGCATCCGGGGTTTCGGATGACATATCATCTTATCTCAGGGATAAATTCCCAAAAGATGGAGATAATTCAGACGGTGATATTGATGCTGGTATGAAGTCCTGGCTCGATGATAAATTTAATACATAGGAATTATGACAACACATTTAAGTAAAACAACAAAGCACCAGACGTTACCGCTGGTAAAAGGTGATTCTGCACCAAAGGTACTACCGGATCGGCCGGTTATATTGATAAAAACAATAAAGCATAACAGGCTGGGAGGAATGGATATTAACAAAAAATCATTGGAATGATGAGCAGCTTAGAATCAAAATCAGAAATTTATCCCCCAAAAAAAAGCCGAGGACTGCAATCAATAACTGAAATATTTATTGGTCATCAATATATAAAAGATAGTGCCAGTGGTATTAATGATGCAGTGCAGGCTGCAACCGGATTTGATAATGCCAGGAGGTAAGGGTAATATTAACGGAACAGACGGTAAGCTGTTTGTAAAGGGCGACGCTCGTATTAACAAGCTGGGCAGGCCCAAGAAGATGAACCTTGAACCACTCCTGAGAAAGGTATTAATGGGACGGGTGAATAACAAGGCAGCACTAACGGGGATCTTAATGAAGTTGCGTGACATGGCTCTGGCAGGTGACATCAGGGCAGCGGAATTGCTACTAGACAGGGCTTTCGGGAAGGCTAAACAGGTTATAGATTCATCGACTCCTTTTCAGATTACAGGTATAACATATATTAACAATGGAAATATTGATCAGACCCACAGCGAAGCAACACGAAGCCTGGGAAGCCCTGAAGACACACACTAGCGTGTTCCTTGGTGGTGGTGCCGGTGGAGGAAAGAGCTGGTGGCTATGTGAGACGAGGCTGGTAAATTGCTACCTATACCCAGGGTATAAGTCATTTATTGCACGTGAGGAGTTAAAGCGGCTCATGGCTTCGACATATTTAACGTGGTGTAAGGTGTGTCAGTATCATAACATACCTAAAGAGGAATGGAGCCTAAATGGACAGTATAGTTATATTGAGTTTAAGAACGGTTCTCGCATTGACCTGCTGGATGTTAAATTCCTGCCTTCAGATCCTTTCTATGAGCGTTTTGGTTCACTTGAGTACAGTGACGGAAGTATAGAGGAGTGTGGTGAGATAAACTTCCTGGCCTATGACGTATTAAAGACAAGGATAGGCAGGCACTTGAATAAGGAGTTAGGTATCCGTCCTACCCTGGCACTCACCGCGAATCCTAAGAAGAACTGGTTATATACTACCTTTTATGAGCCGTGGAAGAATGGTACTCTCCCGGATAATGTCAAATTCATTCAGGCTCTTTACGGTGACAATCCATATACTGCTGAGGAATATGAAGTACAACTTCAAAGTGTAACTGATAAGAGCACTAAGGAGAGGTTAATGCTTGGTAATTGGGATTATGAAGATAATCCGAATGTACTGATACCTTTTGCCACGATCCTTGACATGTTCAGCAATGACTTTATCAAGGGAGGTAAAAAAAGGATAGTCGCGGATATTGCCCGCTATGGAAGTGATAGAGCCATTATAACTGTCTGGGATGGATTAGTACTTATTGATTATGTGGCTTTCAATATATCATCAACGGTAGAGATTCAGAACGCGATAAATGCCTTGCGGATGAGATACGAAGTGCCCGTATCTGAGATAATTGTTGACGAGGATGGTGTCGGTGGCGGCTTGGTGGATAATCTTAAATGCAAGGGATTCCTGAATAACGGAAAGCCTACAAACCCGAATTATCAGAACTTAAAAAGCGAGTGCGGGTATAAATTGGCTGAATTGGCGAACAAAATATATATCAAGAAAGAATTACCTGAGAAGGAGAGGGAGATGATAACTCTTGAACTGGGTATGCTTAGAACCTTTGATGCTGACAAGGACGGCAAGCTCAGGATAATGCCCAAAGAGAAGATTAAGGAATACATAGGCAGGTCACCTGACTGGTTGGATGTGTTTATTATGAGAATGTTCTGGGAGACAATGCCAGTGAAAAAATACGATATAAATAAACTTAAGGATCTCCAGGCTCACTTATTTGGATAATGCAGACCAAACTAAGGATATTAAGGAACTCCAAATGTGAGATTATTGACCAGGATTTCAGGGAACGGCGGATCATCATGGGTGACCTGAATATAGATTGGAAGGTATTTAAGAAATCGAAAGCAGAGAAGCTTCAATTAAAAGTTGCAAAGGCACAAGCCAAACTGGATGAAATGAGGCATAATGGCCGAAACGAGCTGTAATCAGTTAACCAGACTGACAGCGATTGAATAGTGTTCTTGTTTTTAGCGGTACGTTGGTAACCAGGTTATTACCGTACCGCTTTTTATTGCTTTAAAATTATACTGTTGTATTATACCACTCAGGGGGAGATCGTGTCTCCTGGGGCTTCTGGTGAGGTCAGTCTAAATTAAATTTGACTTTGGCTTAAACAAGGTGTAACTTTGGTAAAGGAGAATAAAAGTTTTGAAGTACATTTATATATCCATTTTTGTATGATATGTTTACTTTTAATACTCATATAAACGATTTTGGTACAAACGAATATCTGCCTGCTTAATAAATGACTTGTAATACAACAACTATACACCATATTGTTAACTTTAAACTTATCCCTTGATTGCTTGTTTATAGACAATAACAGTGTTAATATCGACAATCTCCTCAGAACTAAAATATGCGTGAATTAAATCCGTTTTTATTATTACCAGATTTATTCTTAATTTGTATAGAATTAATAAGTAACAATCTTCTTGGCAACTATTAGTTTAAATATCAATAGATTAGAACATCTTTTAAATCTTTACAAGCTTTCGAAAGAAGACCTTTTATTGTTAATAAATAAAGGTCGCAAGAGACCGTTGTCGGAAAGAGAACTTTTTAGAACTGAAATTAAAATTAGTAATTTAAAAAAAATCGATAACATATTTAACAAAGGTTTAAACTATTATATCAATCCAGATGATCCAATCATCTCCCCTGATGAAAGTATTTTTTTCCGCAAGGATAAATTCAATGCAGAATTAAATTTTGCAGCTAAAAAGATAGTAAACCAATTTGAAGAGGAAAAAATCTCAATCTCATCATTATCAAAACTTTCAGACCTTAACTTAGATAGATTACTCCCTAATGTAAGTGTCAGTGATAATCCACAAGTTATTGCAAACGAGATAACTAAATACCTTTACCCACGATTTGACAGAAACCTGAAAGAATTTTTAAAAGCCCTAATATCAAAATTAGCAGACAATAACATTTTAGTATTTGAATTTGTCGAAACTTGGAATAAGAAAGAAAAAGCAAATATAGAAGGTCTTTATCTTTCACCGAATGTTATAGTATTGAAGCGACTTCAGAAAGCGTTTAGGAGGGAAATATTTACTCTTGCCCATGAAATTGGGCACTATTTACTTAATGAAGAAGAAATTGATGCAAAAATTACTGAATACACAGTTGACTATTTTTCATTAACTAAGATAGAAAAATGGTGCTATGATTTTGCATTTTACTTTTTGGCTCAAGGATATGCATCAACAATTTTAAAATTAGACTTGGCATCAGAAAAGAATGATTACCATCATAACATTCTTGAAATGATTTCTAACAACACAAATATAAGTCTAATTGCACTATATACAAGATTAATGATTAACCATAAAATATCTAACAAAAATTATAATACCATCAAAGAAGATCTTTACAGGAAATATTTAGAGAAAGGGGATGAAGAAAAGCTGAAGAAGGAACTTGATAAAGCTAAGGGTATTCAAACAAAAGGATATGCTCCTAAACCAATTCAATCACCATTACTTGTCAAAACCATACAGTCTGCGTTTCTAGAAGGAATAATTAATGAAATCGAAGCGTGCAGAATGTTAAATATTAAACCAAATAAACTTGAATTATTCCTCCAATGAAGATACTTATCGATACTAGTTCTTTATTAGCCTTAGTACGCTACTATCTCCCTTTCGAAAAAGAGGAATCATTCAAAAATTTCTTCAAAAAGCATATAGATGCTGGTACAATTATAATAATTGATAAAGTGTTTGAAGAATCCAAATTCTTATCTAAGGGTATCATAATAGAAGATATGGATTTTTTAAAGGACAAAAAAAGACATTTTAAAACAGTCGATCTGCTGCCCACTCAAAAATTCTTTAAGATACTTGACAACCAACTTTGCTATAACACTCAGAAGAAGAAACTGTCTACAATCGAATATGAACAAAGTAGAAATAATTACTTAGATTCAGCTGATGCAAAACTTGTTTTGTATTGTATTAAAGATTCTAATTCTCTAGGAATAGATAACCCAATTTTGGTTACAGAAGAAACTAGTACTGAAAATGATAATAAGTTATTTAAAAAGTTGCCTGCAATCTGCTCATTATTGAAAATTGATCAGTGTAGCTTACCAACATTATTAAAGGACCATTTTAAAGTGACCCTGAGTCAATATTTAAAATAGTTTTGATGCCATGACTTTTTAAATAACGCCAGCACCTAATACGGACAATGAAATTAATAGGTTCGTCACGGCTTTTGCTATTTATGAGAATAATATCTCTGGTGACAAATCCGGATCTATACAGCGAGGTAAGTCCCTGGAATCAGCTCCGGGGGTTCTTAATAAAAAAAATGTATCTTTGATACCGGGATTTACAGGGACCCTACCTAATAGCACAATTCAGAGGCCACTCTTTGCGGGTGGCTTCTATTTTTGTAATGTTTTGGAAAAACGACCTCATAGGAACGCTCAGGAGCGACGATTTCGATCTGGGTAATATCCTAGTATTCCTCGAAAACGTTTCTTATTGATAATAGGTCAATGTTTCTTCTCCGATTCTTTCACAAGCGCCAATACGGTAAAGTAGGCCGAAATTTTATCCTGTCCTTTAAACCAAGTACATTGAACTTCATTTTCGTCATATTTGCCATTAAGAGCGTCCCATTTATATCTTTCAACAGTCATTTGCGGCCCTCCAGATTTTAGGGTTACGATGTCTCCCTTTTTTATTTTTGTCTGATTTTCCAT
>Ga0315545_1000529_pt1 | contig 40127 bp, 36 predicted proteins | sample SalMarSW160210MG_FD_203096 | JGI IMG/M metagenome (GOLD analysis project Ga0315545, IMG submission 203096) | Salt marsh sediment microbial communities from the Plum Island Ecosystem LTER, Massachusetts, United States - Salt Marsh Sediment SW1602-10 ...
GTTCCGCCAGGAGCATCGCTGGGTAGCTAAGTCTGGTTGGGATAAGCGCTGAAAGCATCTAAGTGCGAAGCTCGCCCCAAGATAATATCTCCCATCCTTTACCTTCGGGTGAGGGAGTAAGACCGCAAGTAGACTACTTGTTTGATAGGCGGTAGGTGTAAGAGCAGTAATGTTTTGAGCTTAACCGTACTAATGGTCGAGGGCTTGGCCTGCTTCATATTTGGTATTAGCTTTAATTTATGAGAGGGGTTTTGAAGCCCCTCTTTTTTTATTTTCTATCTTTTCCCACCCGCCGCCCTATAGGCGTCTGCGGTTTATTCCTTTTTGTGACCCTATATAAAGCCATAACTAAAGCCACAAGAGCTAGAACGAGAACTACCGTAAGCTGAATTTTGTCGTCTACCGTAAATAGAAGATAAATAGCTATTCCGATCAAAGTGATTGTTAAAGTTATTAGTGAGCGTACCTCTCTAAATAATGCTGGAGCAGAATTCATGACGATTGAGAAAAGAAGAAACAATATGAAAATAATGCCCGTGACCAATAATAATGTATCGTCGTGAAATTTGACTACTATTATGGCAATCTCACTGACTACGACAGAAAATAGGATTGCATATAAATATTTCCCGTAATTTGGCTCGTATTTTGCCCTAAGCTTTTGGATTGGTTTCCAAGGTAGACTAATCAGCAAACAGATAAATCCAGCAACAATAAGAACTATCCCAACAGCCCACATAAAACCATTCTCAGATCGGGAGAAAGTATTAATTATAAAACTTCCTGCTAGAAAGTAAGACATGCCTAGCATTAAATCCTGCATATTATTCCTCCCCCTGTTTTGGTATCTCGAATTCTACTCTGTCTCTGGCTTTTGTCAATGGCTTAGATCGGCTGGTAGTGAGTCAATTTGGCGGTAAGCGATTTGCAAAGTGCGCCAATGTCGTTCTACAATACCCAGACAGCAGCTCACTGTGCAAGGAGACAAGCATGGGTAAACTTATCGTGCAAAGTGAAACAGACTATTTCAATCATTTTGGGGAATTCATAGTTCGATGGGCTGAGGAAATTTTTGCTTTAACAAAAGGCAAAGCAAAAGAAACTTCTTGGATTTGGCGGGGAGGCCTTAAAGTAACTTCTCTCGGCCGTGATATAGTTGATAAACTATTGACTGAGAAACCCACAGAAATAAGCAAGATTCTTATCTACATCGGTTCTCAGAATCTTTCTGTAAATGCACCAACAGTTGACCAAATATCAAGCAGATTCTTCAAAGGAGACCTTAATAAAACTCTTGGTGCACTTAACGCCCTTGTCACCAGCATGGCGGTTCAGTTTCTCGAAGAGGAACCCGATCGTTAATTAAAATTCAAACTGACCCACTACTGGTCGGCAAGGGACGCTTAAGAGGGGCTAGCGCCCCTCTTTTCTTTTTCTCCCCCAAAAGTGGGGCGGGGCAAGAGAGTCTCAGAGGCAAAGCCTATGAGGGCGGGTCGGGTGGGAAGAAAGACAACTGAAAACAAGGGGGGATAAGGTAGGTAAGCTAACTTGACTTTCAAAACAGCTTTTTGTATGCTATCAGCTAGACATCGGCATTAAAAGCCTTCTGGTGGTTAGAGCGGGGTGGCACCACCCGTTCCCATCCCGAACACGGAAGTGAAACGCCCCAGCGCAGACGATACTGAGGGGGCGACCCTTTGTGGAAAATATGCCACTGCCAGGAGGCTTTTGACCTTTGCCCCTACTTGCTTTATAATTAGGTTAGAAATAGGAGCAGGCTTAAAAGATGGCTAGCCGATTTGAGAAATTCTCGGAGCGAGCGCGGAGGGTTCTTACTCTGGCTCAGGAAGAGGCAAAGCACTTTAACCACAACTACATCGGCACCGAGCATATTCTGCTTGGTCTGGTGCGGGAAGAAGAAGGGGTAGGAGCTAAGGTGCTGGCCAACCTGGGCGTAGGCTTGATCAAGGCGCGCTCGGCGGTGGAATTCATTATTGGACGTGGCGAGAAGCCAACTACCGGTGAAATCGGGCTTACCCCCAGAGCTAAGCGGGTTATTGAACTGGCTATAGACGAAGCACGCCACCTCGGTCATAACTACATCGGCACCGAACACCTCCTCCTGGGATTGCTGCGCGAGGGAGAAGGCGAAGCCGCCGAGGGGAGAGGAGTGGCTGCCGACGTGCTAGATAGCTTCGGCATCACCCTGGAGCGAGCGCGCAGTGAAATCGCTCGTGTGCTAGGTGAAGGTGTAGCCAGGGCCAGACCCGCCCGCTCCACCAGCCGCACCCCAGCTCTAGACCAGCTGGGCATTGACCTAACCGCTGCCGCTAACGCCGGCAAACTTGACCCGGTTATCGGAAGGCAAAAGGAGATTGAGCGGGTAATCCAAATCTTGAGCCGCCGCACCAAGAATAACCCGGCTCTCATTGGCGAGCCCGGGGTGGGCAAAACAGCCATTGTTGAGGGCCTGGCTCACCGCATCGTCGCCGGCGATGTCCCTGAGACACTGGAGAAGAAGAGGATAATTACCCTGGATATGGGAGCACTGGTGGCCGGGACAAAGTACCGCGGCGAGTTTGAAGAACGACTAAAGAAGGTCATTGACGAGATAAAAACTGCCGGTAATTGTGTGCTCTTTATTGATGAGTTCCATACTATGGTGGGTGCCGGGGCGGCTGAGGGTGCGGTTGATGCCGCTAATATCCTCAAACCATCGCTGTCACGAGGAGAACTGCAATGCATCGGCGCTACCACCCTTGATGATTACCGCAAGCATATAGAGCGAGATGCCGCTCTGGAGCGGCGCTTCCAGCCGATTCTGGTGGAGGAGCCTTCCGTGGACGAAACGCTGGAAATCCTGCGCGGGATTAAGGAGCGCTATGAAGAGCACCACCAGCTAATAATAAGTGAAGAGGCGCTGAGTGCAGCGGCAACATTATCGGCTAGATATATCCCCGACCGCTTTCTGCCCGATAAGGCTATTGACCTGATTGATGAGGCGTCGTCGAGGGTAAGGATTAAACATCGGACTATTCCTATCACCTTGAAGGAAGCCAGGCGAGCCGAGGACAATGTGCGTAAGGATAAAGAGGCTGCCCTGGCTACCCAGCAGTATGAGTATGCTGCCGAACTGCGCCAGCGTGAGCTTCAGATTGAAGATAAAATAAAGAAGATGGAAGAGGAATGGCAGGCTGAGCAGGAACTGGAGAAGCCGATAGTAACTGAGGAAGATATTGCCGTAGTAGTTAGTATGTGGACCGGGATTCCGGTGGTGCAGTTGGCTGCAGATGAGACCAGCCGCCTGCTCAATATGGAGGAGGCACTGCATAAGCGCATTATCGGTCAGGATGAGGCGATTAATGTCATCGCCAAGGCGGTAAGAAGAGCCCGAGCCGGACTCAAGGACCCCAGGCATCCTATAGGTAACTTCATCTTTCTCGGTCCTACCGGCGTCGGTAAGACAGAACTGGTCAGAGCCCTGGCTGAGTTCATGTTTGGCAGCGAGGACACTTTAATCAGGCTTGATATGTCCGAGTTTATGGAGAAGCACACTGTATCCCGGCTGGTGGGAGCACCTCCAGGATACGTTGGCTTTGAGGAAGGCGGGCAGCTAACCGAAGCCGTGAGGCGTAAATCATATTGCGCCATACTCCTGGACGAGATTGAAAAGGCTCACCCTGATGTGTTCAATATCCTATTACAGATATTTGATGATGGTCACCTGACCGATGCCAAGGGTCGGCGGGTTGACTTCCGCAATAGCATTATCGTTATGACCAGTAACATCGGCGCTGAGCTTATCAGGAAGGGAAGCTCAATCGGCTTTACCTCGCGCAGTGATGAAACCAAAACCAAGCAGATGGACTACGAGAAGATGAAGGAAAAGCTGCTTGACGAGCTGAAGAAGTCCTTCCGCCCCGAATTCTTGAACCGCATTGACGGTGTGGTGGTATTCCACGCCCTGACCAAGGAGCACATCCGAAAGATAGTTGACCTGATGCTGGTTCAGGTTTCCCAGCAGCTGGCAGAGAAGGGGATAAAGCTGGAGGTAACCGATGCCGCCAAAGACTTCCTGGGTGAAAAGGGCTACGATGAGGTCTTCGGGGCACGCCCCTTAAGGCGGGTAATTCAGGATATGGTTGAGGATAAACTTTCGGAAAGTCTGCTCCGTGGTAAATTCCGCCCTGAAGATACGGCGGTAGTTGACCTAGAGGGAGAAGAGATTGTAGTCCATCCAGCAGCCGTGGAGGCATTAGCCGGCGACGATAAACCGTAATTTACCATGGCTGACGGGCTAGCTTTTTGTATATGAAGGGCGGTAAAATAGGATGGATAGATAACCGCCCTTCTATTTTGCCCAAATTAGCAGAGGGATAAAGATATGGCAGTAGATTGGGGTTTTGCCGGACAAGTTGGCGGCGTAGGCTTTGGCCTTGTCTTTGTGGTATTAATCTTACTGGCGGTAGCCATATGGCTGGTGGGGTTAATCTTAAGTAAAATCGGCGCCGGGAAAGCTGAAGCCGAGGAGAAGAAGAAAGGAGACTAGAAATTGGCACAGGAGAATGTAGAGTTCCCCATAACGGGCAAGATAACCAGCGTGAATGTTAAATCGGGGGATGCGGTTAAGGAGGGGGATGTACTCTGCCTGTTAGAATCAATGAAGATGGAAAATCCGATACTGGCTCCGGTCAGTGGCACCGTTACCAAGATAGAGCTTTCTGCAGGACAGGTGGTTGAGGTTGGCGATTTAGTAGCTACTATAGAATACTGAAAGGAATAGATTGTCAGGATTCTTTGAGACTGGTTTTCTAAACCTCACCTGGGGCTCCGTGGTAATGCTGATTATCGGCGGGGTTCTTTTATACCTGGGTATCGCCAAGAAGATGGAGCCCCTGCTACTGGTGCCCATTGGCTTTGGCATTATCCTGGTCAACCTGCCCCTCGGCGGACTGATGACCACCATCGTTCAGGGGGAGGTTCATGAAGCCTATATGGTCGGCGGCGAGCCCGCTGGCTTAATTTCACGCATATTTGCCTACGGACTTACCTGGGAGATAATCCCATGTTTTATCTTCCTCGGTCTGGGGGCGCTGACCGACTTCGGCCCGCTCATCGCCAACCCCAAGACCTTTATCCTAGGCGCCGGAGCCCAGTTCGGCGTCTATTTCGCCTTCTTCATCGCCCTGCTACTGGGCGCTGCTTTTCCTGACATACTGCACATTGGCATTAAAGAAGCCTGCTCTATCGGCATCATCGGCGGCGCCGACGGGCCAACAACTATCTATCTGACCAACCGGCTAGCTCCTCATTTCATCGGGGCGACGGCGGTAGCCGCTTATACCTATATGGCGCTGGTGCCCATTATCCAGCCCCCGGTTATAAAGCTGCTCACCACCAAGCAAGAGCGGGCGATATATATGAAGCCGCAGCTAAGAGCGGTGCCCAAGAGGGAGAAAATCTTCTTCCCGGTAGTGACCTCAGTTATTATCATCCTGCTGGTGCCCAAATCAGCCCCGCTTATCGGCATGTTCATGTTCGGCAATCTGCTAAGGGAGTGTGGGGTTACTGACCGACTGGCTGATACCGCCGCCAATGCTTTTATGAATATCCTTACCATTCTCCTTGGCTTGTGCGTTGGTTGTTTTATGAGCGCTGAGACCTTCCTCAAGGCCGAAAGCCTGATAGTATTTGTGCTGGGCGCTCTTGCCTTTGCCTCCTCCACCGCCTTCGGTGTAGTCTTGGCCAAGCTGATGAATGTCTTTTCCAAGGAGAAGATTAACCCCATGATAGGTGCCGCCGGCGTCTCGGCAGTGCCCATGTCAGCCCGGGTGGTGCAAAGGATGGGGCAGCAGGCTAACCCCAGGAACTTCCTGCTGATGCACGCTATGGGTCCCAACATCGCCGGTGTTATCGGCACCGCCACCGCTGCCGGCATATTCCTGGGCATGGTGGGCTAAAGCTAACTATTAGCCCTAGCTCACCCTCCTCCCTTTTTTAAATCAGGTTTTTCTGCCCACCCTGCCCCACACTCAAAGGCTCCGCCCTTAAATTCCTAATCTTTAATGGGGGCGTTTAAGAAGGGATACCAACCCCTTCCTGTTTTTAACCTGTGCCTTTCTTCCCACCCGCCCAATAGAGGTGCTACCCCTCTTTTACTCTCCAAGAATAATGGGGTGTTTAAGGGGAACACCAGCCCCATAGGGCGGGAGGGTGGAAAGAAAACGATATCTCAGATTCCCCTTGAAATACTACTCAAAATGGGATAAAGTCAAGCTATGGGCAAATCAGGTAGACCCGTCTCCAGGACCATCTTTGTCTGCCAGAACTGCGGCAAGGAGAGCCTGAAATGGCTGGGACGCTGCCCTAACTGCCAGGAGTGGAACAGCTTTGAAGAAACTGTAGTCTCAGCAGCCACCCCGCCTAACATTTCCGCCCTGGAAAACCCGCCCCAGGAACTATCTCAGGTGGCGACCAAGATTTCTGACCGCTTCCCCCTCCCTCTGGCTGAGTTCAACCGGGTGCTGGGGGGAGGACTGGTCTCTGGCTCCCTGGTGCTTATCGGCGGCGACCCCGGTATTGGCAAATCCACCATTCTGCTTCAGGTCTCGGCTCAGGTGGCACAGGCCGGTGGCAAAGTAGCTTACGTCTCCGGCGAGGAAACGCTGTCCCAAATCAGGCTCAGGGCAGAGCGCCTGGGGGTGAGCGGGGAGAGGCTTTACCTCCTGGCTGAGACCGACCTTAATGTTATCCTGAGCCACCTGGAGCAATTAGCCCCGTCTCTGGTAGTCATTGATTCCATCCAGGCGGTTTACCTCCCTGAATTGGACTCGGCGGCGGGCAGCATAGGCCAAGTGCGAGAGTGCACCCTGAGGCTGATGCACTGGGCAAAGCCCAACGCCGTGCCCGTTTTCATTGCCGGACATGTGACCAAGGACGGCGCTATTGCCGGTCCCAGAGTACTGGAGCATATCGTTGATGTGGTGCTCTATCTCGAGGGTGAGCCTTTCAGTGCCTATCGCGTTCTGCGTGGGGTGAAAAATCGCTTCGGCTCCACCAACGAGGTGGGCGTCTTTGAGATGAAGGAGCAGGGTCTGATAGAGGTGGACAACCCGTCCAAAGCCTTCCTCTCCCAGCGGTGGGGGGAAGCCATAGGCTCGACGGTGGTGCCTACATTAGAGGGCAGCCGCCCCCTGCTGGTGGAGATTCAAGCCCTGACCACTCCTACCGCCTTCGGCCTGCCCCGGCGTACCGCCAACGGAGTTGACTTCGGTCGACTGCTATTGATTACGGCAGTGCTGACCAAGCGGGCGGGCTTGAAGCTGGGCAATCAGGACATTATCGCCAATGTTACCGGCGGGCTGAGGATTGGCGAGCCGGCAGCTGACTTGGGTATTGCCCTGGCCATCGCTTCCAGCGCCCGTGATGTGGCCGTTGACCCCGGCTTAGTAGTGGTGGGGGAGGTGGGGTTGAGCGGTGAATTAAGAGCCGTCTCTCAATTAGACCGGCGAGTGGCTGAAGCCGCCAGGCTGGGATTTGAGCGCTGCTTGGTGCCCAAAACCAGCGCCGGGATTTCAAAGCCCAAGAATATTAAGCTTATCCCGACAAGCACCCTGAGGGAGGCGATAAGGGTGGGGTTGGTGGGGGGTAAGGCAAACTGATGGCAGAATTACTTTGTAGGTCAACAATTGAGAAATTGCTTAAGGGTGGCATCAATTATAGGGACTACAAGCGTTTAATTCAGTATTTAAAATCACAGATTGATGCTCCAATTTGGGACATTGCACTTGTATGGACACCGGAGGTACGTGAGAAATTTTGGTATGCAATGGGTGAGCTTCAAAGAGAGCTAGTTCCTCAATATATTGATATGAATTCTCTTTATAACAAACTCTGGGGACTTTTTAGAGAAGTTGTGTTAAACAAATCCATATACCAAGATTCGGCGGCCTTAAAGAGCAAGATGTCTGATTTTGCAAACGAAGTAAAGAAACCACTAGTAGCTTATGAGGTCTTATACGCGATTAAGCATTTTAGCATAGGGAAAAGACCAATTAAGCTGGGAAATGTAGAAATATTCGAATTGACAGAGGACTATTTACGGAGTCTGGAGTTGGGGCAATCTCTGATTGGTGAGAAATGGGCTGGGAAGCCCGTTGTTAAAATAATGGTGGAAGCTGCGGAAATAGGAAACGCGTTAGAAGCAGGCAGAGCTATGGCTGAAAGCACTCTACATTTGCTAAGAGTGGCCGTTAGAAAGGAATCACTTGCTGAACCTGAGTATATGCTTTTATGGGAATTAGGCTCATCTATTGCTGTTCCATGTGAGAAGCCTAGAGATGGGACTACGTGGGCCATAGGGGGAGATTCTAAAATTTCTCCATTGACTAAAAACATGGGAGATAGGATTGCTAAAAGCTTAAGTGATACGAATATATGGAATTATATTATTGAAAATGAAATACCTGAGGATATAAAAAGGCGTGTAATGAGAGCTATAGAATGGATTTCTCACAGTATTACCGGAGAAAGCTTGGATTATAAATTAGTAAACTTGTGTGTAGCTTTAGAAATACTTTTATTACCTGAAGAAGAAAGAAAGGAGTTTTCTAAAGGTGCACTGATAGCACTCAGGCAAGTATTAGTTGGACAAAATACTTTTTGTGAACCTAAAGGTATATTAAATATATATAAGCTTCGAAATACAATTATTCATGGCGGTTATCTAAATATAACAAGCCGTTCCGACTATTTGCATTTTTTGCACGTTGTCTCATTGTTTTAGAAAGAATCGTTCGGTTATCGCAAAAATATCCAGAAGTAGACAACCTTAGAGCACTGCTCGATAAAGTTGAGAATAAGGAAACTCTGCAAAAGTTTATTGAAGACTCCAATTTAGGACATCATAAGTGTCGCGAAGCCAAAGAAGTAGCAAAAAGATTATTAAAGAAGTATGACTAACCAGCAAAAAGTCGGCGCCATAATCGTGGCTGCCGGGGAGAGCCGGCGGATGGGTGGCATAGATAAGGTCTTTGCCCCGCTGGGGGGGAAGCCGGCTCTAGCCCATGTGCTCCATGCCTTTGACGGTTGTGATTCAATTGACCAGATTGTGGCGGTGGTGAATGAGAAAAGCCTGGAGCGCTGCCGGCAACTGATAGCCGAAGAAGGACTATCCAAGCCGATTGAGGTCTGTGCCGGAGGCAAAAGGCGGCAGGACTCGGTGGCGGCAGGGCTCGGTAAGCTTAAAGACTGCCACTGGGTGGTAATCCATGACGGCGCCCGACCGCTGGTAACCAAAGACTTAATTGAGCGGGGGCTGGAGGCAGCCAGGGAAACCGGCGCCGCTGTAGCCGCCGTTCCGGTTACCGATACCATCAAAGTCGCCGGAGATGATAAAATAGTGCACCAGACGCCACCACGTCAAAATCTATGGGCAGTGCAGACGCCACAGGTGTTTCGCTTTGATATAATAGCCCAAGCCTATAAGCAGGCAAAGGATGAAGTTACCGACGACGCCTCGCTGGTAGAGCAGTTGGACTATAAAGTGAAGCTATATATGGGCGCCTATGATAATATAAAGATAACCACCCCCGATGACCTGTTAATAGCTGAGGCTTGGCAACAAAAGTATGAAAAATAAGATGCGGGTTGGCATAGGCTATGACGTCCATCCTCTGGTAAAGGGAAGGAAGCTCGTTATCGGAGGCGTGGAGATACCCTTTGATAAAGGGCTTGGTGGCTGGAGTGACGCCGATGTACTGACCCATGCCATTATTGATGCCCTGCTGGGAGCCGCCGCCCTGGGCGACATCGGCAGTCATTTCCCGCCCGGCGAACCGCAGTATAAGGATATTTCCAGCCTGGCTCTGCTTAAGAGAACAGTGGATAAGCTGGTAGCTCAGGGCTGGCAAATAGTCAATGTTGATGCTACCATCGTAGCTGAGCAGCCTAAATTAAGAGATTTCATATACCAGATGCGGCAGCAGCTCAGTGATACGCTGGGTATTGCCCCCGGTCAGGTGAGCGTGAAGGCTAGCACTTCAGCCCGGTTGGGTTCTATTGGCCGGGGGGAGGGGATGGCTGCCTATGCCGTAGCCTTAATAGAAGGCACTTCCGATTAGGTGGAGATTGATTTAATGGGATTTATCACCAGCATAAGAAAGGATATCAAAGCCGTTTTTGACCACGACCCGGCGGCTATCAACACCCTGGAGGTGCTGCTGGCTTACCCCGGATTTCATGCTCGCCAGTCCCACCGATTAGCTCATACCCTGTTCCGGTGGCACATCCCGGTCTTGCCCCGTCTCATCTCCCATATCAGCCGCTTTCTTACTGGCATCGAAATTCACCCCGGGGCTAAAATTGGAGACGGCTTTTTTATTGACCATGGCATGGGGGTGGTTATTGGTGAAACCTCGGAGATTGGCGACAATGTTACCCTGTATCAGGGGGTAACCCTGGGTGGCACCAGTCACCAGCGGACAAAGCGTCACCCCACCCTGGGCAACAATGTGGTGGTCGGGGTGGGAGCACAGCTTATTGGAGATATCACTATCGGTGATAATACCAAGGTGGGTGCCGGCTCGGTGGTGGTAAATTCAGTGCCATCCAATGCTACCGTGATTGGAGTGCCGGGGCGGGTGGTGGCCGTCAGGAACCCCGATACCGATACCGTGGAGAGATTGCCCGACCCGGTAGGAGAGAAGCTGGAAAACCTGGAAAAAAGAATAGCCGAGCTGGAAAAGCGACTGGCCTCAGTAGAAGGAAGTAAAAAGTGAAGGTATATAACACCCTCTCCGGACAAAAGGAAGAATTCGCGCCTCAAAGTGATGAGGTCAAGATGTACGTCTGCGGGGTTACTCCCTATGATGACGCCCACATCGGTCATGCCATGAGCTACATCGTCTTTGATGTCATCAAGCGCTACCTTCAGTTTCGGGGCTATAAGGTCAAGTATGTGCAGAACGTTACTGATATTGACGACAAGATTATTGACCGAGCTGGTAAGCTCGGTATTCCGCCGACTGAGCTGGCCGAGAAATACACCATTAGCTACTTTGAGGATATGGATGCCTTGAATATCGAGCGGGCTGATATTTACCCCAGGGCTACCGAAGAGATACCAAAAATCGTTGAAGTGATACAGGGCTTGATAGATAAGGGGTATGCCTATCCAGCCGGGGGTAGCGTCTACTTCAGGGTGAGGAATGACCCTGACTACGGTAAGCTGGCTCACCGCAGTCTGGACTCCATGATGGCTGGCGAGTGTGCCGTGGGTGGTGAGGAGAAGGAAGACCCTATGGACTTTGCCCTGTGGAAAGCGTCAAAGCCGGGCGAGCCATATTGGGAGTCTCCCTGGGGAAAGGGTAGACCGGGCTGGCATATTGAATGCAGCGCTATGTCGCTGAAATACCTGGGTGATACCCTCGACATCCACGGCGGGGGGCAGGACCTGGTCTTTCCCCACCACGAGAACGAGATTGCCCAGTCGGAGAGCTTTACCGGTGTTAAGCCCTTCGTTAAATACTGGCTGCATAACGGGCTGGTGCAGCTCGGAGAAGACAAGATGAGCAAATCCCTGGGCAATCTGATAACCATCAAGCAGGCGCTGGAAAAGTATAGCCCCGATGCCATGCGCATCTTTATCCTAAGCTCCCACTACCGCAGTCCGCTGAAGTATTCCGAGGAGGGGCTGGAGGCGGCGGAGAGGGGAGCGGAGAGAATAGCACGGGTGATCTCGAGAGATGACCCCACTGGTGGCGTCGGAGAAGCTCTTAATGCTGAGCCTTACCAAAAGCAGTTTATCGAGGCGATGGATGATGATTTTAATACTCCACAAGCACTGGCTGCCCTGTTTGATTTGGCGCGGGAAATAAATCAAGCAGCAGATTCTGGAATTAGCTTTCAGGACGCTAAAGGGGTTCTCTTATCACTGCGAGCTATTTTGGGTTTAAGACGACGTGATGTTGTTATAGAAGTCCCGACAGCCAGACTTACGATTACGACTTATGCTCCTACTGTGGTCACAGAAGCGCAACTGCCTCCAGAAATTAAATCTCTTGTTGAAGAACGCGAAAGGCTCCGGAAGGCAAAGAAGTGGCAAGAAGCCGATAAGATTCGGGCTAAGCTAGATGAGATGGGTATAATCCTTGAGGATACCCCTGAAAGCACAATAATAAGGTGGAAGCGCAAGAGGCAGTAAGCTGCTATCAACCTCTCCCCCTTTTAGCCAGTGTTCTTCTTCCCACCCTGACCCACCCAATAGAGGTTTCACCTCTCTAACTCTCCTTTCCAGGGGGTGGGTAAGAAAGTGCTAGAAGCGGAGCTTATGAGGGTGGGTGGGTGGGAAGCAAAACAACTGAAAACGGGGGGCTACCTTTTCCCTATCGCCCACACCCACAGGGAGCGCAAAATTTTTAGCTTACCAATTCCCACCGGTAACTCTAGCTGCTTCCTCTCAACCACAGGAAAGGCGTTTATCTGGTCTATCTCTGGTTTTAACCGGGATAGCTCCTCCTGATAATCACCTCTGGACAACACATCATCGATGCACTGTGCCATTTCCCAGGCTCTCTTGATGCGCTGCTCCCCAACCTCGGCCATCTCAAGGGAGATAGTCCCGTATTTTGCCTTCAAGCTGTTTAGGCGCAGTATAGCCTCATAAGCCGTATCCACAATCTGCTGGCGTGTCATCCACTCCGTCTCGTAATTTAAGGAATACTTCCAGCTTGGGGCTACCAGCGCCTGGCGGTGCTCCTCCAGCGTCCGAAACAGGATACGGTAGCCGTGGCGCTGCGGTTGCTCAAAGCCCAGGCTGCCCGGGTCAAGGAAGGGGGAGAGGGGAGCAATAAACAGGGAAAGCCGCTTATCTCCCTTAAACTTCTGCAGCAGAAAATCACAGTAATCAATGGTATCCATCACCGACTTTGGCGTTTGCTGGGGCAAGCCAATCATAAAGAAAACGTCCATTCGCCCGCAGCCGACATCAAGAGCATCAGCCAGCGTCTGCTCCAAATCCTGGTTGGAATAATTTTTGCCACTGGCTTTCCTTACCTCGGGGTCGTGGGATTCGGGGGAAATCTCCAGGCAGAAGTTGGGGCAGGCTCGACTCATCTGGCGCAAAAGGTCGGCAGGGGCAGGAGAGAATAGCTCCAGGATGACCTGATTCTTCACCCTGTCCTTCTCCAGCCGTCGCAGAACCTCATAAGCGTAGTCTTCCCCCGCCTGGAGCAGGTCGCCCAGGATGAAAATAGGACCACTGCTGAAACGCTCTATCTGCTTCGCATCCTGAGCCACCGATTCTGGGGAGCGAAAGACAACTTTATCCCGGTGATAGAATTTCTTAAAGGCGGCGGCGGAGCCGCCGCAGACAACGCAGTTCTGGGTGCAACCACGGCAGGTGAGCACCGCGGTAATGGGATAGCGTGCCCAGCCCTGGAAGGGAGCATAGCTAGCCAGGTCACGGTATCTGATAACCGAGCGCACGGTATTAGAATAGTAGTTGAACATAACATGGCTCAGGTCGGCGGGAACATAAGAGAAGGGGTTTTCCCGCACCTCGCCTTTTTCATCTCGCCAGACCAAGTTGGGAACTTCCTCAGGCTCACTCTTATTCCTGAGGCAATCCATAAGCTTCTTAAGCGGTTCTTCGGTGGAGTCGCCTCTCATCACATAGTCAATCTCCGGGTACTCCATTAGCTCCTTATAGAAATAGGTCGAGGAAAAGCCACCCAGTATCACCTTGGCTTCGGGGTGGCACCTCTTCACTATCCTGGCGACCTCAATAGCCCCGTGAGCGCTCACCAGCCAGTGCAAGTCAATGCCAAATAGCGGCGCACGCAAACGCTTAATAAAAGCCTCGGCATCAAATTTGCTATCGTTCAGCATCCGCACCGCCAGATTGACGATGCGCACCCGATACCCGGCGCCCTCCAGATATTCAGCAATGCTGGTAAAACCAATGGGATACATCTCAAACATAGAGGATGACGGAATCAGGTCGCTGACCGGTCCGTAAAGAATGGTCTTCTGGCGAAAGTCGTAAACGCTGGGCGGGTGAAGTAAGACCAGGTCTACTGACATTAAAAAACCCCTGCCAGAATATAGCCGATGCCCAGCAGGAATTGGGTAAGGAGGACAACCAGAACGTTATTAGCCATAGCTGGCACCAGCTGGCTCATCTCCTCATGCTTTCTGGCACCCACAATCGCCTTTATCGCCAGGGGGAGGGTGAGCAGGGCGAGCAGAGAGAAGGCAGGCATTTTCCCCGCCACCACCCAGCCGATTATCCACAAATAGACCGCCAGTGTCAGGGCGGAATAGACTATGCCGGCTTTCTCCTTTCCCATAACGATGGGCAGGGTCTTTCTACCTGCCTTCCTATCGGCTTCGGCGTCGGGGAATTCATTCAAAAGAAGAAGGTTATGCACCAGAATACCCGATGGTATGCAGGCAATAATCGCCGGCAGGGTATAGGCAGTGGTCTGAACGAAGTAAGCCCCCAAAACGGGCAAAGCCCCCATCCCCGCCCCGGGAGCCCACTCCGGCCATCCTACCCTGGTTAAAAAGGGGGTATAAAGGATGATGCACACCGCAGCTACCAGAAGCAGAGGCAGCAAAGCCCAGCCTCTGGCGATAACAAAGTAAACACCTATGGGTACCGCCAGCAGGAAGGAGACCAGCCCAAACCACAACACCTGCCTCGGCTTGAGCAGAGCGGCGGGAAGGATGCCACTGCCGCCACTGAAGGGTGTCCGCCTGACCTCCAGGTCTATCCCGCTTCTATAGTCAAAGTAGTCGTTGAGCACATTGACGCTGATGTGGCACAGCAGCAGCCCGAAGAAAGCCAGCAGGGCATAGCCAAGATGGAAGTAACCGTCATACCAGGCGATACAGGTGCCCAGGAACGCCAGCACCACGGAAAGAAGCAGAAACTGCGGTCTGGTCTCGGCAAACCATACTTTCAGCTTCACTTCTTTTCCTTATGAGCCATCTCTACATGCTTCTGCCAGCACTTTTCATGGACATAAACGGCACACCTGGCGCAGTAGTAGATATGGGCTCTGGCTTCTTTGCCGCAAACCGGGCACTTCATTGATTACCGCCAATTACTAGCTAATTCTCAGAGCTACCATAGAGATAATAATGAATAGAGCTACCAAGACGATGGTAAGTTGAAACAGCGTTTTTTCCACGCCCCGTTTAGTCCGGTAGACGGTGTCAGCCTGACCGAAGATACCCCCCAGCCCCCCACCTCTAACCTGAAACAGAACGGCTAATATCACGGCTACGGCTAATATAATCTGAGCGATGTTGAAATAACCTGTGAGTTGCATCTCATCCTTCCTCCAGCTTCTTCTCTAGCAATTCATTTACCACCGTGGGGTTGGCACGACCTTTGGTAGCCCTCATTACCTGCCCAACGAGGAACTTCAGAGATTGTTTCTTCCCTGCCTTGTAATCGGCTACTGCCTGAGCATTAAGCTTTATCGCCGTGGCGATTTCAACCTTAATGGCTTTGGCATCGCTGATCTGGCTTAAGCCCCGCTGAGCAATAATACTGTCAGCGCTCTTGCCGGTGTTAAACATCTCTTCAAGCACAGATTTGGCGGTGGCAGCGTTAACAGCAGCTTGTGAGTGTAAGACTAATAATCCATCAAACTGTTCAGGAGCGACCTTTTCTCTAAAGTCAATGATATCTATATTTTTAGCATTCATTATACGGCTGACCTCGCCCAAAAGCCAGTTGCTTATTTCCTTGGGCATTACATCTTGGCTGGTTTTCAGGCAGTCCTCGAAGTAGTCGGCCATCTCGCGGGAGGCGGTAAGCAGCCCAGCGTCATAGGGGGGCAGATTGTATTCAGCGACAAATCGGTCGCGTCTGGCTTCAGGCAGCTCGGGCAGCTTTGACCTTATTGCCTCCACCCACTCCCGGTCCAACACCAATGGCGCCAGGTCAGGCTCAGGAAAGTAGCGATAGTCGTGGGCATACTCTTTGCTGCGCTGGGCAACCGTTATCCCCCTCTCCTCCACCCATCCCCTGGTCTCCTGGACGAGCTTTCTGCCCTCTGCCGCCTTCTTTCTCTGTCTTTCAGCTTCATATTCCAGAGCCCGGTAGACCGCCTTGAAGCTATTCATATTCTTGACCTCCACCTTAGCCAAGAGGTCGGTGCTATCTTGAGGACGGATGCTGATATTGGCATCACACCTGAAGCTCCCCTCCTCCATATTGGCGGTGGATACACCGAGGTACTGGAGTATACTCCTTAGCTTCATCAGGTATTGCCTGGCTTCCTCCGGAGAGCGCAGGTCAGGCTCACCGACAATCTCCATCAGCGGCACCCCAGCCCGATTAACATCCACCAGACTATAGGACTCCCCACCTGGGGAGGTGCGGTGTATTAATTTAGCCACATCCTCCTCAAGATGGACGTTATCTATACCCACCCTCTTCTTTTCGCCGTTAGCCTCAATGGTAAGCCAGCCGTGATGACCAAAGGGGGCGTAAGACTGTGAAATCTGGTAGCCCTTCATCAGGTCGGGGTAGGGATAGTTCTTACGGTCAAACCTGGTGTAATCGGAGATAGTGCAATTGAGGGCCAGGGCGGTCATTACGGTAAATTCCACTGCTTGCTGATTGATGGTGGGCAGAACTCCGGGCATCCCCAGGCACACCGGACAGACATGGGTATTGGGTGGGGCGCTGGCATAATCAGCGCTACAGCGACAGAACATCTTGCTCTTGGTCAGAAGCTGGGCATGAACCTCCAGCCCGATAATGGTCTCGTAGTCCATAGCACATTTTAGTATAGCAACAATGCTGATGACTGACAAGGAGAGGGGGAAGAGTTTTCAAAAAGAGGGGCTAGCGCCCCTCTTAAACACCCCAATTAAAGCGAGGGGCCAGGGATACACCCCCCAATAAGGTAGGAGTTTAAGGGCAAAGCCCCCGAGGGTGGGAGGGTGGGAAGAAGGAATTAAAATAGCTGGGGGTTGGGGGGTAGGAAGAAATAGACTGTGCCCTTAATAAATAATCCCATATATGCTATAATTTCTGCTGTAGTTTGGGGATATAGCTCAATAGGGAGAGCGCTGCCTTCGCATGGCAGAGGTCGGGGGTTCGAATCCCCCTATCTCCACTTAGGGGGACGATACCTAGAACCATTCGCAATCGTTACCGTCTGTTTTCAGAAAGAGTCTTTTCGATAACCTTCCCTTGGTAAATACAAATTTGGCTCAAAGTATATCTTGCTCATTTACACCTCCTCGGTGGTCACAAGATAGTACATATAGGCAAAAACTAAACTTATGAGCCAGATAGAATGCCAGCCAGTCCGTAGCCAGTCCCAAAAATCATAATAATATTGCTCGGGATTGCCTTTCTCGGCTCTCATTACATTTTCTCGACATCGATGCCGTAAATTTCCTTCATTTTCTTATTTAATACTCCACAGCCGGGGCATTTCCCTTCTAAGATAAGCGAGGCAAATGCCACAATTCATACCACATGGAGCTATAAGTTGAGTTCCTGGCGACATGTATCAGACTCCTTTTGAGAACGTCTTGAGTCTTACTTGTATTATACATGCTTTTCATGCAGTCCAGAAATCTAGAACTTACTCTGAACATGGTACGGGATGGTTCTTAGTTTTTAGCTAAGCGAACGCAGGATTAACACTGAGCTTTCACGCAACGACTCATGCTATGTTACTGAAACGTACGCATGCCATCTCTATTTAGCGTTTTGGCGATCTCTTTGCAACCTGTACCACTGAGTGCCATATCAAATATCCTGCGTACTACTTGTACGGCAACAGTCCCCCCGGTTCTGGCTCCAGTTTGTATCTTGCCTTATTCCTATCAGTTACCGCCACCTTTCGGAGACCAGTATTCAGCAATATGGCTTCCTCATCATGGTAAAAAATACCCGCTACAGTAAGTCTGTGGACTTCTTTCTGAGAAAGTGAACCGCAGCGAAGATGCGTTGATAGCAATCCGCATTGCATACTCTAGCGTAGTGTTACCCCGGTTCGTTGCCAACGCCACATACTTCCCTTTTCCAAGTTGTAATTATAGCTCGCGCGCATGGGTTCGTCTCCATCTCGGTGTATTGACAAGCACATAAATGAGAGCTAAACTCGAGTTACAATACATAAAATGACCTTAAAATAGTATATCGGTTTAGGGATGAGGCGATGAAATAAGAGCACTGGAGCCGCTAAATCATAGGCGGTGGCTGATGCCCTTTTTCTTTATAGTGCGCTAGCCAAAGCTCATTATAAAGGAGGTGTGAAAGTGGGTGAACCAAACATAGAAGAGATGAAGGCTAAGAGGGATGTTAAAGGCTTGACAAAGGCTCTGAAGGATAAAGATTGGTCTGTTCGGGGGAAAGCAGCAGCGGCTCTTGGAGAGATAAGGGATTCCAGGGCGGTGGAACCCCTCATCCAGGCTCTGAAAGATGAGAATAAGAATCCTCGACTGTTAGCAACAGCAGCCTGGGCTCTTAGCAAGATAGGAGAACCTACGGTGGACCCCCTCATCCAGGCTCTGGAGGATAAGAGTAAGAATGTTCGACTGGCAGCAGCATGGGCTCTTGGAGAGATAAGGGATTCCAGAGCGGTGGGACCCCTCATCCAGATGGTGGACCCCCTCATCCAGGCTCTGGAGGATAAATATTGGTCTGTTCGGGGGGCAGCAGGAGGAGCTCTTAAAAAGATAAGGGATTCCAAGGCGGTGGAACCCCTCACCCAGGCTCTGAAGTATACAGATTGGGATGTTCGACTGGCAGCAGCAGGGGCTCTTAAAAAGATAAGGGATTCCAAGGCGGTGGAACCCCTCATCCGGGCTCTGAAGGGTAAGGATTGGGATGCTCGATGGGCAGCAGCCTGGGCTCTTGGAGAGATAAGGGATCCCAGGGCGGTGGAACCCCTCATCCAGGCTCTGAAGGATGAGAATAAGAATGTTCGAGATGCAGCAGCAGGGGCTCTTGGAGAGATAAGGGATCCTAGGGCGGTGGAACCCCTCACCCAGGCTCTGAAAGATGAAGATAGCGGTGTTCGAGAAGCTGCGCAGGGGGCTTTGGAGAAGCTCAAGGGAAGAAAAGCTAAAGACGAGCAGTAGCAGGGGCTCTCGGACGGATGAAGTGGGAACCTAAAAAACCGATGTATGGACATCTAAAACGCATTAGAGAAATCAGGGCTTTGTCCCGAAAGGACCTTGCTCAACAGTCCCACGTTAACGCAAGTACGATTTTTAGAGCAGAACGGGGACAAACTAAATTGAGACCGAGCACGGTCAGGAAGTTGGCCCAAGCACTTGGTGTGCCGCCCGATGAACTATTAAATGAACAAGGTAGGCTAGTCTTGTGACCTATTATATTGGGAATACAAATAACTTCTACCTCATTCAAACCATGTGCTTTAATGGAGGGGTGTCAAAATGAAGCTATTTGTCATCTTTCCGGCTAGAAATGAGAGCAAAACTATAGCCCAGTGCGTTGAAACCGCTAAAAAAAGTAAGTACGAGCCAGAGATACTGGTGGTTGACGGTAACTCATCAGATAAAACCAAGGCAGAGGCTAAGAGTGCTGGTGCCATAGTGATAAAGCAGAGCCGAGGTATCTTCCCGGCTAAAGGTGTAGCCATAAAAGACGGTCTGAAGGAGGCTTTTAGTCGAGGGGCAGATTACATCATGTTTCTGGATGCCGATATCGTTAATCTGACGCCGGAATGGATCGACCTGCTTGCCGAGCCCGTGATTGAAAAAACCTGCGATATGTCCCGCGGTTATTACCAGAGAGCCGAATATGATGGTGCCGTTACCAAGCTGGTGGCTAAGCCGCTGGCCTGGGTCTTCTTCCCTGAGGTCTTCCATTTTAGCCAACCTCTTACCGGCGAAATATGTGGCACTGCCGAACTCTTCAAGGACCTGTTTATGAGCCGAGACTGGCCCGATGGCTGGGGTATAGATATCTGGTTGTTAATAGAGGCTGCTATGAAGAACTACGATATTACTGAGGTATATTTAGGAACCAAAGTACACACCTCCAGGCAGGATTACCAGAGAGATGTAGTCAGACTGACCAAGATGGCAGAACAGGTATCACTGACGACTTACAAAGAAGCGATAAAATACAAACGAGTAGATAATTTAAAAAAGCTGCGCTTGTAGACGCGGAGTGTTTTGGGACTCTTCCCCTCGGTGCGACACACCAGAAGTTGGGATTATTGTTTTAACGCCATAGAGGCTAATGGACCTTTTTCTCGTATCCCTTCCAATATCTATCTCTTATCTCGTTTTTCATTATTTTGCCACTGCCAGTCATAGGCAAACTATCCCAAAACTCTACCGATTTCGGTTTCTTGTAGCTTGCCAGACGCTCCTTGCAAAAATCGATCATTTCGTCTTCAGTAGCTGTCATCCCCTTCCGCAAAACTATCACCGCCTTTACCGATTCCCCCCACTTTTCATCAGGTACTCCCACCACAGCCGCCTCCTGTACCGCCGGGTGGGTATATAGTACTTCCTCCACTTCTCGAGAATAAATGTTCTCTCCGCCACTGATTATCATGTCCTTTTTTCTGTCCACGATGTAGATATAACCATCCTCATCCATAATGCCCATATCACCGGTATGAAGCCAGCCACCTTTCATTATTTCTGCCGTCTCCTTCGGCAACTTCCAATACCCTTTCATCATCCGGTCACTGCGGGCTATTATTTCACCGACCTCACCTACAGGGACATCGTGACCTTGCTCACCAACAATTCTGACCTCACCTTCCGCAGGTGGCTTACCTACAGACTCCAATCTTTTGATTTCCTTGGCTGTCCCCTCTATATTATGGTCTTCTTTCTTAAGTACGGTTAGATTGAGGGTTTCAGTCTGTCCCAGTAATTGGAAAAAGATTTTGCCAAAGTGCTCAACACCCCGCCTTAACGCCTCAAAAGGTATTGGGGCTCCGGTGTAAGCTATAGTGCGCAAACTACTGAGGTCGTATTTATCTAAATCTGGGTGTTCCAATAGTCGGATTATCATTGCCGGTACTAAACAAGTATAGGTTACTTTTTCTCTCGCGATAGTTTCCAGAACTAAGGTATCATCAAATTTTTTATGAATCACTATCGTGGCACCATAGGCAAAAGCGGGAAACAGATAGGCTGCGGAGCCACCAACATGAAAGAAGGGCATCACACATAGGGCGATGTCGTTAGAGCTAAGGTCGCGATGGGGCACCCTGATCTCTGCTATCATACTTCTATGAGTATGAATAGCTCCCTTGGGTCGTCCCGTGGTACCGCTGGTATAAAAAAGGGTACAGGGATCGTCCGTTTCTACCTCATCCACCGGCTCATCTGGGGGGAAGCTACTGATTAACTGCTCATAGCTCGCCATATTTTCCACAGCCGCATCGAGGCAGATAAAATTCTTGACCCCAACGAGCTCATGGCGAATAGGAAGAATAGTGTTGACAAATTCCTTTTCTAATATTAAGGTGTTGGCTTCAGAGTTATTTATCAAATAGACTAGTTCCCTGCCCACAGACCTATAATTAAGTGGCACACAAATCCTTCCTGCTTTAGCAATGTTAAAGACCTCATAATATTGAGGGCAATTATAGGCCAATATGGCTACCCGGTCTCCTTTCCTAACCCCCATGCTGGCTAAGGCATTGATGAGGCTATTTACCCTTTGATTGACCTGCTTAAAGGTGTAGCGCTTGTCTTCAAAGATAAAAGCTGTCTTGTCTGAGTATGTCTGGGCGTTTCTGTTGAGAAGTTCTTTTAATGTTTGTATTTTGGAATGTTTCTTTTCTTTATAGTTCTGCCAGGTCTCTTCTGCCATAATAAATTAGCTCCCCTTTCTGGCGCTGAAGTCCATTCCCTGTATCAGTTGGACGTATAAATCAGCTGCTGTATGTTTGCCATTTTTGCGTCTTACTACAGAATTGTCAATCGTTTTTGAACAAACGACGTTTCACCCTCTGAGGTCATACCTTATCACGTCGCCATAACGATTGTCCAGAATGTTACCTGGGTATCGATTAATAGTCATGGATAAGACCTAACCAAAATGAATGTTTTCCGTTATAATATATAAAGTGGAATATCACGAAAGCAGTTGGAGGCAACCGAGATGAAAAAGGTGTTTCTGTACGTACTAATGGCAGCACTGATACTGGGCCTGGCGGCTTGTGCCCAACCAGCAGCCGGTGATGTGATAAAATCAGATAAGCCGCGGGTAACCTCACCGAATGTGGATGAAGCCGACCTGGCAACTCTGGTCGAGGGCAACAGCACCTTCGCCTTTGACCTGTATCAGGCAATCAGAGAATCAGATGGCAACCTATTCTACTCTCCCTATAGCATCTCGCTGGCTCTGGCCATGACATACGCCGGTGCCCAAGGTGAAACCGCGCAGCAGATGGCTGATACCCTCCAGTTTGTCCTTTCCCGGGATCGCCTGCACCCGGCATTCAATGCCCTGGACCTTGAACTAGCTCGCCGCGGTGAAGGTGCCGAGGGCAAAGACGGAGAGGGCTTCCGACTGAACATCGTCAATGCCATCTGGGGGCAAAAAGACTATGAGTTCCTTTCTGAATACCTTGACCTGCTGGCTGAGAACTACGGTGCCGGGCTCAGAGTCCTTGATTTCGCCAGCGCACCGGAAGAGTCTCGCATCACCATCAACAACTGGGTCAGCGACCAGACAGAAGGTCGGATTGAGGACCTGATTCCGCAGGGCGTTATTAATGCACTGACCCGCCTTGTTCTCACCAACGCCATCTACTTCAACGCAGCCTGGCAGTATCCCTTCGAAGAGGATATGACCGAGGACGGACCATTCTACTTGCTTGACGGAGGCGAGGTCACCGTGCCAATGATGAGGCAAACAGAGACGTTTGGCTATGCTGAGGGCGATGGGTATCAGGCGGTCGAACTGCTATATGACGGCGGCGAACTATCAATGATAATCTTGCTTCCCCAGACTGGCCAATTTGATACATTTGAAGGGTCGCTGGATGCCCAGCAGGTGGATGGGATTATTGGAAGCCTGGAGCACAGGCAGGTTACCCTGGCGATGCCGAAATTTGAATTTGAATCGCAATTTAGCCTGAGGGAGGCTCTGGCAGCGATGGGTATGCCAGTCGCCTTCTCCGGAGGCGCTGACTTCTCAGGCATGACCGGTAACCGCGACCTGTTCATAGCCGATGTGGTCCACAAGGCGTTTGTCTCTGTCGATGAAGCCGGCACAGAGGCGGCAGCTGCCACCGCAGTGGTGATGGCAACAGCTATGCCACCGGATGAGACTATAGAGGTTAACGTTAATCACCCCTTTGTCTTTCTGATTCACGACATAGAGACCGGTGCCATTCTATTTATTGGGCGTGTCGTAAACCCGAGCGCGTAACCCACCCTTGGTGAGAAGAGAAAACCGTGAAAACAAGATGCCCCCATTTCTGCGGATAATGTTATTTAGGCGGCCAGAGCTCACGGGCTATATCATCCAGCCCCAGTTCCAGCAGCTTTCTCTTGCTTGGTTTAGTTGTTTCCCGGTCCCAATCAAGGGCGCCGAGGTTCCAGTAGGCTTGAGCCTCGATATCTGACGATACCCCAGCCAGCGGACCTTCTTTCTGAGGAGGGCGGCCAATTATTCTGCCGTGTACCTTGAGTTCCAGAGGATTGATACCTTCGCGAAGGGTAAAGACGTGCCTTATATTGGCAATCCTCTCGCCGCACCTGAGCAGCTCATCCAGGGAACGGTCCCAGCGGGTCTACACCACCCTTCTGGCGGCTATAAAGAACCCTGGCCCCAATGCCATAGCCTCCAATGAAATCTCGATAGAGGCTCGCGTCAGGCGTTTCCTCTTTCATCTTCCCTGTGGAAAGATTCACGAACAATAGCTTTCCCGTATACCCTGCAGTCACTTCTTGGGTCCTTTATCTTGTGTGGTACCCCTGGCGCGACTCGAACGCGCGACACGCGGTTTAGGAAACCGCTGCTCTATCCATCTGAGCTACAGGGGCTTACTCGCCATTGGTGGAGCTGGGGTAACAATAGGTAGAACTTTTGAACTGGCTTTTAGCCTTACTATTTAGCCCCCCAACTCTCATCGAAGGTAATTGTAGCAGTAAGGCATATGGCTTGCAACCGTGAAGAGGGAAGCTTTTTCCTGTATAAGCTTGTGTGCGAGATTGAACAATACAAGCAATTGTGTGCTAAACTCCACATTCTGGGCAATTATTACTCAACCCCCACTGTATGATCGTTATAGCAGCTTGTGGTTTTTGTTATTCTCAATTCAATAGAGAACTAACTACCAATCATTGATGGGAAATTCCAGAATCTCCCTCAATTCTTAACGTGATCTTAATAATTAATTGTTACCCTTATTGTATGTCTAAACGGTTTATCCTGCTTTATACGTTATTAGCACTGGGTATCCTTATGGTTAGTGTCGGCTTGATTGCCTTGTTACAATGACTTAACAGGATTTTAGTATTTGGCTGCTACAATTTTAAGTAGAAATCTAAATGTAAAGGAGGTGAAATATATGTGGCGAAGTAAGAAGTTTATCATTGCAATGGTTTTGGCGGCCATAGTAACGGTCGGGAGCATAGGCGGGATAGCCCTTGCTGCCGACAATGGGGAAGCCAGCCAGCCCCAGGCTCAACAGGAGGCTCTACTGGACAAAGTCTGTGAAATCTACGAACAGAACACAGGCACAGCCATTGACGTGCAGGCGCTGCAAGATGCCTTTGCCCAGGCTCAAAGCGAGATGCAGAGTGAAGCTCTGAATAACTATCTGCAGAACCTCGTTGACCAAGGCAAGATAACCCAGGAACAGGCTGACCAGTATAAAGCGTGGTTAGAGTCAAGGCCGGATGTTCCCATATTGGCACCTGGATTTCCCGATCATGGCATGCACCGTGGCTTCGGTGGACCTGGTGGTGGATTCCCTGGCTGTTATGAACCGCAAACCGCAGAATAGCCAAAAAGGCTCTATACCAAGATAATTGTGAGCAGGAGAGGGGCGGAGTCCCCCCTCTCCTTTTATATTAACATTTTCTTAACATTTGTATTATAATATAAGACGAGCAGGACGAATTCTTAAGGAAATCGGAGATGGCAGGTAAAAGGGTTCTGGTGGTTGATGATGATGTTAAAACGGTGGAACTGGTCAAGCTCTACCTGAACCGGGATGGCTACCGTGTTCTAACAGCTTATGACGGTGTTGAAGCCCTGCGCCTGGCTCGAGAGGGTCACCCTGACCTTATTGTTCTGGACCTGATGCTGCCCGGCATCGATGGTCTTGAGGTCTGCCACACCCTCAGAGCTGAATCCGATGTCCCGATTATTATGCTCACTGCCAAGACCACTGACCAGGACAAGCTTAAGGGTTTGGACCTAGGGGCAGATGACTATGTGACCAAGCCCTTCAGCCCCAGGGAACTGGCAGCCAGAGTACGAGCTGTGCTCAGGCGCCTGCCTGGGGAACGCGGCCCCGCAGAGATTAAGCATGGGGAGCTTACCGTAAACTTCTCCAAATATGAGGCATCCCTTGCTGGCAGACCTCTGAATCTTACCACCGCTGAATTCAAACTGCTGGGAGTTCTTGTGAAAGAACCAGGTAGAGTTTTCAGCCGGGCAGAGATTATTGAAAAAGCCCTTGGCTACGATTTTGAGGGCTTTGACCGCACCATTGATGTTCATATCCTGAACCTGCGGCGAAAGCTTGAGCCAGACCCCAGCCATCCCAGATACATAAAAACTGTCTACGGAGCCGGCTACAAGCTTTCAGAGGTGGGAAATGAAACATAGCTTGCTGTTTCGGCTCCTGATGGCTTTCACTCTGGTGATAGTGGTAACCATCGGCTCCATATTTTTCTTTATCTACCAGACGACCAGAAGTGAAATCAGCCAATTTGAGGAAAGCGTTGAGAGTATGCAGGCCGGCAGGATAGAATTCGAGCTTTCCCGCTATTACCAGCTACAAGGGAACTGGGATGGCATTCAACCCTTTGTCGAGCAATGGGGAAACCTTTATGGATGGCAGATTATATTGACCGACAGCAGTGGAACGGTGGTGGCTGATTCTGAGGGAGAACTTCTGGGAGAGCAGTACCATCCTGATTCACTGGGCAGGCTTGTATCACCCCCATGGGAGGAAGGTGGCATTGGTACACTTTATATCAGTCGGGGAGCGTCGGAGGTGGACATTGCTTCACTGAGTATCCTCTACAACGCCATGGGTCGTTTCTTCCTCTGGGGAGGGCTTATTGCGGTTATTATTGCTCTTTTGCTCACCTTTTTCCTGTCGAGGCGAATTTTAGCTCCGGTTAAAGCCCTTACTTCTGCCGCCAAGCACGTGGGGCGCGGTGATTTTTCTCAAAGGGTGAAGACTAAGGACAAAGGTGAACTTGGAGAGTTAGCCAATACCTTTAACTCTATGGCTAGTGACCTTGAGCGTGCTGAAAAACTACGGCAGAATATGGTGGCTGATGTTGCCCACGAACTCAGAACCCCTCTTTCCAATGTGCAGGGTTATCTGGAGGCACTCCGTGACGGCGTGATAAAACCGGATGCGGAAACCATTCGCTCCCTTAGTGAAGAGGCAACTTTGCTATCGCGGCTGGTTGATGACCTGCAGGAGCTAAGCCTGGCTGAGGCGGGCGAACTAAAACTGAATTGCCAGACAGAAGATATTGCCGAGTTAATCAACCAAACAGTGACGGCAGTGCGAGGCCAGCCAGCGGCAAAGAAAATATCGGTATCCATTGACCTACCAGATAAGCTACCCCCGGTGAACATTGATTCCCACCGGATTAGTCAGGTCTTGCTTAACCTCCTAGAGAATGCAGTGGCTCACACCGCTAAAGGAGGTTCCATTACGGTGGCTGCCAAACAGCAGGGCAACTGGGTAGAGATAAGCGTGACCGACACCGGTGAAGGTATTCCTGCCGAGGACCTGCCCAATATCTTTGAGCGCTTCTACCGTGTGGATAAGTCCCGCGCCAGAGCCACCGGCGGCAGTGGTTTAGGACTTACCATTGCCAAGCGTCTGGTGGAAGCCCATGGCGGCAAGATTGAAGCCCAGAGTGAACTGGGAAAGGGCAGCCGCTTTACCTTTACTCTCCCCGTGCCAGAATAATCTGTTGGATACCCTCTGACTTAACAACTTCTTAATAATTTCCTGCCATACTGTCTACAAAAAGTGCCTTATATCACTGCCAGTCCCGATAACACGAAAGTGTAGGTGGATAACAATGAAGTTATTAAAGACGATACTGATATCTCTGGCGCTTTGTAGTGTCAGCGCTCTGTCTATAAGCTGTGGTTCTGAATCAGACTCGGCATCAGAGAGCCAGATAGCGACCGTGCAGCGAGGCGCTAGGAGCCAGAGAGCATGATATCTGGATTCAATTCCTGATTGAAGCGGCTTTCCTTACCCTAGCTGGAGGTATCATCGGAGTTGTCGTGGGCTGGGCAATCTCATATTTTGTTGACAGTATGGGGTTAATGAGCACCGTAGTTACTGCCGATATAGTTATCCTTGCCGTTTCGGTCTCGGTTGGCATTGGTCTGTTCTTCGGCTTTTATCCAGCTTGGAACGCATCCCGCCTGAATCCCATCGAAGCGCTGAGGGCTGAATAGAGGCCAAGATTAACCTTACCACACATTGCACAATGCGCTAGAGTGTGCAACTAGCTGGTGGGGAATTCTCCAGTCCGCTGACCAAAGGTCGTTAGTTCGAATCCTACCCCCGCTATCAAAGAAGATGAGGCAAGCCAAATAGGGCTTGCCTTAATTTTTGCTCCAATTTATGATAATATAATTACCAGGGTAGGAGTGTAGCTCAGTTGGTAGAGCAGCGGTCTCCAAAACCGCAGGTCGCGGGTTCGAATCCTGCCGCTCCTGCCAGTTTTTGCCATCTGGCTAAGCGTCCCTTGCCAACGTTTTGCCAACATTCTCAGTTTGCGCCAGTTTTAGCTCTGGCAGCCCGCCAAATCTCCCGCCACCAACCTTTCTCGAAGACCCGGAACAGCGTCAATAGTGGTGGCAGATTTGACAAAGGTGAGGCTATAAGGATAGCATCGGCATGCACCCTGATGAAAGCTCAAAACGGCTTCAAGACAAATTGAGGAGAATAAATGACCCTGCCTAAGTTCATTTCAGACCTGCAAGATAGAGAGAACCGAGACAGATGCCTGCAGGCTATCAGAACACACTATCTACTGGCATTAGCCATCTGGACATTCATCATGGCTACCTACCTCATCTGGGGAATGAACTTCCACCTGACGCCCATCCATATAGTGGTCGGACTAGTATTGTTAATTAATACCGTTAGCTATTACCTGACTAGAAGATGGCAATTTCCCCTTAGTGTAGCTATTGCCTCAACCATTGCTGACGTTATTGCTATCACTGTTCTTGTCTACTTCACCGGCGGTTTCAATAGTATGTTCTTCGCCCTCTACCTAGTCCAGATACTGGGGGTAAGCCTGTTTCTAAACCTACAGTTCAGCGCAATTATGATTGCCTGGACAGTGATACTGGTTGGTGCTATGAGGGCATTAGAATTAGCTGGGGCAATTACCATCTCATCCCAGTTTATCCCAACCTCCAATTCTGAATTCACCGACACCGTCATCTGGCTTATATTTCAAGGACTGACACTCTGCTTAGTAGCCTTTCTCGGCGGAAATCTTTCTACTAAACTGAAGTTCCGAGAAAGAGAGCTGGAACGAAAAAAGGAATTGGAGAAGCTATATAAAGCGCTCCAGAAAACAAGCGAAAGTAAGACTCGCCTTCTGGTGAACGTTTCTCACCATCTTCGTACTCCCCTGACCTCAATTGTAGGCTTCAGCGAGTTATTACTGGCTAAAGATGAAGGCAGAGCGCAACGGAAACAATCGACTGAGATAATACATAGCGAGTCTCAACACCTGACACGCCTGGTGAACAATGTCCTTTACCTGTCGAACTTGGAAACAGAGGAAGTAGAATGGCATAAGGCTGAGGTGGACATATCAAAACTGGTTACTGAAGCAGTAGATACCATGCACGGCTCAGCGCTCCAAAAGGGACTGACGCTGACAGTTGATAGTGGTGCTGCCCCCCTGCTTGTTCACGGGGACTTTGACCGCCTGAAGGATGTGGTGACCAGGCTTATAGATAACGCCATTAAATTCACCATAGAGGGAGCTACCAAGGTCGGTATTACTGCTGAAAAGGATAGTGTCTGTGTTTATATTTCCGATACCGGAATAGGAATTCCCCCCGATATCAAAGATAGAGTATTCGAACCATTAGAGCAAATCTATAAGACCGAACACAAAGAAGTTCCTCAGCGGGCAGGAGTTAGTCTAGCCATTTGCAAGGCGGTTATTCAGCATCATGGGGGCAAAATCTGGTTTGAGAGCGAGCCGGATAAGGGGAGCATCTTTTACTTCACCCTGCCTCTGGTAAAAACCAGGTAGTCCTTACCAGGCAGAAGCACCACGCCTCACCTAGGGGTTTTCAAGAACTGGTCAACTGCATCCAGCAAGTCCCGGGGGGTAAATGGCTTGGTTATATATCCATTAGCGCCCATCTCCTGACTAAGCTTCACGTTGAGTTCGTGGTCTACGGCAGTAAGCATGACTACGGGAATCGCCCTGGTAATCGGGTCTTTCTTGATTTTATTGCAGGCAGTATAGCCATCCATCTTTGGCATCAAAATATCCATCAGGATGAGGTCTGGTTGCTGGCTGCGAGCCATATCTACCGCTTCTCTGCCGTCACTCGCCCCGAGAACGACATAGTCTTTGCCCAGCATGTTGCTTACCAGTAATCTGATATTCTCTTCGTCATCGGTTATAAGTATTTTCTTCCTGTTCATTTAGCCCTCCTAGAGCAAACTTGTCACCACGCTGTGTTAAACCTTGGGTCTTCTATACTGAAACCTGAAGTCCCTTCATCCGCCATCAGTTTAAGAGCTCATCTATTTCTTGCATACCGCCACCTCCATAAATCTATTACCCCAGACTTCTAGTGGGGCTGAGGTTAAACAGCCTGCCTGGCCAATCGCCTACTTCTGAGAAAGGCGTCAGCTACCTCGGGGGCAAATTGAGTACCCTTACAGCGCTCTATCTCGGCGCAAGCATCTTGGTCACTCATTGCCGGCCGGTAGGAGCGCCCAGATGTCATAGCATCAAAGGCATCAGCCACCGCCAGAATTCTGGCCCCCAGCGGTATTTGCTCACCTCTCAACCCATCAGGATAACCCATGCCATCATAGCGCTCATGGTGATGCCTGACCGCCTTCAAAATTTCTTCGTCTTCTACAATAGGAGTTAAGATACGTTCCCCGGCTTGGCAATGTGACTTTATATGCTCAGCCTCCTCATCAGTGAGGCTGGATTGTTTATTTAGAACAGATTCCTTTATTCCTATCTTACCGATATCATGGACCAGCCCAGCCAGCCGTATTTTATTGACGCCCTCTTGCGTCATACCCAACTCCCCGGCTATGGCTACAGATATTTCCGTTACCCGCTGCGAGTGCCCGCTAGTATAAATATCCTTTGCTTCCAGAGCATAGGCTAAGGCAGTTATGGCATTGATAAACGAGGCACGGATTTTCCTGGCTTGTTCCTCTACTCTCTGTTCCAGGTGCTGCTGGTAATCCCTGTTCTCAAGCTCCAGCCTCCTTCTCTCCAGAGCCCTGCCTACGCTCAAGACAACCTCATCCAGGTTGAAGGGCTTGGTTATATAATCATAGGCACCCCCCCTCATACACCGGATAGCAGTGCCAGCATCAGCTATAGCGGTAGCCATAATCACCGCCGTATCGGGATACTTAACTCTTAAATCGGGGAGCAGCTCCATCCCCGATTTACCCGGCATCTTAATGTCCAGAATCACCAGTGCCACCGGGTTACTTTTTAACTCGTCAAGAGCCTGGGCAGCACTACCTGCTTTCTGACACTGGTAGCCTTCGCCTGATAGCTTCTGATAGAGAAGCTCCCTGACTAGCTCCTCATCGTCAACAATGAGTATTCCTTCTCGTTTTCCAGTCACTTTTCCATTTGTCCTAAAGTTTCTCTGACGATGGTTTTTAGCTCATCGATGGTAAACGGTTTGGGTAGAAATGGTCTGCCAACTCGATCCAGAAAACTTTTGGTATCTCTGCTTATCAAGTCTCCGGTAGTGAATATCACCCCGCTTATCAGTTCTGGATGTTTCTCGCTTACCCATTGATAGAGTTGCTTACCGTTCATTACTGGAGTCCTGATATCAATCAGGCAAAGGTCATATTCCTTTTCCCCCAGCATGTCTCGAGCAATGGCTCCATTGACAGCAATGTCCACCTCAAACTCCTCCTCACTGGTAAGAGCTCTCAGGCAAACCTGGCTGATCGACGGTTCGTCTTCCATCACCAGAACTCTCTTTACGCTAGCACTAGAGTTTTTCATTTCGCCCTCCTTTCCTATCGTCGGCACCGATAGGTAGTTCCACAATAAAGGTAGCTCCTTTACCCGGTTCGCTTTCGGCATATATCCTGCCGCCATGTTCAGCTACTATCCCGTGACAGATACTCAAGCCCAGCCCGGTCCCGCTACCCACCTCCTTGGTGGTGAAGAAGGGGTCAAACAGGTGCCCCAGATTTTCTTCAGAAATCCCGGGACCATCATCAGCAAAGGAAGCCTTGATGGTGTCCTCTACCCTTTCAGTGGTGATAGTTAGGTTGCCTCCATTGTGTGCCTCAATCATGAAATACTCGGCATTGATAATGATGTTAAGAAACACCTGCTGCAGCTGGAAATAGTCAGCCATGACTTCGGGCAGGTCGGGAGCAAACTGGGCATTGACCTGGATGTTGTTTACCCTCTGCTCATAGGCACGTAGTTCCAGCACCTTCTCTATAATGCTATTTATACTCATCAGTTGCTTGGCTGGGGGGTGTTTTCGAGCGAAGGTGAGGATGTTCTTCACCACCTGAGCGGCGCGCTGGGCTTCACTATACACTACTTGCATATCCCTCTTAATAGAATCAGGGATATCCTTTTCCAAGACAATCTGGGCAAAGCCGATAACGCCGGTCAGCGGGTTGTTTAGCTCATGGGCAATGCCCGATGCTAGCTCGCCAACCGAAGCCAACCGGTCAGCGATGATGAGCTGCTCCTGCATCCGCTTGCGCTCGGTGATGTCCTTATTTATCCCGACAAATCCCTTGAAATTTCCGTCACTATCAAAAAAAGGAATGGCGCTAATCTCAAACACGATGAGATTGCCATTTTTATGGAGATGGGTAATTTCAAACCCAGAGAAAGGTTCCCTTTTAGCATTAATTTCTTTGAAGCGGTTAAGCCATTTTCGTGCTTCCTCTTCTGGTAGAAAGTCAAGTGTCTTTTTGCCTACCACTTCATTCACCTCATACCCCAGGATATCCTTAATCCTGGGACTAACGAAGGTAAACGTTCCTTCTTCATCTGCCTCCCATATCATATCGCTGGTAGCTTCCACCAATTTTTTATATTTCTCCTCTGCCTCTCTCAGCGCCTCTTCTGCCTGCTCGCGCTCAGATATTTCTGCCTCTAACTCTTCACCCCATTGCTGCAATTCATCCCTTGATTTCTTCAGCGACACTATCATCTGATTGAAGGAACGGGCAAGCACCCCAACCTCATTAGAGGATGTGACGTCAACCGGTGTCGATAGGTCGCCTTGAGCAACTCTCTCCGAGGCGATGGCTAGTTTCTGGATAGGTTTCGTAATATATCTCGACATCAGCCCCCCTGCCAGCACAGCCAGAAACATACCGGCAACCGTCGCCCACAGAATTGTCGCCCTCAACTGCCCAACCTCAGCGTCTATGTCCGACAAGGGTCTCTGGATAACCACTCCCCACCCCAGCTCCTCAATGGGCATATATGACCCAAACACCTGGCGTCCTAACTCGTCGGTATAACCCCTCATCGTCCCCTCCTCACCAGCTAGGACCGCTTCTACAACAGCTAACTCGGACAGGTTAAGCTCCGGAACTTGCTCCATATGAGTATGAGCCACCACCCTCCCATTCTTGGCGACCACGACCACATTACCATTTCCCCCGACATCAATATCCATGACCGAAAGCATTATTACGCCAAAGTTGATGTCTGCGGAAAGGACACCAACCACTTCCCCGCCATCTATAATAGGCAAGGTAATAGTCTGCATCGGTTCTGAGGTGGCTGGCTTAAGGTAGATATCAGAAACAAGCTCGTCTCCCCCCTTGGCCACCTGGAAGTTCCATATCTTAGACACATCCTCTAGCTCTTCCGTGCCAGTCCGGGCAATTTGCCCCCCTTCCACATCGGCTACATAGATGCTGGTTATCTCGGGAAAGCTACTCTGGACGCGGTCAATCTCGCCCTTTACCTCTGTCGCCTCCATGGAGCGTAGCCCCACTGTTTCAGCCAGTAGTGTCAAGGTTGGTTTGACGCTTGCCATCTCCGCTGCCACCTCCTGAGCTATACGACCAGCAAAATTCTGGTCACCATCGGAAATCTTCCGCGTGACGATATTCTCGCTAATCTGTAGCATATACCAGCCACATACCCCCAGACACACGACAATAACCAGGACAAAGACCAGAAGTATCTGGTGAGAAAGCTTATTAAACCGCACTGCTACCATCCTGCCTCCAGCATTTGCTTTCTGCTCTGAATTTATTCCATCTGGAGGTCAATCAGCCAGCTATTGACCTCGGCTCGATGATCCTCAATCCACTGCCTGGCATACTCACTTTTCTCCTCCACTGTGGCCTCACCATCTTTAACTATGCTCTCCCAGTAGCAATAGGCGTTCAGGTCAGCAATACTCATACTAATTCGCTCCAGCAGCTTAACCACATCGGGGTACTCATCTTCCAAACCAGCGCGGTAGGCGATGTAGATGGTGGCACCAGGAAAACCTGTGTAGTAATCAGTAGCTTCTGGTTCGGAAAAGAACTCCCAGGGGTCTACTAGCCACAGTATCTGACCGTCTTCATCACACAATGCGTCGGCATACTCGGTGAAAAGGTGGTTGGGAGTCCGGAGGTAGAACAGGACATCCCCCCCCCCGTCCAGTTTGCTCTTAATAGTAGCCAGCATCTCATCATGGCCGCCCCCATGGGTTGCCACCAGCTGCCTCATGTCAAGGTCGTAGTTCTCATTGTAGTAATCTATCTTCTCATCGATGACCTCAGTCACGCCCCATCCCAACTCGCCGCCAATTAAATCCATGAGGCCATCGCTATCTAGGTCCAGGGCATCAAAAAGCGCATCACCGGGCCCAAGGGCGGCAATGTCATCCAGGGAATCAATATGGTATTTATCACGGGTCCACTTGGGGATAAGCCAGCCCTGGTCAGCACCGGTGTATATCCCGGTGGTGGGGTTGGAAAGGTCTCCGGCAATCTCTACCTGATGCGGAACAAACTCGTCGGTATAGCTCTTTTGATTGGGATACCAAACGTCGGTGAAAATATCAAGCTCCCCCCCTGCCAGCGCCGTATAGGCGGTATCAGCCGCCGCTTCCCTCAGCACCACCCTATAGCCAAGCTCGTCCTCGAGGAGGATTCTGGTTACCCGCTTCGGTAGCTCAGCCCAATCCCCAACAGTCGCCGCCAGCTTCAGTTCCGCCGGTACTGGAGCAGTCTGCCGAGAGCAGCTAACTGCCGTGCTAACCATCAGCACTACTAATAGAAGCACTAATAACTTCTTCGTCGTCTTCTCCCCTTTTGGCAAGTCCTCATTCATGGTGAAGTTGCCCTGAACCTGACCGGTAGCTATTCCCTCATTTTTGCCCCCCAAAGATATCAATGAACCTGGACACTATGTCATCTTTGTGCTCTGCTATCCAATACTTGTCCGAGGGGATAACCTTCAACTGGGTAACGGTGGTTATCCTCTCTGGGGGGCTGACATCCAGCCTGACTGGCACACATCCTCCTAAATCCCGTAATAAGGTCTGCCCACTCTTAGATAGGATATATCGTACGAATACCTTTGCCCCTTCAATGTTCTGGCTATCCTTGAAAATAGCTATGGGACCGGGCACCATAACTACCCCAGCCTCAGGGTAGATATAATCTATGGGAGCACCTGGATTCTCCCTCAAGAGGGTGCGCACCGTACAGTCTATGGTAATTCCCATATCAAGCTCGCCATCGGCTATCCTCTGTGTCGTTTGGGTGCTCGTCTGAATCTGGGGTGAGTTCTCCGCCAATGCTACAAAGAATTCTTCACCGAAATCGGCATCTTGAAGCAATGTGCCCATAAAATACAAGATGGGGCCAGATGTCTCTGGAGTGTCGTGGCCTATTCGGCCGTAATACCTGGCGTCAAGCAGGTCTTCATAGCCGGTAGGTATTGCGGTTACAGTATCAGTATTATAGGCTACAACCATGATTAGGAGCTCGCCAGCGCAGTAATAGCCCTCCTTATCCTTTAGAATATATGGAATTTCCACAGCCTCGGCCGGTATGTAGCGTAACAGGACTCCTTTTTCCTTCATCTCCTCACCTACAGTGAAACCGGCTACCCAGATGAGGTCAGCTTGAACCTGACCGGCAGCTATTTCCTGATTAATCTTGTCAACTACGGCGCCTGTGTCCTGCCAATATATCTCCAGGTGCAAGCCCGGGTTTTGAGCCTCAAACTCTTCTTTCAATTCATCAATAATAGCCGCCGGAACCGATGTGTAGAGGGTAATTGTCCCTTTAGGTCCAATTTCATTTGGGCAACTGCCAACCACGCTCATCGTCAGGCACAATATGAGAGCACAAAGCAAGGTTATAACACCGAAACGAACCTGATTAACTTTCACGGCTTATCTCTCCCCAGATAAAGTAGCCGGCTACGGTAATAATGCCGGCATAACCTTCAATAAAGATTGTTTAATGATTGAAAACCCGCCTTATTGCATGTCGCACCCGGTCCTTCTTTGTGTTTTTTTAAGCCTCCTGAATTTGACTGTAGTATTTTTTGTAGCTCTTTTTATGCCTCCTGTCACTATAGTAGACAATAATACCACTCCTGTCAAATTGTCAAGTTTTTTGAAGTCTCCCCGACTCGGTTAGTGAGAGGAGGGTGGTAAAATCAGATACAAACTGAGGGCTATCTTGAAACTTGACGGCGCCTTATGCCATTTAGTAATATTCCTTTGGCATCGTCTTTGGATTCCAAAACCGCAGGTCGGGGTTTGAATCTCTCCCCCGGCCAAAGGGGATAGTGATGATAGTTGTCGGTTTAATTCTAATTGCCGTAGGAATTCTAGCCTTACTGATTAAGCTGAGTATCTTAAGCGGCTCTCTATGGAGCTACACCTGGCCCGCCATCCTCATTATCCTAGGGCTCTCCTTCATTCTGGGGAGATTCTACCGGCGGGGGTGGCGCAGCTGGTGCTTCACCAGGAAAGATAAGGAAAAGCGATAAAGAATGCCGAGGTGGTGGAATTGGTAGACACGCCATCTTGAGGGGGTGGTGAGCGTAAGCTCGTAGGAGTTCAAATCTCCTCCTCGGCACCAAAAGACGGGGCCCCACGAAAATTTTTGATTTTCGTGGGTAGTAATGCGGAAGTGGCTCAGCGGTAGAGCATCTCCTTGCCAAGGAGAGGGTCGTGGGTTCGAATCCCATCTTCCGCTCCAGCATAGCTAAGCCAGCTATGGCGTCGGGGCTGGCGCGGCGGCAGAGCTGGTTATTGTAATCTCCTCTTCGGGTGTTTGCCGAGGGGCATGTGCTCGCCAGAGGATAACTCATATACCAGAAGATCCCCCTCAAGCTGTCCTTGAGGAAACCAGCCAAAAGGGTTGGTATTGCCGGTGGCTTCAGCCCATATCCAACCCGGCTCACCGTATAACTCAAAGACCACATTTGCCCTCTGGTAGTCCGGCAGATATACCACCACGCCCACGTGTATGGAGCAATCGACAATTGCCGAGCGGTAGCCCGCTCCCTGGTACATAACCGCCAGCAGAGTAGCAAACTCCTCGCAGTCACCGTAGGCAACTCCACTTTCTTGGATGGCACCGGCCACCTCGTCGGCGTTCTGGGCGTACTCCCCCATATTCCACTGGTCGATATCAGGCGTGTACTGCACCCTGTCTCTTACGTACTCAAATATCTTCTCTGCCCTCTGATGGCGGTCAGGGTATTTATCAGCAAATTGCTCGCCCAATTTGTAAGCAATATCAATATACTCGCCCAGGCTCTCAAAGGCGAGAGCTGGCCAGAAACTTTCCGGTGGCCAACTTGTATCGGTGTAGATTTCCTGCAAATAGCCATTATCACCTATGGGGTTAGTTCGGCAAACGCGCCAGTCGTCAAAGATATCGCCGTCTTCCTCGTAGAAATCGTTGGACGGCCAAGCAAAGCAGGCAGAGACAGGCAAAGCCTGGAACAGCACAACCACAAGTACAAACAGAAAGACCGTCAGTTTTCTCATAGTCCAACTCACAGAGGTGTTGTTAAAGCAGCATGCATTATCAGACCAAAGAAGAGCAAATATCCGAACACGTACAGTCCGACGGCGACAGGCTCCTTGTTTACGCTTCTGAATGGTATCTTGGGCGTCAGCCAGTCGAAGATATTAAACAGGGCTATCCCTACCAGCAAGCTCAGGAAAAAGCCAGCTGCCAGGAGCCCCAGCCTTATCGGGCTGAATACAGTTGTCACTGCTGAGGCGCCAATTAAAATGGGGAGTGTCGATGCCCCATGTATAACCAGTCCAATACAAATGAAGAAACCGCCTATAAACAGGCCGGTTGAGATAGGGCTTTCTCCTATCTTCTGACGTTCGTGAATGCGGGGAGTGAGCATGTCAAGAACCCGGATTCCAAGCCAGAGTAAAAAGACACTTACAAAAGCAAAGAAAGCAGTTCTCGCCAGCCACAGAAGTACAGTGACATAATAAGGAACAGTAGGTTCTATCGCTCCCAAATTGCACCTCCTAACGACTGCTTTAACACACTGTACTATCGCACTAGTGATTTGTCAATAAACCACCCAGCCAGATGAGAGAGCCTAGTCCCTTGACCTCCTTACTACCCCATGCTATGATTTTGCTGGTTCAAGAAGAATGTTACCGAGGGGCGACGTAGCCAAGTGGTTAAGGCGGGGGTCTGCAAAACCCCTATGCACCGGTTCGAATCCGGTCGTCGCCTCCAGAATTTTAGCCGGGGTGGCGGAATTGGCAGACGCAGCGGACTTAAAATCCGCCGGACTTAGTCCTTGTGGGTTCGAGTCCCACTCCCGGCACCAATTAGAGTATGAATATGTCCTGGCTGATAGTAATACTGGGCTATCTTCTCGGCGCCATCCCCACCGCCTATATTGCCGGGCGCATCCTAAAGGGCGTTGACATCCGGGAGATCGGGGATGGGAACATGGGTGCCGCCAATACCTTCCGCCAGCTTGGACCCAAGGCAGGGGTGGCGGTGGGTATTGTTGATGCCGCCAAGGGAGCACTGGCAGTTATTATCGCCCAGGCAGCCGGCCTGTCCTTATTTGCTGTCCTGCTTACCGGAGCCGCCGCCGTCGTTGGTCATAACTGGCCGGTGTTTCTCGGCTTCAGGGGAGGTCGGGGGGAGTCAACTACTATTGGTGTACTGCTGGTTACCATCACTCAGCCAATGTTAATTCTGGCTGCACCAGCCATAGCCGCTCACTTCATCCTTCGGGATACCACTAAAGCTGCCGCCGTTTTATTTGTCCCGCTGCCCTTAGTCTGCTGGTTGGTGGGGGTCTCCGGGGCACTCATTGCTTACAGTATAGCTCTGCCCTGTCTGGTGGGCTTCACCCATTTCCTCAGGACAAGACGGGTGGCTGAAACCTCAGGAACGGGTAGGGCTTAGTCACTTCCTTTTTATCGCCGACCTTACCCCTTGCTCAATATCCCTAGCCGTGAGACCGTACCTCTCCAGAAGTTCAGCCGGTTTACCTGATTTGGCGTAGGTATCTTTAATCGCCACCAGCTCCATCGGCACCGGGTGGTGTCTGGCCACCACCCGAGCCACCGCGCTGCCCAAGCCACCGTGCTCCAGGTGCTCCTCAGCAGTAACAATAGCCCCGGTCTCAGCGGCAGCTTTAATTATAGCCGCCTCATCAATGGGCTTGAGGGTGGACATATTTAATACCCGGCAGTTTATACCTTCCAGCTCCAGGTTTTGGGCAGCATCCAGCGCCGCTTTGACCATGAGTCCGATAGCTATTATGGTGGCATCCCCACCTTTCCTCATAGTTACCGCCTTCCCCAGGTTAAAGCGGTAGTCCTCACTATAGACCAGCGGAACTTTGGGGCGGCACAGCCTGATGTAAAACGGCCCAAAGTGGGCCGCCGCCGCCTTTACCGCCTGCTCAGTTTCAATAGCATCAGCAGGAACGATAACGGTAAAGCCGGGCAGGGAGCAAATCAGAGCCAGGTCTTCAATAGCCTGGTGTGAGGTGCCATCCTCACCAATGCTGATGCCGCCGTGGGTAACAACCAGCTTAACATTAAGCTGGGGCTGGGCGATAGACATGCGAATCTGGTCAAAACAGCGCCCGGGGGCAAAGACGGCAAAGGTGCTGGCAAAAGGTATCTTGCCCGAAGCCGCCAGTCCGGCGGCAATACCTACCATATTCTGCTCGGCGATGCCACAATCAAAGAAGCGCTCCGGGAACTCGCGGGCAAAAATTTGAGTCATCGTCGACTTGGACAGGTCAGCATCCAGCACCACAATATCCTGGTTTTCCATGCCTAATTCAAGCAGGGTTTTGCCGTAGGCTTCCCTGACCGAAACTTCCTGTTCCACTTCTACTCTAGCTCCTTTAGGGCTAACTCCACCTCAATAGCGTTGGGAGCTGTGCCGTGAAAATCGGGGTTATTCTCCATAAAACTAACCCCTTTACCTTTTATGGTGTGGGCGATGATGACCGTCGGTTGCCCTTTAATTTGTTTTGCCCGCCCAAAGGCGTTAAGAAGTTGGGGAATACTATGACCATCAACCTCAATGACCTTCCAGCCGAAGGTTTCCCACTTTCTGGGGAAGGGGTCAAGGTTCATAACATCACGGTTCCAGCCGTCTATCTGCTGACCGTTGTTATCCACTATAGCCGCCAGGTTGTCCACCTTG
>Ga0315545_1000530_pt1 | contig 40115 bp, 39 predicted proteins | sample SalMarSW160210MG_FD_203096 | JGI IMG/M metagenome (GOLD analysis project Ga0315545, IMG submission 203096) | Salt marsh sediment microbial communities from the Plum Island Ecosystem LTER, Massachusetts, United States - Salt Marsh Sediment SW1602-10 ...
GGTGTCGAGAGAAAAGGGCGCTGGTCCGACGAATAAGTCGGACCGTTTGGCGGGGCCGCCGAGTCCGAGGCGGCGCGGCCCATCCGCGCGCAGCGGAAGGGGTCCCACGGGGGGATGGGTGGAGCGAGCACGGATGGGGCGACCGCCGAAGGCACGGCTAAATCGGGCAAGGAGCGCCGTTTGGCGCTCACCGCCTGAGAAGGTGAGGCTCACCCGGTGCCGCGGAAGCGGCCACGCCCAACCTTAGGTGTCGAGAGAAAAGGAGGATACATGAGAGACAGAAAGATCAGTAACGTGGTGGCCTTGGCCGTGACGCTGTTGGCGGTGGTGACGGCCGCGTCCTTCAGCCTCGCCTCCGTGTCGTATCACCGGGAGGTCGTGGCGCTCCGGCAGGCCAACGCGCAGTATAAGGCGACCGTCGAGCGCTACAAGGCGACGCTCGAGAACATCCAGAAACAGCTCGCGGGCGTCGGCGTAGCGGCTCAGTGAGCCGGTCGTTTTACGCCCTGGCCTCCCGGACCAGACCTTTAAGGTGAGCGCGGGGGCGAAGAAACGGAGTTTCGGTCCGGCTCACGGGAGTGAAGAAGCTCGTTTTCTCAAGTCCCTCGCCGAGCGGACGCCGTGTGCGGCGTCGGCGCCGATCCTCAGGCGGGATGGTCAAGGACGTTATCTTTGGGGGATAGTTGTTGCAGGTAAAAAAGGAGGTAGGGGATGAGAAAAGGGAGGATGACGGGAATCGTGTTTGTGCTTATAGCGTTTGCGGCGGGCGTCGTCGTCGGCGACGCCCTGGTGCGACGCCGGGCCCAGGTCGCGATCGCCCAGGCGCGGGCCGAGACGCGGATCTACCAGCAGGAATCCGAGAAACTCTCCGATATCCTGCGCAACATCCGCCTCGCGGCGACGGAGGCGACGGTCGTGGAAAAGGCCGAGTAAGGGGGCTGATAGACGTTGCGGCGCCGTGGATAAGAGGTTTTCTTTTTATTGACGGTGCGTGGGTCCGTTGATATAATTAACCTTCTTGCAGAAGGCCTAAAAATGCTTGATTTCTCAAAGGTTAAAACATATTCGATCCGCCAGCGGCGAAGCAAGGTGGATACGTCCGTGTTCGCCAAACCCTTGAAGCCGAAGGCGTCCGTACGGGCGCTGCTTGAGTCGCTTCCAGACATCCTAAAAGCTAAAGAGTTAAGGGAGATCGTCCGAGCCATCATCAAGGCGCGCAGGAAGGCGAAGCCCGTGATCCTGATGATGGGCGCGCACGTGATCAAGTGCGGCCTGTCGCCGTTGGTGATCGACCTCATCCGGCGCCGGGTCGTGACGGCCGTGGCGATGAACGGCGCGGGCGTGATCCACGATTTTGAGATAGCCTACTGGGGTGAGACCTCCGAAGACGTGGCCCGCGCCCTGAAGGACGGAAGTTTCGGCATGGTCAAGGAGACCGCCGCTTTTATCAACGCGGCGGCGAAGGAGGGGGCGCTCCGGGGCCGGGGCTTTGGGGCGGCGATGGGCTCAGCCATCGAACGGGAGGGTCTGCGCCATAAAGATCTGAGCATCGCGTACGCGTGCCGGAAACAGGGTATCCCCCTGACCGTGCACGTGGCGATCGGCACGGACATCATCCACCAGCACGCGAACTTCTCGGGCGCCGACACCGGTGCGGCCTCAGCGACGGACTTCCGCATCCTGACGCGCGAGGTGGCGCGCCTGAACAACGGCGGCGTGGTGTTGAACTTCGGTTCGGCCGTGGTGATGCCGGAGGTCTTTTTGAAGGCCTTGAGCGTGGCCCGCAACCTGACGGGGAAGGTCAGGGATTTCACGACGGCCAACTTCGACATGAACGTCCACTACCGGCCTTGTCAGAATATCGTGACGCGGCCGGTGCTGGGTTCGGGGCGCGGCTATTATATCGTGGGTCACCACGAGATCATGCTGCCGTTGTTGAGGCAGGCGATCGTGGAAGGAGGGGCGGGGCGATGACCGCGAAGAGATTGAAAGACATCCTGGCGCGATTTCGTGAGGCCCGCGTGCTGGTGGTGGGCGACCTTGTCCTCGACGAGTTTATCTGGGGCAAGGCGGAGCGCATCTCGCCCGAGGCGCCGGTGCCGGTGGTCTGGGCCCAGACGCAGTCGTACATGCCCGGGGGCGCCTCGAATGTCGCCAATAATATCGCGTCGCTCGGCGGGCAGGCGTCCCTGTGCGGGGTCGTGGGCGAGGACTCCTACGCCGACGTGCTCCTCGGGCGCTTGCGCGACCGGGGCGTTGACACGGACGGCGTCCTCGCGGAGGCCGGCCGGCCGACGACGGTCAAGACGCGCATCATCGCCGCGCACCAGCAGGTCGTGCGCGTGGACCGGGAAGAGACCCATCCGCTGACGGACGCAAGCGTCCGCCGGCTCCTGGAGGTCGTGCGGCGTAAGATGCCCGACGTGGACGCGGTGGTGGTGGAAGATTACGGCAAGGGTGTCGTGACGCCCGCCGTCCTGAAAGGGGTGATCGCGGCAGCCCGGCGCCGCGACAAGATCGTCACCGTCGATCCGAAGATCGAACACTTCAAATATTACAAGGGCGTCACGGCCATGACACCGAACGAAAAGGAGGCGGCGGCGGGTGCCGGCATCAAGGTCACGACCGACGCCGACGTCGAGGAGGCCGGGCGCAGACTGTTGGCCAGGAGCGGGGCCAGGGGTATCCTGATCACGCTGGGAGAGAAAGGCATGAAGCTTTTTAAGGGCAGCCGCGTCACGCACATCCCGACGGTGGCCCAGGAGGTCTTCGACGTCTCTGGCGCCGGCGACACGGTCATCGCCGTCTTCACGCTCGCCTTGGCATCGAAGGTCCGGATGGAGGATGCCGCCGAGATCGCGAACGTCGCGGCCGGCATCGTCGTCGGCAAGATCGGCGTGGCCGTGGCGACACCGCAGGAGGTCATCCGTATGGCCCATCGCATCCGAGAGAGGTTGTCGTGAAGGCCATCGGCGTCATCCCCGCGCGCTACTCTTCCGTGCGCTTCGAGGGCAAGGTCCTGGCCGGCATCCACGGCAAGCCCATGATCCAGCACGTTTGGGAGAACGCGTCGAAGGCCAAGGCCCTGGACGGGCTGATCGTCGCCTGCGACGACGAGCGGATCATGAGGGCGGTCAAGGGCTTCGGCGGTGAGGCGGTCATGACGGCCAAGGGGCACGGCAGCGGCACGGAACGTATCGTCGAGGTCGTGGCCGACCTCGACGTCGGGGTCGTGGTCAACATCCAGGCCGACGAGCCGCTCATCCACCCGTCGATGATCGACGACGTGGCGTATCCGCTCCTCGGCTCCAAGGATCTCGTCGTCGCGACGCTGATGAAGCGCATCGAGCACGAGGAGGAGATCGCGGACCCGAACGTCGTCAAGGTCGTCGTCGGCAAGAAGGGCAATGCCCTGTACTTCTCGCGCTGTCCGATCCCGTTCGTGCGCGACGACGAGCCCGGGATGCGCGTGCACTACAAGCACATCGGGCTCTACGCCTACACCAAGGATTTTCTTTTCACCTACAAGAAGCTTAGTCCCACGCGGCTCGAGGAGCTGGAAAAACTGGAACAGCTCAGGATCCTGGAGAACGGCTACCCCATCAGGGTGATGGAGACCAAGCACGAGTGTATAGGCGTCGACACGCGCGAGGACTTAGAGCGCGTCTGCGCGCTGCTGGATATCAAGAACAAGGCAAGAGAGGGGTCATGACGCGCTCCCGAGAGGTCAAGATCGGAAACGTGGCGATGGGCGCGGGCCGGCCGTTCGTGCTCATCGCGGGACCCTGCGTCATCGAGGACGAAAAGAGCATCCTGGACCACGCGGCGCGGTTGAAGACGATGTGCGTCGGCGCCGGCGTGCCGCTCATCTTCAAGTCGAGCTATGATAAGGCCAACCGCACCTCCCTGTCTTCCTATCGCGGGCCGGGGGTGGCCAAGGGTCTCAAGATCCTCGCCAAGGTCAAAAAAGAGCTGGGCCTGCCCTTGCTGAGTGACGTCCATACGGTCAGCGAGGTCAGCGGCGCCGCCGGAGTCCTCGACGCCTTGCAGATACCGGCCTTTTTGAGCCGTCAGACGGACCTCTTGGTGGCGGCCGCCAAGACGAAGAAGGCCGTCAATATCAAGAAGGGGCAGTTCCTGGCGCCGTGGAATATGGCCGAGGCCGCGAAGAAGGTCGCCGACAGCGGCAACCAGCGGATCCTCCTGACGGAGCGGGGTACCTCGTTCGGGTACAACAATCTCGTCGTGGATTTCAGGAGCCTGGCGATCATGCGCGAGATCGGCTACCCCGTGATCTTCGACGCGACGCACAGCGTGCAGCTGCCCGGTGGCCGCGGCACGGCGAGCGGCGGCGAGCGGCGCTACGTGGCCGGGCTCGTGCGGGCGGCGATCGCCTTCGGCGCGGACGGCATCTTTATCGAGGTCCACGAGAGGCCGGACAAGGCACCGTGCGACGGGCCCAACATGATCTCCTTAAAAGACCTGGAGCTGCTCTTGCCCGTCTTCAAGGCCTTTGACGCCTTGGCCCTCAAACATAAGGTGCGGTGATGTATTTAGCGCAGGCCAAGAGAGTCCTGGGGATAGAGGCCTCGGCGGTGTCGCGGCTGGCGCGGCGGCTGGGTGCGGAGTTCAACGACGCCATCGACATCCTCTTCAGGTGTTCCGGCCGCGTGATCGTGACCGGGATGGGCAAGGGCGGCATCATCGGCCGGAAGATCAGCGCCACCCTTTCCTCGACGGGGACACCGAGCCTCTTTCTGCATTCGGCCGAGGCGATCCACGGGGACCTGGGCCGCGTGACGAAAGACGACGTGATCCTGGCCATCTCCAACTCGGGGGAGACCGAGGAGGTGATCCGGCTCCTGCCGCTCATCAAGAAGATAGGCACCCGGCTCATCGCCCTTACCGGCAACGTCAGGTCCACGCTCGCCCGCCACAGCGATGTGGTCCTCGACGTCTCCGTGACGAAAGAGGCCTGCCCGATGAACCTCGCACCGACGGCAAGCACGACCGCGACCCTGGCGATGGGCGACGCGATCGCCGTGTGCCTCCTGGAGAAGAAGGGGTTCAAAGAGAAGGACTTTGCCTTCTTTCACCCCGGCGGGATCCTCGGCAAGAAGCTCCTCTTGAAGGTGGAAGACATCATGCGCCAGGGGCAGGCCAACTGCGTGGTGCGCGAAGGGGACCTCGTGCGTGACGTCCTGGTCGCCGTCACCGAGGCCCGGGCCGGGGCCGCGAGCGTCGTGAACAAGAAAGGGATATTGACCGGCATCTTCACCGACGGCGATCTGCGCCGCCACCTGGAGACCGAACGGCAGCTGTTGACGTGCCTCGTCAAGGACGTCATGACCAAGCGTCCCGCGACGATCGGCAAGGAGCGCCTGGCCAGCGAGGCGCTGCGTATCCTCAAAGAGAAACGCATCGATGAACTCCCGGTCGTGGACGCGAAGGGGCGGCCCATCGGCATGCTCGACGTCCAGGACCTCCTGAAGGTCGGACTCGTATAACTTTCCATGAAAAAGGTCTCGGCGGCCCTGCGGGCCCGGTTCAAGAAGGTCCGGTTTCTGCTTCTCGACGTCGACGGGGTCCTGACGGACGGCCGCATCGTCTACGACGCCAACGGCGTCGATGCGCGGTTCTACGACGTCCAGGACGGCCTGGGCGTGTATCTCCTGGGGGAGATGGGCATCAAGACGATCTTGATCACCGCCAAGGGCTCGCGGTGCCTCAGGCCGCGCGCCCGGGACATGCGCGTGGAGGCGGTCTATGAGGACATCGTGAAGATCCGGCCGTATAAGAAGATCCTTAAGAGGTTTGGCGTCTCTGACGACGAGGTCTGTTTCATGGGCGATGACTTCGTGGACCTCGCCGTGATGCGCCGCGCTGGCGTCGCCGTGGCCCCGCGCCAGGCGGCGGCCGAGGTGAGGAAGGTCGCTGACTACGTGACGCAACGAGAGGGCGGCCGCGGCGCGGTGCGCGAGGTGGCCGAGTTGATCTTGCAGTGCCAGGGGCTGTGGCACCGGGCCCTCAAAATCTATGAATAGGTTGACGTTACCCGCGGTCCTCTTCGTCGTGTCGGCTCTGGGGATCCTCCAGGCCGCGGTTCTCCCTGCCCATGGGGCGCCCGAGATGCCGGCGTCCTCGGAGCCCCAGCAGATGGAGGATTTTAATCTGACCGGCTACGGCGCCGACGGGAGCAAGACCTGGGAGGTGGCCGGGGCCTCGATGGACATGCTGGACGACAAGATCAAGATCACCGACATCACGGCCCGCATGTTCGGAGAGCGGGAGAACCTCGTCGTCACGGCGGACCACGGAAATTTTGACAAGCAGACCGGGATCGTGCGCCTGACCGACAACGTGCGGGCGGTGACGGACGGCGGGCTCAAGCTGAATACCGAGGTCCTCGACTGGTCGCAGGCGGACCGCGTCATCACGACGGACGAGTTGGTCCTGGTCGAGCGCGAAAACATGACCGCGGTGGCGACGGGCCTGGAGGCCGAGCCCGACGCCAAGATCGCGAAGTTCGAAAAGGACGTCATCCTGACGATCGAGCGGGGCAAGGAACAGGAGAAGGCCGCCCCCGAACCGCCGAAGGCGTTGGAAGAGCCGTTCGGCGGCCCGGGCAAGCTCGTCATCACCTGCGACGGGCCGATGGAGCTGGATTACGACAAGCAGGTGGCGGTCTTCCACGACAACGTGAAGGTGACCTCCGAAGGCGACCAGGGGACGATGGTCGCCGACAAGATGACGGTCCTGTTCGACAGCGCCACGCGCCAGATCGACCGCATCGAGGCACAGGGCAACGTCCAGATCCAGCGGGATGAAAACATCTCCTACAGCGACGGCGCCGTCTTCACGAACGCCGAGCGCAAGGTCATTCTGACCGGCCGGCCCAAGCTCGTCCTCTTTACCGAGGGGGAGGGGGTCGCCGACATACCGATTACGCCATGATGCACCTTCTGGAGGCCAGGGGATTGGTGAAGAGTTACCACGGCCGCCGCGTCGTCGACCAGGTCGACATCGAGGTCAGGCGCGGAGAGGTCGTGGGCCTCCTGGGCCCCAACGGGGCCGGCAAGACGACGACCTTCTACATGATCGTCGGCGTCATCCCGCCCGAAGCGGGGCGCATCGTCTTCGACCACCACGAGATCACGCGCATGCCGATCCACCAACGTTCGAAGATCGGGATCGGCTACCTCGCGCAGGAGAGCTCCGTCTTCCGGCGCCTGACCGTGGCCCAGAACATCATGGCGGTGCTGGAGACGCTGCCCCTATCGTATCGCGAGCGAAAAAAAAGATTGAATAATCTTTTGGAAGAGCTTAAAATCGCCCCCCTGGCGGACCACAAGGCGTACACGCTCTCCGGCGGAGAGCGCCGGCGCCTGGAGATCACGCGGGCCCTCGTGACGTCGCCGTCCTTCATCTTGCTGGATGAGCCGTTCTCGGGGATAGACCCCATCGTCGTCGCCGACGCCCAGGAGATCATCCGGGACCTGAAGGGCAAGGGCCTGGGCGTCTTGCTGACGGACCACAACGTGCGCGAGACGCTCTCGATCACGGACCGGGCCTACCTCATCGCCAGCGGCAAGATCATCATCCACGGATCGGCGTCGGACCTGATCAACGACCCGAAGGCGCGTGCGCTCTACCTGGGCGAGCGCTTTAGGATGTAGGGACAGCGGCCGGCACGACCATTTTCCGAGCGGGGCTGTTCCCCGTCGGAGCGTGAGACAGAAGCCGAATTTTTTTGTCTCGCGAGTGGCGGGTGGCCGAGGTGGGGCGGCCCATCCGCGCGCAGCGGAAGGGGCGCTGGTCGGCCGAGTAAGGCCGACCGTTTAGCGCGGCCGCCGAGAAGGTGAGGCGGCCCGGGGCGCAGAAGCGCCCACGCCAAACCTTAGGTGTCGAGCCCAAAAGGCTCCCACGGGGGGATGGGGCGCTGGTCCGACGGATAAGTCGGACCGGTTAGCGCGACGGCTCAAGATGTGAGGCCGGCCGGGGCCGCGGAAGCGGCCACACTGAGCTTGGATGACGAGCGATGGACGCGGATGGGGCGACCGCCTCGGTCAGGACCCGCCGCACCGTCTACTATAGGAAAGGACGAAAAGTGAAAGTCACGAGCCAGCCGTCGAAGAACAACAAGGTGTTCCTGAACGTCGAGGTGCCGCGGGAAGCGGTGCACAAGAAGTTCAACGAGGTGTACGAGCGCATCGGCAAGGAGGCGAAGGTGCCCGGTTTTCGTCCCGGCAAGACGCCCCGTCAGGTGCTCGAGCAGCACCATAGCCAGTTCGCACGCGAAGAGGTCATCAAGGGTCTCGTCGCCGAGAGCTACGACAAGAGCGTCAAGGACGAGAAGATCGACGTCATCGACCTGCCGCAGATCTCCGAGGTCCAGCTTAAGGACGATGTCCTGACCTACAAGGCCGAGGTGGAGGTCAAGCCCGAGATCACGATCCGGAAGTACAAGGGGCTCAGGCTCAAAAAAGACGAGATCAAGGTCACGGCCTCGGACGTGACGGCCGCGATCGCCGACCTCAAGAAGGACCGCGGGGACATCGACGAGGAACGGCTGGCCAGGAGCCTCGGGTATTCGTGCCGGGAAGAGTTCGCGGCGTGCCTCGAAAAACAGCTCTTTTTGAAGAAGGAGAACGAAGCGCGGGCCAAGCTCGAGAAAGAGGTCATCGACCAGGCGCTCAAGAACAGCTCCTTCGAGGTCCCCCGGACGCTCGTCGAGCGCCGGGCCCACGAGCTCGAGAACCAGGCCGCGCACCAGATGGCGAATTACGGGATGTCCGAAGACGAGACGAAGAAGCGCATCGAGGAGTTCAGGCCGAAGTTCGCGGCCCAGGCCGAGGAGCAGGTGAAGGTGTATCTGGTCCTGGAGACGATCGCCAAAAAGGAAGGGATCGCCCACGACGACAAAATGCTCAACCGCGCCATCGAGTTGTTGTTCGCAGAGGCAGAGTGGAGCTGAACCCCTGTTGCCGTTTGGGGGGCCGGACCGCCGATGCGGGAAGCGTCCTTCATTATTTTTTAACCGGGAGGGTCTCATGACTAAGTCCCAGATGCTGGTCCCCATGGTCATCGAACAGACGGGTCGCGGAGAGCGGGCCTATGATATCTACTCGCGCCTGCTCAAGGACCGCATCGTCTTCGTCGGCACGCCGATCGACGACAATGTGGCGAACCTCGTGATCGCGCAGCTTCTCTTCCTGCAGATGGAAGACATCAATAAGGACATCAACGTGTACATCAACACGCCGGGCGGCAACGTCACGAGCGGCTTGGCCATCTACGACACGCTGCAGTTCGTGAAGTGCGGGGTGGCGACGTATTGCGTGGGTCAGGCCTCCAGCATGGGGGCGCTGCTTTTGGCCTGCGGCCGCAAGGGCAAGCGTTACGCCCTGCCGCATGCGCGCATCATGATCCACCAGCCGTGGGGGGGCGCCCAGGGCGCCGCGGCGGACATATCCATCCAGGCAAAAGAGATCCTGCGGTTACGCGAGACGCTCGAAGAGGTCCTGGCCAAGCACACGGGCCAGCCGCTGGCAAAGATCAAGCAGGATTCGGACCGCGATTACTTCATGTCGGCCGAGGAGGCCAAGGCCTACGGTCTCATCGACGAGGTGATCGTGTCCTCGAGCGAGGTCAAATAATATATTCACCGAGCAAGGAGGCGTGCCCCATGAAGAAGACGTACCTTCTGACACCGGGACCGACGCCGCTGCCGCCGGAGGTCTGTGAGGCGTTGGCGCGTCCCATCATCCACCACCGCACACCGCAGTTCCAGGCCGTCCTGAAGGAGACCTTCGAGTCCCTCAAGGCCGTCTTTCAGACGAAGAACGACTGTTTCATCTTTGCCTCTTCAGGGACGGGCGCGATGGAGGCTGCCGTCGTCAACCTCCTGTCGTGGGGCGAAACGGCGCTGATCGTCGAGGGCGGCAAGTTCGGGGAGCGCTGGACGGAGTTGTGCACCGCCTACGGTATCAAGACGACGGTGATCAAGGTCGCCTGGGGCCAGGCGTTGGACCCCGAGGTCGTCAAAGAGCACCTCGCCAGGGACGCCACCATCAAGGCGGTCTTCACGACGCTGTGCGAGACCTCGACGGGCGTCGCCTTCGACATCAAGGGATTTGCCCAGGTCACGAAGGAGACCGAGGCGGTCCTCGTGGTGGATGCCATCAGCGGCCTGGGCGCGGTCGACCTTCCGATGGACGCGTGGAACGTGGACGTGGTCGTGGCCGGCTCCCAGAAAGGGTTCATGCTGCCGCCGGGTCTGGGCTTCGTCAGCGTCAGCAAGAAGGCGTGGAAGTTCGTCGAGGAGTCGAAGTGCCCGAAGTACTATTTTGACCTCAAGAAGGCCAAGAAGGCCGCGGAAAAGACCGATACGGCCTTCACGCCCGCCATCGGCATCATCATCGCGCTTAACGAAGCGCTCAAGATGATGCGCGCCGACGGGCTGGAGGCGGTCTTCGCGCGCCACCGCAGGCTCGCCGAGGCGACGCGGGCCGCGATCACGGCGTTGGGCCTTGAGCTCTTCGCGCCGGACGCGGCGTCGGACGCCCTGACGGCGGCCAAGGTCCCCGAAGGGATCGACGGCGCCAAGCTCGTCAAGACGATGCGCGACGAATACGGCGTGACGGTCGCCGGCGGGCAGGGCGCGGCGAAGGGCAAGATCTTTCGTATCGCCCACATGGGCTACATCGCCGAGGGCGACATCATCCTGGCCCTGGCGTGCCTGGAGAAGGTCTTGAAGAAGATGGGATATGCGTTTGAGCTGGGTGCCGGCGTCAAGGCCGCCGAGGAGGTCTTTTCAACATAAACAAGCGGTGCCGCCAACGGCATCTCTCTTTAATGGAGTGGATATGTTTAAAATCCTGGTCAGCGATGCGCTTTCACAAGAAGGTCTAAAGATACTTCAGGACTCAAAGGAGTTTGCCGTCGACGTCAAGACGGGCCTCAAGGGGGATGCGCTCAAGGAGATCATCGCAGATTATGACGCGATGCTCGTGCGCAGCGCCACGAAGGTGACGGCCGACGTCATCGAGGCCGCGACGAACCTCAAGATCATCGGCCGCGCAGGCGTGGGACTCGATAACGTGGACCTCGCGGCGGCGACGGCCCGCGGCATCATCGTCATGAACACGCCGGGCGGCAACACGATCTCCACCGCCGAGCACACGATGAGCCTGATCCTGGCGCTGGCGCGCTCGATCCCCCAGGCGGACGCCTCGATGAAGAAGGACGAGTGGCGTCGCAAGGACTTCATGGGCGTCGAGCTCTACAACAAGACGATCGGTATCATCGGCCTGGGTCGCATCGGCATGGAGGTGGCCAAGCGTTGCCTTGCCTTCGGGATGCGCGTCAAGGGCCACGACCCGTACCTCTCGCGCGAGGTCGCCGAGCAGGCCGGCATCGAGACCATGAAGCTTGACGACATCTACCGCCAGGCCGATTACATCAGTGTCCACGTGCCGATAACCGAGGAGACGAAGGGGATGATCTCGGATGCTCAATTCGCCATGATGAAGGAAGGCGCACGGGTGGTGAATTGCGCCCGCGGCGGGATCATCGACGAAGCGGCCTTGGCCAGGGCCCTGGAGGCCGGCAGGATCGGCGGCGCGGCCCTGGACGTGTACACCTCGGAGCCGCCCAAGGGTCTGACGCTGGCAAAGTTCAAGAACGTCGTCCTGACGCCCCACCTGGGCGCCTCGACGCAAGAGGCCCAGGTGAACGTCGCCATCGAGATCGCCCACCAGGTCGTCGACGCGCTTTCCGGCAAGGGCATCCGCAACGCCGCCAACTACCCGTCGGTGGAACCGGAGACCTACCACGTGTTGCAGCCCTACATCAACCTCTGCGAGAAGCTGGGCAGCTTCGCGGGCCAGTACGCCGAGGGCGCGGCCCAGGAGGTCAACATCGTCTTCAGCGGCGAGATTGCCAAGTACGACACGGCGCCGTTGTCCATGGCGCTCCTGAAGGGGCTCTTGTCGCCGGTCCTGCAGGAGAGCGTCAATTACATCAACTCGCTGGCCCTGGCCAAGGAGCGCGGCATCAAGGTCATGGAGTCGAAGTCGCTCGAGGTCGACGAGTTCGTCAATCTTGTGTCCCTGGAGTTAAAGACGAACAAGGCGACCGTCTGGCTGGCGGGGACGCTCCTCGCCAAGTCCGAGCCGCGCCTCGTCAAGATCAACGAGTTCTTCGTCGAGGCCATCCCGGCCGGCTACATGGTCATCATCAACAACTGGGACAAGCCCGGCATCATCGGCTCGCTGGGGACGCTCATGGGCCAGTACAAAATCAATATCGCGGCGATGTCGTTCGGCCGGGAGAAGCAGGGCGGCAAGGCCTTGTCCGTCTTGAATGTCGACGCCTGCGTCACGCCCGAGATCCTGGAGAAGGTCAAGGGTCTGCCCCACATCACTTCCGCCAAGACGGTGCAGCTGTAGAACGGTCCATGAAGAAACCTTTAGAGAGGCGCGTAGTCCTTCTTGTGTGTCTTTCGGTCCTGGTCGCCGGCTTCTCGGCGCCGGCCCTGGGAGCCGAAGAAAAAGAGATCGGCATATTTTTTACGGGCCAGTCTTACGCGGCCCTGTATCCTTGTGATTGTCCGGGTGCGCGAGAGGGGGGTGTGGCCCGGCGCGCCGCGGCCCTCAAGGCGGCGCGCGCCCGGGAGCCGGGCCTTCTCGTGGTCGAGGCCGGGGCGTTCTTTGGTTCGGGGTCCCTGGACCCGGCCGCCGTCAATTTTGAGCTGGATCGAGAACGCACGAAGGTCTACCTGGCCGCCCTCAAGGCGATGGCCTACGACGCTTTGCTCTTGAGCGGCCAGGAGTTCGTCTTTGGCGCCTCGTTCGTCAAGGAGTTCGAGGATTATCCTTTCGTGTCGTCCAATGCCGGAGGTGTCGGCCGGCCGCACGTCATCAAGGAGGTCAACGGAGTGCGCGTCGGCGTGCTGGGATTGACGGATGAGTCGGCGGCCGAGCGGGGCGTCACGGATTGGAAGACGCCGCGCCTCGTTTTGGATGACAAGGTCCGGGAGCTGAGGAGGCAGGGCGCCGAGCTCGTCGTTGTCTTGAGTTCCTTGAGTCGGGAGGAGGACGCCGAGCTTCTCAGGGGCGTTTGCGCCATCGATGTCGTGATCAACGGCGCGCCGTCTTACGCGACGGTCACCCCCAGCACCGTCGAGGGGGCGCTGTATCTTTCGACCTGGTGGGAGGCAAGGCGGGCGGGCCTTGTGCGGTTGCGTCTGGGCCGCGACAAGAAGGTAAAGCTTGTCTCCTGCGATTCCGTGGCGCTGGATGCCCGGGTCCAGGACGATCCGGAGGTGGCGGCGTTGCTGCCTGTCTGCGTGCGGGATAAGGATTGTTCTTTCCGTCAGGGATTGGTGGCGCGTTGCGAGCGCCCCGGGGACCTCCTTTCGTCGCGTTGCGTGTATACACAGCCTTGCGCGCTGGACGTCACGGTCATCACGTCCACAGAGTGCCGGTCGTGTCAGACGCAAAACGTCCTCGCGGACCTCGAGGCGCTCTTCGGAAAACTGCGGGTCCGCACGCTCGATGCCGCCGCGCCGGAGGCGCAGAAGATCATCGAGGAGGTGGAGGCCGCGGCCCTGCCGCTGTACGTCTTCGAGGCGCGGGCCGAGGAACACGAGCTCTTCGCCCTGTTGAGCAAGATGGTCAAGAAGAAGGGGACACGCTATCTGGTCAAGGCCAGCCTGGCGGGCGTATCCTTTTTCCTGAAACGCCCCCTTGTCCCGGGGCGGCTCGATGTCTTTTTTGATCTGGGTTATCCCCATTTGGCGCAGTTGTCGGAACGCCTGAAGGCGCTTCGCGCAAAATACAAGGAACTGTCCGTGGCCCTGCACTTTCTGGCGGCCCGGGATGAGGAGGGGAACTTTTTGGCGCCGGGCGGTCTGCCGGCGATAGAGGAGTATAAACGGTTGGCCTGCCTGGAGGCGTTGCAACCGGGATCACTCTTTGATTATTTGAGCTGCCGCGCCGCCGAAAAGGAGTCCGGGTGGTGGGAGCGCTGCGCGGAGGGGGCGGGAGTAGATACCGGTCGCCTGCGCCGTTGCGCCACGGGCCCCGACGGCGAGGCGGCCCTGGCCCGGAAGATCGCCCTGACCCGGGAGCTGGAGATGGCCGGGGGGCCGGCCCTGCTCGTCAATAACCGTGAGGTCTACGGCATGGTCCACGTGCCGTCCATGGAGGAGCTTGAGGAGAAGTTGGGCCTTGAGACGACAAGCGACGAAAACAAGTGAGGTTCTTATGAGCGCGACAAAACAGAGGAGGATCTATATTTTGGATGTGACCAACCGGGACGGCGTCCAGACGTCGCGGATTTGTCTGTCCAAGCTGCAAAAGACCGTCCTGAACATGATGCTGGACGACATGGGCGTCGCCCAGTCGGAGTTCGGTTTTCCCATGACGCACCATGAGAAAAACTACCTGAACGCCAACCTGGAGCTCGTCGAGAAGGGCGCCCTGAAACGCATCCGGCTCAGCGGCTGGATCCGCGCCACCAGCGGCGATGTCGAGGCCGCTTTCAAGAACGTCCCCAAGCTCAAGTTCATGAACCTTTCGATCTCCACGTCCGACCAGATGATCACCGGAAAGTTCAAGGGCAAACTCGACCATCAGGCCGTCCTCAAGGGGATGGCGGTGGCGACACGTCTGGCCCTCAAGACGGGCGCCCAGGCGGTCGGGGTGAACGCGGAAGACGCCTCACGTACCAACATGGATTACCTGATGGAGTTCTCCCTGGCGGCCAAGGAGGCGGGAGCGGCCCGGATCCGCTACTGCGACACGTTGGGCGCCGACAGCCCGTTCACGATCTACGAGCGTATCCATAAGCTGGCCTCCAAGGTCCAGCTCCCGATCGAGGTCCACTGCCACAACGACCTGGGCATGGTCGTGGCCAACTCCGTCGCCGGCGCCAAGGCGGCGGTGGACGCGGGCGTCGACGCCTACATCAACACCTGCGTCAACGGCATGGGCGAGCGGGCCGGCAACGCCGACCTCGTGAGTTGCCTTTTGGCCATCAAGTACGGCAGCGGTCTCGCGGGCGCCTATGAGTTGGACGAGAACCTGGACCTGAAGAAGTCCTGGCACGTCTGCAAGTACGCGTCGTACGCCTTCGGTGTGCCCATACCGATCAACCAGCCCGGCATCGGGGCCAACGCCTTCGCGCACGAGTCGGGGATCCACGCCGACGGCGCGCTCAAGGACCGCCGCAACTACGAGCTCTATGATTATGAGGAGTTGGGCCGCGGCGAGGCCGAGGTGATCGATACCGGCCGGCAGATCACCGCCGGCGAATACTCCGGCATCAAGGGGTTCCGCAACGTCTACGATAACCTGGAGGTGGAGTTCAAGAACGACGAGGAGGCGGCCAAGGTCCTGGAGCTCGTGCGTTACGCCAACGTCCACAACCAGAAGCCGCTCGTTGCGGACGAGCTGTTGTTCGTGGCCAAGTACCCGGACATCGCGCGCAAGATCTTCACGATGGCACCGTGAGGAGGCGTGGATCTTTAGCGGGCGGCGGACCGTTTCCACCACGGTCCCTGCCCCGGTCCCCGGAGCGAAGTAAAGCCGGAGCGCAGGGGCTGCTGTGAAGACGCGTAAAATGGGCTTAGGGATGACTTACACCGCCCAAGTATAGATTCTGAATCTACGCTTTGACGACCGCTCGGGGGAAGCCGGAACTGACCTTCGTTTTATAGGCTACGGGAATTCCGGAGGGGTATCCCCAGACCATTTGGAGCGGATTCAAGCCCCGAGCACCGCCATGAGCGAAGGGGGCCGGGGAGGGACCGCGATAATATGAACACCATACTGGTCGGTTTACAATGGGGCGATGAGGGCAAGGGTAAGGTGATCGACGTCCTGGCCAAGGACGCCCAGTATATCGTGCGTTTTCAGGGCGGCAACAACGCGGGGCACACGGTCGTCGCCGGGGGCAACACCTTCGTCTTTCACCTGTTGCCGTCGGGCGTCCTGCACAAGGGCAAGAAGTGCCTCATCGGTAACGGCGTGGTCGTCGACCCCGACGTCCTGCTGGGTGAGATCGCCGCCCTGCGGGAAAGGGGCATCGACGTGCGCCGACGTCTCACCGTCTCCGAGCACGCCCACGTCATATTCCCTTACCACCGCATCCTCGACGGCCTGCGCGAGACCAAGCGCGTCAGCAAGATCGGCACGACGGGCCGCGGCATCGGACCGTGTTATGTCGATAAGGCCACGCGCTGCGGCATCCGCGTCGGCGATCTGCTCAACCCGCGCCTCTTTGAGCGCAAGCTCAAGGACAACCTCGCGGAGAAGAATGAGATCTTCAGGAACGTCTTCGGCCACAAGGGTTTTGCCTTTGACCATCTTTATGAGACGTACCTGGCGTTCGGCCGCAGGCTCAAGGACCTGGTCGGCGATACCGCCTCGATCCTGCACCGGGCCACGGTAAACAAAAAGTCCATCCTCTTCGAGGGGGCGCAGGGGACGTTCCTCGATGTCGACTTCGGGACCTATCCTTTTGTGACGTCTTCCAACACGATAGCGGCCGGGGCCTGCGCCGGGACGGGCGTGGCGCCGACGCAGATCGACCGCGTCATCGGCGTGGTCAAGGCCTACACGACGCGCGTCGGGGAGGGGCCTTTCGTGACGGAGTTCCCGGGCATCATGGGCGAGGCCATCCGGGCGAAGGGGCGTGAGTTCGGGGCCACGACCGGCCGGCCGCGGCGCTGCGGTTGGTTCGACGCCGTGATGGTCCGCCGCGCCGTGATGCTCAACGGCGTGGACCTCATGGCCGTGATGAAGCTGGACGTCCTTGATACCCTGAAGACGATCAAGGTCTGCACGGCCTACAGGTATAAAGGTAAGACCTTCCGGGATTTTCCCGGCGACCTCGAGATCATGCAGGAGGCCAGGCCGGTTTACAAGGATTTTAAAGGTTGGCAGGAAACCACAAGCCGATTGAGGAGTTACAAGAATTTGCCGCCTCAGGCCAAGGCCTATGTGCGGGTCCTTGAGGATATGTGCGGCGCCAAGGTGGATATCATTTCGGTAGGTTCGGGAAGAGAGGAGACGTTGTTTAAATAGGCAAGGCCCGTGCCAACTTTGTCTTGACGAACCATACCGGCTATGTTAAGGTAGAACGGATTCGCATGTTGAGGAGGTCGTTATGTTGAGGCGCTATCCCTGGGCGGCATCGGTCGTTGTTTTTTTCATCTGCCTGGTGCTCTTTTCAGGTTGTACCGTTGTCTTTCAAAAGGGCCGCCGTTCCGACATCGAACGCATCGAGTCGCTTGAGGAAGAGCTCGACAGGCTCGCCAGGATCAAGGCCGAGCTTGAGAGTAAACTCAAAGGCGTTCAAGGGGTTAGCTTAAGTATGGAGGATAAAGGGCTTGTCGTCACCTTCCTGGATGAGGTCCTTTTTGACTCAGGCAAGGACAAGATCAAGACAGAGGCCTTCGCGTCTCTGGATAAGGTCTCGGCTGTCATCGTGGACAAGGCGTCGGACCTCGATGTCGGCGTGGAAGGGCACACGGACAACGAGCCCATCAAGTATTCAGGCTGGGAGTCTAACTGGGCGCTTTCGACGGCGCGCGCCAACAGCGTCGTTTATTATTTGGAAAAGAAGGGTGTTGAGCCGGCGCACCTGGCGGCCATCGGCTACGGCGAGCATCGTCCCGTCGCCTCCAATGAGACGCCCGAGGGACGGCGCAAGAACCGTCGTGTTGAGATCGCGATCCTCCCCAAGCTCAAGAAACTGGATAGGGGCCCTGCTGCCGCGGGCGACACCGGCCTTCTGGAACCCAAGGAAAACCTGAAGTAGTCCCGGCGGGATCAAGACAGATGGTAGCGCAGAATGGCCGCTGACAACCTGAGAAAGACACCTCTCATCGCGATCATGGTCGGCCTCATCGTCCTGCTGGGCCTTCTGGTCCGCGCCTCGATGAGAAACGAGAGGCTGGACGCGAAGTTCCGCCAGGAGATGGCGCAACGATTTGACCTGGAAAAGAAGGTCCTGTCCCTGGAGAAAGAGCGGGCGGGCCTGTACGCGCGGCTCAAGTCATTGACCGCGCAGTTTGAAAAGGACCAGGACACGATCAGCAATCTGCAGGCGTCCCTGAACGAGACGTTAGGGGAAAACAAGGGACTAAAAGACGAGTTGTCGCGGCTGCGGGACCGGATCGGGACGCAGCCGGAACGGGCCGCATCCGGCGGGATGTGACGCATCCGGATGCCCGCGGGCCACGACGTCTTGAGAAAGGGGATCTGCAGATTCCCTTTTTTTATTGAGAAGTTTTTTTGGGGCCCCGGCTCGCGGGAAGATGCGAGGCGGTGCACCGGGGCGATTTACGGGATAGCCGTTGCGGGTAAATCGGAGGAGTCATGAAGAGGAAGGCGAAGGCGCGTTTCGCAAAGTCCGGAAAAGCGGTGCCGAAACACAAGGTGCTGCAACGGGCGCGGGCCGTCGGGCGTCGAGTGGCCCGGCCGGTGAAGAGTCTGTTAAAAAAGATCCAGCAGATCCCGATCCAGGAGACGCACGTGGCCGAGGCGAAATTCTATACCGGTCCCGAGGTATCGAGCTGGCGGCGTCCGGCGGCGCTGCCGGTGGAGCACCGTGAGCTGCCGGCGGGCTATGACGAGGATATTCTTGTCATGCAGGTCCGCGATCCGTGGTGGACCCATGTCTATTGGGACCTGCGTTTCCAGACGTGGGATGAGTGCCGCGCCCGGTACGGCGCCGACTTTGACAAGGCCGGCTGGACGCTGCGCGCGTATGACATCAGCTTCATCAAGTTCGACGGCACGAACGCCCACCGTTTTTTTGACACGGTGGTCGACGTCGAGGCGCGCAACTGGTACATGAACCTGGGCGCGCCGGGCACGTCCTGGTGCCTCGACCTGGGTTTTGTCCTGCCGGACGGCCGCTTCGTGGCCCTCGTGCGTTCGAACGTCGTGTCTCTGCCTCTCGACGGACCGTCGTGGATGACGGACGAGGAGTGGATGATCCCCGATGACGCCTTCCGTCGCCTCTACGGCATGTCGGTGGGCCTGGGTCCCAATGTCTCCAGCCCCGTCGGCAAGCTCTGGCAGGAGCGCCTGAAGAGGGACGTCTCCTCGGGCGCGGTCACCTCGATGGTGAGCTCACCTGTCGGCCGCAAGGGAGAGAAGCTCCCGTTCTGGCTTGTCGTCGACACGGAATTGATCGTCTACGGCGCGACGGAACCGGACGCCATGGTGAGCGTCCAGGGAAGGCCGGTCACGCTGCGCAAGGACGGGACGTTCACCTTGCGTTTCGCGCTGCCTGACGGAAAGCAGGAGATCCCGGTGACGGCCCGCTCGGCCAAGATCGATGAGACGCGCACCATCACGCCCATCGTGACGCGCAAGACCACCCGTAATCCTTAAAAGGACGGCAGGAGCCTGCGCCGTCCTTCATCACGGAGAGGGAATGTTCAAAGGGTATCTATGCATGGTCCTTCACGGCCACCTGCCGTACGTGCGCCATCCGGAGCACGAGGACTTCCTGGAAGAAGATTGGTTCTACGAGGCGATCACGGAGACGTACATCCCGCTCATCGCGATGTTCGAGCGCCTGAGCGACGAGAAGGTCCCCTTCCGCATGACCATGTCCGTGACCCCCACGCTGGCGGCCATGCTGACCGACGGCCTCCTGCAGGACCGCTACACGCGACACATCAACAAGCTCATCGAACTCGCGCACAAAGAGGTGGAGCGCACGCGCTGGATGCCGGCGTTCCAGCGGCTGGCCGTGATGTACCTGGACCTCTTCACCCAGGCCCGGGACCTCTTTGAACGCTACCACCGCAACCTGATCGCGGCCTTCAAGCGTTTCCAGGACGCGGGCAACCTCGAGATCGTCACCTGCGGCGCCACCCACGGGTACTTCCCGCTGATGGACGTCTCCAAGGATTCCGTGCGGGCGCAGGTCCGGGTGGCGAAGGACCATTACGAACGCCTCTTCGGCCGCAAGCCGCGCGGGCTCTGGCTTCCCGAGTGCGGGTACCAGCCGGGCGACGACGCCCTTTTAAAAGAGGCCGGGTTCAAGTATTTTTTTACGGACGCGCACGGCGTCCTGCACGCGACCCCACGGCCCAAGTACGGCGTCTTTGCGCCCGTCTACTGCAAGTCGGGCGTGGCGTGCTTCGGCCGGGACATGGAGTCCTCGAAACAGGTCTGGTCGAGCGTCGAGGGGTACCCCGGCGATTACGCCTACAGGGAGTTTTACCGCGACGTCGGCTTTGACCTGGACTTCGAGTACGTCCAGCCGTACGTCCATCCCGACGGCATCCGCATCAACACGGGGATCAAGTACTACCGCATCACGGGACCGGGCAACCACAAGGAGCCCTACGATCCCGACGCCGCCCGCGAGAAGGCCGCCGAGCACGCGGGCAACTTCATGTTCAACCGCGAGAAACAGATCGAATTTCTTTACGAGATGCTGGGCCGTCGGCCCATCATCGTCTCGCCGTATGACGCCGAGCTCTACGGCCACTGGTGGTTTGAGGGGCCGATGTGGCTGGAGTTTCTCATCCGCAAGCTCGCCTTCGACCAGAAGACGGTCCGCATGGTGACGCCGCCGGAGTACCTCGCCGAGAACCCGAAGAACCAGGTCGTCACCCCCTCGATGTCGAGCTGGGGGTGGAAGGGCTACTCCGAGGTGTGGCTGCAGGGGTCCAACGACTGGATCTACCGTCACCTGCACAAGGCCTCGCGCGTGATGAGCGATTTGACCCGGCAGTATCCGCACGCCGAGGGCCTGAAACGCCGTGCGCTCAACCAGTCGCTGCGCGAGCTTCTGCTCGCCCAGAGCTCGGATTGGGCCTTTATCATGGCGACGGGCACGCACGTCCCCTACGCCCACAAGAGGACAAGGGAGCACCTGTTGCGGTTTTTCCAGCTGGCCGACGAGGTGCACCGCGACCAGATCGACGAGCACTTCCTGCGCGAGGTCGAGTCGAAAGACAATATCTTCGCCGATATCGATTACCGGGTCCATCAGTAACGCGAGAAAGGAGGAGGCCTCTCGAGAAAGATCGCCGGAGGCTTCTTTTGTCATAGAGCGCATGTTTTCCAGACGACGCACCGATAGGAAGGTCCCGCAGCACGTCGCCATCATCATGGACGGCAACGGCCGGTGGGCCCAGCGCCACGGCCTGCCGCGCAGCGAGGGGCACCGCCGCGGCGTGAAGATGGTCCGCGAGATCATCCGGGCCGCGGCCGGATTCAAGATCAAGTATCTGACCCTTTACGCCTTCTCGAGCGAGAACTGGAAGCGGCCGAGGCAAGAGGTGGCCTTTTTGATGGAGGCCTGCGAGCGCATGCTGACGCAGGAGGTCGCCCTTCTCCTTAAAGAAGGCGTGCGCCTGCGTCACATCGGCCGGATGGAGGAATTGCCTGAATCCCTGCAACGGGTGTTGACCAATGCCATCCACGTGACACGCGGCAATCAGCGGCTCAACCTGCAGATCGCCTTCAATTACGGCGCCCGGCGCGAGATCGTGGATGCCGTGCGGCACATCGCCGCAGAGGTGAAGGCGGGCCGTCTCGACGTCAAGGCGATCGACGAGCGGACGCTGGCCCGAGCCCTCTACACGGCGGGCCTCCCCGACCCGGACCTCTTGATCCGCACGAGCGGCGAGATGCGTATCAGTAACTTCCTTTTGTGGCAGGTGTGTTATTCGGAGATCTACGTGACCCAGAAGTGCTGGCCCGACTTTTCCAAGGCCCAGCTCAAGCGGGCCATCCGGGATTATCAGGAACGCCAGAGACGCTTCGGAGGACTCGATGGTTAGCAGGCGGCGGATGGTTTCCTCAACGGCGATGGGATTGCTGGCGGTGGTAAGTATCTTTTTTGACGCCCTCTTCGTGATGGTGGTGGTGGCGCTCATCGCCCTGGGGCTCTATGAGTTCTTCACGATGCTGGAGAACAAGGACATCCCCATCTACAAGTATTTCGGCATCACCATCGGGATCATCATCCCCCTGTCCATCTTCCTGCGTTTTGAGCTGACCAAGGGATGGGAGTTCCTGTTCATCAGCTTCGCCCTGGGGACGCTCTTCGTCCTGCAGTTCTCCCGGAGACAGAACGCGAACGCGGTCCTGGCCATATCGGCGACGATGTTCGCCCTTTTTTACATCTCCTGGTTTTTCAGTTTCATGATCAAGCTCAAGATCCTCCCCTATGGGACGGCCCTCGTCGGCTTTCTGCTCCTGGTGACCAAGGGGGCGGACATCGGCGCGTTTTTCGTCGGCAGGCGCTTCGGACGCCACGCCCTCATCCCGCACATCAGTCCCAAAAAGACGGTGGAAGGGGCCCTGGGGGGAGTGGTCGCGGCCGTGGCCTGCGCCTTGGCAAGCCGGATCTTTCTGCCCGCCCTCTCGGCCTTTTCCTGGCCCAACCTTATTATGCTGGGATGCGTGCTGGGGGGCCTGGGCCTCCTGGGCGACCTGTCGGAGTCGCTGATCAAGCGGGATTGCAGCACGAAGGACTCAGGCACGATCCTGCCCGGCATGGGCGGCATCATGGACGTCATCGACAGCCTGCTCTTCACGGCCCCGGCCTTTTACTTCTACATGAATTATTACATCAGCCGCACGTTTGTCAGCGGAACGGGTTTTTAGCCTTCGCGTGTCCAGAAAAAATATCGTCATCCTCGGTTCGAGCGGTTCCATCGGCGAGGCGGCCCTCGAGGTCGCCCGCCGGCATAAAGACAGGCTGCGCGTGGTCGGTCTGTCGGTGCGCTGCAACACGAAGGCGCTCGCCCGTCAGGTCGAGGAGTTTCGTCCGTCCGCCGTGGTGGTGGGCTGTGATACGGATGCCTGTCGCGTCACGCAGAAGGTCCGGCGGTGGGGCGGCCGTGTCTTGCGGGGCCGCGAAGGGTTGTGCCGGCTCGCGGCCGAGGAGAACGTCGACACCGTCTTGATCGCCATCGTCGGCAGCGAGGCGATCTTTCCGCTGCGGGCGGCCCTGCGGGCCCGAAAGACCGTGGCGCTCGCCAATAAAGAGTCTGTCGTGATGGGCGGTGAGCTCCTGATGCGCGAGGCGCGCCGTTACGGCGCGCGGATCGTGCCCATCGACAGCGAGCAGAGCGCGATCTTCCAGTGCCTGGAGGGTCACCGCGTCGCGGACGTCGAGCGGGTGTATCTTACCGCGTCGGGCGGCTCGCTCTACGGCGCGACGAAGAGGGCGTTGCGCTGTGTCTCTCTGAAGCGGGTCCTCGCCCATCCGCGGTGGAAGATGGGTCCGAAGATCACCGTCGATTCGGCGACGCTGATGAACAAGGGGCTGGAGGTCATCGAGGCCCGGCACCTCTTCGGGTTGCCGCTTGAAAAGATCGGGGTGGTGATCCACCGCCAGGCCCTCGTCCACTCGATGGTGGCGTTTTGTGACGGTTCCATCCTTGCACAGATGGGCGCCACCGACATGAAGCTGCCGATCCAGTACGCGCTTTCGTATCCGGAGCGCTGGGCCGACGGCCGGTTGCACCTCGACCCCGCGCGCTGCGGCGCGTTGACGTTCGAGGAGCCGGACACGCGGCGTTTTCCATGTCTGGACCTGGCCTATGAGGCGGCCCGGCGTGGCGGCTCGCTGCCGGCCGTGATGAACGCGGCCAACGAGGTGGCGGTCGGTGCGTATCTGGAAGGGCGCCTGAGGTTCGGCGATATCCCGCGCGTCATCGGCAAGGTCCTGGCGGGCAATTGGCCGAGGACGGTCTCAAGGATCGAGGAGGTCTTTGAGGCCGACACGGCGGCGCGCCGAAGCGCCGACCGCTGGGCCCGGATCCTGAAGAAGAGGAGAGCGTTTCGGTGATCGTCTTTTTAATTATTTTGAGCCTTTTGATCTTCGTGCACGAGCTGGGCCACTTCCTGGTCGCCAAGCGCCTGGGCATCCGGGTAGAGAAGTTTTCGCTGGGGTTCGGCCCGAAGCTCTTCTCCCGCAAGGTGGGCGAGACGGAGTACATGGTCTCGGTGATCCCGTTCGGCGGTTTTATCAAGATGGCCGGCGACAACACGCAGGAGGCGAGCGGTGCGCCCGATGAGTTCCTGTCGCGCCCGCCGGGCGAGCGGGCACGGGTCGTCTTCGCGGGGCCGGCCTTCAATTACATCCTTGCCTTTTTGAGCCTGTGGTGCGTTTTTTATTTCGGTTACCCCCGCCTGACGACCACGATCGGCGAGTTGATGGACGGGATGCCCGCCCAGAAGGCCGGCCTGCAGGTGGGCGACAAGATCGTTGCCGTCGACGCACAAGAGGTTCCCTACTGGCAGGACCTGACCAGGCGCATCCACGCGGCCCAGGGGGAGGTTTTGACCTTTTCTGTCGAGCGCGGCGGGGAGCGCTTCGAGCTCGTGATGACGCCGGAGGCCAAGGAGGTCGAGACCCTCTGGGGCCGGAAGGTCGAGGTGGGGCTGATCGGCATCAAGCCGTCGGATGACATCGTCCTGGTGCGCTACGGCCTCTTTGAATCTTTCTGGCGCGGCGGCCGGTCTCTGCTGGAGCTGACCGGCCGGACCTTCACGGCGATCTACTACATCATCGCCGGCACGCTCTCTTTCAAGGAGTCCGTGACGGGCCCCCTGGGCATCTTTTTCATCACGAGCAACGCCGCCAAGATCGGCTTCTCGGCCGTGGTCCACGTGGTCGGCATCCTGAGCATGAGCCTGGCCGTCTTCAACGTGCTGCCGCTGCCCATCCTCGACGGAGGGCATATCTTTCTCGCGGGGATGGAGAAGCTGCGCGGCCGGCCGCTGGCCCATCGCACCGAGGAGATCATCAACAACGTGGGCCTGAGCTTCCTGATCATCCTGGCGATCTTCATCTTTTTCAACGACCTCCTGCGTTACGGCTACTGGGACAAGTTCCTATCGCTGTTTGTGAAATAGGCGCAGGTTCGAGGCGGCCGGCTGCAAGATGGACTACGAGATTGCGACAATCATGACGAGGCGAAGGAAGACGAGAACGGTACGCATCGGACGCCTGAAGATCGGCTGGGGGCATCCCATCGCCGTGCAGTCGATGCTCAAGGTGCCGGCTCGGGCGCGGGCAGCGCGGGACGCCGAGCTCAAGACGCTTGAGCGCGCGGGGTGCGAGATCGTGCGGCTCGCCGTTGAAGACCGCAGGGACGCGGCCGCGATCCGGGCGCTCAAGAAGCGCACGGCGCTGCCGCTGGTGGCGGACATCCACTTTGACTATCGTCTCGCCCTGGCCGCGATAGAGGCCGGGGTGGACAAGGTGCGGCTCAATCCCGGCAACATCTTCCGGCCGCGGGAGGTCCGGGAGGTGATAGCGGCCGCACGCAACGCCCGCATCCCGGTCCGCGTGGGCGCGAACTCCGGTTCTCTCCGGGTCCGGCGCCGCGATCTGGCGGCGGCGCTCGTGGCGAGCGTCAGAGAGTACCTGAAGATCTTCGAGAAGATGCGTTTTCGCGATATCGTCATCTCGCTCAAGGCCTCGACGGTCCTGGAGACCGTCCGCGCCTACCGGCTCATGGCTCGTTTCTGCGACTACCCGTTTCACCTGGGGGTGACGGCCACCGGCCTGCCCCTGGACGGCGTCATCAAGTCCAGCATCGGGATGGGGGTCTTGTTATCCGAGGGGATTGGTGATACAATAAGGGCATCTTTGCTCGATGAGCCGAGCCGGGAGGTCTCTGTCGCGCAAGGCATCCTGGCCGCTATGGGCCTGAGGTCGTTCGGTCCGCGGTTTATCTGTTGCCCGACATGCGGCCGTTGCGCGGTGGATCTGGGTGCGCAGGCACGGGCGGTGGAGGAGGGCCTGCGGCACCTGAGCAAGGAGGAGAGGGCCCGTATAGGTCGGACCAGGATCGCCATAATGGGGTGTGTGGTGAACGGCCCAGGAGAGGCTCGGGAAGCTGACCTGGGCGTCGCTTTTTCCAAGCACCGGGGGGCGATCTTCAGGAAGGGTAGGATCGTCAAGACGGTTTCCTTTGACCGGGCTCCCAAGGCCCTGGTGGCGATGTTAAAGCGGGGGCGCAAGAGATGAATCTGAAAGAACGGGTCCGACAGCACCTGATTTCAGGCAGCACTGTCTTCGGGAAGGACATCAGCAAGGAGCACCTGAAGAAAGAGATCGTCAAGGCGATCGATTATTACGTTGCCCTGGAGCGCATCACGCTGGCTGACGAGGAGAGGAAGAAGCTCCTGTCGGAGTTGATCGACGAGGTCCTGGGGCTCGGGCCCCTGACGTCCCTCGTCGGCGACCCCGCCGTGACGGAGATCATGGTCAACGGTCCCCATAAGGTCTATGCCGAGCGCAGCGGTAAGATGGTCCTGACGGACATCCATTTTGAGAACACGCGCCACCTCATGCAGACGATCGAGAAGATCATGGCGCCGACCCAGCGCCGGGTCGACGAGTCCTCGCCGTACGTGGACTGCTCGCTCTCCGACGGGTCACGCGTGAATATCATCCTGCCGCCTTTGTCGTTGATAGGCCCCGTGGTGACGATCCGTAAGTTCCTGGGAGAGATCGCCGTGATCGAAGACCTGGTCAAGCGCGACACGATGACGCGGCCGATGGTGGATTTTCTCATCGCCTGCATCCGGGCCAAGATGAACATCATCTTTGCGGGCGCCACGGGCGTCGGCAAGACCACGACATTGAATATCCTGTCGGCCTATATCAGCGAGGATGAGCGCATCGTGACGATCGAGGACACGCAGGAGCTGCGTCTCAAGCAGGAGCACGTCGTGCCGCTCGAGGCGCGCCAGGTGAACATCGAAGGCAAGGGCGAGGTGCCGATCCGCGAGCTCTTCAAGAACTCCCTGCGCATGCGGCCGGACCGGATCATCCTCGGCGAGATCCGCGGCAGCGAGGCGCTGGACATGCTCCAGGCGATCAGCAGCGGCCACATGGGGTCGCTCGCGGTCCTGCACGCGAGTTCACCCGCCGACGTCGTCTCGCGCATCGAGACCATGATCCTGATGGCCAATTCGGCGATCCCGTTGTGGGCCATCCGCCGGCAGTTGGCGCAGGCGATCGATATCATCGTCATGCAGGAACAGCTCATCGACGGCCAGCGAAAGATAACGCACCTCACCGAGGTGCAAGGGGTCACCGGCGACGACGTCGTCCTGCGCGACCTCTTCAGCTACGAGATCCAGGGGATCGACGAGAACACCAAGGGCGTCGTCGGCCGCTGGCGTGTGCACGGGGTGGTGCCCGATTTTTACCCGCGTTTCGCCTTGATGGGCCAATCCCTGCCCCAGGAGGTCTTTAAGGAACAACCAGCCTAGAGGAGCCTGGCCCCCTTGGGGGGGATTTCGCTGGAATATATACATTAAGGTGCTCGAATGTACTGGACACGGTCTTTTATTGCGACGTTGAAGGAGGCGCCGGAGGGAGCCGAGAGCGTCAGCCATCGATTGATGCTGCGCACGCAGATGGTGCGGATGCTGGTCGCGGGCGTGTATTCCTATCTGCCGCTCGGCTGGAAGGTCTTGAAGAAGATAGAGGAGATCATCCGCGAGGAGATGGTGCGTGCGGGCGCCCAAGAGGTGCTCCTTCCGGCCTTGCAACCGGTGGAGCTGTGGCAGAAGACGGGCCGCGACGAGCTTTTGGGCGAGACGATGCTGCGTGTCACGGACCGGCGGGGCCGCAAGCTGTGCCTGGGGCCGACCCACGAAGAGGTCGTCACCCAGATCGCGGCGGGCTTCGTCCGGTCGTACCGCGACCTGCCCTTCACGCTCTTTCAGATCCAGACGAAGTTCCGCGACGAGCTCCGGCCGCGCTTCGGCGTCGTGCGCAGCTGCGAGTTCATCATGAAGGACGCCTACAGTTTTGACCGGGACGATGCGGGCCTGGACGGGATGTACGAGAAGATGCGCCTGGCGTACGAGCGGATCTTCGGGCGCATGGGCCTGGATTTTTTGACCGCGAAGGCCGACTCCGGCGTCATCGGCGGCGACGTCTCCCACGAGTTCATGGCCCCGGCCGACAGCGGCGAGGACGTGTTGTATCGCTGCAAGCTCTGTAACGCCCTGTACAGCGAGCAGGACGCCCAGACCTCCAACTGCCCGCACTGCGACGAGGACATGGAGAAGATCCATGCCCTGGAGGTCGGGCATATCTTTAAGCTGCGCGGGAAGTACGCCGAGGTCCTGGGCGTCAAGTTTTTGGACGAGGCGGGCCGCCAGCAGGTGGTCCAGATGGGCTGCTACGGGATCGGCGTCAGTCGCCTGATCCCGGCGATCATCGAGCAGAACCACGACGCCGACGGCATCATCTGGCCCCGGGCCGTGGCGCCGTATGAGGTGATGATCGTGTCCGTGAACGTCGCAGACACGGAAGTCGTGAATGCCGCCACACTCCTCGACCAGCAGTTGGAGGAGGCGGGGGTATCGGTGCTCGTCGACGACCGCGACGAACGCGCGGGCGTGAAGTTCAAAGACGCGGACCTATTGGGATTTCCGCTGCGCATCACGATCGGCAAGAAGTGGGCCCAGACGAAAAAATTTGAGGTGAGGGACCGGCGCTCGCAGGAGGTCGTCCAGGCAGCGCCTCAAGAGGTCGTTGCGACCGTGGTCCGTCTCCTGGAAGGAGCGCGCAAGGATGGATAGGCTCGAGAAGATGCATCTGATCAAGACCGAGGTGCGCAAGCGCGTCTTGCCGCGTATCCAGCGGCAGCTCAACCGCCTGGAGCCCGACGACGCCGGCGTGCGGCGCATGATCGAGGTGGCCCTGGACGATGTGTTGCGGGCGGGCCTCGACAGCCAGATCGAGGAATCGTTGCGGCGCTTCCTCATCGAAGAGGTCATCAATGAGATATTTGGCTTCGGGCCTATTGACCGGCTCATCAAGGACCCGGAGGTCTGGGAGATCATGGTCAACGGACATAAAGAGGTCTACGTCGAGCGCGAGGGGCGCCTCCAGAAGACGGAGGTGACCTTTGAGGACGAGAAGCAACTGGCGTATTACATCGAGAGGCTCCTGTCTCCGTCGGGCCGCCACGTCTCGGAGTTCGAGCCCTTTGTCGATGCGCGTTTTCCGGACGGCTCACGCATCAACGTGGTGCGCAGCCCCGTGGCGCCCTTCGGGTCAGCGGTGACGATCCGCAAGGCCAACCGTAAGATCATGAGCGTGGAGGACCTGATGGCGCGCAAGACCTTTGATCAGGACGTCGCCTATTTCTTGCGCGCGTGCGTGCGTAACCATTTGAATATCATCCTCGCGGGCGGCCCGGGCGTCGGTAAGACGACGCTCTTGAACGTGCTGGGCTCCTACATTCCCGAGACGGAGCGGGTGATCACCATTGAGGATACGCTCGAGCTGCGCCTGGAGTTCAAGCACCGCGTCGCCATGGAGTCCCGCTCGGCCAACATCGAGGGAAAGGGCGAGATCCGCATCCGGGACCTTTTGCGCAACGCCCTGCACATGCGGCCGGACCGCATCATCATCGGCGAGGTCCGCGGGGAAGAGGCGCTGGACATGCTGCAATCCATGAACATCGGCCGCGTCGGTTCCATGACGACGCTCCACGCCAATTCGGGGCTCGATGCGCTCTTGCGCCTGGAGACGATGGCGATGATGGGCTCGACGAGCGTCCCGGCGGAGCTCATCCGGCGCCAGATCGTCTCGGCTATAGACCTGGTCGTGTGTCTGGACCGCCTGCCGGACGGCAGACGCTGTATCCGTTCGATCTCGGAGGTCCTGAAGGAGCATCCTTCGGAGTACGCGACGCAGGATATCTATGCCGCAGTCCGGCAGCCCGGCGACGGCGGGCTCGTCTATCAACTCAAGCCGACAGGATACAAGCCGGCGTTCCTGGAGAAGTTCGTGGACCTGGAGCGCCTGCCGGCGATGTTCCGGAGTTAGCGATGGCGCATCACGAGGTCCTTTTAAAGGTCAAGACGTTGGTTACGCCGCAGCTCGAACGGGCGGGCTACGTGCTCGTCGATCTGCGTCTCTACCGGAACCAGGCCGGCACCCGGGTCCTGGAGGTCCTGGCGGACCGGCCTGACGGCGGCATTACCTTAAATGAGTGCGGGACGCTGAGCCGTGAGATCGGCGCGTTGCTCGAGCGCGAAGACGTCCTGATGAACCGGTATCTCCTGAACGTCTCCTCGCCGGGCACGGACCGGCCGATGACGCAGCCGGCGGACTTCCGGCGCGCCAAGGGCCGCCGGATCCGCGTCTTCCTCTCGGCCCCGGTGGCAGACAAGATCGAACATTGCGGCTTACTCGATGACGTGGGTGCGGACGCGATCCGCCTGACCCTGGGCGATAAGACGATCGACATAACATACGATAAGATCAACAAGGCAAAACAGGTGACGGTATGAGCAGTGAGTTGTTGGCGATCTTGGACCATATCGAACGCGAACGCGGGATCAAGCGCGATATCCTTATCCAGGCCGTGGAGTCGGCGATGGTGAGCGCCGTCAAGAAGGCGATCGGCGCCAAGACGGCGGAGAACATCAGCGTCACGATCGACAAGGAAGACGGCAAGATCCGCGCCTATCTGGACGGCCAGGAGATCAAGTCGGTGGACTTCGGCCGCATCGCGGCCCAGACCGCCAAGCAGGTCATCATCCAGAAGATCCGCGAGGCCGAGAAGGACGTGATCTTTCACGAGTTCAGCGCGAAGGTCGGCGTCATCGTCAGCGGGACGGTGTACCGCTTTGAGCGCGGCAACATCATCGTCGACCTGCTCGGCCGGGCCGAGGGGCTCTTGCTCAAGCGCGAGCAATCGCCGCGCGACGACTTCCGTCAGGGCCAGCGCGTGCGCGCCTATGTCGCCGACGTGCGGCGTGACACCAAGGGGCCGCAGATCATTCTCTCGCGCACGAGCCCGCTCTTCGTGAAAAAGCTCTTTGAGCTCGAGGTCCCGGAGATCTTCGAGGGGATCGTCGAGATCCGCTCCATCTCGCGCGAGGCGGGGGAGCGCACCAAGATCGCCGTGCGCTCGAAGGACGAGAAGGTGGACTGCGTGGGCGCCTGCGTGGGGATCCGCGGTTCCCGCGTGAAGGACATCGTCTCGGAGCTTCAGGGCGAGAAGATCGACATCATCCGCTGGAGCGATGACCAGCGCGAATACATCACGGCCGCGCTCTCGCCGGCCAAGATCACCGAGATCCGCCTCGACAAGGACCACCACAAGGCGCTGGTGATCGTCGCCGAGGACCAGTTGTCGCTGGCCATCGGCAAGCACGGCCAGAACGTGCGCCTGGCCTCCAAGCTCACGGGCTGGGACCTGGACATCCGCACGCGCACCGAGATCGTCAAGGAGAAGGAAGAGGCCAAGAAGGCGCGCGCCCAGATGACTCTTGAAGGCGTGGGGGACAAGCTCCTTGATGCCCTGATCGAGGCGGGCCTGGATTCGCTGGAGAAGATCGAGAACGCCACCATCGAACAGCTCCTCGCCCTCAAGGGCATCGGCCAGAAGAAGGCCGAGAAGATCATCGCCGCGGCAAAAGAGAAGCGGGCCGAGATCGCAGAGAGCGAACAGGAAAGCGGACAGGAGAGTGGACAGGCCCAAGAAAGCGAAGAGTCCGGACAGGACAAAGAGGATAAAGAGGACAAAGGGGACGAAGGGTCCGGACAGGACGAAGAGGACAAAGAGGATAAAGAAGATAAAGAGGACAAGGGGGACGAAGGGGATAGAGAGGACAAAGAGAACGATGAGAGTCCATGAACTCGCCAAACAACTCGGGATAACGAGCAAGGAACTCCTGGCCCGTCTCAAGGAGCGCCACATCGAGGCGAAGAACCACATGACGAGCCTCGACGAGGACGTGGTGAAGCTGTTCCTTGAGGAGAGGGCGGCCAAGACGAGCACGCCTTTTAGAGGAAAGAAGGAAGAGGCGAAGGTAAAAGGCAAGAGGCCCGAGGCGAAGCAGTCCCGCAAGACGGAGTCACCGCCGCTTCCCGCGCCTCAAGAGATAGTTGAGGCGCCCGCGGCCGCACCGGCCGCCGCCCCGCCGTCCCAGGCGCAGACGCCTCCGGCGACGGCGCCGCCGCGGGAACTCAAGGCGCTCGAGGTCTCCTGTCCGATCACCATCAAGGACCTGGCGGCCCAGGTCCAGGTCCGGGCGAGCGACCTGATCAAGAGCCTGATGACCCACTTCAAGATATTTGCCAACATCAACCAGAACCTCAGCGAGCCGATCGTCCGGGAGGTGCTCAAGATCTACGGATACGCGTTGACGCTGCCGCCGGCTGCGGAGGGGTCCCTGGCGGGCGTCGTCCCGCAGGTGGACGCGTCGCGCCTCAAACCCCGTTCTCCCATCGTGACGTTCATGGGCCACGTCGATCACGGCAAGACGTCGCTCCTGGACGCGATCCGTCGGACCAAGGTCGTCGATTCGGAACACGGCGGCATCACCCAGCACATCGGTGCCTATGAGGTGAAGCTGTCCAAGGGGAGCATCACCTTTTTGGACACGCCGGGCCACGAGGCCTTCACGGCCATGCGGGCCCGCGGAGCCAACGCGACGGACATCGTCGTCCTGGTCGTGGCGGCGGATGACGGGGTCATGCCGCAGACGGTCGAGGCCCTGGACCACGCGCGGGCGGCCGGGGTGCCGATCGTCGTCGCGATGAACAAGATCGATAAGTCCTCGGCCGACGTGGACAAGCTCAAGGGGCAGCTCAAGGGATTGGGTCTGGTACCGGAGGACTGGGGCGGTAAGACTATTACCGTCGGCGTCTCCGCGAAGACCGGCGAGGGGATCGATGCGCTCCTCAATATGATCCTTCTGGAAGCAGAGATGCTGGAGCTCAAAGGACCTGACGACACCGAGGCGGTCGGTGTCGTCATCGAGGCCAGGCTCACCAAGGGCCGCGGCCCGGTCGCCACGCTCCTCGTGCAGAGCGGGTGTCTGAGGCTCGGGGATTTCGTGGTCGCCGGATACCGCCACGGCCGCGTGAAGGCGATGCACAACAGTTTCCGTCAGCCCATCAACGAGGCGTATCTGTCGATGCCCGTCGAGGTCCTGGGCCTGTCGGGCGTGCCCGAGGCGGGCGATAAGTTCTTTGTCGTGGCGGACGAGAAGAAGGCCCGGGAGATCGTCGTCCAGCGGCAGGAGGAGCAGCGCCGCCGGCGCCTGGAGCCGAGGGTCAAGAGGACCCACCTCCATCTCGAAGACCTTTATCAGGAGATCAAACAGGGCGGGGTCAAGGAGCTCAATATCATCCTCAAGGCCGATGTGCAGGGGTCGCTCGAGGCGATCGAGGATTCACTGAGCAAGCTCAAGGTGACCGAGGTCAAGATCGTCATCATGCACAAGGGTGTCGGCGCCATCAACACGTCGGACGTGGTGCTGGCCACGGCGTCGGACGCCATCATCATCGGTTTCCACGTCGAGCCCGACCCGTTGGCGCGCGACATGGCCTCGAAGGAAGACATCGACATCCGCACCTACCGCGTCATCTACGAGATCTACAACGACCTGAGGGCGGCGCTGGAAGGGATGCTGGCGCCCAAGATCAAGAAGGTATTTTTAGGCCGGGCCGAGGTCAAGAAGGTCTTCAACCTGACCAAGCACGGCATCGTCGCCGGCTCCATGGTGAAGAAGGGGCGGATCGTGCGCAACGCCCACGTCGTCCTGGTGCGCAACGGCCAGGTCGTCCACGAAGGCAAGATCGCGGCGCTCAAGCGCTTCAAGGACGACGTGCGCGAGGTCCAGGAAGGCTACGAGTGCGGCATTTCGATCGCGAACTTCCAGGGGATCCAGCAGGACGACATCATCGACGCCTTCCAGTTGGAAGAGGTCGCCCGCAAGCTGGACGTGTAACGCGATGGAAAAGAAGCGCATATTAAGCGGGATGCGGCCCACGGGCCGCCTGCACCTGGGGCACCTCGTGGGGGCGCTCTCCAACTGGGTCAGCCTCCAGGACGCCTACGAGTGCTTTTTCATGGTGGCGGACTGGCACGCCCTCATGAGCGAGTATGAGAACACCGCGGTCATCCGGGAGTCGGTCTGGGACAACATCGCCGACTGGCTCGCGGTCGGCGTGGACCCCGAGAAATCCGTCATCTTCATCCAGTCCCAGGTCCCCGAGCACCTCGAGCTCACCATGGTCTTTTCGGTCCTGACGCCCCTGGGGTGGCTCGAGCGCTGCCCGACCTACAAGGAGCAGCTGCGCGAGCTTAAAGGTCGCCACCTCGCGACCTACGGCTTTCTGGGCTACCCCGTGTTGCAGGCGGCGGACATCGCGCTCTACCAGGCGCACGTCGTGCCCGTCGGAGAAGACCAGCTGCCGCACCTGGAGCTCACGCGCGAGATCGTGCGCCGCTTCAATGGCCTCTATAAGAAGATCTTCCCCGAACCCAAGCCGCTCCTGACCCCCGTGGCCCGGCTCCTTGGCCTCGACGGCCGCAAGATGAGCAAGAGCTACGGCAACGTCGTGGCCCTGTCCGATCCGCCCGACGTCATCAGGAAGAAGGTCCAGCGGATGTTCACGGACCCCAAGAGGCCCCGCAAGACCGATGCCGGCCACCCGGAGACGTGCAACGTGCACAGCTACTACGCCGTCTTCTTCCCCGACAAAGAAAAAGAAGTGGCCGAGGCCTGCCGCAAGGCCGTCCTCGGTTGCACGGAGTGCAAGCAGAGGCTCGGTGAGGCGCTGTGCGGCATGCTCGCGCCGGTCCAGGCCAGACGCAGCGCCTTCTTGTCGGATAGAGACCGGCTCGAGGCGATCACGGAGGCGGGTCGCCGCAAGGCGCGGGCCCGCGCCCACGCGACGCTGGAAGAGGTGCGCGCCGCCTTAGGGTTTGTCCCATGTCCTACAAAGTAAGACTCGAGATCTTCGAAGGGCCGTTCGACCTCCTGTTGTATCTCATCAAGAAGGACGAGATCAACGTCTACGATATCCCCATCGCGACGATCCTCGAACAATACATGCAGTACGTCGAGCTGATGCGGTTGCTGGACCTGAACGTCGCCGGCGAGTTCATCGTGGTGGCGGCGACCCTGATGCAGATCAAATCGAAGATGCTCCTGCCGCAGGAGCCCGGCGCCCTCGAGGAGACCCCGGAGGAAGACAAGGACCCCCGCGCGGACCTCGTCAAGCGTCTTTTGGAATACAGGCAGTTCAAGGAGGCGGCCGAACAACTGCGGCAGAAGGAGCGCGCCCGCCAGGACATCTTCAAGCGTCAGCCCGTGATGCAGGATGAGGAGAGCGGCGAGGCGTACTTCGAGGCGAGCCTCTTTGACCTGATCAATGCCTTCTCCAAGGCCCTCAAGGATATCCCCAAGGACCTCTTCTATGAGGTCATCAAGGACGAGTTCACCGTCGACGGCAAGGTCCACGAATTGCTCCACCTTTTCATGGAGACGCCGCGCATCGGGCTCACCAGCCTTTTTGCGCGGGCAAAGAACAAGATGGAGGCGGTGGTGACGTTCCTGGCGGTCCTGGAGCTCATCCGTCTCAAGGAGGTCCTCGTCGTCCAGAAGGCCGTCTTCGGCGAGATCGAGGTCTTCCGCAACAAAGAGAAGATAGCCGCCCCGGCGGCGGAGCCGGAAGCCCGGAAAGAACAGGCACCCCAAAAAGAACAGGCACCCCAAAAAGAACAGACGCCTCAAGGGGTATCGGAATAGATGGAAGAAAAGTCCACGCCTTTCAACAATCCCCTCGACGTGCCGGGCCGGTTGACCCAACGGGCCGAGACGGAAGACGACGCGATCTTCAACCTCTCCCTGCGGCCGGCGACGCTCGAGGAGTTTGTCGGCCAGAAGGAGCTCACGGGCCAACTGCGCCTCGCGCTGACGGCGACGCGCCAGCGCCAGGAGCCGCTGGAACACGTCCTGTTGTGCGGGCCGCCGGGCCTGGGCAAGACGTGCCTGGCGACGATCATCGCCCACGAGATGGGCACGAAGATCACCGCGACCTCCGGGCCGGCGATCGAGCGCGCCGGCGACCTCATCGGGATCCTGACGAACCTCGAAGAGGGGGACGTCCTCTTTATCGACGAGATCCACCGCCTGGCCAAGGTGGTCGAGGAGTTCCTGTATCCTGCCATGGAAAATTTTCAGATCGACTTCGTCATCGACAAGGGGCCCTACGCCCGCACGATCAAGTTCAACCTGAAGCGCTTTACCCTCGTCGGCGCGACGACGCGCAGCGGCCTGATCGGCGCCCCGCTGCGTTCGCGCTTCGGCATATTCCTGCACTTCGACTTCTACACCGAGGAGGACCTGGGCTGCATCATCGCGCGTTCCGCCGGGCTCTTGGGCGTCACCATCGACGCCGAGGGCGCTGCGGAGATTGCGCGCCGCGCACGCGGGACCCCGCGCATCGCCAACCGGCTCCTGCGCCGGGTGCGCGATTACGCCCAGGTGAAAGGAGGCGGCGCGATCACCCGCAAGGAGGCGGACGCGGCGCTGGCGAACCTCGGCATCGACCCGATCGGCTTGAACGAGATGGACCGCAAGGTCCTGCGCACGATCCTGTCGACCTACCGGGGCGGCCCGGTGGGTATCGAGGCGCTCGCGGCCACGCTCAACGAAGAGTCGGACACCATCATCGATACCATCGAACCGTTCCTGTTGAAGATGGGCCTCTTGAAGAGGACGGCGCGCGGCCGCGAGGCGACAGAGGCCGCCCGCGCGCATATCCGGACGTCATGAGGGTGTTCCTCCATATCTGTTGCGGCCCTTGTGCCATTTATCCCGCGACCTTTTTGCGTGCGCAGGGTCTCCAGGTCGGCGGGTTTTTTTATAACCCGAACATCCATCCGCACGCCGAGTACCTCCGTCGGTACGAGGCCGTGGTGACGATGAGCGAACGCCTCGAGCTCGACGTCATCTATCCCCCCTATGACGACGAGGAGTTTTCGCGCCGCGTGGACGCGCGGACGGACCGCACCCGGCAGCACGAGCTTTGCTGGCGCCTGCGCCTCACCGAGACGGCGCGGGTGGCCCGGGAGAACGGGATCGAGGCCTTCACCACGACGCTTTTGGCAAGTCCCTATCAGGACATCGAGGCGATCGGCCGCATCGGCCGCGAGGTCGCAGCGGCCGCCGGCGTGGACTTCCTCTTTCACAACTTCCGCAGGGGGTTCTCCGACAGCCACCGACAGTCCAGGGAGTGGCATCTCTATCATCAGAATTATTGCGGGTGCGCCGCTTCCGAGAAGGAGAGCGCCGCCGCGCGGGCGAAAAAAATGAGACAGACAGGCCAGACTCGAGTGTCTTACTGACACGAGCATCCCCGCGAGGGAAGGGATCCGACGCCCGCGGGGCGCGGCCATTTAAAATGAGACATAAGACGCCGGGTCTACTGAGTTTCATGGCGGTTGTGTTGTTCCTGGGCGGCGTCGCGGCCGCGCGGGCGTGGGAGGTCGTCAAAGAGGAGGGCGTCGAGCCGGAGGCGCTGACGTGGATCCGGGAGATGTGTCCGCCGGATTTCTTCGGCGTCCAGACGCAGCTGTCTCGGCGCGGTGCCGAGCGCCTCGTGCGCCGCCTCTACGACAGGGGGGCGCTCGATGTCACGATGGTGCGCGTCCTGGATGCGTTCGCGGGATTCCGGGTCTTCCTGCCGCTCGCTCCCGAACGCCGGCGCGCTCTCATCGAGCTGGTCAACAAGAGATTTTTAGAGTGCGGTTTCGCTCCAGTGAAGGACAAGGGCCAGGAGAGCGTCGTCCTCTGGTTTTGTTAACGGCGTGCCATGTCACGGACACTCATTATCACCGGCGCACTCCTTATCCTGACGGGCCTCCTGTGGCCTTTTTTGTCAAAGGGGCCGTGGGGCCGGCTGCCCGGTGATATCCTGATCAGGAAGGATAACCTTACCTTCTATTTTCCCATCGCGACGTCGGTCGTCGTAAGCATCCTCCTTTCCGTTCTCCTATGGTTGTTCAGAAGACGCTGAGGCGTTTCTTATTCGTGGTCGCAGGCCTTCTTGTGGTCGTTGCGTGCACCGAGGCCGGTTTCGGGAGGGCGCCGGTCGTGATCCGCGTCGTCCTCGTCCGGGAAAAGGCGCAGGCGGTCGTCGCCGTCATCGGCAGCTACGAGCTGGTCGACGGCACCGGCGGCGCCCTCCTTAAAAAGGGCCGCAACCTTGCGGCCTCCAAGGTGACGGCCACGGCCCGGGGGATCCGCATCGGCAAAGAGGAGTGGCCGAGAGAGCGGTTACTCCTTAAGGTCCGGCGCAAGGCGGGACTCCACGTCAACAAGCGGCCGTACCGCGGCAACCTCCTCATCATAAAGGATAAAGATAACGATCTTTTCCTCGTCAACGTGGTGGACATCGAGTCGTATGTCAAGGGCGTCCTCGTCCACGAGATCTCGCCCAAGTGGCCGCTCGCCGCGATCAAGGCCCAGGCGGTGGCGGCCCGCACGTACGCCCTTTATCAGAGGCAGGTCATGAAGGACAAGCTCTACGACGTGACCGCGGACGTCTCTTCGCAGGTCTACGGCGGGTCCAAGGCCGAGAAGGACCGGACGAACCGGGCCGTGAATTTTACCGCCGGTGAGGTCCTGACGTACAAAGATAAGGTCTTTCCGGCGTACTTCCACGCGACCTGCGGCGGCATGACCGAGAAGGCGTCCGAGCTGTGGAAGATCGATGCCGAGCCGCTCGCCGGGGGGCGGCTGTGTTCTTTTTGTTCTTCTTCGCCGCATTATTTCTGGAAAAAGGTCTTGGACCTGAAGACGCTTCGGGAAAGACTCGGCGACCGTTATGTGCTCAAGGGCGAACCCGCGAACCTGGCGGTCAAAGAGCGCAACCCTACGGGCCGCGTGCGGACGCTCGTTATCAAGGACAAGAAGGATAATACCATGGAGATCTCGGCCAAGGACTTCAGGCAGCTCGTGGGGCCGGACGTCGTGCGCAGCACGAATTTCAGCATCGCCCTGGAACAGGGCAAGGTGATCCTGAGCGGCAAGGGGTGGGGGCACGGCGTGGGACTGTGTCAGTGGGGCGCCTTGGGCATGGCGCGCCAGGGCTACGACTACGAGAAGATCCTCGGCTTCTATTATCCGGGGGCCAAGCTGCAGCGTCTGGACGCGTCATGAAGGTGTCGGACTTTGATTACACGTTGCCGCAGGAGCTGGTCGCCCAGGCGCCCGTCCCGCGCCGGGACACTTCCCGGCTGATGGTCCTGGAGCGCACCACGCGGTCGATCGACCACTGCCGTTTTCTGGAGCTGCCGCGGCTCCTGCGGCCGAAGGACCTGTTGGTCCTCAATGATACGAAGGTCGTCCGGGCGCGGCTGTTGGGGCGCCGTTCGTCGGGCGGCCGTGTCGAGGTCCTGCTCCTTGGCAAAGCCGGGGACGGGACGCAGGAGGCCGGGGACAAGACGCAGGAGGCCGGGGACAAGACGCAGGAGACCGGGGACAAGATGTGCGCCTCGGTCTATCGGGCCCTGATCAAGCCTTTGGCGCGCCTGCGTTCGGAGGAAGAAATATTCTTTGAAAAGGGATTTTCCTGTCGTCTCGTCGATCCCAAGGAGAGGCTGGTGGCGTTCGGCAAAGGAGAGGCCGAGCGGGCGATGGCGCAGGTGGGCCACGTTCCGCTGCCGCCGTATATCCGCCGGCCGGACGGCGCGCGCGACCGTGCGCGTTACCAGACACTCTTTGCGTGTGCACCCGGCGCGGTGGCCGCGCCGACCGCCGGCCTGCACTTCACGCGGCGGCTCTTCAAGAGGCTTGAGGCGCGCGGGGTAGGGGTAACGACACTGACCCTGCACGTCAGTTATGCGACCTTTGCGCCGGTCCGCACCGAGGACGTGAGCGCGCACCGGACCCCGGCGGAGCCTTACCTCTTGTCTCCTGAGGCCGTGGACCGGATCCGCAGGACGCGCCGGTCAGGCGGTCGCGTCATCGCGGTGGGGACGACCGTCTGCAAGGCGCTGGAAGATGCGGCCGGGGTCATTTTGGGTTCCAGGCGCTTGGCCGCTCCTTTTAAAAAAGAGAGCACGCTCTTTATCCATCCGCCGTACCGTTTTCGCGTCGTGGAGGGGCTCATCACCAACTTTCATCTGCCGCGCACGACGCTCTTGATGCTCGTTGCCGCCCTCACCGGCCGTGATTTTATCCTGCGGGCGTACCGCGAGGCGGTGGCAAGAGAGTACCGTTTTTACAGCTACGGCGACGCCATGCTGATCATGTAAGGGGGGGGACGAATGA
>Ga0315545_1000533_pt1 | contig 39937 bp, 54 predicted proteins | sample SalMarSW160210MG_FD_203096 | JGI IMG/M metagenome (GOLD analysis project Ga0315545, IMG submission 203096) | Salt marsh sediment microbial communities from the Plum Island Ecosystem LTER, Massachusetts, United States - Salt Marsh Sediment SW1602-10 ...
AGGCCGTTTTTCTTGATCCAAAAACACTTACGACGCCAGAAGGTCCGGCCGATTAGATGGTGGGCATCGCTGACCGGCTCGTCATTGCAAATCGGGTGGTCTTTTTCTCGTTTCCAAGTAACCAATCCAGTCCAATTACAAAACCTACACCCTTTGCCTTTGCAATCATAACAGCCAGTTTGTATTATTTCTTCATTCATCGCTTAGGCTCCTTAATAGTCCCGGCTCTCCGAAGTAGGCATTTGGGTCTCTTGGCAACTTGGCTTATCCTTCATCATCGCTCGGATAATCGCTGGCCGTGACCATCTTCTTGTCAGACCCACCCATTCTGAACCTGAGAATAAAAAAGTTCCGCTTTGTTTTAATGATGCTGTTCTGTACCTCATCGCAAAGGGAAGGGTTCCGATATTCCAAGCTGTCCTCAGCCTGCTTTCTGCTTTTCCTAAGGTGTCTCCGTGGTAGCCTATAAGTACATAACATCGGACTTTGTCACGGCTGAAATATTGTCTCAACCTACAGACCGCCTTCATCAACTCTCTTAATGCTTGCGGACTATCATAGCTCAGCCAGATATGCCGAATTTTAAGCCCCCGCAGCTCCTCAACAATCCAATCCTCAAGCCTTGCCGACTCGAAACCGCCCGAAAACTCTATTTGTCTTTGGCCTCTAAGCATTTCGAATACTTTGCTTATATGCTTTCTCGAGCAGGCCAGAAGATTATTGTCCTGGACTATGTTACCGGCCACTATTGGCAGCTCGCGCAATTTGCCTTCTCTTCTCGGCACAAAGCACCAGGGACAATTATTCGGGCAGCCGCGTGATGTTATGGTTACGCCTTTTCGAATGTACCTGCCGGTAGAAAAATCATCACCTTTATCATCCATTGCGGGCCCGCCGATCTTAACCTCTCCGTACTTCCGCCAGGCCTGTATTAGAGGCCCTATCTTCGGCAGATCCCAGGTAAAGGTAACTGAGATATGCACCTGATCATAATGCGGCGTAAATAGTCCCGGCTCTCCGAAGTAGGCATCCGGGTCTCTTGGCGACATATTCGTTCGTGTCGGAAATACCCTCGCTATCTTCATTCCTTTCCTCAAAATGCTGCGAAGTCGATGAAATTTACAATGCCATCTCTGTTGAAGTCCGCCAGTTCCTCGCCCGTCATCCAGTAATCGAGTAAATCTTTCATTGTAATATCGTACTGAACCTCAAGCAGAAAATAGCGCTCCCGGCCCAGGCCCACATATATTCGGTCGGAGTAGTGATTAGGGTTATCATCGCAAAATAACACTTTTATCCTGGCACCTCTCGGCTGGAATCTATGGACAACATTGTTCTTTCTTGTCCGGTTGAAATCAGCCAGGCTTATCAGTAACAACAGGATTAGAAAGCCGTAAATCTTCATTCTAAATACTCAGTTGGCTAACCTTTTTATCATAGTGTTGGCGATTTTTTGTTTATATTCAAAGAGCGGCCCGATTGGCGGCTCTTTGGGAGTGGCCCAGATAATCCGATATTGCTTCTGCGGGTGAAAAACGGCAAGCCACTCTCTTTTCTGAAGCGATACAATCTTACGCTGGATTGTCCGGGCGTCTGATTTGAGAAGCTTGGCAAGCTGAGCGGAGCTTTTATAACATCCTGCCGGCCAGCGCATAACCTCACTAATAAGAAGGGCATCAAGCCGACTGAGATCAGGATGCTTTAGCAACCACTCATAGACCTTGATATATTGCTCCACCATCAGCGTCCGTGCTTTTTACTATTATTTTTTTTTACTCTTATCTATTGTTACGGCCCCAGGCCGTAAGTTTTGGGACCAACTCCCGATTTGCTTACGGCCTGGGGCCGTAAGTGTGAGCCGGTTCTAACAGGGAAACTAACAGGTTATCCACCGGCTACATTCCGGGCAGCCGAGCCTGAATCGGCGAAATAGTTACCTTTACGTCCTCGCCAGTGTTTATTAAGCCATCCAGTATCTCGGTCTGGCCTTCGCTTACCCTGAAGTTCTCAAAGCGAATGTCCTGACCGCCTTTTTTGAGCGTCACCTGCTTAATGCTGCAGGACGAGGAAATTTGCGGGAATGTGCCGACTTCTTCCTCCGGGGCTTCCGTTTTCTTGTCCTCTTTTTTCTTCCGTGCCATAGTGGAGTCTCCTTACTTTGGCTTTACCTTAGTCTTTTTCTCTTGCCAACTCTCTCTCAGCTTGGTCCTTAACTTCTGGTATTTTTGTAAGCTGTATCCGCCGCTCTTGAAATGATTTCCATTTTTTATTTGAACCAAAGGGCCATTCAATAAGCCCACCTGAAAACACCGTTGTTTTGTAACTTTTCTTTTTCTTCTTTATTACCCAGTAATTCGTTGTTATTACAACTTTTAATTTTAAGCCATAGCCCGTAGATATATTTTTTCTGTTTTTTATGTTTTTAGGAAATGTTATAAAATTACATTGGATTACATGTTCGTCTTTTAGACGACCCTTCTTGAATACACTATCAGGGCTTTCCAAAAATTTTACTATTTTGAAAATTCCAATCAGGCCAATAATCTCTACAAAATCGCCTTCTTTGATTTCTCGGTTACATAGATCTTTCATCAAAACTGCTCCATTAACGATTTCTGTACCTTCTTCAAATCAATCGGCGGCGGCTTCGGGTTCTGCTTTATTTTGCGCGTGTTCCGCATGAGCCACCTGTATTGACGCGGCCGGTTTTTCATAAGCCAGTCCTTTATACGTGATGGGTATTTGTGGCACTTGCGGCCAACGCCCAGGCCGTTTTTCTTGCTCCAAAAACACTTACGACGCCAGAAGGTCCGGCCGATTAGATGGTGGGCATCGCTGACCGGCTCGTCATTGCAAATCGGGCAGATTCGGGGCGAGTCCTGTATAACGAGAAGCCGCCACAGCAAAAGGCACTGGTCTTTAAGCCTGTTTGGTTTTTTGGCTCTCACCGCCAAAACGCTACAACTGACAACGTGCGACAAACTCGCCCATTAACTGCTTGATGCTTAAAAGACGATTCCTGAGGGTTTTGAGTTCGCTGCAAAGCGGCGTTAACGGCCCGGCATCCTTTTCCGGCTTACACTCCGCTACGGTCTGTGGCGCTTGTTCAGACAAGACCGTGCCGTAGATACTAAAAACAGTCTCGCAAATTTTTTCGATATCCGCAATTACCTCACGGAGAATAATAACCTCAGCGCTGATTTCGCCTTTTGGCTTTAATATGTTTCCTTCGCTCATCATTCAATCCTTTCATAAAGGTTTACATTCAACGGGGCAGCCAAAACCGAACTGCCCCAACTGTCGGGCTCATATAATTGCGGGGGCGGGACTCGAACCCGCGACCACGCCGCCGCCAGCAGCATTAGTTTATAATGCTGCTGCGGGCCATTAGTTTATTGTGTAAAGCCAGATACACAAGTCCTTCGGCTTAAGCCGCCGCCAGCAGCATAATCTCTATGGAATTTTAAAAGAGCTAAAGAGGCGGGCCGGGCTTGCACCGGCGGGGGCCTTCAGCTCGCATCGGCAGCCCCACCTGGAGAAAATTTGACGACGAAGTCACGCGCCGGATGCGATTCAGGGGGTGGTATCACCACCGCCGCCGCCTCTTAATCAATTATCCGAACACAGGTACTTCACTTGCGAAAATCCGAACGCCGGGTATCTCTATGACCGGCCGGCCTTCCTCGTCCCGCTCAGCGGCCCGTATGGCCTTTCTGATGGCCGATGGGTCAACAACGAGGTAATCGAAAGGCACTTTGAGAAGGTCGGTAATCTCAAACGTCCAGTTTTTTCGGGTCTTTGTTGTATCTCGGGTATCAAATGTGGGTTGCCGGACGACTGGGGCGGTGGTCTCTTTGACTTGGTGGCCGGCCTCTTTGTGGGCCTCCTGGATTTTGAGGCGCCGCTCCTCCTCTCTGCGGGCCGCCTCCTCACGCTCCTGGTCCAGGCGGCGCTGCTCTGCCCGCCAGTCCATTAGCTTGCCGGTCAGGATTCGCTTGGCCTCATTGAATGACTCTGTCGCCCTCTTAAAGTCGCCGTTTATCAGCTTTAGTGTCTCATTGATGGGGCCTGTCCGCTCCTTGCGCCTCTTCTCCACTTCACGCAGGCCGGCGGTTATTCTAATCAGGATGTTATTTACCTCGTCTGCGTTTTCCTGATTTTTGATTGCGTACTTGTTTGCTTCGGCGAGCAGATTTGCGCCCTTCGTCCGCAGCGGCGCCAGTACCTGTTGGGTTTGTCCGTTTGCTGTCATCTTTATTACCTCCTTTCGGAAAGGCTTGGTCGAAATAATTCTTCATTTCCTCGACTGCTTGTATTGGGGTCATAACCCTGAATGCCTGGGCGGCCTCGGCCTTGATTAGTTGCCTATTCACTTCTTCCGGGTCCCGCCAAGTGGTCTGAAAAGTCGTAAGCAGGAATTGTTTCAGCGCCCGTGTATGCGCGGTATTACCAGACCAGTCGCCGTTCATACCCATACCACTGCCCCATCCGACAAGGCAGTAGCCGGTGTCTAAGTCCTCGATGCAGTAGGAACCAATTACCAGCACCGCCCGACCTACTACAGCCACGAGCGGCTGAATGCCCGGGGCAAGGTAGGGCCGGATAACAAGATTCTCCAGCTCGCACTGGTCTCGATAGATTTGAAAGACCTGCTGCGCCTCGGTGAAGCGAAAAAGAACCTCCCCGCTTTCCGGGTCGGTGCATTCACCAGTCGGCTCAACCGCTGGGATTCTTTCCCGGATGGCGGCGATTTTCGCCAGGATGTGTCGCTTCGGGTCAACTATCCGAGTCCGTTTTTTGCCTTGGCTGCGGCTTGGCCTTCGCTGAGACGAGCGGCCTTTCTTCCTGACCTTCTTAGCTTTTTTCTTACGTGGCATAGTTTTATCCCTCCAGTAATTCGGGATTCTCGTAGGTATTGCCAATGACTTCTAGTTCTCTGCAGATTAATTCGTCTGTCAAAGTCCATTTTTCTTGTAATTTTCCTATAAAATAACTATCCCTTATAAAATCTTTAACTACCATCAAACCATATGGAACTTTTATTATATCCCCCTCGTATATCTCTTTTAAGTTCTTGTCGTGGCGGCCGGTCCAAGCAACGATTTCTAAATTGTCCGTTTCGGCATTAGTTAGTTGCCTAACAAGTTTAGGAGCATATCCACCACAACTGGGGACGTACTGAACCAAAACAACAACATCTTCACAAACACAAAGATAATCCAATGAACCATTACCTATCCACTTTTTGTTCTTCTTGTCCCACGCCCTATATTTATGTAGCATTTTCTGTTTTATCCTTAAATCCGAGCGCATCTCTGAGCATTCCGGATATCCGCAGGCCGAACATCTTCGTCTCCGCGGGAAACAGCCCGCTGGCTTGGGCCTCTATATTTATTTCGGGGCTTATCTCGTCGAATGCCTGACTAATGACCTCTATGGACTGGCATATAACGCAGATTTTCTTTGCATCCTCCTCGGTCAAATCAATCATAAAATACCTGTTTTTTGTGCTGTCGTAGCCGACAATCATAATTTGCCCTTTCTTTCTGCGTAGAACGTGCTGTTTTCCAGATTAACCAAGGAGTAATAGTTGATGCCGCCCTCACCTTTTTTGACCCGGTCTATGCAAAGACCGATGTTGATAAGTGCCCGGCGCAGCTCGTAGAGGCGGGCTTGGTACTGGTTGCCTATCTCCATCAAATCCGCAGTTGATACGGGCTGGCCTATACGAGAGCGGGACTTAAACAGATGAAACATCATCGTTGCCTGCCACGATAAGCGAAGCTCATCCTCGGCCTTTACCGAAGGATTGAGCAAAACTTCATCAAGTATCATTTGTCTTTCGGGCATCTGTTTTTAATCTCTCTCTTTTCGTAATCCTTTAAAGGATTATTTTTATCATCAACTACATAGATATTTACTATTCTTCCGGGTGCGGCTTTTGCTAACTCTCCTGCCCAAAACCAAGCTAATTTTTCTGTTGGCAAGAGGGATTCTTCGGGAAAACAATCGCCCCGTAAAAAGCCATCGCCCGCCCGTTCAAAGCGAACCCTGAAACCCTTTGGTATTTTATTTATCAAATCAAGAGCTTCGTTCATTTTCATTTATGGAAAATATTTTTGAACCTGAATATGTCTTTCTTTCATTTCAGGAATTTCTAATGTCTTGCGATAGCCTTTAATTATGTAATAGTAAGCCAAATTTTTTGCTGCTCTTGCTTGTGCGCCGGAAAGTCCGAGTTTTTTGCAAGCCCAGTTACTCCATAAAAGATTGTTCATATATTCATTAAGTTCATGGTCATTTCCTGCGTTTTTGTATTCTTCCAGTTTCTCAACTGAGGCATCTCTTATGATTTCAAAAACAGCTATATGAATACGTTGCTCATATCCTGGCCCAAGACCTCCCATCTCGATTGTAAATATGTTTTCATTTTCGTCCCATCTCTCAAGTGCCTCTTTTGCTGTTTCGGGGTGTAGATAGTTTGTTAGATTTTCTACTTCGGCTTTCGTCAGTTTTTCATTCATTTTTAACCTCTCTTAAAAACTATAGTTTGTTAGATTTTCTACATGGGCCTCCGTGCCCTCTCATCACAATCCTTTGTCTCGGCACTGTTGCTATAGCTTCCGGCCTCGGAGGAGGAAATTAGTCATAGCTTTCTTCTTTGGCCAGCCGGTTTTGGGCCTGAGTTGCTATATTTAATTTTTTGGTTTCCAGTTTTTTATCGTAGGGTATTTGCGGGCCGGGTCCGTGTTTGTCGAATATGTAAGAGTACCATCGATTTACCCTTTGCCAGAACTTTTCTCTTTTTCCACGCGGCCAGCTTAACCGGCGGACTATTCTCTTGGCGTTTCTTTCTCGCTTGGCTTTTTCAATCCGTTCGTCCAGGCCCCGACAGTGAACAAAACCAGTGGTTTCAGTACCCATAATTTTTTCCTTCTTAATCAGGGGACGGCGGAGGAGGAAACCATCCCCTGTAATCATTTGATTATTCCCGCCGCTATCCCGCCGATGAATAGTGCCACCAAGAGAATGCCAACGATTATTACTGCTATGTATGTGTCCTCTTTCACTTTTTCTCCTTACGCATTGCGTCATTACTGCGCTACAGAGCTTGTACGCCGGGGGAAACCGCTTGTAAAGGTTTCCAAACTGCTCGGCCATAGTTCCGTAAAAACCACTGAACGAATATATGTCCATCTTTTGCCCTCGGATATTCAAGGCGTTACTGATTGCCTGGATTAGCCATTACACCACGATGCAAAACTCCAAGCTCAATAAGTTTGTCTGCCAAATCAGAACTAAACATAATGGTGTTCTTAGGCATAAACTCACCAACTACAACTGAGGGGTTGAAATTAACACTATACATCACGGGAGGTTCAGGCAAATCGTTGATTGCCTTGAGTATCTTCTCAAGCAAAAAAGGTTCACGATAGTTGTTTACTGTTGAAGTTGACTCATTCATTCAAACAAACTTTCTGCAAAACAATCCACCTAAACCAAGAATTAAAAGCGTGGTTGGCTCAGGGATATGCTCTATCTGAATTTTGTCTATTGACATCTGGCCGGTCGTCCATATTGACACGGAAGATATCGTATATTCGCCGACATTGGTAGTAAGCCTGCCGCCGATATCATCAAAGTTATGGGCGACCTGATTGCCGTCAATGTCCCAGCAGTCCACGATTACAGTCTTTCTTATCCAGTTAGGCCTGTTGGCCGTATCAATCGTGATTGAACTGGCAAGGCCGTTGAGCTCGATATACAAACAAGGCTCTTCGTCCCACCATTCGTGATAACCTTCTGCCGGCGAGAGCATCCAGCCGATGCTCCTTTCACCCAAAAAATTATCTGTTGAAGGTATAGCGAAAACCTTATCGTAAATTTTGTCGAATTGGTCACGGTAGTCCAGCCGCCACAAATTCATTTCCGGGATAGGCTCGTTAATGTTCTCGTAATCGGTGAAGTCGTCAGCATCAAGAGTTATCAATGTCCCGAATGCCTGAGCGGTTAAGAATAGTGATAATAGTATTGCCGTATGTCTGTTCACGCTTTCGCTTGCTCCGCGATTATCAGCTCGCCCGTGATACATAATTAAGCAATGGTGGTTCTGAGTATTTTACCAATTTTTTGTCGGACACCTTTTGCTGTAATATAATTACCTGTTGTAAAAATTATTTTGCCGGAATCATCAAAGATTTTCCCGAAGTAAAATTTACCTTTTTTGATGATTTTAAATTTTGCCATTTTTCATATCTCCTTAAAAGGTTAATGCCCTTAGGATGTTTTTTGCCTTCAAAAATCCGTTCTTATATTCTTGACTCATCAATCTGGCAATGCCTTTAACCAGCCGCTTTTTCAGTAATTTTCTCACGAACATAAGCGCGAATTGCTTCCGCTTCCGTTGCATAATTATTGGCCTTCCACCATTCTCTGAATGCCTCTTTTACTGATGGGTCAACCTCTGCTGAAATTACTACTTTTGTATTTTGTTCTTCATTATATTTAGGATATTTAGTTAGCATTTTCTGTTTTTTCCTTAAATCCGATTACTTCTACCATTATTATTAAATCTAAACTATATTTCGGTATAATGCAAGAAAAAACTTTAATAAATTATAGTATTTTTGCAGAATGGCCGCTTTTAGGCCAAAAAGTGGGATTTTAAGCAGAAAATTTTTGCATTCGGGCGGTGAAAGTTTAAATTGTTTTGACTTCGTCTACTGTGATTTCTGCGCCGTCAATAGTTATTCGTCGAGCTGTCCGGGCCGTAGGAAATTTATCCGCCGCCAGGATGTAGTAAGGCTTGTGTGTGTCCTTCCAAATTCCCGCGTGATGTTTGTGGCCGAACAGAACAATTTCGGCTTGTTCATAAAGAACAGACATGAGCTTCTTGGCATCGGCAAGGCATAAGAACGGATTGCCCCACAAAAGATGATGGTGAAAGTAAACGATAACGGTATCGGAATTGCGGGCAAGCAGTTTTCTAAGGCACCTTCGCTGAAGCGCCCCGATTTTACCACGTGCAAAATCGAATGGATGCGCCGTCTCAAGGTTGCTGTCAAGAGCAATGAGCCTTACTGTTGTCCCGTTACCGTCGTTAAGCTCGTCAATGGCCGGTTTGTTCTTGCCTGTGAACCTGCCCCGGCCGAAATATCTATCAAAAAGTTTTGCGCTATGCCGCCGATAGAAATTACCCATCAAGCCGTAATCGTGATTGCCGGGGACGCAAAAACACTCAAAGCCGACCAGCATCTTCTTTAGGGCCTGGTACTGCTCCTCTTTACCGTCGTCCACCAGGTCGCCTGTGATTAACAATTTACAACCGGGATAATGCTCCCGGATGTACTCAAGGCGCAGAAGTATCTGGTTGTTGCCTTCTGCCTTTGTGTGCAGATTAGAGAGGTGTAGAAACTGAATCATTTTGTACTATGCAGATTCTGCCGCTTTGAGCAATTTACCAAGTTTTTTGCCGACAACGGCAACCTGCTCATCTGATGCCCCTGACAGCCACTTGATAACTGCATTAACCAAGGCCTCGATTATCTTCGCAAGTTGCGGAAGTAACATCTCTACGATTTTGGTCCAATCAATCATCTTCGTTCTCCTTAACGTTTAACAAATCCTTGATTTCGTTTTTGAGTTGCGAGATTCCTCTATTGATTTTTTTAACTTTTTCTTCGAGCTCTACACAATCGGCCTCGGCTACCATAAGCTCCCGATTGAGCTCGTTAAGTTTTTGCCGATTACTTTCGGACATTGTTGATAAGGACCTCTATTCTTCTAAAGCCTTCATCGATTTTTGTCTCAAGGGTCTCTAACTTGGCCTCTACGCAGTCCTCAAGGCCCTTGTGGCGTTCGTCGCAGACATCTTTATAAACGAGCTTGTCCCTGCTCTTGATTACCCAGTAGATAAGCCCGATTATCGCGCTAAAAATGGCGACTACTACAGAAATTAACATTAAGTCATCCATCGCATTTCTTTCAGTCTCTCGATGCGTTCGATTGCAACTTTTATGCCGTCCGACCGGTATTGTTTGTCGGGAATCTTGATTTTATCGACCTTACCGTAAACATCCTTCTCGAGCTCATCGAGTTCCGCCGCCTTCGCCGTTACCTCGCAGACCGCACCATCAACGCCGGCAGTAACAATCCGGTCGGTGTATTGTGCATCAAGTAGAAAGACATCACTAAGTGAATCTATGCCACGTATCGGCAGGCCTGCGGTCTTGCTTGCGTCAATGTCCTGCGGGTAGGGCGGGATTGATACCCTTACCGCTGCGCTGTAATCCGTTGAGGGTTTGATTTTCGGGATTTTGCCCTTTGCCAGGTCCGCAAGAAAACTACCAAATTCCGGCAGTTGTTGAAGGGCGGCGTATATGGCGTTGTACCCAAACCGTGTTGTCAGCTCTATAAAGTATGGTCCGTCCTTCGTAAAAATGCAGTTCATATCAAGGGGCCCGGAGTATCTCTTTGTCTTAAGGAATTTTTCGAGCTTGCCCAGTGTATGAAAATATATCTTGGGCTTGCCCTTGTAGAACCACACCACAGAGGTCATGCAGCCACAGTTCGGGCCTTTATCGCCGTCCATAAACCTCTTTGTCTCTATAGTAGAGTTGATGCTGTTCGGGACGAGCTCGCCGTTGACAAACCAGGCCTCGGTCGATACCTCGACGCCCTCAACATAAAGTTGTAAGATAAATTCCAACTTCGGCCATAACGTCTTGTAATATTGCAGCATACCCACCATCTCTTCGGCATCGTCCGAGACATGGGTGGTACAGGGTGATTTGTTGTTATTGGGTTTGAATACCCATCGCTTTTTGTTATTCTTCACTAAGGCAATGGCCTTCTCCCAGGAATTGAAGGCTTGGTATTCGGGCACCTTTATACGGGCGGCCTGCGCCGTCTTTATTCCAAATTCACGGTCGAGTTCGAGTTTATCGTTCAGCCTGCCGCCGCCATAGACGGCAATACCGGATTTCTTGAGCCGGTCCGCAAGGAATCCCAGCCCTACCATATCGAAAAACACGATTTCGCTCTTTTTCAGTCTTTCACTGTAAGACTGAACTTGGGGCAGTATGTTCTGGTAGGTGGTTTTGGCTTTTCTCTCCTGTACCCAGAACGATACATCGTGCCCCTCCTGCCAAAGCCGGTACAGTAGCCCTATCCCGTCAGCGTGTTTTGAAAGAAGTCTGAATCTCATTTTGTAATTGACTTTTCCTGGCTGAAATGTTTTACTGTTTAGTTATGGTTGATATCGTTGTATATATTTCCGCCGCGGCCTTTTTTTCCGTTATGGGGTTCGCTTTGGGCCTTCACAGCACAAAGCAATAATAGTCAACGCCTGAGCATTCTCTTCTCCCGTCTGGTCCTCTTCTTTCGCTTCGCTGTCGTCTGTGGTTCGGACTTTTTATAGAAAAACAGCGAACTCAAATTCTTCCGTCCCGTCCAAATCGCCTCAACGTCCTTGTAGGCTATATAGCCGGGGATGAACGTCTTTAGGGCATTGAGCATTCTCTTCTTCGCCAATTTGTTTTTGGCTCGTTTCCATTTATCCTCCGAGCCAAGGGTTACGATATAGAGATATAAATTCCACGAAAACTGCATCGCCGGCGGCCAACCAGTAGGTGCTGCGCCGAACATATAACTTCGAGTATAACCCATTGTGTTTAATATCAGGCCGCCCAAGACAAGATACCTGAACCAGCCTAATCTTGCCGACCAAGGCAATGTCGGTCCTTCTGGACCCGCCCAGCTTGGCCTTCCCGTGAATGCCCTGTGCAATGCCTCTCTGTGGAATTTCGCAAAATAATTCATCCACCAGCTCGTAAGGCGGGTAGCTGGTATCAGGCTCTTATGCCTGAATACTTGAGGCATACCCATACCAATATATTGAAACTGCGTAGCGCTTCCGCCAAACTCCATCTCCCTTAATAAATGCTCTGGTTTCCATCCATGTTTTTTGTATTTAGGATTATCAATCCATTCCCTGGCCTGCCAATATGCGCATTCCATTGCCTGTTTTGCGTTTGATGTCGCCGACCATTGATAGCCCTTGTGCCAGATTTGTTCTATCTTTTTTGCCAAATCAACAGGCAGTTCCTCAAGTCCTGTATAGCTTTTCAAAAACAGGCTTTCATCTAATAAACTTTTTAATTCTTTGTTGGGCGGGAAAAATGCCCTGATATTGGCTTTAAGCCCGTATAATGCTAAATTATGGGTTAATTGAAACTTGTTTCTTGTAATTAATTTTGGTCTTGGACCTATGACGCTTGCCATCTGCATCCGTCCAACTGTCTGAAAGAAATTCGTTACTGGTTTTCGGCTAATTGTTCTGCCGAATGGCGCTAAAGCCTTATTTATAAGACCTTTTAGCCCGCTTTGATTCACAAGATTATTAACCCATTCGTCCGTTTGTGTCTGCTGGCCTTTAATAACCGTTCGAACATAATCTATTAACCACCTGCGCGTATCGGCCGGAATTACAGAGTTTTGTAATTGCTGTTTTTTTTCGGGGCTGAGGTTTTTGTATTCCGGCAAATCTTTTCCCAGTGCCGACATCTGGGCGTTGAAAAAATTCAGAGGTTGCGTCAGATGAATCTCCTTGAGGGCGTTATACATCATCGCCTTTGAGGCATAAACAGGGTCTTTGGTGAAAAGGCCGTACAAATCATCTTCGAGCTTTCGCTGATACTCCATCGGGTTAAATATCTTCTTACCGGCCACCCGGCTCGACCAGAACTTCACGCCCTCCGGGAACGGGTAGCGGCCGGCCAGCATTTCTTTTGATATGTCCGTTGCGATGTGCCTCATATATGCCTTGCGGCCCTTGATAGGTGGCATGTCGAGTTTGCTTCTTGCCTCGTTTTGTTTTTCCAGCGTTGCCCGCGTCAGCCGCCTGAACCAGTTAAAAACCTTCTTCTTCTCAGGAGAAAGACCCGCGGGCGCCTCTTCGTAACTGTCTAACAACTGTCCCATTTCCACCCGCGCTCTTGTAGGAATGTTTTTGACCTTGGCGGCAATTCTTTCTCTGCCGGTAGTTCTGCCAGCCTTATCAATCAATTTTCCCTGCTTGTCCAGCTCGTTTGCAGCGCTCCTGTATTCCAAATCAAACCGAACCTTGGCCTTCTCAAGTGGCTCAACTATGCTTTTAACACCGAGTTTCTCGGCGTAATAACTCTGGTCGGTAACAAACATAACAGGCGTAGGCTTTTGGAATCTTCTTTCAAACTGGCCTGGCCTTGTTAACGCCGTTGTTCTCGGTATGGAAGGTGGAACCAGTCTGCCGTGTACCATACGCGGCTCGGGCAATTTCCTTAGAAGCCGGGCGTATTTAGCCAGCTCCTCTTCGGTCATTTTGTTAATATTCGTTTTGCCTATGAACTGTTTCGCTAAAAGCCGAGCGCCGGGCTTGATTTTGCCCTTCTCCGATATGAACGCCTTTTTATCAAGAACCTTCTGAACCTCGGCGAGTATCGGCGGAGTGACCTTGGCTGTATGAACTTGCTCGGTCTTGCCGGACAATTCTCCCTTTTTTGGCGGCGATACTTTGGGCGGTTTTTTCTCTGTTGGTTTTCCCCCCCCCTTCTCAATCTTCGCTAGAGCTTCATCGGCCCACTTCTCTCCTTTGTGTTCCTCTAACGATTTTAATTTTTGAATGGTTTTATGATATGCTTCCATTGCGTGTTGTAGTGCATCACCCGGCCGCTTTCCTTTTATAGTCAACATCGCATTGTGAACTTTTTCCAATCTCTCAATTGCTGATTCAGTCTGTAGTTTCAAAGTTTTAATTTTCGGCGTATCTTTTGCAACCACCGCTCTTTGAAAAGCAACCTGTAAAGCAAACTCGCCTTGTTTGGCTTTTGTAAATTCTGCCTCAATTTTTAATTTTTCTTCTTGTGGAATAGTTTTTTCTAATTGTCGTTTTTTAATTGCTTGGTCTGCCCATTTTACCCCTTTGAATTGAGTTAAAACATTAACGGGAACATCTTTATTATTTTTGACAGATATGCTTATAAAATCTCTATAATTATTGCCTTCTATGAATTTATTTTTTCTGAACTTATAATCATCTGTTGTAAGCGATTGTTTATATTTAGTCCATTCTTTCTCCAACATCTCCCAAGGTTGTAAAATTTTTGCTTGACTCATTTTTTCAAGTTTGATAGATTCTAATTCAGCGGCCGCTTCTGAGGATTCCGGCGCTGTTCGAGGAACCAAATTCTCTTGTTGTGGCAAAGCCATAGCAGGCACGGATTTAGTTACAATACCCTCGGATATATCCCGGTTCAAGTCCTCAGTTGCGGCTTTTTTCATTTCCCACGGTTGCTTTGCTTCGGGGGTTGCGGGCTTGACCTCTCTCGTAGGGATTTTGGCCTCTGGCTTAGCCGCTAATGGCCGAACGGGGGCCGGGGCGGGTGTTGCTACCCCCTTTTTCACTGGCGGGGCTTCTGGGGCCTTTGGTGCAATTCCAGCTATTTTACCGACAACCTGAGAAGGCTGTACCGAAGCTTTAGCCAGTGGGAACCTGCCGAAATCTTTGACTGGCGGTGGTGGTGCTGCTCTTGCTGCGACTTCCGGTGATATTCCGGCATATTTCACTCTCATAGCGTCCCACGCCGTTCGGTCTCCGGTCTCCCTCATTTTTCTTAATGCCGCATATACTTCGGCTCTTGCGGCAGCCCTAACCTCGGCGGCAGAGCCAGAAGTCGCCTTTTTAAAACCGGAAATCCATTTTAAAAACCTGCCTAATCCTACCTCGCCAGCACCAAATAAAACGCCAATTCCTCCCTCAAAATGTATGCCCTCAAAATCTATCGGGTCGCCTGAGACTATTTTGTCGGCTGTCTCCTTAGCTGCCCGGCGAGTAGCAAAGGTTAGCCCGGCACTAAGCATTGTTTTAAGCGCCTGACGTGCGGCTATTCGCTTGACAAGTGAGCCGGTTAGACCTCCGGCAGTCTGTAAACCGGTGATAAATTCAACACTTTCGCCGGCCTTAATTTCATTCTGGGTTGGCTTGAAGCCCGTTAATTTATTTACAAGGTCGGCAAGGGACTTTTCTGAGCTAACTTTTCCTGTGATTATATCCGGGATGTATAGACCTAAACCAGACAGTGCTTTTGCGCCGTAAAATGCACCAGCTTTAGCAATAGTTCTAAACGGTTGTTCTTCTCGATAAGTACCAATAGGCTTTTCGCCCGGCATTACCGGTTTATATAGGCTTTGTTTTATTCTCTTGATTATCCCAGGCTCGGGCGCGGCCTCAAAAGCCATTTGTCTTTTCGGCTGAACTGATTCAGGAATAGTCTCGTATTCCGGCATTCCATTTAAAGGCTGTGGCCTGTTCTGTATGTAGAAAATCTCTTCTGACGGCTCTGTGGAAAGCAGGGCCTCGCTGATAGGGCTTATCTTTTCCGGCTGGGTCTCTTCTTGTAGAGCAACGGCGCCTTTGGGCCTGTATTCTTGCTCTAACAATACTGCGCCTTCTGGTTTCCACATCAACGCTTACCTGTAATTACTTCCAGTTTTTCGGTTTTTCATTCGGATGCTTTTTGTAATATCTATCTAATGCTGATTTTGCTTGTGGTGATAATGATGGTCGGCTTCTTTTCATTTCGTCTGCTATAATCTCATCTGCAACTATAAAAGGGTTTCCTCCAAATGTTCTTGCGTGCCCCCTTATTTTTTCCACAATACCAAATGCACGTGCTTTTGTTTCCTGATAAACAAATTCTCTTATACAATCCATTATTTCTCTATACGTTAACTTCGGCCCTATTGCGGAAGGATATGTTTTTGAGAGAGCATCTGCTATTTTTCCGGCTGATTCTTCTGCGCCCATCAATTCTCCGGCTTGCCCACCAACGCGCTCTATTTTGACCCCGCTTATAGCAGACGAAGATAAAAGTTTGAAATTTCCGGTATCCTGAAGCCCCGAGAGTTCTTTCGGGGTAAGTCCCGTTTTTCCAACCGTCTTGCTCTTTTTTGTTTTTTCTTTTGTCGTAGTTGGTGTTTTTTCACCTGCCGCGGCTATTGCCTCACCCACACTGCCCGGGCGCGGGCCTGTCTTAACTCCCATCTTTTTCATCTTCTCCTCGGCGCTCTGCTGTTTGGATACACCCAGTCTCGCCGCGGTTTCCGATGCCGTCGCTCGTTTTCCAAGGTTCATCCATTCAGGTACAGTATCTTTTCCAGCCTTTCCGGTCGTCTTTTTTGCGGGGGCCTCAGACCGTTTCCAGCCGTGCTTCTCGGCCTCCTTGACCTCGCCTGCAGGGACAAGGTATTCCTTACCGTCGGGCGCCGTCATCGTCACAGAACCCGCCTCTGCCTGAGCCTGCGGTTCCTCTGTTTTCTGCAAAGCCTCTTTTAACGGTGAAGGTTGCTTTGCGCCCTCTCCCTTCATTCGATAGCCCTTTCTCGGCGGTATGTCTTTTGCGAGCCAGTCTATACCGAATCTTTTACGCTTCTCGCCGGGAATATCAAACTGCTCAAGACCAAGATTGCCCATAACGCGTTGTCCGAGAACATCCTTTATGGCCTGTTCCTGCGGATTAAGTTGCTCACCCTCAATCGGTAAAATTCCCTGCCACGCTTTTATAAGGGCCAAAGATGCCTCGCTTTTCGGCGCAGGGATACCTAAGTCCACCTTTTCGCCGGTCTGGGGATTGATAAGCCAGGTTGTGCCGCCGCCTGTAACTATCTTTCCAGATGGTTGTTTTGTTTGGCCGGCGGTTCTTGGTTGGCCGAGTAAACTGGTTGCCTTCTGGCGGTATGCGATATTGGCCTCGGCCTGCCGGCGGCCAAGGTCATCCTTTTTTTCCTGACGCATCGCCTGGCCTATCTGGTAAAGGGCCTGTATGATGGCACTGCCGCCGTCTGTGTTTGATGTATCTATGCGGGAAACTCCGCCGCCACCACTTATCGGTATCCGTGCCTGGTATGGCTGTACTTGTATCATAATTTATGCTCCTTACGTTCCAACTCAACTCAACCATGGGGCAGTTTGAGCTCAAGCCCCACTTATCGCACCCGCTATAGGACCTGCTAATCTCATTATTGTGGCTACATCAGACCCGCCACCGCTTGTCTCGGCGATTATGTTTGGCTGATATGTAGCCAGACCGGTCGCCGTATCAAGGGCAATTCCCAAATCGTTAAGAGCCCGCATCCACTCCTGATAATCTGCGTCATACTCCGCCTGCTTGATTAAGCGTGGTAGTGCGCCAAGTGTTTCGGCGGCCGTGATTCGGGCAACAGGGGCCTCTTCGCCGTATTGAGTTAGCTGGAGTGCCTGTTGCACTGCGCCGAGACGACGCTCGCGCTCTCTTTCCTGCAGTTCGCCGAGCGTAACGGCCATTTGGCCTAATGCGGATTCCTCCATTTCACCCTCTGTGGAGATTCGCCCGCCTCCGAAAAACTTGTCCCCGGCCGATGCACGGGCGGCCAAGCGGTCCTTGGCCTCCTGTATCTCACGCATTATTTGATTTTTGTATGCCTTGTAGTAGTCGCTGTTGACAGGGTCGTATTCGCCCTGCAGGGTCTTTAGAATCTCTTCCTCGGCGCTTCCGTAGAGTTCTCCTTCCGTGCCGAGCGGGCTATTAAGATAATCACCGAGTTCAGCCAGGCCCTGCTGCTCGAACTCCGAGAGGGCCGCGACAAGGGGACCCTGATACTCTGTGCCTGCAAGTCGCAGGCGTTCCTCCGCCCCAGGCTGGGCCACCCCGGCAAGCAAACCCCTGTTTGCCTTGGCGCCCGGATAAGACTCCGGCTCTATATACTTTGTTTTTTTATTTGAAGTGAATAATCCCATTTTAATATCCCCTCAAAATACACTCAGAGATAAGGCTGTATTGGCCGCGTCGCATTTCAAATATATGGTCGTACTTGTCCAGGCCGTTCCAGAATCGTACACACTACAGGCCTTGTCGCTCTTGGTTATAATGAATCCGTTCGGCACCCTGCCCAAGTGATGAGTTACGCTAAACTCCGTATTCGCATTTCCGGTATCGGACACCGTTAAGGACTCAGATTGATTGAATGGAATGTCGGCGACCTTGCGGAAGGTTGTATCGAGCATCTGTTGCAGTTTGTCCGCCCATTCCTTGATATTGACGAACTGTTGCTTTATGTGATAGTCCGTTATTTCATCGGGCGGCTGCAGGCGCCCGGTGGAGGGCCAGATTTGCGTCCTTTGTAGTTTCGCGCCGTAGGCTATTAGGCCGCAGCTAACTATGAATGTTATAATAGCGATTGCCTTTTTCATTCATTAAAACCTGCTTCCCGACGGTTGCCAGTAAATCCTTGCTTCTCTGAAGTCAAAATGCTCGCCAGCGTTATTGTTTCTGAACCGGAATCGAATCATATCGCAATCAATCCGCCAGTAAACTCTTGCTATTGCGTAGGTGTCCTGACCGGACAGCGTTCGTTCATCGTTCCACGTCAAACCGAAGTCTGTTGAATATGCCACTTTCAAATCACCTTCGCCGCCGAAGTAAACATCCATTCGCAGAATGACCTGCCTCTCCATAAGCTGCGCGAACATAAAATCCTTTGTTGAAAACCATGCATCAATCGTTGTGCCATCATCGTTTGACACAAGGCGGTCGTATTCATAGATGTAGCCGTCCGTATCCGCGAACAGCGTTGTTGGGGCGGCGTCAAGGACCGTTCTGTCCCCGAACCGCCAGGTCTGCTCGCCAATCGTGCCCTTAAGGTCGCCGATTGTCAGCGTGGTCTGCTTCTCGTAATATCCGTAGTTGGAGATACCGTTTGTCGTTCCATCGACCGCGGCGAAGTCGTGCTTTGACCATTTGTTCAGCTCATAATTAAAGACCCATGCGGTATCGCAGTAATCGCTGCCCGTTGAGGGCACGAAAAGCCAGTATTCCTTCTGCTCCTCGATAATTACGCCGAAGCACTTCTCAATTGCGCCCGGGTCGAGGTTGTCGAACAGCTCCATCTGTATGGGCGCCCCGATGGACTCGTAGTCGATACCGTTAAAGACATAAACATCGTCCCAGCCTAAGAAAACCAGCTCGTCACCCAGCGACTCGACCGTTTTAGGCGCGGCGCACCCTGCGCCGGTAACTCTCTGGTCGAACTGGAATATATCGCTGTCGCCGGTGGCATAGCCGACCCAAATCGAGCGCTCCTTGAAGATAACAAGATAATCTCCCTTGAATTTGACCGCCGTTTGGACCCAGTCGGCGCCTGAAAGGTCCTGGTAGCTTGCGTTGCCGTTTAGAAAGTCGCACGGGTCGGCGGTGTCCGACCATCGGACGCGCTGCGGGTATCTGTCTCCGTCCTCGGTAACATCAAGAAGAAGCAGGTGGTCTTTGAACTCTACCAGCTCCTTGCAGGTTAAGGACGTTACACCGGAGGGGAAATCGGTTACAAGCTGCGATATTGTGCCCGAGCCTGTCCAGTACCAGAGTTCGTCCACACCGTTTGTCATAACCCACCACGGCTCGGTCTGCGTAACATCCCTGATGTAATCAAAAACACAAAGGTCGGTCGAGTCGGAATCGTACTGCAGGCTGGACGAGAAGATTGTTACGAACTGGATATCGTCAATCCTTAAAACGGCGGCTCCGAAGTCCGCCGTTGCCTTAAGGCCAAGCGAATCTATTGAGTCTATACCTGCTGGTGTGGCTATGGCGATAAACCACAGGTACCAGGTATCGGCGCTCATAGCGGGAATGTCGATATGCTCATCTTCTGTCGCGCAGTTTGCATCGTTCGAGATAATAAACTCAAGCTGGCCGGCAGTTACAGCGACCGAGGACTTAATCCAGAACCTCACTACCCCGTAGCCGCTTTTGTCGCCTAATGCCTGGTTTCGATAGGAAAGGATTCCCGTAGTAAATGCAGCGGCGGGACTTATTTTCTGAGCAGTTAAGCCTTCCTTATAGTCAGTCGTATCGTCGGCAACCGTAACATTCGTCTTTGCCGTCCAGGTGGTTTCGCAGTCATCCTCCTGCTCTTTTGTCATTATCGTTTCCCAGTAATCGCTTGCGGAAACGTAATGCCATACCCCCTTCGTTGTCATAGTCAGAAGGAAATCAGAACCGCCGAATAGATAGAACTGGTCTGAGCCGATAATCACGCCCGGCAGCGGCAGATTATCCCCTAACTTAGAGTAGCCGAAACGCTTCTTGACGTATCCCTTCTCGAAAAATACATTCTGGCAGTCCGTCATTTCCGTATCGGAAATGAGGTTGCCGGGCAGGTCCATCCTCAAGCCGCCACGAGGGGCAAGGTAGGGATGTATTTGTGTCTCTTGACCGAAGAGCAAAGAGCAAATAAACAATAATATGATTATTCTTTTGAACATTATTTAATCAATCCTGGTCTATTGGCCTACTTAATGTACCAAAGGATTTCCAGTATATAGTTGCTCCCGCGGCTGAGGTTGTAACCTCAAAGTATTCATCTTTGGCGACAAGGAAAGATATGCTTGTATATCCTGCCGCACCACCAGCAGAGAAACCTGTTGATTGAACCAAATCACCAGCACCTGCCGGGTTTGAGGTAAGGCCTACATATCCTTTCAAATATCCTGACACAAGTAAATTGGCATAAGCTTCAACCATCCCATCGGTGACCGCCTTATAAGCGTGCGATTTCAATAATGTAACCGCTTCGGAATCCTGGTCTGTATAGGCGCTCAGAGAAATATGGGCCGTTATCTGGTCATCTACGTATTTCTTGTTGGCAATGCCTTTTTGACAGGTTGGCGCTGCGTTCGTGGATGTTTCGCTTTGTATAGGTATGACGGCTAAATCATTGGCGTCGGCCTTAATTAGTTCCACTTCGCCGTCACCGGCGGCGTTAGCAGCTACAAGGTATGAGTTGTTGTCAAGCTCAATGTCGTCCTCATCGATGGAGTTGGCATCTAAGTCGCCTGCGGAAATCTTTAAGACTCCACCGGACGTAATCTGCTTTTCATCTCCATCTTCATCCATCCAACACAATTCACACTTGGAGTTGATGAGCTTACCGTACAATAGGCCTTTGTTCGCCGCTGGCGTGGACGGACTTGCAGACTTCTCGACGAAAAGGATGTGATAAAATCCTTCATTCGAATCACTCGCATTAAAGCCGCCGATATATGTCTCAAGTCGTTCTGCAGCATCGACTCTCAGATAGCGGTTATAGTCGTCAATCTGGTTGGCTACGGTATTGTCGGTTGGGGTCGATTCGGTCCAGCTTCGCGTGAAGCCAAGCAACGTCGCGGTGATTAACAATGACGCCAGGATCACTACTGCTATGATTTTCTTTCTCATTTTTGCCTCCCAAGATATGCTTCGCCTACTTTGTAAACAGCAACATGTAGATAATCTGAATCATACATAACGAAAAGCTCTGGATGGCGACTGTTCCATCTGTCGTTTGTATATTGCATCTGAAGCGAGAGGTAATCGTCACCAATCGCCCACCGCATACAATTATCAATTTCATCTTCGGGTACGCCAGCCTCACGAAGAGGGTTTTTCCAGCTATCTTGCCAGATTTTGACATAGTTCTCTCTATCCAATGACTCCAGCTTATAAACACCGATTCCACCCAAAAAAATGAGCAAAACCAAAAAGGTTATTTGTCCTGTTTTTTTCATTTCAATTTGTGTACCAGTCCGTCCCCTGCAAAAACGCAGTTAGTAGTTTGTTTCTCATAGCATTGTCTCCATAAAAAAACCCCCGAAGTTTTTGGCTTCGAGGGTCTGTAAATTTGTTTTTTATCTAAAGATATGCCTTTCGTATTTTGCGGTCAACTTTGGGATATTTATTAAAATATTTACAAAAACCATACCTATGAGTTGAATCTGCAATCTTCTTATTTCAATATCTACCATATTACCTAAATAAGAAATGGCCCAACCGTGCCTAAAAGGATTTTTGTGCCAGCAAATACTATAATCTCCCCAACGAAATAATGTGATAAATTCTTTTTTCATTGTTTTTAAGTTGTGTACCATTCCGTCCCCTGCAAAAATCCCTTATACGGGTCGCCGCCGCCAACAGAGTTAGCGGGGTCGGGGAAGAAACCTTCCTCCTGACCTGAAAGTTGCAGTTCTAAGTCCTCATTGACCATCGCGGCGAAAACATCCCGCGCCAGTTGCACCCATTTTTCGTATGATTCCCAGTCTTTTGCCCAGGCGTATCCCTTTGCGGTTATACCAAACTCCAGTACAAGCTGGTATTTGTTTGTTATGACGTTATTGCCGCCCGAAGCCAGGTCTGCCAAGTATCCGTAAAACTCGAAATTCATCGTCCAGGCCTCGCCGGAGTTGTAGGAGTGCTTGGGGATTTTGTAGAGCCAAATCCTGTCCTGGTCCACATCATAATACTGGGGTATGCCGTTTCCTGTTTCTTTGGCGAGGACCTTTTTGTCCTCAAGGATTTGCTTGTGCAACTTGGTAAGCGGTACACGGTAGCTCTGCGAGTTTATCAGCTCCAGACTTATATCCCGCTTGAATCGCAGAACGGTTCCTTCTAAAACATCCGTCCAGTTGGAGTCTCCCGCGGTCGGTAGAGAGTATTTCTGCGTCTCGTCATCGGTCGAGCGCGTAACCTCCTGCTTCATAAAGGCGAAATTGTGCGCAAGGCAAATCTGCCCCTGCACGTCATTTGCATAGCGGGTTAGAACCGTTGTAGTCAATTCGGCCGAGTGAAACCCGGACGGGAAGTTAGACTGTGCCTGCGTTACTATCGCAGATAGGGCTGTAGTCATGGTTTACTTTCCTGTTTTTTTCTTTGTTGTTTTTTCCTTTGAGTCCGCCTGTTTCTTTGCGTGCTCCGGGTGTTCCTCAATCACGTGCTTCACGATGTCGATTTCTTTCGTTGAAAAAGCTGGCGGAGAGTTCGTGCAGTACGGACAGACAAACAACTTGTCAGCCTCAACCTGCCTGCCATCCGCATAATATGCCTTTTTGTCCTTGATGAAGTACACCAGCGAACTTCCTTTTGCGTCCCTGATGTGTACTTCGTCAGCTCCCTTGAGAATTGCTGGTAGATTTGTTTTTGCCATTTTTCCATTCCTTAAAATAGTATTCGAACGCCTTGAATACGGTTTCAGGTTTTATATTTTCCGCACAACGCGGGCGGCCGCCAATTTTGCCTTTCGGGCAGTCATCTACATAAATCAGCTTATGACACGGGTGACACCGGCAGTTTTCGGGATGCAAAGCCGTTACATTCCGCCAGTATTTTGTCAGGTTATGTTCCGAGCTATGGCTTAAAAATATAATCTTCGGCGTCTCGAAGCAACCGGCCGCGTTCAGCATTCCGGTCTCCGGGCCGATGACAAGGTTTGCGTACTTGGTTAGTATCATCGATTGGCGAATTGTGAAAACCCCGCACCGCGGCAGTGTATTCGGCAGGTTCCATTCTATCATCCTTGCAATATCATCGCCTACCGTTACTATCAGTGTTTCTTCACCGTGCTTCTGGTTTATTGACCCCGCTACATACTCGGCCCAGGGGTAAATTTTGTGTATAGATGAGCCGCTCATCGCCCAAATAATCACGAACCGGCCCTTGCACTTCTCAATGAATAACCTGGCAAGCCTTTCTTCCTGCTCGGTAAAGAACAGCTCCGTCGGCTCGCCCTTTAAGTCGGGATAGCCTGCCCTTTCCATTGTGTAGTCGATGTAGTTATGATTACATTCCTTCCGGCGTTTTTTGTGCGACCAGTTGAACTCCGGCTTGCCCTGCACTTTTAAAAGCGTGTCCTCGATGGTTGCCGTAAGGTTTATAACTATGTCGAAGTCCTTGCCTATTTCCGCCCAGTAGTCATCGAGCGTATTGTTGGGTATTACGTCTTTCTGCTGGATGATGTATTCGTCGATATTGGGGTTTTCTTTGAGTACCTGGACGGCATATTCCGAGCAGTTAAGGACGACATAGTAGCCCTCTTTCTTTAGCTGGCGCAGGACCGGCGTAATCATAACCATATCGCCCATAGCGCCGTAGCGAATAACGAGGGCCTCTTTCTTGCCCTTGCGCACCCTCGGAAAAGCCGACATCCCGGTATAAATTTTATCTAACGCGGCCTTGACCGTTTTCAATCGTGCGTATCTCTTTTGGATTATTAGCTGCCAGCTATACTCGTTTGATTCGTTATGACGTGAAGAACTTATCAGCTTGGCGTTGCCAAAGCCCTTGACGATTTTCCATACATCCTGCCAGTAAAGGTCTTTCTTGTGGCGCGGATTGGCCCCCTGCGTTCCTACTCTCGGATAGTAGTCCGGATCCGGCCCGTATAGTATTAAGTGACCGCCCGGCCGTATCACCCGCCACCACTCCTCCAGAAGGCCCTGCGTCTCGTAAAAATCCTCAAGGCAGTGGCTTGAAAAAACGTAATCAAAAGAGCCGTCTGCAAATATTCGAAGTGCATCGATGCCGGAAAGGTCTATTTTAACGTCCGCCTCCTTGTGCGCATTATCTACACCGATGGCGGCCTCGCAGACCTTTGTTTTGCCGCATCCCAGGTCCAGGCCCGCCCCGCGCAGAAAAGAGGCCACGCGGTTACGGCACTTCGCCATTTCGTTTCCTTCGGGTAATTCAGCCGACCACATTTATCTTCTGTCCTTTTTTGTACATGACTATGTTTTGCTCCTGTGGGCCCTTCTGCCAGGTAAAGCTAAGTTCGTTAAACAGCCCGCCGCACCACTTCTTCAAGAGGTATTCGGTGTCCTTGTTCCTTCTCAGGTTCATTTCCTCCGTGAGTTGCAGACTCTTCGGTCTGTGTATTCCTATTGCATCGCTTCGCCATACTTGCCAGCCGGCCGCCCTTGCGCGAAAACAATAGTCCACATCCGAGCAAAAGTGGACCAGGTTCTCGTCAAGCAGACCGATTTCCTCGACCATTTTCGTCCTCAGAAGCCAGCACGCCGCCGTCGCCCATAACACCGGCGCTGGTTTGACCTCGAACCGCGACATCTTCAATGAGCCGCCGTTCGGTATACACCAAAGCCCGCCGGTATCAATGCAGATTTCGTCATCATCGCTCGCAACCATACAGGCACAGACAATGCCGATGTCCGGGTCAGACTCCATCACTTTGACCATTTTTTCAATAGCGTCATCTTCCAGAAATACGTCCTGATTTATGACGCACGCATAGGTATTTTGATACAAACCATGGTCTACAATTATCGCTTTTTTTATTCCCTTATTGACCGCCGCTGTAAAAAATATGTTATCAATACTGTTATCGTGAACGTATATCTCCCAGGGAACATCATACCTTTTGAAGTTGTCTTCGATACACTGCTTGCACCGCTTTAGGTCATCCGGGGCCTGATAAGATGGGATTACAAAGCCTATCATTACACTTTAACCTTCTAATAAAAGGGGGGCCGAAGCCCCCCCTTTTTTTATAATCTTTTTTTACGATTGGTCGGCAAACGTAGGAATAGTGTCGGAAATAACTATCCCTGTAATATACCAATTCGTGCCATCACAATAAACATCTACAACGGTTCCTGCTGCGGCATTGAGGATAGCCAAGATAGAATTGCTATTGCCGTCAGCGTAAACTCCTGCGTTGATTTCATCGGCTGCATCACCGGCGTCAAGGTCGGCAAAAGCAACACCGCCTTTGAAGTAGTTGGTATCACTTCCCGTATCTATCGTGTGGTCGTGTGACTCAGTTGCTGCAGCGCAATAGATAAACCTGAAATGCAAATGGTCCGCCGCAGAAGGCAAGCTAATAGCTGTATCCTGCGTAAGGTTGCCGATTACGTGAACCTTGCCGGTGTTTTCTGCCAATACAGCGTAAGTGGCAGCATCCGTAACGGTTACTATGTCCGTCTTTGCGAAATACGCTGCCTCGTAAAAACCAAAGCTGCAGAAAAGAGCTATGGCTAAGACTGTACTCAACAAAATGTAACTTATGCGTCTCATAATCAGTTCCTTTCTGCGCCTTAGACGCTGTTGATGTGAATAATGTGGCACTCTGAATCACCTGTGTAATCCCACATTTTGGCGAATCCAAGGATGCCGTACCACCCAATACCCCTGGAACGCCCGTAATCAGTCGGGATTTTGGCCCGTATCTCCTCCGACAGGGCCACAGCTTCAACAACTGCGTCCCTGCCGAACATCACGGCCTCGCCGTAGGTGCTCCCGCCTCTGGCGTTAGATAGAAAATTTGTTTCCTCAACACACCTGACACTTTCAATCCTTCCGACCTCGCCGCTAAACAGCCTTTCCGGGTCGCCGTACTTGGCCGCATCGGTCCAGTCGGAATGATTTTTAATGCCTCTGAGTGCGTTCACAGATGCTATACATATGTAGTTCTCGCCATCGTACTTCGGTACGTTCAGCGTCTTTAGCTTGTCAACACACTCTTTTAGATGGTACATATCGAAGTTGCAGCCGCTTGTAGTGGTCCCAGCAGTAGCATCTGCGGTGAGGGTCTGGAATGAACCCGCCGAAGATGCCGTTAGGCAGGCATACTTTAGCTGAGACAATACGAACTTACCGGCGACGGCAGAGTCGAGCACCTTTGCCTGGTCGTTTCTCAAGGCAACTGTTATGATGTTATCGACATCAAACTCGGCCAAAGCCTCCAGTTTGCCGCTGTACGGGATAGAAAGGCCGTATTCGGTAACTTTAACGGTGCCTGTCTGAATCGTAACCTGCGTCTCAGGCATCGTACTGGTTTCAACCAACGTGCCGCCCGCGGTCGCTACGTTCGATATCTTATCGAAGAAAACTAAGTCGTTCTTGTTTTTCCCGAGTGCTTCCTTGATTTGGCAAAACTGTCGGAACTTCTCTATGGGCTGTGCCGCGTGACGTATAGTCCTTGACAGTTTGCGATTACCAAGAAAGCCACCAAGGGAATTTGTTACCCATAGCTGTCCCATCGGTAGCTCCTTTCTCTAAAAAGTAGTAAAGTTTCAAATCAGGCCGCTTTTTTTGGCCTGATTTCGCTTTCGTTCTTTGAGTTCTTCCTCTTCCGAAAGCTCCTCTTCACCGCTTTTTGGAGTTGTTGTTGAAGATGACGTTAGACCCGATGCCTGGCTGTTCTTCTCTTCACGCGCCTTGGCTTCCGCGTCCGCCTCCGCCCTTGCTGTTGCCTTGGCCTCTTCTGTGAGGGCTTTAAATTCTTCTACTGCGGCATCAATGCTGTCCTCCGCGCTGGCGCCCCTTCGCAGTGGCTTGCTCGGATTTCTCATTATGCCTGCGATAACACCCTCGTATTTAACGTGGTCGGGGTAGGTCTTGCGAAAGTATCTGTAGGCGGTTTCTGTGCGAACTTGGCTTACGGCCTTTTTGACGGCCTTGTCTATCATGTTGGAAGCAGTCTTTCTGTCCACAAAGCCATCATCATCAGAAAAATCATCGTCTGGCGGTGTTTCAGGACCGGCCTGCTCAAGTGCCTCAATTTGGCGCTCGAGCTCGGCTTTTTCCTGTGCAACTAACGTATGCTCTCTCTGAAGGTCTATGTAGCGTTTCTCGTAGTCAATCTTACCGCCGGCGTCATCCTTTGGGGGTGTTCCATCCGGCTGAGAGTCCGGTTCGGGGGTATTCTCAGGCTCGTTTGGAGTCCCTTCGATTTTTTCTTCGTCTGCCATCTTCTTCAATCTCCTTTTTCCGGCCCAGTCCTGCCACTGCGTGTTCACCAATAAAAAAAGCCCCATTTCTGGGGCTTCTAATCAATGAGTGCCGTCCGGCAGGGTGTTGAGCGTTAAGCGGTATCTTTGATTTCTGTAATTAAAATATAACCTTCCCTTTCGTATGTGGGAATGGCATATTTTTACAAAATCCACAGGGCCAATTTCCTCTTGTTAATATCGAAACGGAGCTGGTTATTCGTTTTTTTCTCATATTTCAGCTCCGTCTTTAGACGAGACTTCGCCAACAGCGGGCAGGGTATTGAGCAATCCTAAATCAGAAAAATACCTTGGTTTCATTGCTTTTATCACGCTATTTATGTAAGCCACTTTCATACTGTGAGGTACTTTTGGGTCTTTAATAAAAGCACAACCAATTGCCACTTCTATATCATCCCACGATAAGCGAAGCTCATCCTCGGCCTTTTCTATATTATCATTATCCATTTTCAGTCTCTCTCCTTCGGTTTTTCCTTTGCTAAAATCTCTACCGCCTCTTTTCCCTCTCTTATACGGCGGTCAATATCACTTTCAAGCCCAAGGTATTCATCGCTTACAAGCAGGCTACTTATTTCCGAGGCCGCCTGGGCTTTATATAAGTCCTTTTCGTTCCTGCCCTTGTATAGAGCTTTTCTTAGTGCCGCCTTTCGCATTTCCTCGATGGTCGGCTTTATAATCTTCTGCCAGCCGGCAGTCTGTATGGTCTCGGCCAGCATCCGCATATCGGTTACGGCCTCTTCGTACTCCGCTCGTCTTTCGTCACTTAGCATAATTACCTCAAGAGTTTATATTTATCTTGCTCTCGACCTTTTATTGCGCTGTCGGCGGCGGGATTTAAGCGTTCCAGCCTCTTTTTCAGGAAAATCCAGCTCTAAGACCTCAAAGTTAAACGTCGGCCCTTCGGCGGTAAGGGAATCAAGCTTTACTGTGCCGGAAAACCTGAATGTCTGACCAACATCTGCCGCATTGAACGGCAGGTCCCTATGGTCAACCTTGAAATTCGGGTAATCGCCTGCCTGCATCGTGGTCATTATCCTGCCCTCCGATTTCTGAGCTTTCGCCGCTCTTTAATGTATGATTTGCCATCGGCAACTTCGGCCGGTACTCCACGAGGGCCTTTGCCTTTACCTCGGCCTAATCCACGGCCTTTGCCCTTGCTTCGTATCTTCTTGCCGGACAAGCCCGCCTTGTATCCTTCGGGCGTGCCCGCCTTCGGGCTTTTTCTTTTCGGTAAATTCTTGCCCTTGGCCTCCGCGCTATGGCTTTCGAGTTCTTCCATTGTCATACCTCTCGCCATATTTTTCGATGCTCCTTTCAGCTTTGACTTCGGCAATTTGCCCTTCCTGACCGCTAAAGCAATGTTGCCCGCCTTTGCCTGGGATTGGGAAGTATATTCTGTATGCTTTCTATGCTTGCCCTTTTTGGTCTTTTTTCCGCAACCGGGTCTGGTCATTTTAAGTCCCTCCTTCTTCTCCTGTTCGCGGTTCGCCGATTATCACGCCAAAAGTACAATTTGATTCTCGTTTTTAATGGTATAAAAACGATGTTGTGAACTAATCCGCAATCACAACAAGCGAGGTTCATCGTTGCGCCTTTGGTTTTTAAGGCCTGAGCATATTTTAACGTAATCGGTTCGCCTTCCTTAATATCATCAAATTTGTTCACTATTTACGCCCTTTCGGCTTCCACGGTTTTACAGCTCCTCTGTTAAACCGCTCACCATCCGCCGCCTGCGTTTTCTGTGCCCCGCGAACTCCCGTAGAGCATTTTCTGGTCTTATTTGTTACCGAGGGCTTCGGCGCTTTAACAGGCGGGTTCTCGTTGGGCTCGTGAGGGTTCGTGTTGTATGGTAAGTTCTTTTTCTTTGCCATAGTTAGCTCCTTTTGGTAGCATAAATGGCCCTGTATAGGGTCCCACATATATCAATTTACCTTGCAATGCCCTTATGAAATAACAAATGCTATCCCTTTTTCCAGGGCTTCTACTCGCTCTTTGAGTGCGTTTATTTCTTTGTCTCCATCAGTTGCCATCCTCTGTTGTGATTCTCTAAGGGCTTTTAATTCGTCAGCCACCTTTTGAAGTAATTTTTCAGTGGTTGTCTTTGCCATAACATTCTCCTTCTATGCCGCACCAACTGTGCGTAATAGTCTCATCTATATAAGAGCTGTTTCAGACTTTAGTTTTTTGCAAATCTCCTCGTATTCTTCAGGCAATTCTCTATCTCTTACATACGTAGGACAATACTCTTTTGTTACTTGTTTGCAAGTTGGACAATAATCTCTTTTCTCAACTCTTTTATATTCAACGGCACATCCGAGTTTTTTCTTTTTTATCATCTCCAAAGTGATGTACCAAACGCCGTTTCGCCATTCGATATATTTCCAGTATTCAGGGGGAACATAAGTTTTAGCCAACCCCAATATCCCGCAATTGCCCCATTCAAATTCTGTGCGAGTTTTTACTATTTCCTCAAATTCATTGTACGATTGCAAAATTGAATCATATATCTCTTTTAGGGTTATTGATTTCAAATAGTGCCCTTCCTTATAGCCGCGTTGCCAAACCTCAAGAACCAGTGGGCTTATTCTCTTTGCTACGGACTTCCACTTTTTACAAGGTTTTTTGGCCATATTCTTTTCTTTCTGGGAATTGCGGCTTTTTCATAACATTCTCCTTACGCCACTGTTCGCAGTAGTCTCATTTTACCTTCCGGCGGCAGTTTTCTAAAGTCCTGTTTCGCCTTCTGGGCCGCGGCCTCGGGCGACTTGGCCTGCCCGCCTGGCAACGCCCCCTCCTCTTCCGACTCTTTATAGGCATCCTGAAGATTTGCATACGTCAGGCGTTTTTTCCACAGTACATCTATATCCGTCCTCTCGGCCAGCTTCTCGTTTTTGAGCGCTGCCCCGAGCAAAGTATCTATTTCCTCACGCAGTTTCTCTTCCTGCAACAGCAGACTCAATCCGCCGACCTTGAAGATGTAATGTCCTTCCAGCCCTTTGAGTACATGGCTGAACTGAATTAAAAGATTATAGCTGTCTTTGATGAGCGGGCCGATACTGTTTCTCTCCAGCCGGCGGGCGATTACATCGAAAAAGCCGTGACTTTCGGCGGTCTTTTTCTCGATTTCGCCGAGAGTCTGCTTATGCTTGGACGGCAAGGCTTCGATGTACTCCGTGATTGCTGTTGCTTGCCTTAATTCACTATCTATAACCTTAATGGCATTTATAACCTCCGGTCCTACCGGAGTGGTGTTTACCTCCTGGACTACGCGCTCGCCGGTTGATTTTAGAAAGATTTTACCTGGATAAATTCTCTTGGCCTTCTGTTGTTCAAGAAGGCCGGTCTTTTGAACCTCAAACATCTTGTTTACGGTGAAGTTCAGGTTGTCCATATAAAGATTGATTAGGTTGTTAAGCGTGTACTGCAAAGGCACAGCACCCTCAACGAGCGAAGTGCCAGCGATTCCGCGATGAGGATAGGGTATTGCGACAGTCAGGCGGTAGGGCGGCAGCTTATCGTTAAACGGGTTCTCGTGGTGGCGGATAAGCTCGGTTTCGTTGGCAACGATTAAAAGCTGGTTTTGCAGGATATGCTTTCCATCTTTGCTTATTATGTCTCCCCAAAATTCAAGCAGCTCTACGGGTTTGTCTTTGGCGGAGTAGTCGCTCAGGCCCCGGCGAGTTCTTTCTCTTTGCTTAATATCCTGCTTGGCGCCGATACCGGCCTCCAGCTTATCGACTGCACTTTTGATATATACATTTTTTTTCTTCTTCGCCACCTTACCGAGAAGAACGGCTAATTTCTCCTCCTTCCGCTCGATAATATAACCTGGTCGCCGATGGACAAAAGGAATATAGTCGGGGTCTATCGAGAGGTTCAAAACATCTGTGTTCTCGAAGCTGCATTTTTTCTCATCCTCGTCCCAGAGCCTCTTAATAGCTCCCAGGCCAAGCAGGAACGTGCTTGTGGTGCCCACCCCGTAAGAGTCCGCGAAGTTTGTCTGCTCCAGGTGAGATTTGATTTTCTTCTCAACCTTACGGGCGTTTTCTTGGGCTTTCTCAATCTCGCTCTCCTCGTAGGCACCCTCATCTATATCGACCTTGAACAGTGTCGAGGTCTGAAGCACCGCCCGCTCAACAAGTGCCGAGGCCCTGGTAGTGTGCGTAAAAATCTTGGGTGTGAACACCTTGCTCTGCCAGTTCTTCTTGTCGGTATAGTCCTGCTTGTTCTGATAGAGTTGCCAAAGCTCGGCCCACTTGTTCCTGCGTTCGCTTACAGCTTTGTCTGCCTCTTTCTTGCGGTTCTTGACATAATCTACAAGGTAAGCAGGGTCGCTGAACTCATCAGGCGTGTCCTTGTCCCGCTTCTTAGTCTCGGCCGCGTCCGTAGTCTCTTTGGTGGTCTTCTTGGCCTTCGTAATTTTCTCTGTTTTTTTAGCCATTAAATTAACCCGTATCCGTCGTTAAGTTGACTCCAAACAACATCCGGCAAACAACTATCAGGATAGAAATGCCAAGCTATTCCATATTTACGTCCATAATCAGTAGGAATTTTAATTATGAATTGTATGCGATGTCGATAATTTTCGGGCACTACATTTATCATGTCCTTATAAAGAACTTTTTTGATTTCGTCATACCATTTTCGACGTTCATATCCCTTTTTGACTGGAAAATTTAACCAGTCAAAACTGTTGCCGTATTCTGCTTCCGGGTTGAAATCGCTTGGCTTTATGGATTTTGATGGCTTAAAATCTATTGATTTTTCATTAAGGCCTATTCTTTTTAATAAAGCCAAAATCGGAATACTGGCACTTGTTTTAAGAAATTCTCGTCTGTCCATTATTCAACCCTCAGAAATTACTCTTAATACTATACGATGTTGCCATCAATAGGGATATTCTGATTCCATAAACCTTAAATAGTTTAATCTGCTTCTAACATTCAAAAAGTACCCCAGCCGATAAAATATCTTCCATAGTTGTCTGCTGTGATACCAAAACCAATTTTTCCTGCCGCATTTAGTACATTTCCAACCTGTTTTTTGCAGATACATAACCCATCCACATCGACATTGTTCAAGATAACGTGTGCGAAACAATCGCTTAATGTCCTTAAAACACTCTACAAAATCCTGCAACTCTTCAAACATCATCAGAAATTACTCTTAATACTATACGATGTTGCCAGCTCCATATCATCTTCGCTTTCGTGGCCCCGGCCGTATGCATCGATATACTCATCCATATTTGGAACCTTATCGTACGACCATTGACCGATTACGAAGCAATCCGCCCGGTCAGGGCTTCTGCCAAGTCGGGCTTTTATGTCCTCTTTGCTTTCGATAATCGTTCTGCTTTTTCTAAACTTATATGTTGGAGTGCACAATTGCTCGGTTAGGGTATCCATATCTACATTTTTGGCGGCGTTTTTAAGCTGAATCTGACCTTTAGCAAATTTTCGTCCTGTTATGCACCAAGCCTCCGCCCGTTGGTTGTAATATTTTTTCGGCTTATTGGACTTCCCTTGTGGGCTGAAAATTACCACCTTCCTGCCCTGTGCGATAAGCTCATCTACTACAGCAGCGCCCAGGTCCGAGCCTGTCGCCTCAACAACTATAGAACAATCATTATGCTTGAAGCTCTCCTCGCTAAGTCTCTGGCTTATCTCGGTGGAGCGGCAGTATGGCATTATTATCTCGTCCTTGATGTCTGTTGTCTCCATATAGTAAATAACACACTCATCATCGCCAAACCGAGCTGTATCACAGACCAAGCGGGGCCGCTTTTCTAAGCCACCAATCGTTTTAGATAAGGCCTCTTTAATCCATTTGTTCTTTATTATCTGCTCTGCCCCCGCCAGAATATCCCAGTCGCCGAGCAAGTATGCCCTTAACAGCTCAGGCCTATCCTCAAATGTATCTCGAAGCACGTCCTCGTAATCCTCGCCAAGATGAGGATTGTCACTCGGCAGAGCTCTTACGAACATTCTGTTTTTGACCTGCCTGTCTATGAACTCGGTCTTGAGCCAGCATTGCCGCGGGTTCGCCGTCCATAGAATCTTGCCCGGTATCTTGTTGCCGTTTATGATTAGACGATAATGTGTTGCCGCTCGCAAAAGCCTTATTTTATCCTTCTCTGTCTCCTCGGCCTGGTCAATAAACACCCTGGCATACTCGGCGGAATTGAACTTATTAATAACCTCTCTGCGGTCAAGGCCGCCCGTTAAATACTTGACCCTGCCGGCAATGATAATCTCCGGCGGGTTGCCTTTTATCTCGTAGCCATTTTCGGGTATGATTCTCTTCCATGTCTCCAGTGTGGTGTCCTTGAAGTCCTTGGCGACCATCCTGCCCAGAAAGCCCAGGCATAAAGGATTTTTGCGCGGCTGGATATTGAAACGCTGGATGTCCTTAACAGCCTCAATATACATCCACACACATCCTAAGTGGCTCTTGCCGCCACCCTTGGCACCGCCATATAAGACCTCTATCGGGCCGGGCTGTCTCAGGGCTTGTATGGCTTGGGTCTGCTTTTCCGTATATTCAGGCTCAATTCTTATTTCCACGGCCTTTTCCCTTGAACTTTTCGTTTATATAAATTTTGAGGTCGCCAGAAAGCTCTGTTTCTGATTTATCTCTCATATCCGTCAGATTAACCGCCACAAACTTGAAGGTTGGCGGCATATATAGTCCCTGCAAGGCGTTTTGAATCAAGAAGTCCTTGCGGATTTCCTTTGCGGTCTCAAAGGCAGCGGCAAAGTCTTTTTGATAGGATTTGTGCGTTTCTCTAAGCCAGTCGTAAACCGTGCTGATGGGCACCCTTATTTTCTTGGCAAAGTCCCGCAGCGTGGGTAGTTTGCGGGCTACCCGCTTGAAGTCCTTCCACTTGATACGGTGGGCATCTGTGTCGAAATAATGCGGCAAAACTACAACCTCAAAGGGCTCAACATCAAAGAAATCAACCAGTTTTTTTGCGTATTCCGGCTTGTATTTACTCGGCCTTGCCATTAGCTCCTCAGCCCTGCAAAAGTCAAAACAGTTTGCGGACATGTCCCATTTGTTTTTTCTATGATCATATCCTTTAAAGCTATATATTTATAATGCTCTTGTGGAATGTATTTTATAAATTTTGCTTCGAAGCTGTTTCTTTCTCTATATGAAGAAAACGAAAAAGGGATTTCTTTTTCTTCACCTTTTTCGTTTATAACAAACAAATTGATGTGAACACCATATTCGGCAGGTATAATTATCTTTATCTTTTTAATCAGATAATTCTTAACATGTTTTTTTAAATAATTTTCTACTTTTTTCCAACAATCTTCTTCGTTTTCAAAATATCTCACCATCAACTCCTCAATCCTGCAAAAGTCATAACGCTTGACTTGTACGTCCCTAAAGCCTCGTGAACGGCCCCGCCAAAGCTAAACGCCGTGCCGCTCCAAATCCGTGTCTCGCCGGGATGCAAAAGAGTATCGGAGGCAGGAACGGCACTTGCTCCTAACTGTTTATAGGGCCGGCAAACATACTGACCTACCCCTGCCGCGGCTGGCATATCGCCGCTATAAGTACCATCGCCGTTATCTGTCAAGGTGATAGTGTGTATAGTGCCATCGCTTAATCGCTCGGCAGTTATGTATAAAGTGCTGCCTGTGGAATAACTTACTGTAAAATCGTCAGGCATTTGAAATCCCTTAGTTCATATTCGGGTCTGTCGTTTGTGAAATTGTTTCCCATTTTATTACCTAACTTTCGCTTCCCATCCAAAATCGAGATTGCTTGCGCCGGGGTCGGCACTAACATTCAATACAAAACTCGTCGTGTTGGCATCACTAACCCACCATCTGCCGTAATCATTTGTTCCCTGTTCCAAAAAGTGAATATTTACAATCGTAGGCGTGGTGGCCAAACCATGTGTTACCACTTTAGTTGTATCACCATTGGCGATATAGGTTGTATCATAATTCTCGGTCAAATAACCGAGATTGTTTATAATGGTACAGCCCGACGCAGGATTGATACCACCCGTCTTGTTGCCAGTGACATCGTTGTTGGCAATCAACACATTCGTACAAGTTGCACTTGCCGCCTCAATGCCATAATTCTGTGTTTTAGAACCTTGATTATCACCGCAACGATTGCCAGTTATCGTAATATTATTTACTGTATTAAGAAGTCTTATGCCACCTCTTGTCCCGCTACCTATCTGCTCATTGTTGAATATCATATTATCAGACACAACAACATCACTATTGTCATATTGAAATCTAACGCCTTCATAGTAATTATTCTCGAAAAAATTATCAGATATAAGTAATTTATCTGAACCGTTAATATGGAGACCACCACCAGCAGTGCTTCCTTCACAGATATTATTGCTGGCTATTATTCTCTTTGTACCTGCGCTACTAAGTCGCATATTAAAATTTGTGTTTTCGTGGCACAAATTACCAGAAACAATAGCACCGACAATAAGATTGTGTATATCAATACCATATGAATCGTTACTAAAGGCAATATTACTGTTGACAATAAAGTTATTGCCCCCATTAGAAGTTAAACCATTGCCATTAATGTAAATTCCAGTACTGCCATTGTCCGCGCAGATATTGCCATTAATAGCGACATTTTGCATAAGAGTAGCATCACTAATGGCTTCTACCAAAATCCCGTAAGTTTTATTATCGTAGCATATATTATTACCTACAATTACATTAACAGGAGAATTATCAGGAGACGTAGAAGCAATTACCTCTATTCCACCATAGGTTATGTTGTTACAACATATATTATTCGTAACAGAAACATGGTCTGAAACTTGCGTAACGGCTATGCCCCAGTTTAAATTACCAGATGCTTCCACGCCTGTTATGGTAACATACTGACCATAATGGCAATGAATACCGGATGCTCCGGCTGAAGCATTATACAAACCGCCTGTCACTGCTATTCTTGAAGCAGGACCTATGGATTGATGGCCGATGATTATAGAATCATCGGCACAATCCTTTGCCTGGCAGCCAGACAAAGATATATCATTACAATCCACGATGTAATATCCGTATCCAACATCGTGCCCTTCCGAAAAACAATTATCAAATTGTAAGTAATTGCAACTATTTGTCACTTCACTTGCCGCTGTCGAGAATCCAGTACCGCCACAATCAGTAGCAACACAGTTTACAATACGGCCTCTATTGCTAACATTTCTGAAAAAGAAACCTGCTTGCTTGGATTGGTGTGCAGTAACATTTTCAATAAGAAAATTAGTTACTTTTAATAAGGAAACTCCGTGGCCAGAAGTATTATTGGCTTTGTTGCCGATAATTCGGAAATTTTTCAAAGTTATATTGGTATTCCCGCCGCTTTGGTCGGAGTTTTGTATTACATCACAATCTGAACTATTCACCAAAGATAATATAGTCGCCTCACCAGCACCTTCCAGTAAATCGTTGTCGTCAACAGTAACTGATGCAGCTATATTAAAAGTTCCAGCGTGAAGAAAAATCCTGCCATCAGTAGCACTGGTTGCTGCGTTTATTTCAACATCATCAGCCGTTCCGTCACAAACATAGTTGGATATGTCCTTAATGTACTGATTGGCATCGGAAGGTGCGATACTAATATTTGCCGTACCCTTTGTTGGTGCAATTATTTTGCCTGTCTTGACAGGCACAGCAAATGTTGCCTCGTTTGCATCGATTTCAAATCTCTCGGATGCCTCAGTTGAAATATTCAATGTATCGGCGGCAGAACTCCAAATACCTGTATCTGTGTCGTCATTAAATGTAAATGAAGGTCCTGTTACAATGCCGTCTGGAATGGATAAATAAACTTGAAGAGACGCATACGAATTACCTATCTCGAGTCTCTCTATGCTATTCGTTGAGAAGTTCATTTTATCGTCCCCAGAACACCAAATAAAAACATCGGTGGCTTCCTTAAAGGAATATCCGACAGTTTCACCGGACTGGACTTGTGCAAAGCGTACTGTATAGTCAGCCCCCAAACCAAGTGAGTTCCTTGCTGTTGCCCCGCCCTCCGAGGTCCAGTTAGTGCCGTCGCCGACAATAAAATTACCGTCGGTTATTGCCAAGGTTGCCAAACCACCGGCAAGCACGTTGTATTCAGATTCCGATAAATGATAATACTGCCCGGCTTGGCCGCCCTGTAGTGAATCGATGCTGTTGTGGGTGATGGTCGGTATAACTACTGCTCCCCCGGCAAGCACCATTGTTATACCTAAAACCAAGCTCAGAATTAAAATATTTCTGCTCATTTCGGAACACATCAAAAAGAATAACCACAGTTAAAACACTTGCAGGCCGCGCCAACGAGAAGGGTCTTATCGTGTCGAAAATCAAAACCGCCAGGCACGATTTTGTCCTTCCGATTTATGAAACCTGTGCCTCTTACTGCTCCACAAGAAGGGCACGTCTTAGACTCTTTGACGATACAAACGACCGGGGCGGCAGGATAATTGTGGCCTGAAAGTGTAATGTTGCACTTCACCTGTCATAATAGCCCCCTAAAAAACCTGCTTTGTCTGATTTTCGTAACTCGCCGGCAGCCGAAGCAGCCTTAAACCGCCTTTTTCAGTGAATAATGCAGGATATATTTTTTTTATTTTTCCGAGAAGCTGGTTTACATTTGCACGGCTGCAACCCATCAAGCGGCTTGCCTCCGCCGCCGAGCAACCTTGAATGTAAACCAGTCGAAAGGCCTCTCGCTGGCGGTATGTTAGCTTCGGCCAGTTGCACCGCCCCATCAAGACCCGCAGGTATCTAAGCAGAATCGGTATTTGAGATAGAGGTTCGCCTGAGTGTGCCCGGATGTGACAGAGCATACAGAGCGCCCGACCATTGCCTATGTCCTCAGCCAGGTCCGGGAATTTGCTCTTTGGTTTGATATGGTGTGCTTCTAAAAGCTCTTTGTCCAGCTCCCCACAATCTTGACAAACCCAGCAATCCCTTGACTTGACGCCAACGGCCCATGCGTGCACGTTATAAGCGTCCGAAAACTCATCCATAAGTTCTATTATAACATAACCCATCAAGTAGTTAAAAGCCGGTAACTATTTCTATCATTATATATTCCCCAACATTTTTTCTCCCAATTTATCAAGGGCCAATTCGGGCGTTTCGGCATCGGTGATTCGATTTTCTGTGCAATCAAACAAGGAATCCTCGTCTCCAATATTAAACTCTTCTCGTCTGACAGCGGCAGCGCTATAATTCCCTAACTGATTTTGCCATATCATCACATACCAGCCATTTTCTAACCATCGGGTTATGCTATTCATAAAATTTCCTTTTCCTTTTGCTACTTGGATTACTTTTTCCAAATACGTAATTAACGACACCGGGTAAAACTTTATGCTACTATCCCAACACACTCTTCTTTCATCAGCAAGCCGTGTAAAACATCGCAAACAAACAATAGAGTTTTGCTGACTCCGATGAACTGCTTCTCTCCATATTTTATCTGGAACCCAAAATCCAACTCTACTTACTTCGTGGCATAAACTACAAATCTCTCGATGTGGTTTGGCCATTTATTCCCCCCCTAATCTGGATACCACCTTCGCAAAGTTTATCAGGTCCGCGTGTAAATCGTTCGCCTTAATTTTCATTGCTGATTCCATTCCGTTTTACTCAAAATCCTTTGAACATAATTACCCTTAACCTCGCACCACACGGGGGCCTTGCCTTGCCTTCGGCCACAACAGTTCCCCCTGTGATATTTTTTGACGAATCGTATCATCCAAGTTTTCCAATCTCTCCAGTCAAGACCGAACAATGTCCGTTCAACCAAAGGAAACAACCTCAGCAAATCATCCAGTAATTTGCCGTCCACTTGCCCTTTGTATCCACCACCGTGATAATCGCGCCCGTTCCCCCTAAGATAAATCCACCATCCCCTAAAAATAAAACCGTTGATACCTGGACACCAAAACACCCATACATACAGGGGCTTTCGTTCAATAACACCATAATTGCTTCTTTTTTGCTCAAGTTGTTCCCGTTGCCGTTGTCGGCGTCGCTCCATAACCATGTCCCACGTACACGTAACAGCTCGCCGAAAATATCCATCCGATTCATACATAGCCACATTGGGGGGCGGGTTCAAGATGTAGGGTTTCAATTCTTTCTTGACCAATTCGCGAAAATTCTCCAACCATTTTCGAGTTATAAAGCTACTTGGGCGAAAGGTACTCTCGTTTTCTGGCGGAAGGTCAATTAGCCGCCGCAGGTGCATCCCGTTTTTTGCTGCGATTTCTTCTATGGCATTCACTATTCTCCCTCCGGCATCGCTTAG
>Ga0315545_1000535_pt1 | contig 39855 bp, 41 predicted proteins | sample SalMarSW160210MG_FD_203096 | JGI IMG/M metagenome (GOLD analysis project Ga0315545, IMG submission 203096) | Salt marsh sediment microbial communities from the Plum Island Ecosystem LTER, Massachusetts, United States - Salt Marsh Sediment SW1602-10 ...
CCCAGCCTCTTTAACCGCCAATAGTTCAAAATCATTAAGATTTTCTTCTGAGTAAATAATATCTCTCTTTTTTAAAGAATCAAAAATATGGGCATAAAGCCAAAAAGATTCTTTGGTCTGCCAATTATTATGCCAGTCATAAAAAAGCCCCATACTGCTATAAGGCTCACCTAAACTGGGATACTCAGAAAAAGGAAATTGGATTGGTTGAATTTCATTTTTAAGCAAATGAGTCAAGGTATAACTGTGCCATAAAGCTCCTTCGATACCATTGCTTCCCCAAGTTCTCGAACCATACTCATTGACAAAAACCGGCAAACCATAATCTTGTCTAAAACTAGTTCCCATGGAAATCAAACTGGAAATATTATAGTTGTCAATATATTTGTGATAAGTAATCGCATCCAAATAACCCAAACCATAACGGCTAATAAAGTCTCTGACGTATCGCCCATCATCCCATTCAGACATACCGGCGATTCTGATCGCCGGACTGACATTGTTGGCTGCCTGATAGGCAGCCATAAAGGTATTAGCCGTATCATTCATATCATGATTTTTCCAAAAACAGTGAACCGCAGGGTCTTGACTACAACCAAGGTCAGGTTCGTTGAAAGGTTCAAAAATAATCTTTTCCGGAGCAATACCAATGTCATTGACTAAGTGATATAAAAGAGCGTAAACAAACTCTCGATATTCATCGTAATTATTAGGAGGATAGGTGGAAAAAGCTTCATTAGGTGAAGGTTCTGGCCCATTAGCAGAAAGCCAAGGAGGAAGATAAACAATAACCGGCATAATTTCTAAATCTAAATCCTTTAGAGTCTGGAACATGGTTTCATAGCTAGCGGTTTTACCTGCTCCTGGGTCAATAGGAAATGCTTGGTCAAAGGTAAAACCTCCCCAGTTAATGGTATTGGGATCGCCATTGTCATTGAGCGCTTCTATAAAATAAGGAATGACGGTAATTCTCATAATTTTGGCTTGACTTTGGCTGATTCTTGTTTCGAAGAGATTTATGTCTTCCTCGGTCCAAAAAGGGTTTGAACCATAGCTATTAGGTCCTTGTCCAATTATCTGATTAAAATCTATGAGGATATTAGGACTAGGTGAAGGTGATGGGCTGGGGCTTGGCGTCGGGGTGGGTGTTGGGGTAGACGTTGGGCTTGGTGACGGACTTGGAGACGGACTAGGAGTTGGAGTGGGACTGGGTGATGGACCAGGAGCACTAAAATATCTACTTCGATCAATAAACATTTTTTGGTCTTGATTGACATTGAGGGGATAAGTTTGAGGAACACCATATCCATTAATGGTAACCCGATAGTTATCAACCCAATTTACAATTCTTAAATTATTGTCAGGCCGTTGGCTATGAGCAGCCACTTCAACATCATCAACTAAAAATCTGGTGCCAGAATCAGAAATTTCTACTCGATAAGTATGCCAGGAAGTTAGGTTAACGGAAATAGGTTGATTTAAATAAAAAGTGCCGTTCCGCATCAACATCACTCTCAAGCCGGTAAAAAGAGGGTTGCTTTCACTGGAGGCACGCCAAAACCAAGCTACATTTAGATTGGAAAGGTCTCCGGGGCTATCCCAAAACCCCCAACCTAAGGTTCCTTGCCAAGAATTAGGATTACCATCTAAACGAAGCCTAGCCTCATAAATACCATTAGTGTGTTGCTGATTGCTTTCATGAAGAGAACAATCTGAATAGACGCCGGCCACAGATTCACTGGTGATACCGCACTCAACCGCGAATAAATCATCCACTCTAGTCAAAACATGATAACCAGTCCCAGCATCATAGCTCCAATCCCAACGGTAATTCTGGTAAGTAAACTCATCTTCCCAAATAAGCTCTTGGGCCTGGGCCATCCCAGAACCTACCTTTATTAAATATAAAAGGGATATTATAAAAGTGAAGAAAGTGAGAAGAATTCGCAAGAAGATAATGGATTTTTTTCGGAATCTTTTAGATTTAAAAATACTAGTCAACATATCTTATAGTATATTTCTAACACACGGTGTCAATCTTTGTCAAGTACCTCTAATTATATCAATTTCTAAAAATTTCAGAAGTTATATTTCCGGCCACCCCCAACCTTAGTTGAAGTGAAATCTGTTCATAATTGGTTTTTAATTTTTCAAAAATAAACCAAAATAGCAAGATTAAAAAGGTACCAGTAAGAATGAGCTTGAGTTTTTTATTTATTTTTATTTTCATAGTTTATCTTAAGATGAATAATAATATAGACCATTATCTATGTTAACGATTTCTTTGTCAACCCTCGCTTTTTACTAAGTAGTTTATTTATAAGTCTAAGCTTAAACAAACTTAGGCTTCTATTTTGGAGAAAAGATAGCTGCCGATTGAAAGCAAAAGTAAAGCCAGACTGGTTAAAATTAAAATATCTTTGCCTATACCGAAATGAACCATACCCCCTAAACTTTGCCTCAAGCCATCAACACCATAGCTTAAGGGATTAATAGAAGAAATGATTTGAATTAATCGGGGCGCATTTTGTAAAGGGAAAATGGCTCCGGAAAGAAAAAAACTGGGCATCACTAAGAAATTCATAATTAATTGAAAACCATGAAAATCTTCCATTAAAGAAGCGATGGCCGTCCCTAAAGCGGTATAAAAAAGGGCAATTAAAAACATTAAAACAAAAGCCAAGGGCATCATTTTTAAGCTGTATGGCCTGAATCCCACGAGTAGGGTGAGAAAAAAGACAATAATACCTTGAAGAGTGGCAATCGTAGCTCCACCCAAGACTTTGCCTAAAACAATTTCCAGTCTTGAGACCGGCGCCACCAAGGTTTCTTTTAAAAAACCAAATTGTCTGTCCCAGATAAGTTCAATCCCCGAAAAAACCGCCATAAACAAAATTGCTTGACTCATCACTCCCGGAGCCAGAAAATCAATGTAATTTCCTGCTCCGGCCTTGGCAAATATTGGCCCGATACCAAAACCTAAAGCCAGCAAAAATAACAATGGCTGACCAATAGAACCAATTATTCTTGATTTGGAGCGCCAATATCTTTTAATTTGTCTTAACCAAAGAATATAAATGGTACTAATCATCTCATCCTTCCTCTCATTCTATTCATCCTGATTCTCATCCTGTCAAGACCAGTGGCGTTTTCTTCTCGGATAGTTTTACCGGTAATTGCCAAATAAGCGGCTTCCAAAGACTTAGTTCTGGTTTGTTTTTTAAGTTCGGCTACTGTTCCTTGAGCAATAATCTTTCCGTGGTCGATAATGGCAATACATTGGGCCATTTTTTCCGCTTCTTCCATATAATGGGTGGTAAAAAAAATAGTTATCTGATATTTTTTATTTAACTTTTTTATATGCTGCCAGATTTTGTTTCTCGTCTGAGGATCAAGTCCGATGGTCGGTTCATCCAGGAAAAATATCTGAGGATAATGTAATAAACCTCGGGCAATTTCTAACCTTCTTCGCATCCCGCCGGAATAAGTCTTAACCAAATCATCTTTTCTTTCCCATAAATCAACAATTTTTAATAAATTTCTGATTCTCTTTTTTCTTTTATCTTTGGGAATTTTATATAAGACTCCGTGAAATTCCATATTTTCATAAGCAGTCAGTTCATCATCTAGACTATAGTCTTGAAAAACAATGCCAAAAGATTTTCTGACTTCATCTTGCTGCCTGAGAGGATCAAAACCATTGATTAACATTTGGCCTTGATCTGGTTTTAAAAGAGTGGTTAACATTCTAATGGTAGTGGTTTTACCGGCGCCATTGGGACCAAGAAAGGCAAAAATATTTCCTTTTTTTACTTTAAAAGAAATCTTGTCAACTGCCATTAGACCATTGAATTTTTTGGTTAAGTTTCTTACTTCAACAATAGTCTTCATAGCTCTCTTTTTAAAAACCCTTCTCCGATTTGAATATTGGCGGCGGAAACAGTGCCGTCAGAATTTTGCTGGCCGAAAACCATTACCTGTTGGCCGTTTTCCAAATCATCAATTGAACCTTCAGTGGTTTTATTGATGGCCGTATTTTCAGAAATTAAAATAATTTTACTACTTTCGTCTGGCAGTTTAACAGTAACACTTTCTTGATCACGGCTAATTACCTCTCCTCTAATCATTTGGGAACCGGCCGGCCGTTGATTCCCCGGCAGATCTTGTCTGGTCCCCATTCTATTCTGAAAATCACTCCTGGACGGTTGTTTGCTTTGCTGATATTTAACCCCAGCAAAAAACCCCGCCGCGCCAACAATAATGACTAAAATAACTACCAATAAAATATTTTTCTTCATTCTACTTCACCTCCTTTTATTTTTGAGATTTTATCATTCATAACGTAATGCTTCAATCGCCTGCATATTCGAGGCTTTGCGGGCCGGATACCAACCAAAAACAATGCCAATTCCGGCTGAAACACCAAAAGCAAGCAAAATTGAAGACGGAGATATGGTAAAAGCCAAGCCCACGGATTTGGAAATAAGAAAAGAAACTCCTATACCTAAAACAATCCCCGTCAGGCCTCCCAGAAAAGTAATCACTATCGCTTCTAATAAAAACTGAGTGGTAATTAATTTCTTTTTGGCTCCCAAAGCTTTGCGCAGACCAATTTCTCGCGTCCGCTCGGTCACCGAAACTAACATAATATTCATAATGCCAATGCCGCCGACCACCAAAGAAATAGCGGCAATTCCGGATAAAAGGGTAGTAAAAGTACCGGTAACTTCGCTGGCAGTGCTTAGAATGTCCTCTTGAGACATAATAGAAAAGTCTGCCTGACTAGGGTCTTTGATTTTGTGCCTCTCGAGTAAAAAATAGCCAATTTGGTCCCGCGCCTGATCCATCACTTCCTCACCATTAGCTTCAATATAAATAGAACTAACATAATTAACCCCAAAAAGAATTTTTTGAGCCGTCGTCAAAGGTACGTAAATCACGTCATCTTGATTCATAAAGCCACTACCGCCTTTACTTTGAGTGACTCCAAGCACCGTAAAAGAAATCCCATTAATGCGAATAGTGCTGGCTATCGGATTTGAGTTTTGACCGAATAAATCCTCGGCTACTTGAGGTCCTAAAACTGCTACTTTACTTAAGGCGTTTAAATTAGACTGGCTGATAAATGAACCGCTAGCCAGAGAAATATTTCTAATACTGACGTAGTCAGGGGTGACTCCGGAAACAGAACTATTAGTATTATTTCTACCGGCGGTAATTTGAGTATTACGTCTAAATTCGGCCGCCACTTCCTTAACCGTAGTCATTTGAGACGAGTCTTTTATGGCTCTAGCATCAGCCTCTGTTAAAGTGGTCACGCCTCCGCCCGCCCCCCTAATACCTTCACTTCTTAAAGCTCCCGGAGTTACCGTGAGTAAGTTTGCTCCTAAGGACTTAATCTGATTTTCAATCGATTTTTGCGAAGCTTGACCTAAGGACATTAAAGCAATCACGCTACCAATACCAATAATCACTCCCAGCATGGCCAAACCGGTCCTGACCTTATTAAGAGTTAAAGTAAGCAAACTTTCTAAAATTAATTCTTTAAAATCCATCGCCTTAAAAATTGACTTTAATTATCTTCTACTATCCTACCATCTCTTAAATGAATAATCCGTTCAGCATAATCGGCTATTTCCTGTTCATGGGTAATCATTATAATCGTATGACCTTGCTGGTTTAATTCTTCAAAAATTTTCATAATTTCTTTTGCCTGTTTGCTGGCAATATTACCGGTAGGTTCATCTGCTAAAATGATGCTGGGATTCATCGCCAAGGCTCGGGCAATCGCCACTCTTTGTTGCTGGCCGCCGGAAAGTTGATTAGGGGTATGATAAAGCCTATCGGCTAAGCCCATCATGGCCAAATATTTTTTCGCTTTTTCCAATCGTTCTTCTTTGGCTGTCCCACCATACATCATGGGAATCATCACATTTCTTAAGGCCGTGGTTCGAGGCAATAAATTATAGGCTTGAAAAACAAAACCAATTTTTTTATTTCTGATTTCGGCCAGCTGATCATCGTCTAAATCAGCAATTTTCTCCCCCGCCAGCCAATACTCGCCGCTGGTAGCCACATCTAAAGCACCCAAAAGATGCATTAAAGTTGATTTACCAGAGCCAGAAGGCCCCATAATGGCCACAAACTCACCTTTTTTAATTTCAAAACTGACATCATCTAAAGCTTTTACTTCTAAAACGCCAGTTTTGTAGATTTTAGTTAAGTGAGAAACTCTAATCATACCTTTTAACGAGGTGCCCTGAAAAACCGCGTTCCCGAGGTGTTAAAAGGAGAAGTATTACCCTGTGATGAATTGGTCTGAGAGATTGTACCGGTAATGACTAAATCTCCTTCGCTGAGTCCGGAAACTATTTCTGTTTGAGTATCAGAAACTAAGCCTGTTTCCACCAAGACATATTGAGCTTGATTGTCAACCAATAGCTGAACATAATCTTGGCCGTCTTGATTTTGAACCGCAGCTGAAGGCACAAGTAATACATTATCTTCTCTGTTAATAACAATGTTGGCACTAACGGTCATATTGGGCAGAATTTCCGGCGCCGAAGAGTCAAGCTGGATAATAGCCGGATATTGAGTCACACCGCTGGTAGTCTGGCCGATTCTATCTACGCCGATAACTTTGCCGGTAAATGTTTTATCAGGAATACTATCTAAAGTAACGGTGGCTTTTTGACCCAACTGCACTTGAGAAACATCAATTTCAGAAAGATTGACGGAAATAATAGGCATTCCTTCGGTTTTAATGGTCGCCACCGTCTGATTAGACTCAGTACTGCCAGTATCCAACGAACCAATATTCATGCCTTCGGCATAGATTAAACTAGTAATCGTGCCATTAGTGGGAGCAGTAATTAAAGAGGAGGTTAATTTGTAAGATAACCAAGCACTATTAAGAGCCACTTGAGCTTGGTTAATCACTGCTTCTTGGTTTTTGTACTTAGCTTCGGCGGCCAGCCATTCTTTTTCCGGAATATGAAACTCGGGTAAATTCCGATTATCCGAATTAGTGTCTTTATATAAATCGCTTTCAGCTAGTTTTTTAAAAGTATCCCATTTGCCAAACATTTCTGCCTGTAAACTATACTGGGTCGCTTTGGCCGATTCTAAAGTATTTTTAGCGGATAAATAAGAAGCCCAGGCTTGGGTATTTTTCTGCTCGCCTTGAAAATCAAGGTCAATTTCCAAAATATTGTCGCCTTTATTAACATAATCGCCGTCTTGAACATAGACGTTTTTAACAATACCTGAAGCTTTGGTGTTGGCATTCATAATATTGACCGTCAAAACCTGACCCGAGGCAGAAACTGAAGAAACGATCATTCCTTTTTCCGCTTTATTTGTTTGGTACTGAACCTCCTGTTTGGCGTTTTTTCTTAATTGGAAAACAATTAAACCAATAATGACTATCAGCAAAACAAAGGCGATAATCACCTTTTTGGTGTGTTTTTGGTAAAAGCCGATTAAAGTTTTAAAAATTTTGACCATAAAAAAATCCTGTCCATATCGTCCTATTATAGACGGTTTGGACTTATTTTCAACTCTTATATTGATACAACCAAAGTGTCTAAATTCTTTCATTTTGAGGGAAATTGAAGCAGGTTTTTATGCTTCTTCTGTTGAGGAGAGTAATTGTTCTAAAACCTCTGATTTTAATTGCTGGTCTAATAACTTTAATTTTTCTTCTATATCAGCAATATCTTGTTTAATTGACTCTAAAAGCTTATAAGAATGGGGTAATTGGCAGTATTGGTCTAAAAAAGAAGTTTGTTTTTCCTTGGGTAAATGACTTAAAACTAAATCCAATACCCGTAGATGAAAGGTTTGGTGAACAAGATCTAAAAGTCTGATTTTTTCTTTTTCTTTAAGTCCTTGTTCTTCTATTTTTATTTTAATCGATTCTATATCTACAAATGGTTCCCAAAATAGATTTGCCATTTATCCCCCTTTTGTATTAATGTAGTAATACAAATTAAACTGTTTCCGGTTCGCCGGCTTTAAGATTATAATTAATCGGGCCTAAAGGCACTTTATTTTCCGGATCATCCACAAAAAAAAGCAAAACTTTCCCCTTGCGGTAACCCTCATGTAAATTCAAGGCTTTCATCACTTCAGGGCAGGCGCCAAACTGTTTGCCGGTCCATTGCGCTGGTCCGGCGTCGCCTACCACCGCCACGCAAGCCTGACCGTTTTCCGGGTTAATCATAATCATTTTGCGGTGCTTGAAAAAGTTGTAGATTTCCTCTGATCTCTCTGGCCAGTCATCAAAATACAGCGTCTGCACCACCACGTAATACTTTTCCTTAAGATAGTCCTCTTCTGTCATCGTCTCCTTGCTCTCGCTAAAATAACCCCAAGCACCCAAACCTGGGGCAATCCCGGCAATCTGCTCTTCGTCATGCTCTTCTAAAGTATCACCGGGAAAACGATATAAATGTTGTTCATAGCCGGTCCAGGCATAGTCATAATTGAGTTTAAAAGTTTCCAATTCAGTGCAAACATCAATTCCCAAAGTCTCTTTAATTATTTTGCAGATTTCTTTATCCTGCTCCGGATCTAATTTAGCAATATCAAAAGGCAGATGGAAACCAAGTTTCTCAGCTAAAAGTTTATTCACCTCGTCAGCCGTAGCCAGGCCTTCTTTAGCCCTTTCTTCGGCCGGCCTTTCCAACAACCGCGGCGTAGCCGCCGCTTTAATTGGGTTTAAGAGTAAGGAACTGGCTAAACTGGCACCGGTCAGAAGTTGTTTGGAGCGCTCAATTAAACCAGGCAGGAGCAGTTTTTTTTCTCGCAAGTAAGAAACTGCCTTCTTATGCTTTCTTTGAAACTTATGGGCAGCTTTTTTTCTAAGCTTTAAAAGTCTTCGCTGGGCAGTTTGATATTCCATAACTTGTATAGATCCTTCGGGACGACTAAGTTTACTTAGTCAATTCTAGCGTGTTTTTCAGTCTTTTTAAAGTTTCTTTTTTACCTAAAATTTCCATACTTTCAAAAACAGGCAGGCCCTGTGGTTTACCTTCAATAGCTAAGTAAAGATTAGGATAAAATTCTTTTTTATGATATTTTCCTTTTTCAAAAACTTTTTTAACTGTTTGATAAATGTCATCTTTGACCCAAGATTTGATCTTTGACAATTGACTACTAACAGCTAATAACTGACTTTTAGCTTGCTTGCCTTTAAATAAATCTTTTTTGTAGACTGGGAGTTTATTCAAAAAAATAACCAAATCTTTAGCTTCAGATAACTTAGTGATTCTTTCTTTAAGTAAAGGAATAATTTTGGCAGACAGAGGCTTTTTCGTAAATGGCTTAAGGGCTTGGGTTAGTTTTTGATCAGATAACTGGCGGATATAAACACTATTAACATAGTCCAATTTTCTCAGGTCAAAAATCGGCCCAGCCGGAGAAATATTTTTTAAATCAAAATATTTAATAAATTCGCTCAAGGAAAAAATGGTTTTTTCTTCTGGATGCGACCAACCCATAAGGCATAAATAATTCAAAACTGCTTGAGGTAAATAGCCCTGATTTAAATACCAAGATGACCAAACCGGATTTTTGCGCTTAGATAATTTTGAACGGTCCGGATTGCGCAGTAAGGGTGTGTGACAATAAATTGGCGTCTGCCAATCTAAAGCCCGGTATAGTAAAATGTGTTTGGGAGTAGAAGAAATCCATTCTTCTCCTCTAATAATATGACTAATCGCCATTAGATGGTCATCCACTACTACTCCCAGATGATAAGTGGGATAGCCATCTGATTTTAAAAGCACCTGATCATCGATGTCTTTACTAGGAAAGCTGATTTTGCCTCTAATAATATCCTGAAAACTGATTTTTTTACCATCGGGAATCTGTAAACGAATAACAAACTTTTTCCCAGCCTTGATTGCCTTGATTGTTTCTTTTTGTCTTCTTAAACAATAACGGTCGTATTTGGGAAGCTGTTTTTTCTGCTGTTGTTCCTTTCTTAATTGTTCCAAACGGGCCGGAGAACAAGTACAATAGTAAGCTTTGCCTTTTTTAACCAACGCCTCTGCATATTTTTGATATAAATCGAGTCTTTCTGACTGGCGGTAAGGCCCATAAGCTCCTTTTTTATCTGGACCTTCATCATAATCTAAGCCATAGGCTTTTAAACTTTCAAGTATTTTCTTTTCTGCCCCTTTAAGGTAACGGGTTCTATCTGTATCTTCAATCCGAATAATAAAATTGCCTTTATTTTTTCTGGCAAAAGCCCAATTAATCAAAGCAGTATATAAATTGCCTATGTGGAGATCTTTACCTGTGGGCGAGGGCGCAATTCTAACTCTAACTTTCATAGTTGAATTCTGTACCCCTTTTATTCTAGATTGTGCGGTGAGTAGGCTTATTCAGCCATACCGCACATCTGAATAATCGGAGTATTATACATTATTTTTATCGCAGTTCCTTTTCAGTTGAGTATAACAAATTTTTAGGCTATACTCAAAACAGTGAACCACACGTAGGGTTTCACTACACAGAATGGTTAGCTTAACGGAAATCGCCCAATCCAGTAGAAAAATAGTCAAGTATGGCCTGATTGCCGCCTTGCTGATTTTAATTCTTAAACTCGCCTTTGACGTGGTTAAGCAATATTGGGAAAAAATTCATCCCCAAAAGCCACCCCCACCCACTTTTGGCTTTGGTAAGTTACCGCCCATTGAATTTCCAGAAAAAGAACAGCCTGAAATTCTAAGTTATAAACTAGAAAGTAAAACCGGAGAATTGCCTGAACTTGCTTCTCAAACTAAAGTTTTTTTAAGCCCCTACCAAAGACCTAATCTTTTGGCTTCAGAAAATGCTAAAAAAGATGCCCAAAGGCTTGCTTTTACCCAGGAGCCTCAAAAAATCTCTGAGAATATTTTCCGCTGGACTAAAACTGGCACTGTTAATTCTATTCTGGAAATGAATATTTTCTCTGGTTCTTTCACTCTTTTTTATAACTGGCAGAATTATAAAGATGATTTATTAGAACTTCTTCCGCCCAATAGCACCCAAGCGATTGAACAAACGAAAAGTTTCTTAAAAAAAGTAGAAAGATTGGAGGATGACCTTATGGAAGGTCGTTTTGAGACTGAATATCTTAAAATTCAGGGGTTAAAGATGGTGCCGGCCACCAGTCTTTCAGAAGCCAATTTAACCAAGGTAGAAGTTTTTAGAAAAAATATTGAAGATTTCTTTGGAGAAATACCAGTTATTACCGCTGACCCAGAGAAAGGAATCGTTAGTCTTATTTTTTCCTCAGCCGGAGGCGATAAAAAAATCCTAAGGGCGGAGTTTAATCACTTTCCTATTAACTATGAATCTTTTGCTACTTATCCGATTAAAACCACTAGTCAGGCTTGGGAAGAATTAAAAAATAATCAGGCTTTTGTTTCTAGGTGGCAACCTCTTGAAGAAAAGAATGAAGTGATCGTTAGAAATATCTATTTAGCTTTTTATGACTCCTGGGAGCCACAACAATATCTCCAACCAGTCTTTGTTTTTGAAGGAGATGATGATTTCCAGGCACTGTTGCCGGCAATTACTGAGGAATAGCTTCCCAAGAAAAATTAGTAAATACCCAATCTATTAACTTCTTAGTTTCTCCAAAGCGGTCTTGGCTACCTAAAACAACAACAACAATTTTTTTATCTTCTCTTTCTATTAAACTGACTAAACACTCGTCAGCATAACCCGTCCAACCGGTTTTAATCCCCTTTAAGCCTTCGACTTCGCCTAGAAGTTGGTTGACGTTCTCTAAAGCATATTTTTTCTTAGCAGTAACATCAGTGACGGTGATGTTTTTGGTGGCGACTATCTGACTAAGAATAGGGTTTTTAATTACCTCGGTGCTTAAAACCCCCAAGTCGTGAGCCGTAGTTAAATGATCATAGGTATCTAAGCCAGCCGGATTAACAAAATTGGTATTTTCCAAATGTAACTCTTTGGCTTTTTGATTCATCGCTTCAACGAATTTCTCTAAACCGCCGGGGTAATTTTGGGCCAAAACATAAGCCACTTCATTACCGGATTGAACCAAAAGGCCATATAAAAGATTTTCAACGGTAAATTTGTCTCCCTTTTCCAAACCCATTAAGCGACCGACTTTCTTAACTTCTTTAACTTCCAAAACTTGGTCCAGTTGATAATGGTCTAAACTGACTAAGGCCGTCATTAATTTAGTAATGGAGGCGGGGAAAAGCCGTTGGTCAGGATTTTTTTGGCTCAAAATAGCTTTAGAGTCTACATCAATAATTAAAAAAGCACTGGCAGTTAATTGAGGGGCTGGTTGATTGGTAATATTAACCGGATAGGTCGAAATCTCTCCTAAATCCATCGGGAAAGATCGAACCATAGGCGGTTGAGCCGCTATCACCAAATCAGTATAGTAATTTTTGACCGGAACTAAACAAAAAAGAAAGCAACAACAAAAAAAATTAAATTGGTGGGTTTTATTTTGCTTTAAAAAAGCCAAAAATTCCTGGATTTTTTCTAACATCTATCTTATTTTTCCAGTTTTTTTTCTGCCAAGCGAATGTCAATCCTGGTCATATCGCGAGGGAATAAGGTGGCTTCACGAATATTTTTCAAACCTAAAATATTTTGGGTAATTCTTTCTAGACCAAGACAAAAACCACCCTCCGGCGGCATACCATATTTAAAAGCCTGAAGGTAAGGAATTTCAAAATCCTGAGGCTGACACCCCCATTTTTTGATATTAGCCACCAGTTGTTTATAGTCATTAATTCTTTGACTGCCGGTAATCCATTCCACTCCCCGACCAATTAAGTCAAAACTAAAAGTATATTTGGGGTCTTTTGGGTCTGGATAAGTATACATCGGCCGTTTAGCCGCAGGATAATGAGTAATAAAAACCAATTCACTCTCATATTTCTCTTGGGCCCAACGACCAATCTCTCTTTCGTCTTCGGGATCTAAATCCGGTTCCTGACGATGGTCTCTTTTGGTCCTTTGATAAATAACCTCTAAAGCTTTTTTTAATTTAATTCTGGGAGTTTTTTGAGCTGTCTGCGGCACATCAACCTCATACATTTTTAAAACATCACTACATTTGTCCTTAACGGCTTTAAAAATTTCCTTCACCACTAACTCGGCTGTATCCATAATCTCATTCCAGTCATTAATAAAGCCCATTTCTGCGTCCAACCCAACATATTCAGTAATATGACGGGTAGTCACTGAAGGTTCGGCTCGGTAAGCATGAGCCGTGGTAAAAACTCGTTCAAAAACCCCAACCATAATCTGTTTATAAAACTGAGGTGATTGGGCTAAATAGGCTTGGTGGTCAAAATATTGGACGGGAAAGACTTCACTCCCGCCTTCAGTGGCGGTGGCGACTAAAGTGGGAACACTAATTTCTGTAAAACCGTTCTCTTTTAAAACCCGACGAAAAGTTTCCAAAATTACTTCTTGAACTTTAAAAATAGCCAAAATTTTGGGATGGCGCAAGTTTAAAGAACGATAATCCAAAAGGGTTGGTAGTTCTACTTTTAATTCTGGTCCGGCCAGATCAAAAGGAAGTTCAGCGGTTTTAACCAAAAGCTTAATTTTTTTGGCTTCAACTTCTACTTTACCGGTAGCTAAATCAAGGTTAACCATTTTTTCCGGCCTTTTTTTAACCAAACCCTCAATCTCTACCACGTCTTGAATACCTAAAGCGGAGGCTTTTTCATCAGCCACTACCTGAATAATGCCGGAGCGGTCGCGGAGATCAATGAAAATCAGCTTGCCATGATCTCTTCTTCGATTAACCCAGCCTTTTAAAATAACTGTTTTGCCGATTTTTTTTAGGGTTTCTAAAGCTAAACTACGCTGCATAATTTCACCTCCGAGGTGTGCCGCAGGCGCAACACCACCTCGGAGGTGCTGAAACCGTTGGCTAAGATTATTCTATCTTTTCTTTTCCCCCTTGACAAGGAGAAACATTTTCTTTATTATCGTCAAGGTATGCACCCAGTAAGTAATAATCAAGATTATCAGCTTCCTCTTAAGATGGCCTTTAAGGGCATTATTGTTCTTTGGAAAGGTCTTTTGGAGGCTGAAAGAATTTAGAATTTAGAATTAAAACAAAAGTCAAGCCTCCAAGACAAGGAGGCTTTTTTAATTTATACAATTTCTTTAAGGAAAAATGGAAAAAACAAATCATGACATTGTAGAAGGCCCTTTAGAGATTTATGCTAATTTATTATTGGAATTAAGGGTTCCTTCAATCTCTGTAAGACAACAGGTGGAAAAGACAAGGGCTTATCTTCTGCAAAAAGAGATACCATTGGCTGAGCAAGTTCGTTTTACTGAAACCATCTTAAATTTACAAGACATTCTAGGGTTATGATTCCAACTAACCTTAAAACTATTAAGGCCTGCTTTTGGAGAAATACCAGGAACTGACATTATTATTGAAATCCCTAATTCTGTTTTTGTAGACGGACGTGCAATTATAAATTTAAAGGAATAATGACTGAAGATTTTAGAGAAGGTATCCAGGCAGCATTAGAGGCCTTTCCAGAAGGCGCCTTTGGATGGGCTGATGAGGTTATAAAACGAATGGAGGACTCAGAACAAAGAGTTGTATTTGAAAGTACTTTTTGGGATTGTATGCAAGCATCAGAAGATAGACAAGTAAAAGCAGAGGTTACAAATTGGAGAACCTTGGCACGAATATGGTCTCCTTAATTCCTAAGTAGCTTTATATCCTTAATTCTTAATTCCAAATTCTTATTCCCGTTCCAAAGATTTTTCTCCAAGTTATAGCAAATATCGATTAAGTCTCTAGGAGAAATTTTGGAGGAAAGGTGGCCAAGGTTAAAAGCAATGGCATTGAAAATTACTCCATTGTTCAATTGTTTCATTGTTTCATTGTTAATTGCTGATAGCTTTAGTTTTAAATGTTTTCTTTCGCGACCAACCGCTCTAACCTCTAAAACTTTAACTTGACGGCTGGCAAAAACAGGCCTGTGATTTTCCAAGCCAAAAGGGCTAAATTTCTCAATTTGATTAAATAAAGACCAATTAATATCATTTAGTTTAATCTCCAAATCAATATTAATTATGGGCTCAAGTAATTTATCTTTAACTTTTTTAGCCGCTGCTTTTTCTAATTTTAATTTTAATTCTTTTATTTTTTCAGTTTTGACGGTAAAGCCAGCAGCCATAGGATGACCGCCTAAGTCCTCAAATCCCGACTCAACTTTTCTTAAGAACTTTATCATATTAAAACCTTTAACTGAGCGGCCCGAACCTTTGGAAAATTCTTTTTCTTGAGCCACCACAATGGCCGGTTTATAAAATTCTTCGACTAACTTACCGGCTACCAAACCAATCACACCCGGATTATATGATTCGTGGGCAATAAATATCACTTTTGGACTTGATGAACTTGATGAACTTTTAAACTTTTTCTTTGCGTGTTCAAAAGTTTTTTCAGTTAACTGCTGGCGCTGGCGGTTAATAGAACCTAATTTTAGAGCTAAACCATCAGCTTTTGTTTCTCGGGGGGTGCATAATAAACGCAGAGATTCCAAGGCCTCCTCTAACCTACCCATGGCATTTAAACGCGGACCAATAATATAACCAAGGTGGTAAGTATCCATCTCTTTTTGGGGAATAACCGCTTCTTTGCATAAGGCTTTAATGCCGGGCCGATTACTTTTTCGCAATTCTTCCAAACCAAAACTAACTAAACTTCTGTTAATTCCCAACATCGGCATCATATCAGTAATAGTCCCAATGCAAGCCAGTTCTAACGTATTGGAGGCTTTAAAACCTTTTAAATCTTTATGAAAGCTCTTATATATTTCTTTGGCAAAAAACCAGGCGACGCCAGCGCCGGAAACTTTATCAGAATGAATGACAGCATACGCTTTGGGAAGATCTAAAGAGAGTTTACCCCGCACCGAACTTGTTCTGGTACGGGGCTGGTGGTGGTCAGTAATAATAACACCAATGCCTTTTTTCTGAGCATATTTAACAGCCCGGTGAGCGACAATACCATTATCAACAGTAATAATTAAGAACTTAGAACCTAGAATCCGGAACTTAGGGTCTTTTAAAATATCATCTATGCCTTTGGGGTTGAGGCCGTAACCATGCTCTTCGCGTTGAGGAATAAAAGGCATTACTTGAGCGCCCAAATGATGGAGGGTTTCCCATAAAACGGCGGTGGCGCAAATACCATCAGCATCATAATCGCCGTAGATAATGATATTTTCTTTTTGAGCAATGGCTTTCTTAATACGTTTGATGGCTTGATTAAGTTCTGTTTTTTTAATCCCTAAAGTAGTAATTTTTAATTGATAAGGGTCAGAAGGATTAAGAAATTCATTGATCTGTTTTTTAGTTTTCAATCCCCTACTTTTAAGGAGAAGTTTTATTATATCTTTTACCTCTAAGGAGTCCCTGCCTTGCCGGCCGGCCGGCATCCGACTACCTTGGAGGTGTTTTTTTTCTCTTAGCTGATTTATTATTTTCCATTTTTTCTTCATACGGTTATAATAATACCATATGGATTTTAAAATTCCTCTTTTAGTCACTAAAACTCTTCAGGTCTTGGAAAAGGCTGGTTTTGAAGCTTATGTGGTCGGCGGCGCCATTAGAGATCTATTAATGAAGAAAAAAACCTATGACTGGGATTTTACTACTAATGCCAAACCTGAAGAAATCCAAAAAATATTCCCGGAAAGTTTTTATGATAATCAATTTGGTACGGTCGGTATCAGCGCTGAAGAACTGATTAAGCAATTTAAACTTAAAAACTATGACTTTAAAAAAGAAGAGATTGACCCAAAGGATATTTTTGAAATCACTACTTTTCGCAGTGAACAGGGCTACACTGACCGCAGGCATCCGGATAAGGTATCTTGGGGTAAAACCTTAAAAGATGATTTACAAAGAAGAGACTTTACTATCAACGCTCTGGCCCTTCTCCGCCAGCCGGCGGATCAGGGTAAACAAAAAATTATCGATTATTTTGGCGGGCAGGAAGATATAAAAAATAAATTAATTAGAGCCGTGGGTGAACCGAAAAAAAGGTTTATTGAAGATGCTTTGAGAATGATGCGGGCTATTAGGATTGCCACGGAGATTGGTTTTTTGATTGAAGAAAAAACAAGACAGGCAATAGAAAAAAACGCTCATTTAATTAATCGAATTGCCAAAGAAAGAATCAAAGATGAATTGTTTAAAATATTAAAGTCTGATTTTCCGGCCGACGGCATTAAACTTTTAGATAATTGCGGTCTTTTAGCTTTTATTTTGCCAGAATTAATCAAAACAAAAGGCATAAACCAGGCCGGTCATCATACTAAAGATGTTTGGCATCATTCAATCGATTCTTTGGCTGAATGTCCTTCGCCAGACCCAATTGTGAGATTGGCTACTCTACTTCATGATTTGGGTAAAGCTATTGCCTTTAGGCAAAAACAGGGCAAAATTACTTTTTACGGCCATGAAGTCGTCGGCGCCAGACTGGTTAAAAAAATTGCTGACCGGTTGAGGTTTTCCAAAAAAGACAAAGAAAAATTATGGCTATTAGTCCGCTTTCACATGTTTGCTTATGAACCGAAAATGACGGATAAGGCTATTAGAAGATTTATTAAACGGGTGGGTAAAGAAAATATCAACGAGATGATGATGTTGAGAATCGGCGACCGCAAAGGCGGAGGTAGTAAGGCTACCTCCTGGAGACTAAGAGAACTTCAAGAAAGGATTGGTAAATTAATGTACCAACCTTTGGAAATTAAAGACTTGAAAGTTAATGGCAATGATGTGATGAAAATCCTGAAAATAAAATCCGGACCAAAGGTAGGAAAAGTTTTGGAAAAGTTATTTGAAGAAGTCATGGAAGATGTGAAGAAAAATAAAAGAGAGTATTTACTGAAACAAATTAAAAGGTTAAAAAGTTTATAAAGTTTATAAAGTTAACAAGTTATTTCTTCTTAAATTTATCCCATACAATTAATAACGGCGCCGCCGTAAACGTAGAAGAATAGGTGCCGGAGATAGTACCAATTAATAAAGCCAAAGAAAACCAGCGAATGGTTTGGCCGCCTAATAAATAAAGACATAAAAGCATAAAAATAATGGTCATGGAGTTGTTAATTGACCGAGGCAAAGTTTCTACCACTGCTTTGTTAACCAAAGCTTTAAACTCTACCTGGGGATTTTTTTTAATTGAATCTCTAATTTGGTCATAAACTACCACCGTATCGTGAACCGAAAAAGAAAGGATGGTTAAAAGGGCTGTCACAAACAAAGTATCTATTTCTACTCCCAAGAAGTGCCCTAAAAGAGAAAAAGCGCCGAGTAAAATAATGGTGTCGTGAAACATCGCCAGAATGGCGCAGACACCATATTTTTTATCCTTAAACCGGTAAGCCACATATAAAAGAATAAAACCGGCGGCCAAAACAATAGCCAAGATTGTTTTTTTAATTAATTCTTTGCCGATGCTGGGACCAACGGTTTCAAACCTAACCTCTTCAATTTCGCCAAACTCAGTTTTGAGATTTTCTAATAACTGATTCTTTTTCTGTTCGTCAATTTCTTTTGTTTTGAGAATGTAGGTTTCCTCACCTGATTTCTGAACCGATAGCCCTTCTATTCCTTCTGTTTCTGAGATTTTGCTAGGTTCTAAGTTCTGAGTTCTAAGTTCTAATATACTGCCGCCGGTAAAATCAATCGAGGGCTTAATCCCCCAAACAATTAAAGAAAAAATTGAAGGGATTAGAAATAAAGCGGAAATTAAAAAATATAGTTTTTTATAATGCATCAAGTTCATGGTTTTGACCGATAAAAAATTCTAATTAATGTTCTAGTTACTACAATCCCCGTAAATAAGCTGATGCCAATCCCTAAAGCTAAAGTTAAAGCAAAGCCGCGCACCATTCCCGAGGTATTTAAAAAAGACCAATTAAACGGATTAAATAAAATAAAACAAGTAATTAAAGTACAAATATTAGCATCCTTAATTGATTCCCAAGCTCGTCCAAAAGCAAGTTCAATGGCGGTGGCCGCCGGTTTACCCAACCATTTTTCTTCTTTCAAACGTTCAAAAATTAAAATATTGGCGTCAACCGCCATGCCGACGGAAAGGAGGAAACCGGCAATTCCGGGCAGAGTTAAAGTGACCGGAATTAATTTATATAATGCCAAGCTTAAAAGACCGTAAACCACCAGTCCCAGACTGGCCAGAAAACCTAAGAAACCATAGAGAACAATCATAAATAAAATCACTAAAATCAAACCTACTAAACCGCCTCTAATACTTTTCTCCACCGATTCTTCTCCTAGAGTAGCGCCGATGGTTTTTTGCTCCACAATTTTAATGGGTACAGGTAAAGCGCCGGCATTAAGCTGAATCGCTAAATTCTTAGCTTCCTTAAGATCAAAACTGCCACTGATAACTGCTTGACCGCTTAAGATTGGTTCATTGACTGTGGGTATGGTCACCGGCAAGCCATCTAAAAATATGGCCACTTGGAAACCAACGTTGTCTTGAGTAATGGCTGCAAATTTTTCTACCCCTTCGTTATTAAACTGAAGCGCCACCATTGGTTCGCCGGTCTGCTGGTTAAATTGCACTTGGGCTTTTTTTAAATCTCTGCCGGTCAAGTCTGTAGGCATAAAGTCAAAAATTTGCAAAGCCGAGGGAGAAGCCTTTTTGTCTTCACTAAGTTCACGAAAATCAAGTTGGGCAGTTTTGCCGACCAAAGAGATAGCTTCATCAATATTTTTAACTCCGGGCATTTCCACCATAATTCGAGATTTATCTTTAGTCTTGGCGATCTGAATCAGAGATTCTGTTAAACCATAAAGGTCAATCCGGCGGGCAATGACTTCTTTGGCTGCCTGCAAAGCTTCATCCTGATCTTCGGAAGCAATATCCTTCATTTCTGCCTCTAAAACCAATAAAGCTCCTCCCGCTAAATCCAGGCCTTTTTTTATCTTCAGCTCCCGTCTAAACTTAATTGGACCCCAAGAAATATTAATTTCTTCAGGTAATTTGAAAATAAAGGGAAAGTCAACTATTAACGAAACTAAGGTCAATAATAAAATAAACCAAATTAGAAAACGGGGTTTGGTCATTTGAGGTTTTTTTTAGGCTTCTTTTTAGTGCCCCTTAGAATATCAGAAGCAATCAATAATTGTTGAATGCCAAAAAATTTATAAACCAGTTGGTTTTGGTCTACTCTTTTTTTCACTTCCACCGTATCTCCTGGTCTGATGCCTACAGCCTTGACAAAATCGGCAGGCACAGTTACTCCTAGGCTATTGCCTATTTTCATTACTCGCTGCTTCATTTTGCTGCCCTCCAGCGACTAATTCTTCCTCGTCGCCCGCCAACATTACTCTGCTGCCTAATAAAATACTATGAATGAAAGGATCTCTCCTTTTTTTACGAAAGTCAAACTCCTCTTTGCTCATCACCGTATAATTAATATCCCTGCCTAATTTAGTTTCAAAACCGCGCACTACCGCCGCCAGCTGAGGTAAAACCACTTCACCCACGATGAGAAGGTCAACGTCGCCAGGGCGGGGATCCAGACTGCGGCTAAAACGACCGGAAAGCATCACAAACTTTATCTTGCCAATTTTATTCTTATTTTTAATCAATTCCCTGCCTAAACCACTCGTCTTAACTACTAAATGAAGCAATTCGTCATAGAATAAATAATTTTTATTAAAAGAATAATAAACCCTATTAGCTCTAGCTTCTTTTCTAACCATCCCCCGTTCTTCCATCCGCTTCAGCTCCCGCCTGACCGCATTAATTTCTTCTCCTGTTTTCCTGACCAATTGACGCACATAAAATATTTCTTTGGGTTCAGATAAAAAAATCTGCAATAGTTTGGCTCTAACTTTGGAAACGAAAAAATCAGTCAGCAGGGCCATTTTCCACTCCTTAATCTAGGGCAGGCCCCCCCGATGTAACATCGGGGGAGGGTAAACTTAGTAAGTTACCTCTGTTCCTGTAGGTAGAATTTCGATCCAGATTTTACCTCGAACAAATTTTATTTCTTTGCCGTCACTGGAATAAAACTGGGTTCTGCCTTTACGGGAATCCTTGCTCCATTTGGCCTCAATTACTTTACCGTTTTGAAAGACTAAAGCTTTCCCCTCAGTAATAGTCTCATAAATAAGATGAATATTGCCCGGGTAACCATCATTAGCCGGACTTTCCTTGGCAAATTGAATCACTACATTTTTACTGGTCAACTGTTCATTTTTATTCAAGTCTTGGTGAACTTTGCCGCCGTTAAGCCTTTTATAGCTATTAGCCGCCTTATCATATTCCCAAGCGACGGTATAATCACCGTAATCGGACCAGAACGGAAACTCAATTTTAGCTCCATCGCCCCTGGTTGATTCGGCGGCTTCGTCTTGAAAACTCCAAGCGACAAAGTTACTATCCCAGCTTTCTCCTTCAGGATCCTTATTCGTCCAACCTCTTTTTTCGGCCACGGCCCAAAGTTTTTCCGTGGTGGTATACATCGTATGTTCGGTAGCGACGGTGTGGCCAATTCTTTCATAATCACGCCAAAAAGTGGGATAGCCAATGGAAAATTGGTTTAAATCGTTTTCTCCTTCCCAGCCATATTTTCTGATTTGACCCAAAGCATCAGCCTTTCCTCCGTTAAGACAACCTTCTCCAGTTTGAGGGTCGCAGTGGGCACCGCCAACATGAACATATAAGGCCGGTCCATATTCAGAAGCCCAGTCCACAAAGTAGGTCCGCGCGCTTCTGACCGGACCTAAAATTTCCTCTTTCGCCACCACATCACAATAAAATAAAGCGCCAAAGCGGGTAATGCCGCCTTCAGCGACCGCCTCATAAATAACGTCTGCTTCAGAAATGCCTGATTGAGGTCGAGCTTCTTGATGATTTTCGATCATGACGAACAAAGGTCTTTTTTCTGACCATCTTTCTTTCTCTACCTCAGTAAACATCTTGCCATTTAAAGGACATTGAGCCGTCTTAGGTCCGGAAATATCTATTAAAAGACTTTCCTCTGTCTCAATCCCCGTCCCCGGTTGTTTTAAAGCCATCGGTTTTTTAAACTGGTTGAAAACAGCAAAAGAAACACCAGTTGATAAAAGATAAAGGCCTAAAAAGGCTAGAATTTTAAAAACAAGGTTAGATTGATTTTTAAACATTTTAATTTTTTCCTTTCTTTGCTTTTTGTATTGCCTGTTCTTCTTCTTTGGAAAGCTGAAGGTCAATCGCTTTGCCTTTTTTAATAGTCTTGGCATAGAGTCGAGTTTGCCCTCGACTGTGAAGAGAACTTAAAACCAAACCATTATCTTCTCCATCTAATAAACCTAAACAAAAACTTTGGTCGCCGCCCGTATCAGAAAAAGGGTTAAAACGGACAAAACCTATTTTCTGAAAATGCTTTAAAGCTCCTTTTTGAGCTTTACCAAAATCTTCACTCAAACTACCAAGGTCTCCACCTTGACTCTCCACCTTTTTTAAAATCTCTTCTAGGATCGATTTGAGGTCGCCTTTTTTAACTCGAGAAATCAGGAAACGATAATGCCTGACCGTCTTGATTAAAATGAAAGTTAAGAATCCAAGCCAGATAAAAATAAAAATCAAAAATGCTGGTGAATTAAGAACTTGATTGAGTAACATCTGTGTTCTTTTTATTGTATCACGTCTAACGTGATTTTAGAAAGTTTACCTAGGCTTTGTCAATATATGATATCATAAACTCATGTCAAGGAAAAAAAGAAGAACCAGAGAGCAAAAAATTATTGCTAAGTTAAGGCGGGAATTGGAACAAACGCAAAACCTGTCAAAAAAAGCTGAAGTCAAAATTCCGAATAAAAAACCAACAACACTGAAAACACAGAATCCGCCAGCTGGCGGAGCTGAGAAATCTGAAGAAACACTTTTTTCTTATGACCCGAAGTTAATTAAAAAAAGTTTAGTCAAAACCCTGCTTATTAGTTTTATTTTTATCCTCATCATTATCATCCTTAGATTGGTTATTTTAAAGTAGCTTTCCATTTTGAAGTATGACTTTGCCATCGATAATTACTTTTGAGCCTTTTTTTCTCATATCTTTAACCAAATCCCAGTGAATAGCTGATCTATTTATACCCCCACCTTCTTTTTCTTCAAAAGCCTTGCCTAAAGCTAAATGGATGGTGCCGCCGATTTTTTCATCAAACAGGGTGTTCAGCATAAAACGTTGAATGTTGTAATTGGCGCCAAAGGCGAATTCGCCTGGCCGGCAGGCGCCAGCATCAGTTTTAAGTGCTTTTTGCAAATAATCTTCATTATATGAAGCAGAAGCTTTTACTACCTTGCCTTTTTTAAACTCTAAATGAATATCTCTAACTTCTTTACCAAAACGAAGAGAAGGAAAGTCAAAATATATTTCTCCCTCCATGGTGCCGTCTAAAGGAGCACAATAAACTTCACCGTCCGGCATATTATATTTACCGTCGCAAACTTTAGCCAGCCGGCCTTTTAAAGAAAAAGAAAGATTAGTTTTCTCACCGATGACCTCGACTTTTCGAGCATTATCCATAATTTTTTTTATTTTATCTAATTGGCCGCCGATTTTGGACCAATCCTGAAGACAGGATTTAAAATAAAAGTCTTCAAGTTCTTCCAAAGACATTTGGGCAGTTTGGGCCATTGATTCGGTCGGATAATAAGTTATCACCCAAGGTTTTTTTAAAATTTTATCCATTACCTGCCTCATTACCTTTTGTCTTAAAAGCAGTTTTTCTGACTTAATATTAGACAAAGCTCTTTCATTTTTGGCCGCCCTGACGCCAATATATTTATCCAGCCATTCAACCGTAAAATCAAAGACTTCCGGTTTGGCAGTCAGCTGTTTTTTGTTGGCATTTTTGAAAAAAAAGTAAGATAAGTCTTCGGCACCTAAAAGTAAATAAGGATAAGCTTTTTTTAATAAAGTTAATTTGTAAATTTCTTGGGCCAAAGGCAAACCTAAAGGATCGCTAGATTCAATCAAAACTTTGTCTTCTTTTTTGATGGCTACCGAATAATCAACTAAAATTCTGGCTAATTTTTTGTTTCTGGAATCAATCATATAAGGTAGTATAGCATTTTTTAGCTATTTTATTCAGTTAGTTGGCAAGAAGTAGCCTGGTAAGAAATTCTGGGATTATAAAGCTTTAAAAAAGCTTGTTTTAAATCAGCTTTGATTAAATGGGGTGAAGAAACTCTGTTTTTTAATCTAACACTTCTGACTTGAAAATTTTGGTTCTGAGTTTCTAGAAAAATAAATATTTTCCCCACTCGGCAGTTAGCTCTCTGAGCTTTTTTAAAAGCAGATTTAAGATTGCTCATTAAACCTGCCCATAAAAATTGAGAGTCATTAGTTGAAGGGTAAAAATTTTGATTCTGAGAAATAGTTTCCATTATATTTTTCTCACCACTCCTTTAACCACACCAAAAATTTGTAAATCTTGGCGCGGATAAAAAGAAGGATATTTTTTATTGGCTGATTGTAAGAAGATCCTTTTACCCTTTTTTTGAAAAATTTTTAAGGTCCATTCCTGATCAATTAAGGCCAAAACAATCTCTCCGTTTAAAGCCTGTTGTTTTCTTTCGATGACCACCAAGTCCGCTTCAAAAATACCTACGTCTTTTAAAGAATCACCGGAAACTTTGAGCAAAAAAGAATCATTGGGTTTCTCAACCAAATAGTCATCTAAGGACATAAAATCAATTACCTCATCAGCTGGTTGAGGAAAACCAGCTTTGACCAAACCTAAAACCGGCAGAGCAAAAAACTTTTTAGTGGGAGCCAGTTTGCCTTTAATCTTTTCCAATAAACCCAAATCTACCCATTTATTCACAATTTTAAAAATCGCGTTTTTGGAAGAAAGTTTAAACATGGCCAACATTTCTGAATAAGAAGGTAGCCGGCGGAATTTTTTATAAAAATCTTTTAGTTTTTCTATCCTTGTGTCTTGCATATAACTCTATAGTAAACAATCGTTCACCCAGTGTCAAGGGCCAATTTTAAAATTGGCCCGCAGACCCCGTTGATTTTATGGCAGTGATACCGGCTAATGACCGTGTGAACGCGCCATAAAATCTTAGCGGGGTCAACTAGCAATCTTTGTATCAAAACAAGTCAATTTTGGGGAAAGTTTTATCTCAAATTAAGCAAGCTACCATCGACGAAGTGGTTTTCCTGGAACAATTTCCTGTTGCACGCCATTTATAGTTACGGTTCCTATTGACCGCTGCTCTTCTGGCTCGGTCAGTCTATCGGCTCTCGCCGCTGAAATGACAATCCATTTCTCTTCGTCAGTAAGCCGTACTTTATCTAATTCAACTTGCTGTTCAGGAGTAAGTCTTACTTGAGTTAATTCAATTTCTGGCCCTTGATTTATATTAGATTCTGCCATAATTTTATAGTAAATGATGTGTAGCCGCGTGTCAATGATTAAGATTTACCACCTAAGGAACTCATGGCCGAGCGGTGAAAGCTCACCAGTATCCCAATCTATAAGGGAAGTGTTGCACTCTAGTGGAGGTGACCAGGGTTCTTCACCTGTATAGGAAGTCATAAAGTGGGCAGCTCTTTTGTCTTTTTCAGCTTCTGGACTGGTACTTAACCACTCAAACATGCTGTTCATAAATTCAACACTGGCGTTCATTCCTCCTTCCCAGCAAGGCAAATAGGCAAATTCGGTCAACCAAACATCCTTTATTCCATGGGCCTCAGCCCACTCGTTAGCTTCTATGATAGCGGTGCGGCAGTCTTCAAATGTGCCATAAGCATGAATGCCGAGAGCATCTATCCGGGGAGGCCGGTCCTGCCCTTCTTCGCTATGCTCTTCAATGAAGAGCCCATACCACTCATTCAACCAATTAAAAGCCCTACTCCTATAATCACATTCGCCAAAGCAAAGAAGGACGTTTGGGCCAACCAGTTTTAAATTAGGATATGCTTGTTCTGCCTGCCACCAGAAACCAACTCCCTCGCTTGGAGAAATATTCAGTTGAGCAGGGTCTGCTGGTTCATTAGCGATCAAAATACAATCGCTATTGCCTCCTAATGGCAACCCTACATGACCAAGCCCCCAATTCATAGGAACATGATCTATTCCCAGTCCCGGACAAACCTGGACGCCCGGACCCCAAACGTAATTCCATTTGGGCTTTAAGATTGCCAGGTGGGAACAATTCCCTCCTCCTACGCCTTTACCTGGCCAAACAGGATGGTAATCTCTCTCAACTATGGGCAGATAATATGTCTTTTCCTCTAATGGTTCTGATGGTATTTCTAATGGCTCTAATGGTATTTCATCTAGCCCTGGTGTTGGCTCTACTGGTTTTTTATCGCTGGCCGCGGCTCGAAGAAAACCCATCCTATCCATCAATGCCAGCGCCCCCAGCGCCACCAGTCCCTGCGTCGACCTTTTTAGAAAATCTCTCCTGGACTCTTTCATTTTTTCCTTTTTTCTTTTTAACCTATATTGTGAAACTATATCATAAAATAAAATAAATTTCTAGATCCATTTGCTTTTTTAGATTGATTTATTAGATAATATTTTTGGTGAAAAAAAAATTTTTTTTCCTAATTATTTTTCTAATTTTAATTTCATTTCTTAGCTCTCCGGCTATCTTTTTCCGGGTTTTCCCCCAGGCTTTGATCTCTTCCCGCCGTCTTGGTTTTTTCTCTCCGGGCTGGATAAAAGAAAAGGGTAATTTGCTGCCCGAAAGAAAGGTTTTAGGCATAGAAGATTTATCCGTCTACCCGTCTTCCTATCCCTTCACTTTCAAACAAGCTCCACTCTTAAGTTCTCAAGCCTGCCAAAGACAGCTTTCTTCTTGGTTAATCAATCAAAAAGGCATTTGGGGAGTGGTGGTTTATGACCTGGTTCAAAAAGAAAAGTTTTCTTTTAGGGGCGAACAGAAATTTCATGCCGCTTCCGTGATGAAACTGGCGACGGCAGTTTCTGTTTTTAATTGGATAGAAGAAAATAATGAAGAGCTCGAAAGCATAATTTGGGGCGCCAGCCTAGAACAAAGATTAACTCTTTTAATTAATAAAAGTGACAATTACCAATGGGCTGATTTAGAAAGCCTGGTTTCTTTGGCTAGGACCCAGAAAATTTTAGAAGAAAATGGTCTTCTTAATTCTGACATTTACACTAACACGATGACGGCCGAGGATGTTTTTTTGCTTCTGAAAAAAATTTATGAAGAAGAATTAATACAAAAAGAGCATCGAAATTTTTTATTCAAAATTATGCAAAACACCATTAATGAAAGCAGAATTCCGGCGGCCGTACCTGAAGAAATCGCCGTAGTCCATAAATATGGCACTTGGCAGTCTAATATCCATGATGCCGCTATTGTTTTTTATCAAAGTCCTTATATTCTAGTGGTTTTAACGAACGCTACTCCCCAAGCGGAAACAAGAATTGCTGATTTTTCTGCTCAAGTTTACCAAATTTTTTCTCAAAGAAAATGCTGGCTAAAGTAATTTCCGGAGCCACCATCGGTTTGGCAAGCGTCTTGGTGGAAGTGGAAGTAGATATTACCAATAAAGGTTTACCCACTTTTAAAATCGTGGGTTTACCGGATAAAGCGATTGAAGAAGCTAAAGAAAGGGTTCGGAGCGCGATTAAAAATTCGGGCCTTGAATTTCCCCGTCACCGGATCACCATTAATTTAACGCCGGCTGACCTCCCTAAAGAAGGGCCGGCTTATGATTTACCCATGGCTTTGGGTATTTTAATGGCTGACGGAAAATTAGGAGCTGATGTTTCTAAAGGTTTGATTTTAGGCGAGCTTTCTTTAGATGGCAGTCTGAGGCATACCAATGGCGTTTTACCCATGGCCTTGCTTGGCCGGGAAAAAAAATTTAATTCCATTTTTTTGCCCCAAATTAATGCTCAGGAAGCAGCGGTAGTAAAAGGTATTACTGTTTATCCAGTCAAGTCTTTGTTTCAATTAATTTGCCACTTAACCAAAATCGAAGCAATTAAGCCTCAACCACATCTTTCTTTTAGTCAACTAAAAGAAAAGGAGGATTTTGATTTTGATATGAGTGAAATCACCGGTCAGGAAAATGCCAAAAGAGCTTTTGAAATTAGCGCCAGCGGCAATCATAATCTTTTTATGACCGGACCGCCCGGAGCCGGTAAAACCATGCTCGCCCGCACTCTACCTTCGATTCTGCCGGAAATGACCGAAGAAGAAGCCCTGGCCGTAACTAAAATTTATTCTATTACCGGCAATATTCCCGCCAATGAATCGATTATTAAGAACCGGCCTTTCAGAAGTCCGCATCACACTACTTCGCGTATTGGCTTGATTGGCGGCGGCACCAAACCTACCCCTGGAGAAATTTCTTTAGCCCATCGGGGGGTTTTATTTTTGGACGAATTCCCTGAATTTCCCCGTCATGTTTTGGAATCTTTACGTCAACCCATGGAAGACGGTTTGGTACAAATCTCAAGAGCTAAAGGAACAATGGTTTTTCCTTCTAAGTTTTTGCTGATAGCCGCGGCTAATCCCTGCCCCTGTGGTTATCTGGGCAGCCAGAAAAAAGCCTGCACTTGTTTACCTGGACAAGTAACTAGATATCACCAAAGAATTTCCGGGCCGATTTTGGACAGAATTGACATGCACATTGCTGTCCCTGAAGTAGAAGTAAAGAAGTTAACTAAAAACAAAAAATCAGGAGATTCAAGCCAAGCAATAAGAAAAAGGGTGCAGCAGGCTAGAAATAGGCAAATAAAAAGGTTTCGACCAAGGGCCGGTAAAACTCCAATTTTTTCTAATAGTGAAATGAGCAATAGACAAGTAAAAAAATTCTGTCCTTTAAATTTAGCCTGTCAACAATTAATAAACCAAATTATGACAAAAATGAATCTCTCTGCCCGGGCATATTTTCGGATAATTAAAGTCGCTCAAACGATTGCTGATTTGAGCGGAGATAAAAATATATTGCCTCAGCATTTAGCTGAAGCGGCCCAATACAGATTTAAAGAAGAGAGTTTATAAGAATTCCGGGGTATAATTATAATTGAGAGTAAAAAATGATTAGAAATCCCGTGGTTGCCGGTGCTTTTTATCCGGCTGATAAAAATACTTTAATTAAACAGATTAATGATTTTTTGGATCAGGCGGAGAAAATTAAAACCGATCAACGTCTAGCTGTCTTAATTGTACCTCATGCCGGTTATGATTATTCGGGTCAAACGGCTGCCTGGGGTTTTAAACAATTAGAAGGCACTAATTATTCTCGAATATTTCTTCTTGGTTGTTCCCATCGCGCTTATTTTAGTGGCGCCGCCGTCTATAACCAAGGCGCTTGGCAAACTCCTTTGGGAAAAGTGGCCATTGATGAAAAATTGGCTCACACTTTCCCAATAGTTAAGGACAACTTAGCCGTTCATCAACAGGAACATTCTTTAGAAGTAGAAATTCCCTTTTTGCAAGTTGTTTTAAAGCAATTTAAAATTGTGCCTATTTTGTTGGGTCAAACCAATCATCAGGTTTTGGAAGACTTAGCTAAAGCAATTGCCAGTAATTTTGATAAACAAACCCTGCTGGTTATCAGCTCTGACCTTTCCCATTATCCAAGCGCGAAAACCGCGCAGATAGTCGACAAAAAAACAATCAAAGCAATTCTGAGCGGAGACATAAATCAGTTAAATCAAATCGTTGAGGAAAATGAAGGAAAATCAGGAGTGGCAACTTGCGCTTGTGGAGCGGAAGCAATTAGAGTCGGAATGATGGTAGCCAAAAAATTGGGCATAAAAACGATTAAGTTATTAAACTATTCAAATTCGGGTAATAGAGGTGGGGATAAAAATCAGGTGGTAGGATATACCGCCATAGGTTTCTATGGTAAGTTCAAAGTTCATCCGCCAGCTGGCGGATCAAAGTTCAAAATTGAATTAAATCAAAATCAACAAAAAGAATTATTAAAAATCGCCAGGGAAACACTCGAATTTTATCTTAGAAATAAAAAAATCCCAAAAATCAAAGTAGAAGATGCTGCTTTGCAGAAAAAATTGGGAGTTTTTGTTACTTTAAGGAAAAAAGGTCAATTAAGAGGCTGTATTGGTGAATTTGAAACTAAAAAACCTTTATATCAATTAGTCCAGGATAAAGTAGTGGATGCCGCCATTCACGACCCCCGCTTTCCCCTAATTAAGCTAGAAGAATTAAAAGAGATTGAAATTGAAATTTCGGTGATTTCCGCGCTTAAAAAAATTGATAATTGGAAGCAAATAAAATTAGGCCAAGATGGGGTTTTACTTAAAAAGGACTTTCAAGGCGGGCTTTTTTTGCCTCAAGTAGCTAAAGAAACCGGCTGGGATTTGGAAACTTTCTTGGCTCATCTTTGTCTTTATAAAGCCAGGTTATCCCCCGATGCTTATAAAAACCCCAAGGTAGAAATCTATACTTTTACCGCTCAAGTTTTTGAAGAGTAGAGTTAAAAAACGCCTTAAAATTAAAGCCGTTTTTGCTTTAATGGAAAAAAAATTAGGAAGAAGTTTTTTCGATCAACCAACATTAACAGTAGCCCAAAAATTATTAGGCAAATATTTGGTTCACCAGATCGGTAAGAAAAAATTAATAGCCCAAATTATCGAAACCGAGGCTTATGTTGGCTTTGACGACAAGGCTTCTCATGCTTCATTCGGTAAAACTAAGCGCTGCTGGCCTATGTATGAACAAGGAGGAATTGCTTATATTTATCTGATTTATGGAGTTTATTGGATGTTTAATATTGTTACTGAAAAAAAAGGCATCCCCGGCGCTGTTCTAATCAGAGCCGTAGAACCGCAACGAGAAATTGAAAAATTAAAGAGAATAGGCTCGGGCCCTGGGAAATTATGCCGATGGCTAAAGATTGATAACCGGTTTAACGGAGAAGACTTAACTAAAAGTAAAAAGTTATTTGTTATTAATGGAGGTAAGAAAGTTAAAGCCAGTCAAGTCGTCAGGACTAAACGTATTGGGGTTGATTATGCTGGTCAATGGGCAGAAAAACCTTGGCGATTTTATCTTAAAAATAATCCCTTCGTTTCCAGAAAATGATAAGATGATAAAAATGTCCAAAACCTTATTGATTGCTACCAGAAGAAAAGGAAAATTGAAGGAATTTAAAGAGATTTTAAAAACTTTAAAATTTAAACTTTTAACTTTGAAGGATATTAACTTTCCTAAAATAGAACCTAAAGAAAGCGGTAAAACCCTGGCGGAAAATGCGGTCATTAAAGCTAAATTTTATGGCCAAAAAGCCGGACTACTGACTTTGGCTGATGATACCGGCCTTTGGGTTAAAGCTTTACCAACAAAACTGGGAGTAAAAACCAAACGTTATGCTCAGGGAACAGACATTGACCGCTACCAAAAACTACTTGATGAAATGCAAGATGTCCCTGAGAAAAAAAGGGTGGCCTGCTTTATTTCCAGCATTTGTCTTTTTGATCCCCGAACTGGTAAACTGAACCTAGTTCAGGGTGTTTGCCAAGGTAAAATTGCCCATCAGGCTAAAGGAAAATATGGTTTTGGTTTTGATCCTGTTTTTGTGGTTAAAAACCTGAATAAGCATTTTGCTGAATTGAGCTTAGAAGAGAAAAATAAAATCAGTCACCGAGCCAAAGCCCTGAAAAAAATAATTCCTTTTTTAAAAAATGAAAATTAAAGATATCTTATTAATTTTTTTAATTGGCATTGTGGTGGGGGTAATTATCAGCCCTTTGGCAAAACTGGCTTCACCCCAAAATATCACCTCTCCTCTTTCTTTAACTCAAGCTCAAACCTGTCCTGCAACTGAAAATAAAGAAAAGATTTTAGGGTTAGAAAAAAGTTCTCCTCAAAAAAGTTTTGCTGAGTTAATCAAGGAAGGTCAGGAAAAGCCGGTTGAAGCAGAGATGGAGGAAAACAAACTCTCTCTTTATGAAGGGAAAATAGAAGTGGCAGTTTTTGGTGATTCTATGGTTGACGTTATGGGCACCAGCCTGCCTTATCTAAGAAGTTATTTACAAAATTATTATCCCCAAGCCCAGTTGCAGCTTTTTAATTATGGCATTGGCGCTCAAAATATAGAACAAGCTTTAACCAGAATAGAAGAAAATTATCACTATCAAGAAAGGGATTATCCTTCTTTACCGGAACTTAATCCGGACATTATTGTTTTAGGTTCTTTTTCTTATAATCCTTTTGAAAAAGATAAAGATGAACTTTACCAACATTGGGCCAACCTAGCTGTTTTAGTAGATTTAATTAAGAACAAAACCAGTAGTAGAATTATTATGCTGGCAGAAATTGCTCCTAATAAAGAGAATTTCGGTCAAGGTCCTAAGGGAGTTAATTGGAGCGCCGAGGTTAGCCAGAAACATGCGGTCAAAATTCAAGAATACCTGAAAAACACCATTAGTTTTGCTAAAGCTTACGAACTCCCTTTAGCTGACGCTTATTCTCTTAGTTTGGTTGAAAATGAAGAAGGAAACCTGAAATACATTAACTCGGAGGACCATATTCACCAAAATAGCGCGGGTAATAATTTAATGGCTCAATTAATTGCCCAAGAAATTTTTTCTTTAAATTTATTCTCGGTAGGTAAAAAACTGAAGTGAATAGATTAAAATGGTAAAAAAAACTTTTTGGTTGGTTAAAAAAATCATTATTCTGACCGGAATGGTCATTATCATCGGTTCACTTTTAAGTATTTTCTCTCCCTTAAAGCCTAGAATAGATGAACAGAAAACTGAAGAAAAAATCCAAGAGCTCCTAAATCAGCAGGAAAGTTTCGCTCATCAAGTAGAACAACTTCACCAGGAGAAAAAATACGAAGAAATAAAAAATTTAATCTTAGAACTTCAAGAGAACAACCAAAAACTTCTAGGTTTTAATCAAGTCCTCATTGATGAAGTTTGGGGTAAAGAAAAAGAGAATCTGGAAGAAAGACAAAAAAGCTTTTTATTTGACTCTCAGCTTTTAGAGCGAATAAAAACTTGTCTGGATTTTTATCCTCAAAATCTGGAGGAGTTTGACCAGTGTCAAAAAGAAATTAAAGAAATCAGTCCCACCGAGAGAAGCAAACAGTAAAAACCAAAATATAACAGTCTGCCTTTGGTGACAATTCGATATAAAATTTTCAAAGCTAAAAGGCCTGAGAAAGCCGCGACCAACAATCCCACCAGTCCCATTGCTAACTGATCGCTGTTTTGACTAATTTTAGGCATCTGCAAAAGTAAAGCTCCTAACATCGCCGGCAAGCCTAAGAAAAAAGAAAATAAAAAAGCCGCCTGACGAGTCAAGCCTTGACCTAAACCCGCTACAATGGTTGAACCTGAACGGGAAATGCCCGGCAATAAGGCTAAAGCTTGAAAAAGTCCGATCTTAAAGCCTTCTTTTAGTTTTAACTGAGATAAATTTTTACCCATTTTTTTAATCAAACCGCTGGAAAAAAGCAGCAGACTGTTAATAAATAAACAAAGGCCAACGATTAACAAAGAATTAAAAACCGATTCCAAATAATCATTTAAAAAAAAGCCGAGGATGGCAGCGGGCAAAGAGCTAACGAAAATGAGTTTTAAGTTAGAAATTTTTTTAAAAAACAGAAAAATTTTTCTGTTTAGAAAAAGCAGGATGCTTAAAAAAGTTCCCAAGTGAACTAAAATATCAAATAAAACCGGCGGTTTTTCTAAGGCTAACAATTTTTGAGCCATCACCAAATGCCCGGATGAAGAAACGGGCAAAAATTCAGTTAAACCTTGAAGCAGGCCTAAAATAAGAGCTTGTCTAAGGGTCATTTATTTTTTAACTTCTTGTCTGAAGTTATCATACCATTCGTTTAAAACCCTGGAGACTAAATCTTTCGCTCCCAAACCAATGGCCAAACCCACGCCCAAAGCTAGCATGGCGACAAAGCCAATAAAAAGACTGTTGATTAATCCTTGAGCAATTTGCAGTTCATTAATGGCGGCTAAGCTGGCAAAAACAACCACGAGATAACTGCCAATCTTAGCTAAAAGACGTGAAGCTTTCACATCTACTTGTCCCAAGGCGCCTTTAATCACTCCTTCTACTAAACCTGCTAGTAAAACACCAACAGTCAAAATTAAAATAGCAGAAATTACTTTAGGAATGTAAGCCAAAACGCTATTTAAAACTATGGAAACTGTGGATAGACCTAAAATATTAACCGTGGTGATAAAAAATATCAAAATTATCAGCCATCTGGCTATTCCCCCTAAAATTTCTTCTATTCTCGATTTAATCTCTGCCTTTCTTAAAAAGGGTTCCAAGCCAGTTTTTTCCATTAGCTTGGAAAGCTTAACGGTTTTTAATAACTTAACTACTAAGGTCCTCACCCATTTAGCTAAAATCAAACCAATTAAAAAAACCAATATGGCCGCTAAGATAGTAGGAATATAGGATAAAACATTAGTCAAAGTATCAGATAAGGCTAAAATAAATGCCTCTTGCCAATTTAATGTTGAAGCCATTTTCTCACCTCCCTTCTTTACCTCGCCATAGTTTTAACTTAGGCGGGCTTTTTTTCATCATATCATACTTTTCCTTCTTAAAGCAATGGATTTTTAGGCCTTTTTTTGGTAAAATACCTCCTGCTTAGGAAATCCAAAGTGACGGTCCGATTTAATCGGACAGGAAAGTCCAGACAGCAGGAAGCAGGGTGGTCCGATTTAATCGGACACGGGTAACCCAGCCGCTCTCGAGCGGCGGGGTAAACCGCTAATTAGAGCCACAGAGACGATGCTTTGTTTTGCTAGGAGTTTACTCTGGGCGAAGCGAAGAGTGAAACGAGGCAATCTTCCCCGCTGCAACTTCCGATCGACCCGTTATGAGCACGCTTCCGCAAGGGTCAAAGTTTGAAGGCAGCCCCGCCTTTGGCGGGGCTATAGTCACGTTTAGCGTGACATAAGACAAATGTCACTTATCCGCCATCCGCCAACCGGCGGAGGCGGAACAGAATCTGGCTTATGGATTTCCTAAGCTTATTCCCGATGGACAAAAAACCAAGACTTTTTAATCCCTAAATTAATATAATTTTCGCCAACGGGATTTCAGCTCGGATAAAATGAAAGTTAAGTCAAATATTGAATAGCATCGAGGGCTTTTAGCCCTCGCGAGCTTCAATCTAAGGTTTCATTTCAGAGGCTCGGGGAGAAAAATAAAAGTGTTTGAAAATTACCCTTAAAAAAAGTAAGCTTGGCACCGCCAGTAAAGTTCCCACTACTCCTCCTAAAGCCAACCCCACCATTAAAGCAATTATGGTTATCAACGGATGAAGGCCAACTACTTTTTGCATCAGTTTGGGAACAATAAGGTTATTCTCTACTTGTTGAATTAAAATATATAAGGCTAACACTGCTAAACCAATCACCGGAGAAGAAGCAAAACCAATAATAATCGCCGGAACAGCAGAAACAGTCGGGCCGATGTTAGGTATTAACTCCAAAAAGCCAGCAATTAGAGCCAAAGGTAAAACAAAATCCAAATCCAAAAGTTTCAAACCCAAATAAGACATCAAACCTATAATAAACATTAAAACAAGCTCTCCCCTTACCCAACCTCCTAAAGTTTTCTCCAAATCTAAAATAAAATTCTCTATTTTTTTCTGCTTGTCTTCGGCAAAAAAGTAAACCAAGTGTTTTTTTAAGTCTTTCCTTTCCATTAAAAGATAAAAGTTAATTACCAAGAAAGCAAAAATTTTTAATATATTAGAAAAGGCGGAGGCGACAATTTTAAACAAATTGGCCGGAATTTTAGTTAACTGGTCTGTGTAATCACTAAGCTGGATATTGAGCTTGAAGAAACCAATTTTATTCAGAAACTGAGGCAAGTCTTTTAACAAATTACTCATTTGACTGACTACTGCCGGGACAATGGAGGCCACCGTAGCCGCAAGACCTCCGACAAATAAAATATAAAGAAGAATAATGGCCAGCCAACGAGGGATTTTTATTTTTTCCATCTTGGTAATCACCGGGCTAATAGAAGTAGTAAAAATAAGAGAAATGAAAAGTAAAAAAATAATCTGGCGAACTTGATATAAAAGCCATAAGAAAATCAGAAAGAAAACAGTAAAAACAATGGTTTTATAAGAAATCTCAATTTTTTCCACGGCCATTATTACCAATATACCAAGTTTCCACTAATTTTACCACTTCCTGCTGCCAATTTTTCTTTTTAATATTAAACCATCTGGATTTATCCTGAGCCTGCCGAAGGAGTTTTTTAAAAAAGGTCAGTTGGCGGCGAGTATAAGCATGTTCGCTGTATTTCCAGGCCTGAATGATTTCATCTTTAGTTTTAAATCCTTCAAAATATTCCCGCCATTCTTGATAACCAATTCCTGTCATTGAAGCTAAATCCCAAGAATACCCTTTTCTAAGCAAGTCCTTAACTTCTTTTTCCGCCCCCTGTTTGAATCGCTGCTTTACCCTTTGATCGATGCGCTGATAAAGGAATTTCTTGGGCGCCTTTAGACCAATGATGAGCGAATCATAATTTGTCTGAGTTGGCTTATTGGGCTTATGGGAGAAAGAGGCAAGTTCTATGGCTCTTATTAATCTTCTAGGATTATTTCTATCTGACTGATTCATCTCTTCCCATCTTTTTTTATCAAGTTTTTTTAAATAATTTGACAATTTATCAATAGACCAATCTGACAATTCTTTTCTTAGTTCCCAGTCCGGCGGAATACCAATGGAGTCACCAGGATCTAATAGCATCTTTATCCAAAAACCAGTACCGCCAACGATCATGGGTAATTTCTTTCTTTGCCAGATGGACTTAATAATTTTATGGCTAAAATTCAACCAGTGAGCGGCAGAGAATTCTTGATTGGGCTTAACTAAGTCCAAACCCCAAACTTTTATGCCGTCGAAATCATAGAAACCGTGCTTAGCTTTAGAACTTGCCGACAAATCCTTGCCGGTAATAATGTCCATTCCTTTATAAACCTGACGGGAATCAGCAGAAATAATTTCCCCGGAAAATAAGCGAGCTAGTTTAAGTCCCAAACTGGTTTTTCCAGAAACAGTTGGACCACAAATAATCAATAACCTGTTTATTTTATTCATCTTGCTACTTTCTTATTATAATAGAAGATTAAGTTAAGGAAGAAGATTTAATGCCCCCAATTATTAATAATGACACTCAGGTCAAGAGTATTAACCTTCCCGTCTTGATTAATATCTGATTGACCATTACTGGTTAACCACTGGTCTAATAGGATAAAAATGTCCAAGACATTAACCTTACCGTCTTGATTAATATCGCCAGGGGAAGAAGAAGGGCTAGGGACAACTGAAGAAGAAGGACTGGGTGAAGGGAAAAGGCTAGGTGAAGGAGAGGGTGGAGTGGCACTGTTCCAGCCGGCCAAACGGGCCATCATCCACCAAAAAGCCTTAGCTTTGATAAAACAATTAAAACGATGGGAGTGATCACAACAATACCAAGTGTTAGTTTGATCGTGGTTAAAACAATTGTCGCCTGGGTTATAAGGCAGGCAGGCAGGATGACTATTACACCAATTCTCACACCAAGAGCAAGCATCCGTCGTATTGTGATAATGATTTCCCGCCGGATCCCAACTTTCAATGTCAGCAAAATCAAAAAGAATTTTGTTATTGGCCTTGACATAATCTCGGACTAAATTATTATTCCGTTTCAGAGTTGAATTAGCATTGTCTTGAGTTCCATCAGTATGTCCGGTCATATAAATAAAGTTCATCTGCGGATACTCTTTTTCCAACTGATCTAAAACCCTGAGGTATTCTTGAACGGTTTCCACATCATTATCTGATTGTTGACCGCACCAAGACCACATAGAGAAGTCAAAATATCCAGTATCAGCTACCGCTCTGGTTCTGTTAATAGCTGATGAACCCTGCCAATAACCATCAGGAGTAATGTAAGTTTCTGGTGGATTGCCATCATAGATTCTTAAGGCTGGCGGGTTTTCTGCTGCGGGTAAATTAGGACTACTAGAACTTTGGCGAACAGCAACACTATAGCGGGAATCTACCTCTTCTAACTCAAGCAAACCGCAAATTATCTGACCACCATGAGAAGTATGAGCATAATGAAAGGTCAATTGTTTGGCTTGTTCCAACCAATAATCAGGAATCTGGTCAAATTGCATCACCGCATTATGATCAACAATTAACGGCTCTGACCTGGTCGCTCCCCAAGCATCACGGGATAAAAAGGGAGTAAAGAGAACTAAAAACAATAAAACAATAAAACGAGGTGTCATGTAAGAATAAACTTTTCTTGGTTTTAGGGTGAAACAGGACAATTTTGATTCCAATAACCAGTCACATATAAAAGATCACTTAAGCCAACATTCCCATTGCCATCCAAGTCTTCCAAGCAGGAAGGACAACTGCCCCATTTAGGCAAAATATATAAAAGGTCATTCAATCCTACTGTTTGGTCAGAAATATCAATGGCGGCCCGGCAAACAGGCCTGGCTTTAATAGTGATACTAGCATGATTGGTGGTGCCTAGAATATCTACGATCTCGTTGCCTATAACTACCACATTAGAGTCGGTAGTCGCATTAACTTGGGCAATAAAATAAATCGGTGAAGAGTTGTCTTTTCTGACATCTTTAGCTCGAAAGTGAACCTTGGCTAAAAGGACATTGCCATTAAAAGAATTGGTAGGAGCTGCATCAGTAAAATTACCATCATTGTTGGGATCAAAGTCGAAAGCTAAAGCACTGAATTCTATTTTTCCTGAAGATTGATTAACCGCCGCCTGCCAGTTAAAAGATGGGTTTTGCTCCGAGACAATCGGGGCAAAAGTTTTAAAATTTCCTCCCAGATTGGGATCAATCCCGGAAACTGAGTAATGATTAGGGTTATATTCTATCACGACGTCGGCCGCGCTCACACTTTGACCACCAGTATCCAAATTAATTTCTAAATCCAAAATATTATCCACTCCAACATTGGCTGAAGTAGGAGCCATTAAAAGAGCACCACTTGGATTCTGAGCTTGAAGCACCTGGGGTTTACCAGGCAGTTTTTTCACAATCTTAGTGCTTAAGACGCCGGCTAAAAATAAAATTAAAGCTAAAGCTAAAACTAACAGACCTTGAGCTAATTGTTTCTTTGGTTTGACTAAATTTCTTTTAATTTTCATTTTATTACCAGTTTAAGCCCCACCAAGAGACTAAAATCTGGATATCAGCTACATTAACCCGATTATCTTTATTTAAATCGCGGGAACAAGCTGTTGGTGATAAACTAGCAAACTTTGTTCCCCAGCCAGCAACAATAATAGAAAGGTCAGTAGAATTAACCTGACGATCGCCATTAACATCAGCCGGATAAGTAGCACAATCACCAGTAGGACTAGCTATTGGGCTGGGTGAAGGCCTGAGTGAAGATGAAGGCCTAGGTGAACGTGGAGTCCAAGGCCAATAACTGGGTGAAGGACTGGGTGGGGGTGGAGTTGGACTAGGATAAGGAGAAGGACCAAGACTAGGTGGTGGTGTTGGTGAAGGACTAATACTAGGTGGAGGTGAAGGCTGGGCTGAAATATTCAAACTTAAATTATGAACTGCTTCTAAAATATCATCAGCATTGGTGGCTTGCTGGCCTGGTTCTAGATAGCTGAGGATATTGGAATCAGTGGTGCTCTGTTGATAGCCATCAAAACGGAACCTGATTTCCGTATTACCCGGGTTAAGGGCCTTAAAGTTAAGGTTGGCAAAAACATGGTCAGGATTGGTTTCACTGTTGTAGGGTGGTGGTGGATTACCTCCAGGCAGAGAATAACCTGAAACAGTAAAACCAACAACT
>Ga0315545_1000536_pt1 | contig 39840 bp, 27 predicted proteins | sample SalMarSW160210MG_FD_203096 | JGI IMG/M metagenome (GOLD analysis project Ga0315545, IMG submission 203096) | Salt marsh sediment microbial communities from the Plum Island Ecosystem LTER, Massachusetts, United States - Salt Marsh Sediment SW1602-10 ...
AGCCGGAGAGAATTGGCAGGTCCCTGTCCCGACTATTATGCAGGATTGGGTACTCGTATTGGAACGTGAAAAATGAAAGCTGGAGGAATAAGACACAAAAGTTACAATCGCACAAGGAGGAAAAACTGTGAGGTTAGCCGTAGCAGACCCAGAAAGATGTGTTGGTTGTCAGAGTTGTATGTTTGCATGCTCCAGGAGGCAAGGTGAGGCAGGACTAGCTAAAACCTGTATAGGTGTGAGGTCTATCGGAGGCATGGAACGAGGTTTTACTGTAATCGTTTGTAGAGCTTGTGACGATCCGCCCTGTGCGAAGGTATGCCCTACAGGCGCGCTGAGAATTAGAGATGGAGGCGGAGTTCATCTTAATACTACCAAATGCATAGGATGTGGCAATTGTTGTGATGCTTGCCTTATAGGTGCAATTTTCTGGGATGATGAGATTAATAAACCGATGATTTGTGTTCATTGTGGTTATTGTGTTAAATTCTGTCCTCATGGAGTGCTGAGATTAGAAAAGAAGGAGGCACTCGAATATGCTTAGGGATGACACCCTTGCCAATGTCCTTTATATCGATCTTTCGAAGAAACATTTCTGGATAGAGGAAAGACAAGATCTTTTTGAGAAGCACCTAGGTGGTGCTGGAGCTGCCATTCAGCTTCTCCAGGAGGAGTGTCCTGAAGGTTGTGATGCTTTCGGTGCGGAAAATCCGATTATATTCGCAGTAGGTCCCCTGACAGCATTGTTTCCTCTCGCCTCGAAAACAGTGGCTATGTTTAAATCACCTCACACCAATAATCTTGGTGAGAGTCATTGTGGTGGACGAAACGCTATTGCTATTCGCATGGCAGGATATGGCGCTATTGTAATAAAGGGTATCAGTGATATTCCTCTCTACCTCGCTATTCATGGTAATCAGGTTTATTTTCGAGATGCTTCCTCCTTGTGGGGGATGGAAAGCAGTTTAACAGTAGGGCGTATTATAAGAGAAAACGAACCGGGAGCAGGATTGAGAACAATTATGCGCATCGGCAAAGCCGGGGAGAAACTTATCTCCTACGCATGCGTAATTACAGAGACTTATAGACATTTCGGTAGGCTGGGAATGGGAGCGGTTTTTGGAAGTAAGAAGCTCAAGGCTGTTGTGATCTCAGGTAAACGTTCGCTCCCTGTAAGTGACAGGAAGCAGTATCGGAAGGTATATGACGAGATCTACCAGATGGCTGTGGCCTCCCCGGTAATGAAGAAATATCATGATCTTGGAACGGCTGAGAACGTTCTACCTTTGAATGAACTTGGTGGACTACCCACGAGAAATCTTAAGGAAGCGAGATTCGAATCTGCATCCGAGATTTCTGGTGAAACATTCGCCGAACAGTATTTGGGCAGGCGGCTTGCTTGCTCCCATTGTCCTGTGGGATGCATACATATTGCTGCTCTGAGAGAGCCTTATGTAGATGAAGCATATTTTTATAAAACTTCTATGATTTCTTATGATTACGAACCTATCTATGCCTTGGGTTCTATGCTGGGCGGGTCCGATGCCAAGGGCTTCTTAAAGTTGATGGATCGAGTAGAAGCATGGGGTCTGGATGTGATGAGTACCGGGGTGATCTTAGCATGGGCAACGGAAGCCCAAGAACGAGGTCTCATCTCGGAGAAGGAAACAGTGGGTATCAATCTTAGTTGGGGGGATTATACCACCTACATAGACACAGTCCGATTGATCATCGAGCAGCCGAATGAATTCTACAAGGCACTTGCGCAGGGAGTTGAATATGTCTCTTCTCTTTATGGGGGAGAAGATTATGCTCTGGCTTTTGGCGGAAACGAAATGCCAGGATATCACACCGGACCCGCAGCGCATATAGGTTTTTTGATTGGTGCGAGACACAGTCATCTGGACAATGCTGGCTATAGTGTTGATCAGAAGGTTCTCGCTGAAGGACAACTCAGTCCTGAGGAACTTGCTGAAACCCTGCTAGCTGAGGAACGCTGGCGTCAGATCCTGTCAAGTCTTGTAATTTGTTTCTTTGCCAGAGGGATATATAAGCCAGATATCGCCTCAAAAGCGCTCCATTTAGCAGGTTTTGATCTTGCTCCAGAGGATCTCAATCGTATCGGAGAAGAGATACACCAGGGAAAATACAGGTTCAAGACTCGAGAGGGTTTTTCTCTCGACAAATTCCGCTTACCCAAGCGAATTTTCGAGACTCCTTCGCTCGTCAGCGAGTTAGACGAGAGATTTATTCGCGAGACGGTTGAACATATCAAGAAAGCGCTCTTCAAGGAAGGAGCCCAAAACGATATATGACAGCGGATATATAACTCTGCTACAACTAGTTGCCACAACTTCGCGAACACGCAGAACGAAACATAATATTTGAAATAGGGGTAAATGAAATTCATAGTTAGGAGTAATAACTTATGATTTCTAGGATTAACTCAGAATATATAAAGCCAATAACAATTATCCATTAGTTGGGATAGGATGACTGTTTTTTCGTCAGAAAGGAGGTGCAATTATGGCCATCTTGAGAAAGTTAAAATCTAAATCTAATCTAATAGCTTTTATAATCCTATGTCTGGCTTTTGCCTCATTAATCTTGCTAAACAATCCAATCTCTTTAAGCTCTAAGAAACCTAGAGAAGCGATGTATTACGAGAAGCTCTCGGATAATAAGATCCAATGTCAATTGTGTCCGAGAAGATGCGTTGTTCCTGAGGGAGGCAGGGGATTATGTAGAGTCAGAGAGAATCGAGGCGGAACTTACTACACTCTTATATATGGAGCACCTTGCGCGGTTCAGATCGATCCTATAGAGAAAAAACCGTTCTTTCACGTTCTACCCTCCAGTGGTACTTTCTCTATTGCTACCGCAGGATGTAACCTTAAGTGTAAATTCTGCCAGAATTGGGAGATCTCCCAGGTTAAACCAGAGGAGACTATAAATTATGATATGTCACCTGAAGATGTCGTAGCTATGGCGGAGCGATACGGATGCCAAAGCATCGCTTTCACCTATAGCGAGCCCACGATCTTCTATGAATATATGCTGGAGATTGCTAAGTTAGCTAAAGAAAGGGATATAATGCCTGTATATCACTCCAACGGCTTCATCAATCCAGAACCCTTGAGAGAATTATGCCAATATCTTGAAGCCGCTAATATAGATCTAAAAAGCTTCACTAATGAATATTATGAGGATATCTGCTTTGGAAAATTGAATCCAGTGCTAGAGACTCTAAAAATTCTCAAAGAGCAAGGTGTATGGCTAGAGATAACTAACTTGGTTGTTCCTACCCTCAACGATGATCCCGAGGAAATAAAGGCAATGTGTCAATGGATCAAAGATAACTTGGGTCCAGATGTTCCCCTTCACTTCTCTCGCTTTTATCCGATGTATAAGCTTAAGAATCTTCCTCCTACTCCAATAAAGACTCTGGAGAAAGCAAGGGAGATCGCCCTGGAGACGGGTTTACATTATGTCTATATCGGTAATGTACCGGGCCACGAAGGGGAAAATACTTACTGCCCCGATTGCGGAAAGCTCTTGATTCGACGATTCGGGTTCAGTATCCTTGAAAATCACATTAATAATGGAAAATGTGAATATTGTGGTCAGGAGATCTCAGGGGTATGGTGGAAGACAGAGGATACTCAATCTATCTCGAAGTATCCCTTTGCTATCAAACAAAGTTTTGAGCGAGTGCTAATTGGCCCTTAACCCGTTAAGGAGGTGTCGAAATGGGAAGAGAACTCGCCCTACTCATATCTCTGGCTTTTGTAATGTTCATCCTCTCTACAGGAGAAAGCAGAGTATATTCTCAGGGGATGCGAATACCTGCAGTCAGTGGTATGTTCTACCCAGATTCCCCTGAGGAGCTGAGGATGACGGTTGATGATCTCCTAAGCAAAGCCGATGAGAGGAGGATAGAGGGAGAGTTGATAGCCTTAATTGCTCCTCACGCTGGCTATATGTATTCCGGTCCTGTAGCCGCTTATGCCTACAAGGTGTTGGAAGGGCTAAAATTCGACACAGTGATCTTAGTTGGCCCCAGCCACTACACCCTATTCGATGGCATCTCGGTATATAAGCGAGGCTATTACCAGACTCCCCTAGGGTCGATAGGAATAAACTCCTCCTTAGCAGAACACCTGATCGAAAACGATGATAAGATCTCCTTCCGTCCCTCAGCTCACATTAGAGAACATTCGCTGGAGGTGCAACTCCCTTTCCTCCAAAGGACTCTTGAGGATTTCCAGATCGTTCCTATCCTTATGGGCGATCAATCAGAGGAGCTATGTGAGATCCTCAGTAAAGCATTGGTGGAAACCATTGGAGATGAGAAAGTCCTCCTTATTGCCAGCACTGATCTATCGCACTATCACTCCTATGAGGAAGCTAAAGAGTTAGATAAAGTAGCTCTAGATTCCATAGAGAAGCTCGATCCTAAGGTACTTAACGATAATGTCAAAGCCGGCAGATGTGAGTTATGTGGTGCTGGGCCTGTGATCGCGGTGATATCGGCGGTAAAGGAGTTAGGAGCAGATCGAATAGAGATCCTAAGATATGCTAATTCAGGCGATATAACAGGAGAAAAAGGGCTGGTAGTAGGCTATGGCGCAGTGGTCATCTATAGATCACCTGCCCAAAATTAGGATAAGGGTAGTTAGACTGAGCATAGCTGCGGTTGCACAAGTGCTGAAAATTCCTAGGATGGGGATCAGAAGCGCCCCTGCTGAGATCGCCCCTAAACAAGACCCTACCAGATCGGAACCATACATCGTTCCAGCAGTATGTCCAACTAGCTCTGGATCTCTCAGATATATCTTATTCGCTAAGGGGAATTCCGACCCCCCTAGGAACCCGATGATAATTGTCAGAAGGGGAAAGCCCAATTCTATCGCCAGGAAGAGAAATGCTTTGGCAGTAATATAAGAAATAGAGGCGCAGATCAGAGGAACGACCAGCGAATATAGGATTATCGCTATCTGTATCTTAACTAACATCCTGATATCCCTCGTTTCGCCTCTCCCTGCCGGGGAGGAGATCCAGCGATTCATATTCCAACTTCCCAAAGCCAAGCCGATCATAAAGGAGGTTACTATAATCGCCACTTTAGAATAGACATAGCCGTATAATACTTGGAAGGAGAAGAGTAGTACTACTTCTAACAACATCTCAGTAAAGCCAGTAGTAAATATGACTAAGGGAACGAAGGGTCTAGCGCTATAGGGGTGTGTTTTCCTCCTAGCGATAAGAACGAAGAGAAGAGCCAGTAGGGGAAGCGGGATCAAATAGCTCAGGCTTAAACGATACGGGAAGTGAAATAGCTTCTTCAGATGGGGATAATAGGAGATATTCCATAGGGCTATATCGTAATAGATAGCGATCGGATGAAAATCCCGATTGAGAGGGAGCTCCTTGTTATCCTCGAGGCGATCTAATGTATAAGATATTCTGTATGGAAACAGCATATACTTGAGGTAGAATGGATCAAGAACTCTTGTCCTGAAGGCGCGTTTTTGAAATCTGTCGAGGAGAACTTCGGGATCATAGGAGAGCACTCCAGCTTCGTCGGAGCCTAGAAACAGAACAGTATAGGTAGGGACGATCATACAATCAGGAAAAGCCCTCTTGAAGGTCTTATATATAGAGCCGTTCAGGTTCTTCATCTCTGGTCCGATATATTCCTCCGAGGAGGGGAGTCCTAAGGAGAATATTCCTCCCCTTCGAAGAATGCGCCTGATCTCAAGGAAGAATTCCAGAGTATAGAATCTATTCAGTTGGGCAGTAAAGGGATCGGGTAGGTTAAGAATGATGAGATCATATTTCTTCTCGGATTGTTTAACGAAGAGCCTACCATCTCCATATCTAATGTTGACCCTGGGATCGTCTATCGCCTCCCTATCGGGAGGATAAGAATATCTGCTTCCTAATTTGATAAGGAGAGGATCTAGCTCCACGTAGTTGACTTCCCCTACTGGATGTTTAAGGATCTCGGTTAAAGCACCGCTGACTCCACCTCCGATCAAAAGTACTCGACGTGGTGCTGGATGCAGAAGAAGGGGAAGGTGAGTTATAGTCTCATTATAGAAGAAATCACCAGTGGTATACATCAACAATCCATTTTCATAGAAGGAGTACTGGTCCTTACTTCGGGTAACGACCAGATTTCCATAGATCGAATCTGCAGCTTCCACCAAGTTATAACCCCTCCATTGCCAACGAATAAAGTAGGATTGGACGATGTCGCCATAGAATCCAGTTGTATAGATGTTTAATCCCAGCAAGATCAAAGCTGAAGAGATCAGTAATTTTGAAGATCCTCTTATCTTCCTAAGCAATATAAGGGCGATAAGGGAGTTTAGTATCCCGATTAGAGAAGCTATGCGAATGGGATTTATATGCAAGAGCAGATAGTAATTGTAGAGCAATCCTCCGCTTATAGCTCCTAGGGATTCGCATACATAAGCTTGTCCAATGAGAGGGGCTAAACGAGAACGAGAGGAAGTCGTCTCACTATCGGCTAGAGAATAAAGTTTACAACCCGAAGTGAATTGGAAGCCTTGAACTAGACATAAGGGAGCGAGAAGGAGGAAGGACCAAAGAAGAGCAGGAAAGAAGCCAATCACCTCTCCATAACTTATACCAAGCAGATTCTTAATTATCCGAAGTAGGATGATCTCGCCTAGTAGAATTAAAGGAGCTAACAGCAAGAGGAAGATGAATAGAGAAGCTCTTCTCTTGATTCGATCTGTATATCTTCCCAATAACCAACTTCCCGTTGCTCCCCAGATTAGCCATATAGCTAATATCGCTCCCCAGGAGAGTTCGTTGCCATAGAAGGCAATTAACGCTTCTCGGAGAAGCATCACTTGTCCGATCAAAGAGGTGAAACCAATTAATCCCAAAGCCAATGCCAATGTTCGCCTCATCTTCTCTCACCTTTGCTCTCTATATCAGCCATTTATATTTTAACATAATTCGAAGGGAATTAAAACCGGTTATCGAGTCACTCTTGCTAATTAGGAGTTGAGAGAGGAGTTCACAAAGTTGTTCAAAATATCCCTTGAGTTATTTACCATAGGTCTAGCTTTAGGTTTAGGTCCCTGTCTATCCTTTTGCCTTCCCCTGCTTCTACCTTACATAGCTGGAACTAAAGGAGACTGGAGAGAGGGGCTCAAGATTACCTTATTCTTCTCCCTCTCCCGTATCCTCGCCTATCTTGTATTAGGATTTATAGCCGGTTTATCTGGCGAATTGATAAATAGGTTATTTCACTTCGGCAACTTCCCCTTTTATATAATGATAGCCAGTGGTATACTCATAACCTTTCTAGGCTTCTTAACTCTATTGGGTAAGAGTCCGAGTTCCTCTCTATGTCGCGTTATGAGGAGATACGCGGTCGATAACGATGCTGGAAGCATAATGCTCCTAGGATTTATGATAGGATTAACCCCTTGCGCACCACTTTTGGGTATTCTCACCTATATCATTGTCTTTTCCCCCTCTCCTCTTTTGGGGATGTATTATACTCTATGCTTTGGTATAGGCACTGTTATCTCACCTCTAATACCACTGGGGACCTTAGCCAGTTTTCTCCCTAGAGCGATGTTAAAGGATATGAGGTTATACGATCTCTTCGGTCGCTTCTGCGGAGCATTATTGATCTTCTTTGGGATCAGACTTATAGCGAGTCAGATACTCTAACCATCCCTTTAGAGGAGAGAGACAGCTAGAGGACAGGGAAAACTTCAATAGCCTGATTAATTTGGCAAGGCTGATATTGGAGGTGTTTAGAATGAAGGAGAGCAATTCTGAAATGAATATAAGCAGAAGAGAATTTTTGAGGAAAGGGATCATCTTGGGAGTAGGTTTAGGTTTCTCTCAATTGGGGGAAATAGCTTATGTCAACCCCGAATATGAGGAGGCCAGATACTATAAGCAGTTAGATAACGAAAAGGTTAACTGTCAACTCTGCTTCAGAAGATGTGTAGTTTCGGAGGGGAAGAGGGGTTTTTGCAGGAATAGAGAGAATCAAGGGGGAAAATATTATACCCTAGTTTATTCCCGTCCCTGTGCCCTTCAGATCGATCCAGTTGAGAAGGAGCCAGCTTTTCACGTTTGGCCAGGGCATATTATGTTCTGCACCGCTACCGCTAGTTGTAACAATAGGTGTAAATTCTGCCAAAACTGGCATCTCTCTCAGAAGAGCGTTGAGGAGACATACAACTACTATCTTCGTCCCAGAGATATATTGATGCTGGCTAAGGAATATGGGTGTAATATCCTCTCCTTCACCTACAGCGAGCCGACTGTCTTCTATGAGTATATGTATGACATCGCTAAACTCGCCAAGGAGAAGGGATTTCTGGTTATGTATCACACTAATGGGTTGATCAATAAAGAGCCTCTCCTCGATCTTCTACAATATATGGATTCTGTAACAGTTGATCTAAAAGGCTTCACTGAGGAATTCTATCAAAAGGTCTGTTCCTCTAGTCTGCAACCAGTCTTAAAAACTTTGAGGAATATCAGAGAGAATGGTAATCACCTAGAGGTGGTTAATTTAATCGTCCCCACCCTCAACGATGATATGGGGAATATCAGAGAGATGGTTATCTGGATCAAAGATAACTTAGGCTCTGAGACTCCATTGCACTTTAGCAGATTCTTCCCTGCCTACAAACTTACGGGATTGTCTCCTACTCCTGTTAGAACTTTGGAGCAAGCCCGAGAGATAGCTCTGGAAGAAGGGATCGAATATGTTTATATAGGGAATGTCCCCGGACACGAAGCTAATTGCACCTACTGCCCTAAATGTGGAGAATTACTGATTGGGAGAATCCATTTCACCGTAACTGAGCTTAACGTTGTGGAGGGAAAGTGCAAGTTCTGTGGACACAAGATTCCTGGGATATGGAAGGATGGACTCCCCAGATCTCATCTCGACTGGCAGAGAACTAGACCTCCTTATGTTGTTCATCCTCAAGTTGAAAGGCTATGAAATCTAGAGGGGATATAGACGAGGGCAAAACTGACTAATTTGAGGAGAAGGGTGAGAAAGCAGATCTCGTATATTCCCAACACGGGGATCAATATCACAGCGGCGGCAAGGGTGCCAAACCAAGAACCAAAGAGATCAGAGGCATAGAGCGTTCCTGCTACCCGACCAACTCGTTTTGTTCCCTTAAGATATATCTCGTTAGCTAGAGGAAACTCTGAACCAGTTAGTACTCCCGAAATAAAGCTCAATATTAGAAATATCGCTTGAACCAAGCTGTAGATAAAGGGGTTACCGACATAAAGATAGAAGAGCATTAAGATCAAGGGAAGGGATAGGGAATATAGGACGAGCCCAAGTTCGATCTTGGTGAAGATTCGTAGATGGTTCTTCATCCTATCAAGAGCGCGATTCATAAGCGAACCACCCAAGGCTAGCCCGATCATAAAGGCGGTGAAGATGAGCCCTATCTTATAATATACGTATCCGTATAGGGACTGAAAGGCGAAGATCAATACCATATCAACCACCATCCCAGCAAATCCAGTAGTGGCGATCGCTATCCAGATCGATCTGCGAGGAAGTTCAGAGGATCTCCTCCTCAATATGAGGAAAATTAGGGATAGTATGCCGAGAGGGAGTATAAACATCCATAGTTTTATCCTGCTCACTAAATTGAAGGCTTTGCTTAAACGGGGAGAAAAAAGAGCGTTCCAGAGGGCTAGACTATAGAAGAGCCCTGAAGGACGAAGATCTCTATTATCCCTTATTCCCCTAGCCCTATCAAGAGATTCTAAGAATATATTCAATTGTCTGAGATTTAGCTTATATTCAAGATAAAATTCGCTTAAGATACTGGTCTTCAGAGAACGCTTTTTGAGTCTTTGATGGAGCATCTCAGGAGAGATATTCTCAACATTCAAATCAGGTGAGGCTAAAAATAGATTATAATCACCTGGGATAGGGCGGACATAAGGGAAAGCTTCCTTTAGGGTGATGTAAATATCTGCGTTGAGATCTCTAAGCTCATCGCTCATATAAGCTAAATATCCAGGCAAACTAAGGACGAGTATCCCTTTGGGATTCAGAATGCGGGAGACTTCCCGAAAGAACTCTAAGGTATACGATCTGTTTAGCAAGAGGGTAGAGGGCGAAGGCAAGTTGACGATCAAAACATCATACCGTTTTGAACTCCTCTTCACCAAGAGTCTGCTATCGAGATATTCGATATGGACTCTCGGATCGCTTAACTCCTTATGGATTAGAGGTATACCAGATTCTTCTATTATCTGGATTATAAGAGGATCGAGCTCGGCATAGTAAACCTCCTCTATCGGATGTTTAAGCACCTCATTTATAACCCCTCCCGCTCCTCCTCCGATCAAAAGCACTCTTATCGGCAAGGGATGGGATAACAGCGAGAGATGAACTAATTCCTCGATAGAGACTATATCATAGACGGGGATGTTACATACCGCAAGACCATCAACGAAGAGGGTCAATTGCTCACCCCGCTGTGTCATCGCGATATTACCATATATCGAGTTCTCATAGCGTTTCAAGGTCTGCTCTTTCCACTGCCTTTGCAAAGAAGCTCTCTGAAGCTCATCTGCTCTTGGGGAGAGCAATAGATATAAATTCGTCATCAATAATAGGCTCATTATAAGCGTAAATATCAAACCACCTCTGGGAAATGATATAAACTTTCTCCTTCTTAATCTCGGTATTTTCTCTCTCGCCGAGGTGGCAAGCAAAAGGAGAGCAGAGCTGAGATTTAAAGTGCCTATGAGTAAAGTTATCTGCATAGAATTAAGATAGCTGAGAAAGATATAGGTAAAGATGATTCCTCCTGTCATCGAACCGATAGCCTCATAGATATATACTTTCCCAACCGATTGAGCTCCTTTTTGGTGAAGATCGGAGTAGATCTTACTTCCATAGGAGAATTGAGCGCCGTCACCTAATCCCAAGGGGAGAAGGAGAAGAAATGAGGAGAAGAAGATGATCGGCAAGCTTACTCCTTCTCCTGGAGATACCCCGATTATATTCTTAACGATTCGAGCTCCATATAGAGCTAGGGGAAAGAAGACACTGACAATTAGTTGTAGAGAAGCGAAAGCCTCTATTCTTCTTTTTACTCTCTCCCCAGTCCTTCCCAATAAAGAGCTTCCTACAGCCTCTAGAATTATCCAATTAGCTATGATGATCCCTATCGAGATCTCATTTCCATAGAAAGTTACTATGAATTCCCTGACCAGGAGTATCTGGATATTAATCGAGGTAAAGCCCATAAGGAAGAAGGCGAATAGCAAGCTTCTCCTTATAGATATCCCCTCCGATATGTAGCTAAAAAGGGGATTTAGAAACCGTGATGAATTTATCCTCATCTTCTATATACTGATCCTTATTTTCTCCGAAGATCTGTTACTCTGATTATCGCGTTTAGCCAAGCACTTTGTCAATATGTTCGAGAAAGATGCCTTATCATAAAACGGTTAGACACTTGACACTGAACTTTAACTCGAGTATACTATAAACAGATAACTAAATATCCTTCCAGGTGGAGGCAGTAAGCCTATAGTCCGTAGACAGTAACTTATAGACTGTATAGAGCTAATAAGAAACAGTCACTAACTATGTGAGTAGTATTCTTAATTATCTTAAGCTCTTTTTCGCTACATAAACGAAGTAGTTCGGTTATTTTAACCTAGTCCCTATTTTGCCAGAACCATAGAATTCAGGAGAAGTCATAATGGACAATAATCCAACCGTTGTATTCGTGAGACCAGGAGAAGTAGTTATCGAGAATCGTGAGAAGCCTTCTCCTAAAACCGGAGAACTTTTGATCAAGACCCGATGCACTCTTATCAGCACTGGCACCGAGCTGACAATTCTCAGTGGCGACTTCCCCTCCGATTCAGCATGGGCACGCTATGGAAAATTTCCTTTTGTGCCGGGCTATAATAATGTTGGTGAAGTCATCGATGTTGGCCCGGATATCGACCAGAACTGGATTGGACAAAGAATTGCCACTTATGGATCTCATGCTCTATATGTGACCACAAATATCCAATCCGCACGATTGATTTGTCAAGACATTTTGGATGAGCATGCCGTATTTTTCACAATCGCAGAGATTGTTATGAATGGCATACGACGGGCAAATGTGCAGTGGGGCGAAGCTGTAGTGGTTTATGGTTTAGGGCTACTTGGTCAGTTAACGGTGCGTTTCTGCCGGCTATGTGGAGCAAGGCCGGTCCTTGCTGTTGATGTAGCTGAGAGTCGGTTGCAACAGCTGCCGAGTGATGTAGCCATCGTTCCGGTAAATGCAAGAAGAGATAATGTTGTTTCCTTAGTAGAAAAGGTTACAAAGCGACGAATGGCTGATGTGGTGTTTGAAGTGACAGGTGACCCTGAGTTGATCCTTGAGGAGTTTAAAGTCTTGAGGCAACAAGGTCGGTTGATTGTGCTCAGTAGTCCCCGTGGAAAGACATGGTTTGATTTTCACGACCTTTGCAATTCGCCGAGTTTCACAATCATTGGAGCGCACAATTTATCGCATCCTCAGAATGAGACCCTAGACAATCCATGGACGAATCAGCGGCATGCGGAGCTTTTCTTTGACTTGGTTGCTGATGGAGAACTGGTTATAGATCCTCTCATCAGTCATCGTGAACCCTACACCGAGGCTTGCCGGCTCTATCAGATGTTGTTAGAGGACCGTTCGCTGGCGATGGGAGTTATACTTGAATGGTTTCTTAAATAAGTAGGCAGTTGCAGAAGTGGCAAAATGGTAGATAATATAGGATTTGTAGCTTATCGCGTTCACTAAAATGCTCGCTGCCGCTCACACTTCGCAAATCGCGGAAACGATAGGCGATATATAGTGGGATTTCAAAAGGAGATTATAGATAGTAAAAAAATTTTGATATAATATAGAAAAATTGTATATCTGTTGAGATTTTACGATCTCCTAACCAGAAAGCCAACGACTGTAGTCATGGGAGTATATCAATTGTGCATAAACGAATTATTTCGCAAAATATGCCAATTTGGATAGACGAAGTAGTTCGGTTATTTTAAATTATACAAAACATACACACACAGGAGGGAAGTTTAATGAATGACATGAGAAATAGCTCTGAACTGATTGCCCGGGCCTTTCAGCCATTACCGCTGGGAAATATTCGTCCCGGTGGATGGCTGCTTAACCAGCTCCGCATTCAAGCGGGCGGACTCAGCGGACATCTGGACGAATTCTGGCCGGATGTCGCGGAAAGTGGATGGATTGGTGGCACCGCTGAGGGGTGGGAGCGCGGACCATATTGGCTGGACGGCATTGTCCCTCTGGCTTTTCTCCTCGACGATGAGAACTTGAAAAGGAAAGTCCAGCGATGGATGGACTACATCCTGAGTCATCAGCAAGAGGACGGTTGGCTGGGACCCATTCGAGATACATCAAGGGGAAATATATATCAGGCATATGACCCGTGGCCTGTCTTTATAACCCTTAAGGCGATGACGCAATACCAGGAAGCGACGGGAGACGGACAGGTTATTCTCGCTATGAAGAAATTTTTCCATAAACTGAAAAGTTTGCTCGATGAGAATCCGCTGTTCGACTGGGGAAGGTCTCGATGGGCTGATTTGGTATTAAGCATTCATTGGCTCTATGACCGTACTGAGGAGAGTTGGCTTCTCGATCTAGCTGCCAAAGTACATAAGCAAGGATACGATTGGCGACGTCACTTCGCTGAGTTTCGCTACAAAAATAAGATGAAGGCAGAGGAATGCAACCAGACCACGCACGTCGTGAATAACGCTATGGCAGTCAAACAGCCAGGAGTCTGGTTTCGCCAATCGGCAGATGAGGGTGATCGCGAGGCTGTCTTCCAGATCATTGAAACCCTTGATACTTATCATGGACAAGCAACGGGCCTCTTCACAGGTGATGAGCACTACGCGGGAAAGAATCCCTCGCAGGGCACGGAACTGTGTGCCATAGTCGAATATATGTTCTCTCTGGAGACCCTCATCAGCATTTTGGGTGAGGCCCAACTCGCAGATCGGCTTGAGCGTATCGCGTTCAATGCTCTGCCCGCAACGTTCAAACCCGACATGTGGGCTCACCAGTATGATCAGCAGGCGAACCAGGTCATCTGTAAGGTCGCGGAGGATAGGATCTATACGAATAATGGCCCAGACGCTAACATCTTTGGCTTAGAACCGAACTATGGATGTTGCACAGCAAATATGCATCAGGGCTGGCCAAAATTCGCCTCACACCTGTGGATGAGGACATCTGACGAAGGTCTTGTTGCAGTCGCGTATGCCACATGTACGGCGATTACTGAGATCGCAGGCAAACCCGTTCGAATTGATTTGAAGACCGACTACCCGTTCGATGATACCCTGCAATTTACGGTAAAAGCAGATCACCCCATTAGATTTCCTCTCCGCTTGCGCATTCCCGCTTGGACAGAGGCGGCAGAAGTGAGAATAGAAAATACCGATCCTGTTTCAGCAAAGGCAGGAACATTTCATTGTATCGAGCGAGAATGGAGCGGAAGCACGGCTGTGACCCTACGCCTACCGATGCGAGTCAGGGCTCAGAAACGTTATCATAACAGCGTCTCCATCGAGCGCGGGCCGCTTGTATACTCTTTGAAGATCGGAGAGGATTGGAGATTAATTAGAGGCGAACCACCTCATGGGGATTGGGAGGTCTATCCGACAACCGCCTGGAACTATGCATTGCAAATCGACAGCGATCATCCTGATGAATCAATCAAGTTTGAGACACAGCCGATCGGTGATTGTCCATTCTCTCCCGATGGTGCACCTGTGCTGGCAAGAGTAATGGGGCGACGTGTACCTGAGTGGACTCTCGAACACAATGCCGCGGGTCCACTACCGAAAAGTCCGGTAAGCTCCTCAGAGCCACTAGAGGAGCCGATGCTTATCCCCTATGGCTGCACAAATCTGCGTGTTACAGAGTTCCCAACACTCGGTTAGAGTGATCTGCTCCTAATCTCCTGATGGTTTCTGAACTTCTAATCGGAGTATCATGCCTCATCCTCTACAGTTAGGAAGCAGAGGAAAAATCTTCGATAGCCATATTAATAAGACAAAGATCATTAGGCTATAGGACTAATCACGGAATAACGGCTTAAACTTAGGTACTGTAAGGAAAAGAGGTAATCAGTGGCCTTGGGATAGAAGGATTGAGAGAAGTAGGAAATAGAGATTCTGGGAGGAATAGGATAAGAAGTTATAGTAGTGTACCACTAAGTGGTATACTACTAAGTGGCCTACTACTATAGGATAAGGCATCCAAACTATAGGAGGTACGGGTTCGGTGTTTTGATGCTATCAGGCTCCTAAAACAAAGAAAGCTTCAGTTATAACTCTATCTTCCACCGAGCCGATGAAATTAATTGCCAGAGGAAATTTTATCTCTTTTCATTCTTCTTCTCTTGGGGGAGAGGATAAGAGAGAAGGTAAATATAGCAGCAGCTAGCAATACTATAGTAGCTCCAGAAGGGAGATCAAGTTGATAGGAGAGAACCAATCCTAAGATGGATGATGTAATTCCAACCGCTAGCGAGATGAAGAGCATAGGTCGATAGTTATAAGTGAGTTGATAGCCAGTAGCCCCGGGGATTACTAGGAGGGCAGATAATAAGACAATACCCACGATCTTGATAGAAATGATTATGGTTATAGCCATTAAGGTAAGCATTAAGTAGTATAAGAAAGGAACTGGTAATCCATTTACTTGAGCCAATTCTTCGTCAAAGCTGATGAGGAGAAATTCCTTGAAGAAAAGGACTATCGTGGTTATCACCCCTAATCCTAATATTCCGATGGACCAAAGATCAACGGAGGTTACAGCTAAAATGTTCCCGAAGAGATAGGTCATCAAATCGACGCTATATCCCTTGTATAGATTTATTAGCATTACTCCTAGAGCCATAGCAGTGGTCATAAATATCCCGATAGTTGTATCCTCACTGATTCTTCCCCTTCTGCTTACCATGCCAATTCCCCAAGCCACCGCTATGGAGAAGAAAGCGGCTGATAAAGTCAAGTTTATCCCTAATAGGACCCCGAGGGCAACTCCGCCCAGCGCGGAGTGAGATATCCCTTGACCTATGAAGGCTAACCTCTTGAGGATGACAAAGACAGAGATAACCGCACATGTTATACTTATGATTATTCCAGCGGCTAAAGCCCTTTGCATAAAGCCTAAGGATAACATCTCAAACATTATGCCCATCTACTACTTTTATATAAGGGGGTTTTCCTTTGTGGATTATCATATCTACTTGAGAACCATACAGATCTCTCAGCATATCTTCCCTTACAACATCTTGGGGTTTACCATGCAAGCAGATAGTTTGATTAAGGCAGGCTAACTCATCAGCGTAGGAGGGGAGAACTACTATGTCATGGGAAACCATTATCACACTTAGGGAAAGCTCCTCTTTAAGGGTACGAAGCAATTTATAAAATTGATCCTGAGCAACTGTATCAATTCCTGCAGTAGGTTCATCTAGGATCAGTAAGCACGGTTCGCCAGCTAGGGCTCTGGCGATAAAGATCCTTTGCTGTTGCCCTCCCGAGAGTTGTCCTATCTGTCGACTAGCGTAATCTTGCATACTTACTCTCTCTAAACTTTGCCACACTAATTCTCTGTCTCTCTTATCTGGATAATGGAAAAACCCCATCCTTCCGTAGCGTCCCATCATAACTACATCGAAAACCGAGAGAGGGAAATTTTGGTCAATCAAGGAATTTTGGGGGACATATCCTATTAGATGATGGGGATCTTTATCAGAGAGATCCGGGCAAGAGAATAACTTAACTATCCCTCTATCTGGATTAATTATCCCTAATATAGTCTTTAGGAGGGTGGTCTTACCTGCTCCATTTGGGCCGATAATGCCCAGAAATTTACCTCTTTCTAGCTCTAAATTTATATCCTTGAGAATAACTTTACTGTCGAAGTATACCCATATATCTTTTAGCTCTAATATTAAATTTGAATTATTCATAATTCATTCTCTCACTTTAATGATCTTCGAGATATCAATCGAAGTTAAGAGGAAAGGAGCTGGGGATTAGTTTTAGGAAGAGTATAAGGTTACTTCATAGCCTGCTCCATTACACTGACATTATAGCGTATCAACTTTAGATATGTATTTCTCTCTGGGGTTTCGGGCTCACCTAGAGGGTCTAGGAAGAGTAGCTCGACTCCACTCTCGTTTGCCACAACCTCGGCAACTTTAGAATTTAGCTGTGGTTCAGCAAAAACCGCCTTAACCCCGGTATCCCTTATAACATTTAATATCTCAGCAAGGTACTTAGGAGTCGGCTCTTTGCCTGGAAATTCCTCAATAACCGCAGCTTGATTCAATCCATAGCGTTTAGCAAAGTAAATGAAAGCGGAATGAAAGGAGACGAAATCCTCTATCTTGAATTTGGATATCCCTTCTTTTATCTCTTGATCTAATCTATCCAACTCGGCTAGATATTTCTCCGTATTCTCCCCGTAATAGGAAGTATATTGAGGATCGATCTTCTTTAATGCTTCACCGATATTGGATACTATCTTCTTTGCAATGATAGGGTCTAACCAGATATGCGGATTTCCTCCAGTGTGAGTGTGATGTTCTTCATCTTCTATAAGCTCTATTTTCTCTGAAGTCTTAATTATAACTAAATCGGGATTAGCCGCAGTTTTGACCAGTTTCGCCGCCCAATCATCTAATCCAGCCCCAATTTGGACTAAGAGATGAGCTTCCGCTAACTTTTCCACTTGTTTAGGAGTGGGATCGAAGGTATGAGGACTCGCTCCAGGCGGAAGTAAGGTTATTACCTCAACTCTATATCCTCCCACATTTTTAGCGAGATCTGCTAAAGGAAATATGGTAGCGACTACCTTGATCTCAGCGGACGATTCTCCATGAGTGAGACTTACAAAACTGAGAAAAGCTATTAGAATTAATAATAGAGAAATATTTCTTTGCATTTTCCCTTCCTCTAATTCAGGCTCTGTCAAAAATTAACCCTCTAAATTGAAGCTAAAGCTAGACTGTATATGATCTCTTACTCATCTCCCCTCCTTTACTATATCTCTCTTACCACTCCGCTGGGAGATCGATGGCACAGAAAGCAGAGACAAAATGGCTTCTAGCTTTGGCTAAGAAGCCCGCCTCCTTTCTCCTCTTTTAATCCTTCTACTAAAGCTTTTATAGTCACTTCAGCCATCTTTCGTCCTTCCTCAGGCAACGAACTCAAGATCAAGTTTATCCCTCTCTCGATAATATTCGACGGAGACCGCTTATAAGTGTATAATGTGTCTCTCTCTCCATGATGCTCTAGAGAACTTTCCATCTTTTGTTTCTCTCTCATTACCAATAGAAAATCCTCTAGCATCTTCTTGTTGTGAGAAGAGAGTTTATCATCAGAGATATATCTTAAGGTCCCGATCATATAATCAAGATCCACATCTTGAGGATAAGAGTAAAATCTACCTTGAGCCTCCTTAAGCTGCACCTCGTCTATCTCATAGCCAGCGAGAGATAGAAGTTCCTCAATTGGAACATAGTAAAAAGAAGCTATTTTTCTAATTATATCATAGGAGGGTCTATAAAGATCAGCTTCCAACTGACTCATATAACCGCTTGAGATACCTAACCTCTCAGCCGCACTTCTCTGAGAGAGCCCTCTAGCTATCCGAAGCTGCCTAATTCTGCTTCCGAAAGGTCCTTCTGAATGGAGCATATCTCCTCCCTAACGTTCCCAATAATATATTCACTATGTATATATTATAACATATTTCCTCAAATAATTTAAGACCTTTTTTAAGAGATCAAAAAAATTTTTAAATTGCTTGACAAACCTATCATAATAGGTTAAAATATAGGTGTATAAATCAAGATCGAGCTCGGATCTTATCCTGGTTCCTCTTCACTTTTGATACAACAATTTCTTACCATATATATCTTAGAGGGAATCAAAGAGTATTGCAGGATTACACTTCGCTCATAGTTTATTTTTTTAAACATTACGCTCTATTCGCCTATCATTAACCCTATTTTGCTTTATATAATAATTACTACTGGGGGGAGGGATACAGTCAAATGATTATTAAGTACATAGGACTAAAAGAAGATGGTGAACCTGGTGGAGGACCTAAGAAGCCAAATAGATAAAAATCTCCATTGCGTCCTACAAAAATTCTAAATTTTCCCAGAAACCTTTCTCAGTTCTTCCAAGAAAGCCACCAAAGCCTTGTCGCTAGGTGGCTTCTCTCCTTCCCGTCTCCGTTTTTCTGCCTCCTTGATAGTCACACCGCCCACAAAGTCAGCTCCAGCCTGTTTCATCTTGAACAGAAGTAGGCGGTTGAAATAGGCAGCCTTGTTTTTGACTCTTCTTCCACACTGCATCGTCTCAAAGTAAGCCCAGCGTAGCATCTTTAGAGGACACAACTTTGCGGCTTTGTGATAGAAAGCGAGGGCCTCTGGATCATCAAGCTTCTTCGCCAATATTCTTGCTATCTCCTTCGGTTCATCTACAGGCTCGCCCCACTCTCTGGGTTCGGGATTGTCCTTTCCTGATAGATCAATGCCCAACTCTGCCGCATCCTTCTTTATCAGATAGGTGAACATTGCCCCCCTATTTCGCTTGATATTCTGCTCTTCCTTAACCAGTCCCAAATTGCGATATATCATATCGGAAGGGCAGTATCTTACTACCAAATGAAAGAAACCCCACGAATGATAATCACCTAACGTCTTGGCTATATCTTCAGCTATCATCTCTTCCTTAGCAGTGAGAAAAGCCCCCTCATCACAATCTCCTTCACAAATTTCAGTAATCTCCTCAACTGCTAAACTCTTTCCTGCCAAAGCCTTCGCCTTTTCGGCTTCGTATTCTTCCTCGCTCAGCCCTAAGCTTTCCCTCACTAGTTGGGCAACGGTTTCGGGATCATCATCTTCCGGGTTATCCACTCCTAGCCTCGGCTTCACATCCCTTCTCTGTTCTTCTTGCTCAACTTTATCTATTGCTCTCGGCTTTTCTATTGTTATCACATCTTCTTTTCCTAATTGTTTCTTTAACTCAACTATCCTTATATGTAAATCCTCTGGGCTAATCATCTTTCCCTCTTCTTGTTTCTTACTCTCTAAAGCATTCATTTCCCTCTTAACTAGGAAGTTGAATAATGCTCCCTTATTCTCTACTGTCCTGCCTTGTCTCTTTACCTCCTCTAAACACCATCGGAGCATTCTTACTGGACATTCCTTCGCTACTTTATTGTAATATGCCATTCCCTTTATGTCGTCTAATTCCTCTGCTAGCTCACTGGCCAATCTCCATGGTTTCTTAGCCTTAGGTCCCCATTCCCTTCGTCTCTTAAACTTTATCTTACTTGTTAGATCAATACCAGCTTCTTTTGCTGCATTCTTGATAGCTGCTGTGAACAGTCTTGCTGGGGTAGTCTTTATTGCCCCTACTCTCTCAGCATCTTTCACCTGTGCTAATATCTTATATATCATACCGGTTGGGCATTTTAACACAACTAATCGGTAGAAGTTGATACTCTCAATATCTCTTAGCTCCTCAGCTATTTCATGGGCCACTATATCTACTAATGGATCTATGTCTTTTGTTCTGCTAGATTCTTCATTCTCCTTATTTAGAGTCTGGGTAGAGATATCACTTATCCTATTGTTATCTGAGTAGGGATGTTCCCTTCCTTTATTCCTTTCTTGACTCTTATCAGCGTTGGATGATCCTGCATCGTTTAACGATTCTGGGATCTCTTCTAAGGATCTCTTACTTGTGCAAATTGACCAGGCTATATGATCATCAAATTGACCTTTATGTCCAGAGTCTTTCTCTGGCTGATCTTTTGTGTCTAGTTCAAAATCTCTTTGCAGTCCTTCCTTTTCGATTATCTGTTCAGCTATCTCATCCTTCAATCTATCCTTGTCCTCTGGAAGTAGTGGATCGTCCATTGCCACATAATAAATGTTACTGGTTCTGCTCATGCGACTAATCTTCTCATTATAGATATATCTTGGTTCTATCCTGATGAACAGCTTTGCTTCTGGTCTCTTCAACTCCCGCTGTAATGTGCTAACACTAATTCCACAAGCATCGGCTATAGTCTGCAAGGATGGCCAGCAGTAATCTCTCCTCTCACCAGTCTCAGGATTGTAATAGCATCTTCTTCTTAGTTCCATTATTATTACCGTCAAGGTTGGTCCTAAGCGAGGCTTCCATTTGTCCCAGAAATATTTGGTTTCAACAATTATATTTCTGGGCTGAACTATCTCATTTCTCAAATCATGATAAAATGGCTGTATCTCGATTTGTCCGTCTGTCAGCTTATCTTTTATCTCTTGTTTCCTCTCTTTATCTCTCTTCTTAGACATTAGAATCTCTCCTTTCTATTTATCACCTCCTCTAAAAAAACTTGACTTTGCAACCTTTTTATGGTAAAATGTATGTAGCTTCTTGTAATGGCAGCGGTAAACTGTCATTGCAATTTTAGGGCAAAAGTTGCTTCGTCACTCTTAGAGGGGGTAGTGCTCGTGAATTAACGAGCACTTCTCTCTTTCTTTTTAAAGGTTCATTTGTTTGCTTTATTATATCACTCTAGGATATAATTGTCAATACTTATCTATAAACTTAGATAACATCGCTGAGGATAAGATGATATCGCCCCTTGTGATGATTTTTTCATTCCCTTCCAATTATCTTTTTCCCCTTCACACTCACCAGGAGTCTACCGAAGTTAATATAACTGAACATTTGTTCGATTAAAATGAGCGATTTATAAGATTTTGGATGAAAAAAGATGTTCAGCGATCTTTTAGGTTTCTAATCTTCTCCTATATCAACCTAGCGGATTTGAACAAATAGGATTAATTAGGTATAATGAAATTAAGAGGTGACCAAAAATGATTAAGGGAAATTTAGCTTTAACTTCTGAGATTGAAGGGCATAAGGATTTTAAGTGTCCTATTTGTCAAGATAGTGGTTGGTTAGAAGTTTCCGAGGGGAACGAGACGGGGATAAGGTTAGTGAAATGTGTCTGTCGTCTTCCTGCCTGGGGACAAGAGGAGTATTACCTTCATCCCCTAGAATACTTAGATTATCATCCTGTAGTGTAGTGCTCCTTAATCATTTCTTTAAGTTAATATAATTAGCTCTAAGTGGAATTTAGCTTATAGATTCAATCCCTCCTAATCTACTCTCCAATGATCTTGATAACCGCTTCACATCTGGTATAATATAGATAGATAAGTGATAATCATTAGGGGTCGGAGTGCTATGATAGCTATATCTCCAGTCCCTATTTTATAAAAAACTGGCGTGAAAACCCTACTCTTGTGGTAGGGGATGAAACGCCTAGTAAATATAGGTGTTCCATCCCCCAGGGTTTAACGAAGGCTAACATAGAGCCTTCTTTACTCCACCTTGCGGTGGGTTAGTCCTCATCGGGGAGGTTAAGAAGGGTTTTTTAAGCCTGGCAGCACTGTTTCTACCTCACAGAACTGTTTAACCACCAAGCCACAGAGCTTGAGACTTAAGGAGCATCTCAAGGTGTGTATGTATCTCTCCTCCTTAACTACTTGCTAACTAGCGTTAGCCCCCTAGTCAACGTAGGCTTGTCCTTCAAGCCTCGCCCTTTATGGGCGGGGTCGTTGACACCCTTCTTTTTACCTCTGTGAGGTGGTTTAGGGATTAGAAGTATTAACTCCTCCATCTGCTTCCGATCCCTAGCTTCTTTTAATTCTCTGATTCACCAATAATTCTCTCTTTGGGTAAAAAAGAGAAAAAGTTTTGAGATCTTAACAATTTGGATGGTCTCTCTCAACAGTGTTGATTATAACAAGAATTGTTATATAATATGCTGACAGATTTATATTCGGACTATCAAAGAATTATTTGAAAGTGGGGCATAAATATTTCTAATCGCTGTCGTAGAGCAGATTCGAATCAGACAAAGCTGATAAGGCTATAGTTTAAAAGACGTTTATAGAGAGATTCTTTGTAGAATTATTTTCCACCTTCAGTTAATTTTGAATACGCCTTTCACAAGATCATCTTCCTTATTCTTAACTATCATTAAAGCTTTCTCACATTCCTCTAATTGGAAAGTATGAGATATTAGCTCTCTCAGATTGATCTTTCCATTTGCCACTAATCTTATTGCGATATCCCAGGTCCCAGGACTTGCATCTGCCCCTCTCACTGTGAGATTCTTCGTTAAGATTTTATCTGGCTGGATTATCGCCTCTTTCCATTCACAAAAACCAGTGATGCCGATTATCGCCTCTTGATGAGCAATATCTAGAGCGTCTCTAAATGCTTTTGGGGATCCTGCTGCCTCTATAACAACATCTGAGCCACCTTCATGGATCTCCCTTACTCTCTCAACGATCGATATTGGATCAGTATGCCTATTGAATGTTTCATAAGCCCCAAATTTTCTAGCAAGCTTTAGTCTGCTGTCATGTCCTCCAGAGACTAATATCTTCTGTCCCCCCATATTCTTCGCGATCTGCATACAGAGCAAGCCAATCGGGCCATCGCCCAATATCGTAACATTATCCCCAATCTGCACCCCTGTTCTGAGCATTGTATAAACTGCTACTGCAGTTGGTTCGATAAGAGAGGCTTCGATATCGGATATTTCATCTGGAAGTAGGTGTATATTATTTGCGATAGTCTTAAGATATTCGGCATAACCACCATTTTTGGAGAACCCGATCTCATCATAGTTCACGCACTGATTCCACTTGCCCTGTCTACAGGCTGGACATCTCATACAGGTGATGTGATTCTCTGCCACTACCCTTTTACCTAAAAGATACTCGTCCCTCTTATCGTAGACTTCCTCCACGATGCCACTCCACTCGTGCCCCGGAATTATGGGATATCTCGCCTTCGGAACTCGACCCTCTATAACCCCGAAATCTGTAGCACAGATCGCAGTGTACTTTAATTTAATCAGCACCTCTCCCGAGGATAAAGTTGGTATATCCACCTCCTTGTAGACCACTCTATTAGGCTTCTCGACGACTATCGCTTTCACTCCTATCTCCCTCTCTACTTCTCACTAGGAATAACTACTACTTTCACCCTATTCGGAGAACCCATTACCTCCAGGGCTTTATCGATCTCCTTCAAGGGGATCTGGTGAGTTATCATTTTCATTGGATCTACGAGTTCTTTCTTCAGCAGTTCTAAAGCTTTTATCATAACTCGGGGGGTAACGGAGAAGGAAGCATCCATCCTTGTCTCCTGAAAGTGGATCTTCGCTGGGGAGACCGGGATCTCCCCCGGAATGATAACTCCAAACATATTTATCCTTGTTCCTCTTCTGGTAAGGTCAAAGGTCAACTTAGCTGCCTCTAAAGCGCCAGCCGCCTCGAAGACGATATCAGGGCCATCCTCTAAGATTTCATAGACCCTCTTCTTCGCATCCTCCTTACGAGCGTTTATGAAGTGTTTAGCTCCACACCTCAAAGCATATTCCTGCTTAAAATCCTCGATATCGATGACGATCAGATTTCCGGCTCCAGCTGCAGCCGCTATCTGAGTCAACAGCAATCCCATCCCTCCAGCTCCAATTATAACAACATCCTCCCCTATTCTCAATTGAGTAAATTCTATCAGTCCCTTATATGATCCTGCTAGAGGCTCGGTCAAAGCTGCTGCTGGAAAGGACACATTCTTCGGCTTCTCATACAAGGTCTTCTCTGGAACTAATACATACTCCGCGAATCCTCCATTTAGGACATTGTCATATCCCTCTCCTCCAATAGCCAATCCGTTAGGACAGTAATTATCAAACCCAGTCCTACAATATTTACAATGGCCGCATTGCACCGCAGGTAGGATGACAACTTCATCTTGAGGTTTAACTGTGGTAACTCCCTCTCCGATCTCATCCACAACTCCTGATATCTCATGCCCCACAATCACCCCGGGGGTGAAATTAGTTCTCCTCCCAGTATAGGCAGAATAATCTGTTTGGCATATCCCACAAGCCATGACCTTTACTACAACCTCTCCAAAACCCGTTTTTGGCTTCTCCATCTCCTTCAGTACCATCTTCCCTACGCCTTCTAATACCGCGGCTAACATAATTCTTCCTCCTCTTTAAAATTTAGCAAATCGCTTAGGAGGTATCTCCACTCCAGTCAATTTTGGCATCTCCTCCGGTGGCTTGTGCACTTCGGTAATATTTAAGGGATGAGCTATCACTATACTCAGCTTACTTGGCATGTCATTCCAAGAGATAAATATTCCCCTATTATCCAGAACAGATTTAGATTCGCCATTAACTGTTACTGATGTCTGCTTTACCTCTTGACTCCTCTTAACCTCTAGATCGATAAGGCTACCCCTTATATGAAGCTCCCTGATCCTTATTTGCTTCCAGTCTCCTGGTAAAGCTGGAAGTATAGCTAATCCCTCCGCATGAGGCTCTATCCCGAAGAATATCCGAGTAATATATGCAGCCGGAAGAGCATCCCAGATATAGTCATAAAGCCCGATACCTTTTCCAGTTATGGAATCGTAATATTCGCTGAAGTGAGATGTCTCCTCAAGCCCATCGAACATCATCTTGGTATTTATATAGGCTAGTTCCGAGGCTTTCGAATAGTAGCCATAATCTCGCAATCCCAACATAATCAGCCAATTCATCTGAATCCAAGTTGGACCATGCCAGTGCCAATCAGACTTGAAAGTGGGCTCGTCCATTGCTAAAGTCGGAACTGGATAAGCAGTTTTAAACTCCTCGGGATCATCTAGATGTTTAACTAACTCCTCTGCTCGCTCTTGAGGAGCTAAACCAGCGAATAAGGGGAAGAAGATCGCGACATCCTTCACATTAGCCATAGTTCCATTATACTCACTTATTCCATAATAGCATTTATCTTCCTCATTCCACATATACCAATTCATAAATTGTATTCTCCTATCCGCTAGTTCTCTATACTTCTTCGCTTCATCTTGATAACCGAGCAGTTCAGCTATCTGAGCCATAGCCCTCTCCTCGCTAAGGAGATAGCAATTCAGGTCTAGGTTCTCCTGCTCATAGATTGGAACTACAAGAAAAGTTGGCACCTTATTAGGATTATGGCCATCCTGCACATTCCATCCCGAAAATCCGGTATCCCTCAGATTCTCAATTACGTCCTTGAAATAGCACAGTCCATCTCCTGTTCTATCTCGCTCGTTATACCAACCCTCGAGATCCTTCTTACCCGCTTCAAATGTCTCTTCCAGAAACTCTCTATCCCCTGTCCATAGGTAGGTATTCCAAGCCTCCCAAATCATAATGGGAGGAGATCCCTCAACCCAAAGCTCATCAACTGAGAGGCTCGGCAATAATCCGCTCTCCGCTTGATGATCAATGTTATTTCGGAAGTGGTCCATCGGAAGATAGGGATCCACAGGCAGGGTCGCAAAGAGCGATAGGCTGCAATCTCCTGATCCTGTCCATCCTCCCTCAAACCACTGTCGATTCTTATGAGCTTGTCCTTGCGCTCGACATAGAGTATAGAATGGGAATTTCATATTTCGCTGGGGGTTGAAGGTCTCCGCTTGAGGAAGCTCCAAAGCTGAGTAGAAATAGCTCTCCCAACTCTCCTCCGGCAGCTCGACTACTGGATACCTCTCATACTTCTTTAAGCTGGTCTTGATATGCTTCTGCCAATCATAACGCAAAGCCAGCTTTGTGATTCGCGTTCCATAAAATTTGGAGATCTCATCCCTTCCTTTATCGAAAGAATGCATATTTAGAGAGAAAATAATCGTCCTCTCCTCCTCCGCACCCAAAGTTACCTCAACTACCTGCCCTATCAGATATTCATTATCTAAATTTAATTCCTCAACATCAGCCTGTTTTGCTATCTCGCTAGCTCCTAAAGTGCAAAGGAGATTGCTACACTCCCCCTCGCTATAGATAACTTGCATAGCCTCATTCCGTTCCTTCTCCGCATTCCAACTCCATTCAGTTCCTAACATCTCCTTAGTATAAACTATTTCACTGCGATATCTATCGGGCAATCCCCTACTCCTTCCTATCAAGTGATAACAGGATAATTTCCTCTCCTCATCGCCCTTATTTTTCAACTTCAAAACGATCAGAAGAGTAGAAGAATTGTAAGGGGTGAAACATACTTCTGCCTCCAGCCAATTATAAGAATCGACTTTCTCTACTAGAACATTCATTATATGAAGCTCGATTTTGCTCTCCATATCAAAGACAGGAGCGGAATCTGGAGCTCCGAATCCTATCAAGCAATTTATATCGGAATTTATATTGATCACTCCAAGCTTTCCGCGCTCACTGATATCATATCCTCTCTCCTTCTTAAGAGAATGCCAGACATAATCCTGTTCGAAGTCTATTCGTTCCCCTACATCATAAGGGTGTAGGATATAGGCATAGGGTTTCTCAGCAGTTTTATCTAGAATATATTTGAGATGCTCTGTGGATATATCTATCCCCATAATTTTCATAGCGAGATTCTCCACCTTTCTGGAGTTTTCCGAATTTAATTCGGGATTGAAACCATTGACCTGCGGCATCATAAATGCTACCATAGCCAAGCTCATAATAGTTATCATCAGTAAACATCGCGTCATTCTCCTATTTACTCCCTTAACTTGAGGTTATATTTCATCACTATCTCTCTTCTCTATTAAATACTATCATCCACTCCCTTCTCTTAGAGGCATCAAACCCAACTGCTACCTTCAAGATATCCTTCTCCACCTCGATCATCTCGCAACCTGAAAGATTACCCACCTCATATCCTTTAGGCAAATAAATAAAGATATTATGAGAGGTATTCTTCGGACTCTTTGAGATACCTCTCAAAGTATTATTTGCTTCATCCCATTTAACATCGATAAGTTCTATCCCTCCTTGGGTTATATGTCTATCGGTTGAGATGACTTTGGGAACTTCACTCTTTCTGTGTAGCGCTAACACAAGACAGCTTCTTGGTTGTAAGGTAGCCGAGAACGAACCTTGAAACTCCCCTAGAAACTTGCTCCTCCAGAAATCGAAGAGGAGATACTTCTCTGAACTATCCAAGTACAACTCTTTGAAATCTATACTTATCTCTTGCTCCTCCTCATCACTCCAGTTAAATAGACCTACAACGTTCCAACTTCCGAATTTCTTCTCCATCTTCAGATCCCATATTCGAGGCAATTCGTTCTCAAATAGATCTACCGGTCGCCCTCCTATAGGATAGACCGGCAGGAATTTCTTGTATAGATTCCATCTCTCCGCAGTAGAAGCAGGAAGATATCCTCCGCAAAAGAGGCTTAACCCAGCGATTCCAATGAGCGATAACCAAGCCTTAGTCCGTTCCATAGGATAGATAATGAATTCGCTCGCTCCCACCCAACCATCCTCCACAGTTCCCCGGCGCTGAGGAGGAAAGGGCCTCTCCGAGACATCGAAGAATTCCGCATCGTTATAGAAGCAATATCCGTTTAGATAATAACGTGATTTAAAGCCCTTGAGTAGATAATCATCCAACCCCGCGCGAAAATCGCTTGAGGGGCGAAAGCCATCGGCTACCTCCATTATTGGCCCAAAGGGGATCATACATGCTTCAATAAAGATATCATCTCCTACAGCCTCCCTGATAACTTCGAAGCGATGACGAATCAAATCCATTGCTGATCGTTCCCAACAGGAGTTAGTTAGATCTGTGTAATTAAAGTCCAACATCAAATAGTCAAAACCCCATTCCTCTACTGCCCTTTTATATATTCCCCGTGTCCGCTCATCCTCATCTTGACTCCCGCCCTTGACATATAGAAAGGTTCGAGATTGCCACGCAGCCTTAAATCCCCTTCTGTGAATCTCATCAACCAATGCTTTTATACCCTTGGGAAAATATTTCTCAACTTTATAACCGCGCAATCCAAGACGATTCATCTCATAGGGGTTAAAGATGGTTGGAGAGCCTTCAAAACCAAACTCTATCTTAATATACTCTATTCCATATCTCCGAAGACTCGTCTCTTGGAGAAATTCAAGCCATTCCTCGATTGCCCTCTCGTTGAGGTTTATAGCCCTCTCATTTTTCTTATCGATGCTATACCCAGTAAATAATCCTGCTGGTGGATGGGGTGGAAGCTTTATGTTATTATAAGTTTTTATCGTCTCTGAATATTCTTTTAACCCCTGAAATATATCGCTATTCCATATCAAAATAACCGGCGACATCTTAAACAAATTTCCCGGAGGAATCCTGAGGGGCCTTCTTTCCATATCAGGAGAGATTTCTTCTGTTTCATAGTGACGCTTATTTATATCCAAATAGCAGCCCCCACTAAATACAAGTTCGAGACTATTACTTTCAGACGAATATCTGGTTATTATCGCGGCCTCGGTATTAGCCGCGGATAGTATCCCTGCTACTAATCCCTCTTTCGAGGAGGGAGAAGCGATCGCTGTTGTCCACCAATTTCTAACTGGTTTCCCATCTTCTAAACTTCTCAGGCGATAATTTTCCTCCGCTGTCATCCAATAATGACCTTGCAAAACTCTTAAGCTTTTGGGATCGGAGAAAATAAGGAGATTTCCTCCCTCCATCAACCTTAAGGGATATAACTCTCGGATATATATATCCTCCTCGCTCTCATTTATGATCTCTATATCGAACCCCAAAGCGAGCTTATCCTCGAAGATATAGATAGTGTGAGCTAATGTTGGAAGGTTAGCCGAACGATAGATCACTTTCATAACTTGAGCCTCAGTCCAGGGATTGGGTAGTTTATCGACTATAACTTCTCTCCGATAAGAAGGATCGCTACCGCTAATAAACACTCCCTCCCCATCAGCAAAACCAATAACGGCTTCTGTAAATAGGGGTTTCTCTCCTATCCAAGAATTAAAAATGCCTCTGCCCGAGTCATATTCAACGCATAGATTCTCAGTGTCGATCTTATAAGTTGTCACTGGATCATCTCCTTAATTCATTGAGTCTATACTTCGCATTAAATAATCTCTATCCCTTCAACCCCGATAGAGTTATCCCTCTAACGAAATACCCTTGGGCGAAGACATAAGCTAGAATTACAGGAAGGAGAACTAGAGTTGAGGCCGCCATAAGGGTGTTGAAGGTGGTATCAAAAGGACCTACGAAAAGAGCGAGTCCAACGGATAGGGTCATTCGTTCCTGGCTATTCAAGACGATCAGGGGCCAAAAGAAGCTATTCCAAGCTCCCATAAAGGTGAATATTCCTAAAGTGGCTAAAGCTGGCTTGGAAAGTGGTAGGATTATCCTATGATAGATGCCGAAGATGGAACAGCCATCGATGATAGCTGCTTCCTCTAACTCTCTAGGAATAGTCAGGAAGAACTGACGCAGAAGAAAGGTCCCAAAAGCGCTGAATAATCCTGGGACAATCACCGCGTAGTAGGTATCGATCCAATGAAGCCACTTGAATAGGATATATACTGGAATGATGGTTACCTGACCAGGGATCATCATTGTAGCTATATACAAGATGAAAAGCGTATCTCGACCAGGAAATCTCACTCTAGCAAAGGCATAGCCCCCCATCGAGCAGGTGATCAATTGTCCAATAACGATACAGATAGTAATGAAAGCGGTATTTAAGAGATAGCGAAAGAAGGGAAAGAAAGTGGTAGCATCTATATAATTACTCCATATAACCGGCTTTGGTATCCATTCTGGAGGCCAGGTAAAGATCTGATCCGAGGTCTTCAGCGAGGTGGTTATCATCCAGAGAAATGGCACAACCATCATTAAGCTGATGATTATAAGAAATATGCGTAGAATCGACCTGAGGATGAAGTCTTTGGTCTTTTTATTCATAGAACACCCACCTCTTTTGAAATTTTATCTGAAATAGACTAGCTCCTAAGATAATGAAGAACAGAAGCCAAGCTATTGCCGAGGCATATCCCATCCGGAAGTATTGGAATGCATTGACGTAAATTTGATAAACCATAGTCGTTGTCGCTTCCGCTGGCCCTCCTCTGGTCATAATATAGGCTTGATCAAAAACCTGGAAGGATCCTATAACGGACATTATCAGAACGAAAAAGGTGGTCGGACTGACCATCGGCAGAGTTATATGGCGAAATTGAGCCCACCAGCCAGCTCCGTCTATCCTAGCCGCTTCATACAGTTGTTCAGGAATCCCTTGTAGAGCGGCTAAATAAATCACCATATTGAAGCCTAGTCCCTTCCAAACACTCATAATGATGATCGCCGGCATTGCCCATGTAGTAGATCCCAACCAGTTTGGGCCATCTATCCCGAACCATCTGAGGATATAGTTGATGTAGCCGTTGACCGGATCGTATAACCAAGCCCAGACGACGCTTACCGCTACCATAGAAGTTATAACTGGTAGAAAGAAAAGGGCGCGATAAAGGACGATCTCCTTCAATTTTTGATTTACTAATATGGCTAGAAATAAAGAGATAATTATCCCTGATGGTATAACCCCCAGGGTATAATATAGGGTATTCTTCAGCGCATTCAAATTATAAGAATCTCTCAGCAGTCTAGAATAGTTTAATAAACCGACGAATCTCGCGGGAGTTAGGATATCGTAACGACACAAGCTCAGGAAGAGGGAAACAGCAACGGGAATTAAAGTAAAGGTTAGAAAGCCGATAATATTTGGCAGGAGGAAAAAATATCCCCATCTGGCCTCGATCGAGCCAACCTTGCTGAATCCCCTGATCTTTCTTCTCTTCCTTTTGTTATCATGCATATTAATCCTCTCCTATTTCATAAATAAGTGACTGTCGTAGCAGTCGATAAGCATACTGCTACGACAGCCCTGAACTTATCCATACTGTCTAACTCTGCTCTAATACACTTCCTTACCAGCCATTATATCCCTGATAGTCTTAGCGGCATCCTCCATAGCCTTTTCAGCAGTCTCTTGGCCGATTAATACTAAGTCCCTCTGCTTCGTAAGAACTCTAAGAACTTCCTCCCAGCGGGGAACATCAAGAGGCATGAGCTTGCCGTAATCTGCTGTCTCAGCTAAAGCTTGGTAATCCTTGCCCGCCCACACAGGGGAGTTTGCATACATAAAGTCGAGCGAGGGGTTACTCGAAGCCGCAAAGCCCATGAAGGCATTTTCGATCTGCCCAGCAGCACTTGCCATATACTTGGCTAACTTTACCGCGGCATCCTTATGCTTGCTCCCTATAGCAACGCCATAAGCGCTGGAGGATAGGGGAGCAGATTTCGCCACCTTAACCGGGTTAGGAGCAATATCGAATTTGAATTTGTCCCCGATTATAGTCGTCCAGAAACCATTCGACCAGATACCATAGACTCCCATAGCAACGTTGTTATAGGTGAAGCCAACACCGCCTGGAGTTCCAACCCAAGGAGTATGAACCTTCTCCTCGTTGATCAGCTCTCCCCAGAACTGCATCGCCTCTATAGACTCTGGGCTATCAATGATAGTTTCCGACCTATCCTCGTTGAATACCCCCCCTCCGAAGGACTCCAAGAGGACGAGATAGGTTTCAAAAGAACCATCGTTTTGGCAGCCAAAGATATTGGTCTTTCCATCTCCATTGGTATCCTTAGTGAGCCTCTTAGCGATATCCAGATACTCTTCCCAAGTCTTAGGTGGTCCTTCGATTCCATTCTCCTCGAACATATCCACGTTGTAGAAGATCATCGCTGTTCCCCAACCACCGAGACCAGTGCCTACATAGTGACTATCGAAGGTATGGACATCGAGCAGGAAAGGACGATAATCAGCTAACCAGACCTTATCATCCTTCACATAGGGCCATAGATCCTCTAGGAGTCCTCGGTCATAGAACATCTTATGCATAACTTGGCTATAGTAAGCTACATCGGGAGCAGTTCCAGAGGCATGGCCTGATAAAAGCTTTGTCTGGTACTCCACGAAGGGAAGTGGCTGCATCTTCACCTTGATGTCTGGATAGATGAACTCGAATCTCGTGATCTTAGACTCTAACATAGTGATCTCTCGGCCACCAGCCCACGTCCAGAAGAGGATCTCCTCCTTCTTGACCTCTTCCTCCTGCGCTATCGCCGAGAAAGAGATCACCAAAGCTAATGCTAAACCAATCGCCAAACATATAGTCAACCTTTTCACTTAATTTCCCTCCTTTTTATTTTTAGGTGTTATTTGACATCCTTTCGGTTAAAATCTTTATATTAAGAGGCAGTGCTTTATCTCTCCCCTCCTTTCTGCACCAGATTACCTCATCCTTGTAATTATTACATTACCTCACATTTTGGAGCTATCTTGCTATTGCTGAAAAAGTAGATCGCTGTTATAAATTTTATTCAGAATCATACCTGCTGCTCCCAACGCTCCTCCTTTACCAACTAATAGATCAGATATTTTTAAATCCCTCCGTGAGGCATGCCACGCTCTTTCCTCTATCGTCTCCTTCATCTTCGGCAGAAAGAATTCACTGGCAATCGATATTCTACCTCCTAAGACGATATATTCTGGATTAAAGAGATTTATCAAGTTGCTGATCCCTATACCCAGAAAATGCCCGACTTTCTCGAAGAGCTGAAGTGCTATCTTGTCTCCCTCTCTTGCAGCTAGAAATACAGTCTCTCCAGTGATATTTTCTATCTTCCCCTCAGCTATCTCTAGAATCTTAGGATCCCCATATTTTGAGACCATTTCAGCTGCTTGTTTACTGATAGCTACTCCTGAGGCGTAAACCTCTAAGCATCCATTATTACCACATACGCATTTCGGTCCTGCTGGATCTATGATAATATGTCCAAACTCTCCAGCTGTGCCATCAGCTCCCCGATAGACCTCACCATTTATTATTATCCCTACACTTATCCCTGTTCCCAAGAGAACACATAGGAAATTATTACTACCCTTTCCTAACCCAAACCACTTTTCAGAGAGAGCAAAACAGTTATTTACATGTTCCACAAGACAGGGAACTCCAAATCTATCTTCAAGAAGCGATTTAAGTGGAACGTTTTTCCACGCCGGATGGTGAGGAGCATAAAGGCAGATACCTTCCTCTGCATTCACGGCTCCAGGAGCGGCAATGCCAATACCCGCGACTTTATCTATAGTGATAGAGAACTCCTTCATAGTTTTCTCGGTAATATCATATAATTGTTTTAATATAGCCTCCTTAGATCCGAGGGAATCAACTGGAGCTTTCAGGTACCCGATTACTTCCCTTTTAGCATTAAGCAATACTGATCGCAGAAGAGTAGATCCCAAGCGGACTCCTAAAGCAAAATTTCTCTCTATGTTGATATCTAGCTCCACAGGGCGTCTTCCCACGCCAGTATTCACTGCTCCAATCTCCTTAACTATATCTCTTTCCAGCAACTCTTTAATAGAAGTGGTTATAGTGCCCCAGCTTAATTTAGTCTTCCTTTGTATCTGCACTCGAGAGACAGGTCCTAAATCTCTGATAGTTCTTAAAATACTTAGTAAATTACTTAATTTCATAACTTCATGACTAATTTTTTTATTCAATTTTATTCTCCATTATGTAAACAGGATCTGCTTATAAATTCACCATATAAACAAATCTCAAGATGTGGGATAATAAATCTCATATCTTGAGATAATCATACCATAAAATAGAAAGGAAGTCAAGAGAATTTTAAATAGGATCGAGTAAATAATTGATTAACTTTTGCGATTTGACAAAGGGAAGTAGATATGATATAAGGAAGAGAAAGTGAGCGAACGGAGGTTTAAGAAATGATACCCATAGTAGAATTTCCCTCAGTGGCGACAAAAGCAGCTCCTCTCTTCAAAGATATCTTCTCTAGCAAGGAACAATTTAAGTATTTCCAAGAATATATCAGGGGATTGATAGTAGCGGAGAGCAAATATTGAAGAGATGAACTCCCTAGCTAAGTGGGAGGAAAGTGAATAATAGGAGGATAAAGCTAGAGAGGGAACATCTCCCTAGAGGAGTGAATGCTAAGAGGGGTTTTGTGGTAATAGATGATACTCTATTAAATCATACTAGGAAAACATATCGAGGTGTACTGTCATCGGAAAACTAGACCACAAAATCGGCTTTCCTAAGCAACACCTTGGGTATAAAGTTCGCTCATATTCGCATAAGGTGCACTAGACTAATCTAATAAGCGAAAGAAATAATTTCCCCCTCACCCTATCCCTCTCCCACCAGGGGAGAGGGGACATCCAGATAGACTGATCTTTCTATTTCCCACTCCCTAGATGGGAGGGGTTAGGGGGTGATTACAAAATAAAAACATTTTTAGCTAAACACGCAGAATCCAATATGAGCAATAAAGTCGCTCATATTCGCATAAAGTGCGCTAGATTGACTGATGCGAATTCTATTCACTTGAAGTTCGTCGTTCATCTGTCTCCTAGATGAGATCTAGTCACGATCGATAGAAGTTCAGGCTACTTTGGCTGTGCATGCTATTCTAATATGAGCGATTCTTTTTCTCCAAGATATTCATAATCCTGATGACTCTCTATTGACCTCGAGCAATAGAGAAATCCATATCCTCCCTTCACTGTTCATAATTTAATGCTAACATCAGGAATGTCTCCAGCTCGGGAGTCCTAAATTCAACGTAATTTCCCTTCAGTTCAAAGGGAATTTCTTCCTCCCCTGGTAACTTCATTAACTTAGTTGGTTTCTTCCCCTCTAGCTTAACCCTACAAGTAATCCCTGAGATGGGGATATTGGGTAACTCTTCCTGAAAGTTGAGGAAATTAATGATATATCTCTTATTCTCTTCCTGATGAAATAAAGTTATCTCTACTGACTTAGGAGCATCTGCTTCGAAGGAGAAAGGTTTTTGAGCTAGTGACTTAATCAAATTGATGAATACCTTCCTCTGGGGATCATACTTCATCATCTCCAAATCTCCCGCAACCCATACTACCTTACCTTTGCCAAAGTCTCTCAAGATAACAGCAGGATATTCAGTAGGGATACCAGGGGGATTGGAATGTATAGAGGAGAACTTAGTATGATCAGCTGGATCAGTATAGGGGAGGGTAATGGTGGCTAATACCTCCTCCTGGTTAACTGGCTTTGCTTTTATTTGAGGCCCGAAGATGGTCAGGGGATATTCGGAGGAGATATTCGGGAAGAGCTCAGCAGCTTTTGAAGTGGGAGCGATATAGGTTAATCTCTCCTTTGTCTCTCCTAGATATGATACCCCTAAGACATCAGCGAGCATAAAATCTTTCTGTTTGTTCCCGTCTTTATCGAGAAGTGAAGCAGAACCGCTTGCATAGAGACTGCCACCGGAAGCCACAAATTCTCTGAGAGCCTTCACTTCCTCTTCATCCATCATCAAGACCTTGGGAAGAACGATGACTTGATAATCGGATAGATCCTTGAGATCATCCTTAGTGATCACTCCGAAGGGGATATTCTCGTTCAGAAGGGACTTAACTGCATTTACTGAAGTTTCTAAGTGAGGTTGATCACTAAAGAAGCCACGTTTCAGTTCTGAGATATTCTTCCCGTTATCTGCGGGATTAAACTTCGAGGCAAAACTGAAATATATCGCTACGTCTTGGCAAAGATCACCTCCTAGATATTTCTCATAAGCCTTCGTTTCGCCAAAGACCCTCCCCATAATCTCATAGACATCCCTATTCATGGTCCCTACGGGATCAATGGCATCAATAAAGAGAAATGCACCATCATTAGCTAATGCCGAATAGGCATGAACTTTCATTAGCTCCTCAGACTTCCTTGTGGTATGATCACTTAGATGAATGCACCTAGAAGTCATAAACTCAAAGGGCTTATTAGGGGTAAGGTTATAGTATAACTTGCAGATGAAGGATTCCTGCAATAGCCCTCCATAGAAATCCCCACCAGCATAATCACTTGTCTTACCTATTTCTGCAGTTACTCCCTGTCCAAAGTTAGCTATGGAGGTAGAGAATTGATTTTCTACTGCAACTCCAGGCTTTACCCTTTTTGCCGTAAAGGTAGCTAGCTTGGTAAATTCTGTTAACCATTCCTCCCGCTTCCTCTGGAACTTCACCCACTCTGGATCCTCCCAATTGACGATCCGAGGAAGTTCCTTTCCTACCTCCTTCCTGTATCTCTCTTGACAAGACGAGCAATAGCAGATATGAGGCCAGAAAGTCATATCGAAGAATATTCCCTCAAAATCATAGTTACTGCAGAAATCCTCTATCTCAGCTACAGCAAAATCTCGATATCCGGAATTGGGACAACAAACTCCATAGCGTCTATCTGCGGCTGCTTCCTTCCCATCTGCTCTAATTATCCTCCACGAGGGATTATTCTCATACGCCCAGTTGTTAAAGATCAGACTGTAATAGACTATGAAATCCATCCCCCTCTGGTGGCATTGCTCAATCATCTCACCCAGGATATCCCTACCCTTTAATCCCTCGTGCATATGTCCCACCTTCGTAGGCCAATAGCAGTTACCCACGTGGGAATTGGCATAAACCATAGCTGACTTCACCTGAGCTAACTCTAGGAGATCCACATAGGTCTTAGGATCAAACTTTGAAAGGAACTCCTCATTCCAGTCAGTAATATGCATATCCGTCAAATTACGCCTATAACTCTTCTGAAACCACTTCTTATCCATCAAAAAGCCTCCTTTTAATTATGTTAATTTATCACCTATCGCTCATATTGTCCCTTCGCCATAGAAGAAAATCTATCGGCTTTGAGCAATAAAGAAATCAACACCCCCTTTATTATTCATAATTTAAGGCTAACATCAGGAATGTCTCTAGCTCTGGAGTCTCAAACTCAACGTAATTTCCCTTCACTTCGAAAGGAATCTCTTCCTCCTCTGGTAACTTCACTAACCTAGTTGCTTTCCTCCCCTCCAATTTAACCCTACAAGTAATCCCTGAGACAGGAATATTGGGCAACTCCTCCTGAAAGTTGAGGAAGTTAATGATATATCTCTTATTCTCCCCCTGATGGAATAGAGTTATCTCTACCGACTTAGGAGCATCCGACTCGAAGGAGAAAGGTTTCTGAGCTAAGGACTTGATCAGGTTGGTGAATACCTCCCTCTGGGAATCATACTTCATCAGTTCTAAATCCTCCGCAACCCATACCGCCTTACCCTTACCGAAGCTCCTCATAACAATAGCAGGATATTCCGTAGGAATGCCAGGAGGATTGGAGTGAATAGAGGCGAACTTAGTATGATCAACAGGATCGGTATAGGGTAGAGTGATAGTAGCTAATACCTCATCTTCATTAGCTGGTTTTGCTTTTATCTGAGGTCCGAAGATGGTAAGGGGATACTCGGAGGAGACATTGGGAAATAGCTCAGCAACTTTCGAAGTGGGAGCGATATAGGTTAATCTCTCCTTCGTCTCTCCCAGATATGATACTCCCAAGACATCAGCCAGCATAAAATCTTTCTGCTTGTTTCCGTCTTTATCAAGAAGAGAAGCCGATCCACTTACATAGAGACTGCCACCAGAAGCGACATATTCTCTAAGAGCCTTCACTTCCTCTTCATCCATCATTAAGACCTTGGGAAGAACGATTACCTGATAGTTAGACAGATCCTTTAGATCCTCCTTAGTGATCACTCCGAAGGGAATATTCTCGTTCAGAAGAGACTTAACTACATTTACTGAAGTTTCTAAATGAGGTTGCTCTCTAAAGTAGCCACGTTTCAGTTCTGAGATATTTTTTCCATTATCTAGGGGGTTGAACTTTGAAGCAAAACTGAAATATATCCCTACGTCTTGGCAAAGCTCACCTCCTAGATATTCCTCATAAGCCTTCGTTTCGCCATAGACCCTCCCCATCATCTCATAGACATCCTTATTCAAGGTCCCTATGGGATCAATGGCATCAATGAAGAGAAAAGCGCCATTATTTGCTAATCCTGAATATACATGAGCTTCCATTAGCTCTTCAGATTTCATTGTAGTATGATCCCTTAGGTTAGGACATCTAGAGGTATGAAATTCAAAGGGCTTGTTAGGGGTAAGGTTATAGAATAACTTACAGATGAAGGATTGCTGTAATAGCCCTCCATAGAAATCCCCACCAGTATAATCGCATGCCTTAGCTATCCCTGCAGTTACTCCACGTCCAGAGCCCGCTATAGAGGTAGAGAATTGGTGATCTACCGTAACTTCAGGTTTTATCCTCTTTGCGGTAGAAGTAGCTAGATTGGCAAATTCTGTTAACCACTCTTCCCGTTTCCTCTGGAACTTCACCCAATCAGGATCCTCCCAATCGACGATCCGAGGAAGCTCCTTTTCTACCTCCTTCTTGTATCTCTCTTGACAAGACGAGCAATAGCAGATATGAGGCCAGAAGGTCATATCAAAGAATATTCCCTCAAAATCATAGTTACTGCAGAACTCCTCTATTTGAGCTACCGCAAAATCTCGATATCCAGAGTTGGGACAACAAACTCCATAACGGCTACTTGCTGCCGCTTCCTTCCCATCTGCTTTGATTATCCTCCACTGGGGATTATTCTCATACGCCCAGTTGTTATAGATCAAACTATAATAGACTATAAAATCCATCCCTCTTTGGTGACATAGCTCTATGATCTCACCTAGGATATCTCTCCTCTTTAGTCCCTCGTGCATATGTCCCACCTTCGTAGGCCAATAGCAATTACCTACATGGGAATTAGCATAAACCATAGCTGCGCTTACCTGAGCTAACTCCAGGAGATCCACATAAGCCTTAGGATCAAACTCTGAAAGAAACTTCTCATCCCAATCAGTAATATGCATATCTACTAAAT
>Ga0315545_1000538_pt1 | contig 39688 bp, 41 predicted proteins | sample SalMarSW160210MG_FD_203096 | JGI IMG/M metagenome (GOLD analysis project Ga0315545, IMG submission 203096) | Salt marsh sediment microbial communities from the Plum Island Ecosystem LTER, Massachusetts, United States - Salt Marsh Sediment SW1602-10 ...
ATGACTCCTGAAGAAAGGACAAGGCCCAAGATGATAAGTGGAAGCCGGCGTTTGAGGATAGCCAAAGGAAGCGGTCGGCCTGTCTCGGAGGTGAACCAGCTGTTGAAGCAGTTCTTGGAGATAAAGAAAATGATGAAAAAGTCTCAATTCCAGAAACTTCTCTCTTCTCTTCCCCATTGAAAACATCGCCACTGGGAAGCATCCATTTCCGTGATAGCTAATAAAAGCATCGGTTCTTATCCATCCTTGCCAAGACCCTCCACCCTCCACCATGGGCTTCGGACGGAAGGGAACCGCCGCCTCACTACCTAACTGGATGAAATATCTTCACTCATCACAGTTTTGGAAATAGTTACCCCCACTGAAAAAAGTTGACTTAAAGGAGGAATTCATATATTATTTTTTTTCGTTTAAAAGGACAGAATAAGAAATGATTTCCATACGATTGATGCGATTGGGCACGAAAAAAAAGCCCTTCTACAGAATAGTCGCCATCGATTCGAGAAGACCGAGAGAGAGCAAGGCTAAAGATATTCTGGGATACTATAATCCTCTAAAGGAGCCACCAGAGATAATGGTCGATTTGGAAAGGGTAAAATTTTGGTTAGAGAGAGGAGCTCAAGCCTCTAATACGGTTCAATCTCTAATAGATAAAGTTTCCAAGCCTGAGAAACTTTCCAATCAACAAAACTAAAAGGAGGTTACAGTGAGAGAACTCGTAGAAATGATTGCCAAATCCTTAGTAGACAATCCAGAAAAGGTACAAGTTTCCCAGCTAGAGGGAGAGCAAACCACGATCTTAGAGCTAAAGGTTGCTCAGGAAGATTTAGGCAAGGTTATCGGAAAACAAGGAAGAACAGCACGGGCCATACGGATTATTCTAGGGGCTGCTGGGATGAAGCTGAAGAGAAGATTCAATCTTGAAATCATCGAGAAAGGATAACTTGGTTCGTATCGGGAAAGTATTAAGGAGTCAGGGAAGAAAAGGTGAAGTAAGGCTCAGACTTTATGTTGGGCCTTCTTTCATGCCTTTTTTTTTCTAGGGTTTTTTTCCAGAAAAAAGGGGGTTGGGAAGAGTTCCAAGTCGAATCTCTCCGTCCTTACAAAGAGAATTTTATCCTTAAACTAAAAGGGATCGACTCTCTTGAGCGAGCGCAGGGGACCTCAGGGAAAGAGATTTTCGTTCCAGAGGAAAAACTCCCGCCTCTGCAAGAGGATCATTACTACCATTTCCAGATTCTTGGTTGTACGGTTATCGCCAAGGATGGAAAAAAAATCGGCATGGTGGAAGATTTCTTAATTATCCCTGGTAACGACCTCCTAGTGGTCAGTGGCGAGAAAAGTCAAATTCTTATCCCTTTTAACAAAGATATTTGTATGCGGATAAACTTAGAGCAAAGAGAAATTATTGTAAATCCTCCAGTAGGTCTTTTGGACTTGAATGAGATTTGATATAATTACCATATTCCCCGAAATTTTTGGGAGTGTTTTCTCAGCAGGCATCATCAAAAAAGCTCTTGAGAGAGACCTGGTAGAGATACATGTTCACAATTTGAGAGACTATGCCTTGGACAAGCACAGGCAGGTCGATGACCGTCCCTATGGGGGCGGTGAGGGCATGGTTCTGAAACCCGAGCCCTTATTTACTGCTGTGGAGAATATTCGTGCAGATGAGAAGCAGCCTGTTTACCTCCTCTCTCCCCAAGGCAGAAGATTTGATTACCGACTGGGTGAGGAATTAGCCGGGCAATCTCAGATCATTCTCATCTGCGGTCGCTATGAAGGTGTTGATGAGCGAGTGATCGAATATTTGATCACCGAGGAGATATCCGTAGGAGACTTTGTTTTGACTGGCGGTGAATCAGCTGCAATTGTTGTGGTGGAAGCTGTTTCCAGATTTGTTCCCGGTGTGGTAGGCAAGATGGATTCGGTCAGACATGATTCCTTTGCGGAAGGATTATTGGACTTCCCTCATTACACACGGCCTCGAGTGTTTAAAGGAATGAGAGTTCCTGGAGTGCTTTTTTCTGGAGATCACGAGAAAATTGCTCACTGGAGGAGGAAGAGATCCATTGAGAAGACGTGGCTTCGGAGGCAGGATATGTTAGAAAGGCGAGAGTTATCTTTGGAAGATAAAAAAATACTCGAAGAAATACAGAGAGAAAGGAAAGGAAGATGAACCAGATTGATTTGGTAGAGGAAAAGCAGCGACAGAAGGATGTTGATGTTTTCAAGGTTGGGGATACGGTCAAAGTTCATGTGATTATCAAGGAAGGAAACAAAGAAAGGATTCAGATTTTCCAAGGAAATGTTATTGCTAAAAGAGGGGCTGGATTAAGTGCCACTTTTACGGTTCGCAAAGTCTCTTTTGGGATTGGGGTGGAGCGCGTATTCCCTCTGCATTCCCAGATGATTAAAACCATAGAGGTAGTGCGAAAGGGAAAAGTCAGGAGGGCTAAGCTCTATTACCTGCGAAAGCGTAAAGGGAAAGCTGCTCGACTCAAAGAGAAAAGGTAAAAAGATTCCCAGCAGCAAGACAGTTTTGACCGTATCTATAAAACAGGATTTAAAGCGTTAAAGGTCCATCTGCGTTCTGATTCTTCTCTTCGCTCGTCTTTCAAGGACATGGGGAAGGAAAGTGGTCCATTTTTGGATTGAGAAGAAGATCGTAAAAAGGGGATTCAAGGGCATTGCCGGTGTCGATGAAGTGGGAAGAGGGGCTCTTTTCGGGCCAGTTTTGGCCGCAGCGGTGATTTTTCCTCCTCAGTTGATCATGGGAAGATGCCCACGCCCAGAGTGGGTTAAAGAATTGAAGGATTCCAAACTGCTCACTCCTCTGAAGAGAAAAACACTCGCTAAACATATCCTCTCTCATGCTCTTTCGCTAGGAATAGGTTTAGCCACAAATTCTGAAATAGATCGACATAATATTTATTGGGCTTCGTTATTAGCTATGAAAAGAGCTGTCGAGAAGATGTCTTTGAAACCGGATTTTCTATTGGTTGACGGTTTTTGTTTAAATGGTGTAAATTATCCCCAGATAGGCTTGAAACAAGGAGACAGGAAGAGCACGACAATAGCAGCTGCTTCCATAATCGCCAAGGTTCTCCGGGACGAAATGATGGTCAAGCTGGACAGTATATATGAAGGTTACGCGCTTTCCAAGAATAAAGGGTATGGGACAAGAGAGCATTTTAATGCCTTAAAAGAAAAAGGCCCAACTGCTCTTCATCGGATGAGCTTTAATCTTAGACAGAGCAAAAATGTATTCTGAAAAAGATAAGAAGAAGATTTTAGAGCTCGCCAAGAAATACGTGAAGAAAGGCAAGCTCCAGGAAGCCATCGCAGAATACAAGAAATTGCTCACTGCTGATCCCCAGGATCTCAACATGAGAAATGTTATCGGCGATTTGTACATACAAGCTGATCAGATTGAAAAGGCGATTGCCGAGTTTAAAAAAGTCGCCGATTTCTATGAAGAGAAAAGTCTTTTCACAAAATCTCTTGCTATTTATAAGAAAATAAACAGATTAAACCCGACCGATAAGGAAGCAGCCATTAGATTGGCTGACCTTCTTGCTGATCAAGGGTTTCTCTCCGAGGCTAAGGAGAAATATCTGGATATAGCCGACCGTTTAAGAAACGAGAAAAAGACCGAGGAAGCCATTTTCGCCTACGAGAAAGTCCTCAAATTGGACAAAAAAGATTACAAGGCCAAGTTAATTTTAGCTGATCTTTATGCCGAGGCAGACCAAGAGGACAGAGCTCTTGCTGAATTCAATGAAGTAGCCGAATTAAAGATCAAGAACAAAGACTGGAACGAGGCCAAGGGTATCCTGTGTCAAGCCAAAACCCTCAAGGAAGATGATTTGAGAACCTTGGTTAACCTGATTGAAGTTCTAAAGAAAGAGAAGAAGAAGGATGAGGCTCTAGATCTTATCCAAGAAGTCCTCAAAAAAGATAAAGAAAACCTGCAAGCACTCGGTTTTTTAGGAGCTCTTTACTTTGAAGATAAAAACTTCAAAAAAGCTCGGGAAACCTTCGAGAAGATCCTTTCCTTGCGTCCTAAGGATGTAGAGTCAAGGGTAAAACTAGGTCGGATTCACATCCAAGAGGGTAAACTCGATGAGACCTTTGATCTCTATGAACCTTTGGTCGAAGCTTTGCTCAAAAAAAACAAAAGCGAAAAGGCTATCGGACTGCTTGGGCTCATTCTGGCCACTAAAAAAGCCCACCTACCCACATTGGAAAAATTGGCCTCAATCTACAAGTCCAAAAAGCAGTTGGATAATCTTGAGCTGGCTTACAAGGCAATTCTTGAGGAATACCGCAAGAAGAATTTGAAAGAGAAATCCCTCTCCATTCTGAGAGAAATGCACAAAATCTTCCCCATGGATGAAGAGTATTATACTCAGTTTAGGAAGATCAAGAAAGAGATGGGAATCGCCGAGGGAGAAACAGCAGCAGAAGAGCCCCCGATTTTCATCGATGAGACCAAAGAGATCATCAAGGAGACTCTAGATCAAGCGGATATTTATGTGGAGCAGGGCTTGATAAGAAACGCAAGACGAATCCTTGAGGGTCTCAAGACAAAATTTCCGTCAGAGTCTGTTATCGAGAGAAAAATTCAAGAATTAAACCGGCTCTCACCGAAGGTAAAGGAGGAAGAAATTCCTGAGCGGGTGGAGAGAGTGGTTGAGGAAGAAATCCAGAAATTGGGAAAAGACATAAAGAAAAGGCAGAAGACTCTCCGTACTTTGTTTGAGGAAGGCGGAGAAGAAAAACTGACAGCTGCTGATGTTTTTGCAGAAACTGATATCATTCCTGTTGTCTCCCAAGAAGGGAAAGAGATCAAATACTATGATTTGGAGGACAGAGTGGAGGAAGAGATAGCCCTTATCCAGGCTATTCGTAATCAGCAGTTGAAAAGGGATACAGCAGATTTAGAAAAGGAATTGTCCGATATAGTCAAGGAATTCGAGAAGGGAATCAAAGAAGAGATCGATAAAGAAGATTATGAGAGTCATTTTAATCTTGGGATTGCCTATTTGGGACAGGAATTGTTCAATGAGGCCATAGAAGAGTTCAAGTTAGCCTGTGAAGATGAGAAACGTGTATTGGATTGCTACAGCCTTCTTAGTTTTTGTTATAAAAAGAAGCAGGATTATAAGCCATCCCTGGAATGGATGGAGCGAGCCTTAAAGATATCCAAGAAGAGCTCGAACCAGTATTTCAGGTTGAAGTATGAGTTAGCTTCTCTCTATGAAGAAATGGATGAGAAGAAGAAGGCCTTAGAGCTTTTTGCAGAGATCAAAAAATGGAATCCCAAATACAGGGATACAACAGATAAGATAGAAGATCTTGAGAAAAAATCATCCAAGTAGCTTTTAGCTGACCCCTCATTACTCCTTGCTGAGCTACAAAATCTTAGGATTAGTCTTTCCCGGTATCTACTCCTTTTATAGACAGAAATGAATAATGAAGCTTTGTCGCAAAGTTAATTGATGATATCAATTGGGTAATGAACTATAGGACAGGAATTCATAGTTGGAGATGTTCCTTTTGCCCATTTAATCAGCCAACGCCAATCAAGTGAGAATAAAAGAATCCTGCTATCGTTATTTCTACGGACAAAACGATATCGAAGATGACAACATTTCTTTCGAAACTTTTAGATTTGCTCGAGAAGGAAATTCATTGCCAAAAAGTGGAAATTCTGTTGATGGACGACAGACAACAGATTGTTTTTAGGCAACCTCCAAAGCCAACTTCCTACAAAAGTGAACAGTGCATTTTCGAAGTGGTCAGGAAAGCAATCTGGCAAAAGAGTCCTGTGATATTCGACGGCACAAGTTCCGAACTGTTCTCTGTGGGTGGCTCCTCTGATGTCCAAGAAAAGGTGAGCGCTGTCTGTGTTCCTCTTTTTTTGGGGAAGGGAGGATCAGGAGGGCTGTATGTCGAGAAGAAAAATGTCTGTGGTCCATTTTCCGATATGAATTTGATGCTTCTGTTTTCCTTACTAAATCCAATCCGCAAGATTTTAGAGAGTTGTGTGGATTTGGGTAACTTCAAGGAGAGACCTTCTCAAGATCCTGATCGCCTTCTTGTTGGGCAGAGCACGGATTTCCAGCGCATGCTCAATCTTATAGATAAGGTCAAGGACAGAGATGCGCCGGTTTTCATCTGTGGGGAAAGTGGCACGGGAAAGGAGCTTGTGGCCAGAGCCATCCACCAGAGAGGGGTCAGACGCAAAGGCCAATTTGTGGCGATCAATTGCGGAGCGATTCCTGATCTTCTCTTGGAAAGTGAGCTGTTCGGATATGTCAGAGGAGCCTTTACGGGTGCTCTGAAGGACCGGCCGGGGTTAATTGAAGAAGCAGACAGAGGGACTTTCTTCCTGGATGAAATCTGTGATCTTACGCCTCATCTGCAGGCCAAACTTCTCCGTCTTCTCCAGGAAAGAGAAATCAGAAGAATCGGAGAGAACCGCACGCGGCGGGTCAATGTGAGATTCATAAGCGCCACAAATAAGAACATCGAAGAAGAGATCAAAAGAGGAAGATTTCGGGAGGATCTGTATTATCGCCTTAAAATCATCACTGTCGAACTGAAGCCTCTGAGACAAAGAAAGGAAGACCTCCTTTTCTTGGTGGATCATTTTCTGGAAAAATACTGCGGAGAGATGAAACGCGAGAGAGCCTATTTTTCCCCTCCTGCCCTGGAAAGACTGCTGAGTTATGATTGGCCCGGAAATGTCAGAGAGCTCCAGAGTGAGATTCAAAGGTGTTTGATTCTCTCTGGAGATGACATTCTGATTAAAGAAGGATGCCTTTCCTCAAGATTCAATCCTTGTAGAGAAAGCAGTGATGCATCACCCTATGATTTTACGCGAGCCAAGTCAGAATTTGAAAAGAGGTTCTTGAATCAGGCATTGGCGCGTTGGAATTACAACAGAACGAAAACAGCAGAAGCCATAGGATTGACCAGGCAAGGGCTCTTTAAATTGATCAAGAAACATCGCCTCCAGCTTCCCAAAAAACCGTAGAGACCTATCTTTGAAGGGTCCGAGTTCCCAATCCTGGCCTCGGCCCTTGCTCATTTTTCCTTTTTTTGATACATTTTCTTCCAAATGAAGGCCAAGAAAAGAGGGGAAGTGTTTCAGCTCCATTGTCCATGCTGTCATTCGCTGCTCTGGATAGATCCTGTAGCCCAAGAAGTGATTCGGTCGGAAAAACCCAAGAGGAAGAAAGGGACTTTGGACGAGTTGCTGTTAAAAGAAAAGAAGAAAAGGGAAGGAGTTGACCGGAAATTTCAAGCCACTGCCGAGCTGGAGAAGGAGAGATGGAAGAAGATTCAAGAGAAGTATAAAAAGGCATTTACAGAGGTCGAGGAGGACGAAGAGAGTTAGCTTCCGATCTGTGTTTCATCTTCCCTTATTTTAGGAGCCATAGTGAACCTGGTAAAACCGTAAAGGGCCAGGATAACTACAGCCGCATAATTCATGATCGCCCAGGGAAGGTAGGTAAAGGTGGAGACGCCAATGGTTCCCGTGATATACACTCCCGCCATACTCCAGGGAATGAGGGGAACGATGATAGCTCCACTCTCTTCGATAATTCGGGATAAGTTCTTTGCTGCCAGTCTTTTTTTCTTGTAAATGGGAGCAAGCAATTCACCCGGAATGATCATGGACAGATAAGAACTCCCTGTTACCATAGCGGTGACTATAGAGGAGCCGATGGTGGTCAACACGATGCTCCAGATTTGGTTGGCAAACCTCATCACCCTATCCAGGATGACGGAGAGGAGTCCGGTTCTTTGCATGATGCCCCCGAAGCTAAAGGCTGTAAAAGCCACTAGCTGGGTTTCCATCATACTCATCATTCCCCCTCTTGAGATGAGCTGGTCGACCTCTGCGACTCCGGTATGGGCTTGATAGCCGGTGTTCATGGCTGTGGCGATTTCTGTGACAGAGGCTTTCTGGAAGATGATCGCCAGGATTCCAGCGACAAAAGAGGAAAGGAGCATTCCAGGTATGGTCGGCTTTTTGGTGATGGCAAAATAAAAGACAATGACCATCGGAAGGAGAAGGAAGGCGTTGAATCGAAAGTTTACCTTTAAGGTCTGGATAATAATCTTCATCGTCTCGGATTCCACTCTTCCTCCCTTATAACCGAGTCCGATCAAGAAATAGATGAATAGTCCCAACAGCCAGGCTGGTGTGGCTGACCAGAGCATGTGGCGGATATGGTCGAAGAGGTTTGAACCGGCCGCAACAGGCGCCAAGTTGGTCACATCCGAAAATGGAGACAGTTTATCGCCAAAATAGGCCCCAGCAACGATGGCTCCAGCCGCAGGTCCGAGAGGAATGCCCAGGCCCATAGCTATTCCGATGAAGGCCACCCCCAGAGTTCCTATGGTTCCCCAGGAGGTTCCTGTAGCCAGGGAGGTCAAGGAGCAGACAAAACAGGCGGTTACCAGAAAGTATTTGGGCGATATGAGCTTCAATCCGTAGTAGATGACCATGGGGATGGTGCCGGAGGCTATCCATGAACCGATGAGAATTCCCACACAGAGCATGATCAGGATAGCCGGCATAGCCTTGTGGATACTATCCACGATTCCTCTTTCCATCTCCTGCCAGCTGAACCGGAGGAAAAAACCTAAACAGCCTGTGATGAAGGCAGCAGCCACCAGGAGGACTTGCGGTCGGATCTTGTAGATTCCATAACCAACTCCAAGAAGGAGCCCCATGGCTATAAGCGGCAGGAGAGCCACTGTCAGACTAGGCTCTTGATTTTTTGAGATATCTTTTTTTCGTGATTTTTTCATGGCTTATTCCCACTTTCATTGCTTTTCTTTTTTCTTAAGCATCGGGAGCTGGAGAGAAGGTTCCTTTGGCGATGAGCTCCCCTTGGGTTATCATCCGTTTTCCAAGAACAATAAAGTCGGTGATGTTATAATTTTGGTCGAAAAACAGAAGATCGGCATCCCTTCCCGCCTGGATTTTACCTTTCTGCTCAAGCTTATAGAAGTGAGCAGGATTGGAGGAAAAAAGTCTTAAACCTTCCTCCAAGGAGAGGGTATTATTTTTTATCATATACTGAAAATTTGTAAGCAACGATTTTTGAGTGGCGATGGTTAGTCCCACCAAGTTTCCTTTTTTGTCGAAGACCGGAAAGCTGCCATTACTATCTGAACTAACGGTGATCCGGTTAAGAGGAACATTCTTTTTCTTACAGAGTAGGACAGCAGCAGCAACGCTTATCTCGTTTTTATTCTCAGGTTCTGGATTGGGCCCAGCGGTCAGATCGAAGTACCCCCCCTGACGGATAAAAGCAATGGCTTCTTCCAGCAGCTGGAGATTTCGGTTGACATGGGTGGGGATGACCTGAGTAGGTGGGATTTCTGTTTCCTTAATCAGCTTGAACAGCATTTCCAGTCGACGAGGATCATCTCCCACATGAAGATGAAGAACGCCTGCTTTTCCTCCCAGCATCCCCCCCACCCGGCACTCTGCCGCCAAGCGGGCGATTTCTTCAAAGGTGGGTTGAGAAGAACGGTGATCAGAAACAGCAATCTCTCCTGCCCCAATGACTTTTTCGATGAGAACGAGGTCTGAGCAAACTTTTCCTGTGATAGTCACAACGGGAATTTGGTAAGAACCAGAAAAAATGTAGGTAGAAATTCCCTCAACCTCAAGACCTCTCGCCTTAGCCAGGAGGGATTCCATATGCCGGGTTGTGCCGTCAGTTCCCAGGCAGCCGATAACTGTGGAAACCCCACACTGGAGGATGTCTTCTATCTTAATTTCAGGTGCCCTGGTGGCTGGGCCTCCTTCACCTCCTCCACCTAAGATATGGACGTGGCTGTCGATAAAACCAGGCACCACTATTTTTTCTGAAGCATCGACTGTTTTAAGAACGATTCCATGGATCTTTATTTTTCCTGGCTGATCGATGGCTACGATTTTATTTCCACAGATCAAGATATCTTTTTGGCCCAGGGACTCTGGCGCGTAAATATTCCCGTTTTGAATTAAGGTGATCATATTTCCTCCTCAGAGATCATACATCATTCACACTGTTTTTAATGGCTAAGTTATCATGACTTTACTCTCTTTTCAAGATTATGGGATCCTTTTGGGTTAGACTTCATTACGCATTAATGCATATGGCAAGAACAATGTCCAAGGCCTTTATTTGATGGCGAAGCCTGATCCCGATCACTTTTTGCCAAGTGTGGTTGATAACTCCATTTCTGTGATAGCTGATAACAGCGCCGGTTTCTCTCCGTCCTCGCTATAGACCCTCCCGCCCTCCACTATAGGCTTTGGACGGACCGCAACCGCTGCCTCACTACCAAATTGAATGAAATATTTTCACTCATCACGGAGGTGGAAAAGCTTCCAGTGTATTTTGAATTTTTGCAGAAATTGACATAAAATAGAAACAGGACTGCAAAGATGGCCACATTTGAAGAAGAATTGAAAAAAATTCATCCTGTTATCAATGCACTGAGTACATTTGCTCTTTTGGGCAAAAAGATCGTGATTCAAGGAAAGGAGAATTTCATAAAAAACGGTCCTAACATCATCGTAGGAAACCATATCGGGACGTTTAAAGACATTGCCACGCTTTTCAAAATCGTGCCCAGGCCTATATTCTTTACAGCCAACAGGATGATTTTTGATAAAGATGAATTCAATTATCTTATCGGAAAACATTTGCGCCGGCATCTGAAGAAATTTGGCCCCTGTGCAGAGCTTCTTCTCAATCCCATAAAATCAAGTTTAATTAATTTTATCTCCACAAACATCTCCAAGGTGGGAACTATTCCCGTGGATCTTTATAAGGGAAAGAGGCTGGCTGTTAAAACCTGTCAAGAATATCTCAAGAAGGGAAGAGCCATCATCGCCCTCCAGGGGCGAGGCCGTATCATGAAGAAGAGTCTCCACCCTTATGTGAGTGCTTTTAAGAGGGGAGTCCCTTTCATTTCTTACAATCTCTTCAAAGAGGATGGCATAAACGTACCAGTTACACCCCTGGCCATCTTCGGAACCCATTACCCCTTTCTTGTTCCGTTCAAGATCAGGATCAATGTTGGCGAGCCGATGTACATCTCAGCAGATATCAAAGAAGGATCACCAGATCCTGTCGACAGATTCAGAGATACTTTAGAGAGAAAGGTAAAGAGTCTTTTTGGCGAACTGATCAGATTGTAGAATTCCTCTATTTATAAGTTATCCTCAGTTCTCTGCTCATATTCTTTTAGTGAGATGGCTGGGAGCTATACCTTTACTGGTGATATTATCTGTTTATTTTCCCGGGATGAGATTGACTCCCGAGGCAAGAGACGATTTGTAGATATGCTTCCTGCACAGGAGGAAATGGGGTGTTATTATCCAGAGGAGTATAGGTCGTCTGTTTTTGCGGCCAAGTTGGTTCTCCACCCCGGCAAGGAACGCATTTTAAATTTTTAAGTGATTCCATGCTCTTTCCTCTGTTTAGTGATTTGGTATCATAAATTTATTATGGTTTATTCCTGGTATGAAATCAGCCGTGTGTTGATAACCACAATAATGATGCTTTTCTGTCCCGATAAAAATTTAGAGATTCGTGCTATTTCCCAGTAAATCTAGTAAGATAAAGATAGCTTTAATGAACTGTTCGTGACGTTGTGGAAAGCGCATGGCAGAGGCAGGATGACAGGTAACGATAGAGGGGATGTCTTTCCATTCGCCTTGGATTGGATCTTTGCCCAAGAGATCTATTTTGAGCAGTCCCCATGCCGCATGCCTCCCCATGACCAGAATCACTTTAGGGTTCACCGATTCGATCTGTAGAAAAGTCCAAATCCTGCATTCGTTGATCTGTGATTTTTTAGGAGAGCTGGGATGGTAGCATTTCAGTATCGAAGTAATGAACAAGCGGTCTCTTTTCAATTTATGATCAGCTAATATCTTGTCAAGATAAATCCCTGCTCTACCCACGAAAGGTTGCCCTGTCTTGTTTTCCTGTTTTCCCGGAGCTTCCCCTAAAAAGAGGATGTCTGCTCTGGGGTCACCCTCTCCAGGTACGGCAAGAATCCTGGTTTTGCTTCTCTCGCACTTTTGGCAACGCCGAATTTCCTGGGTCAGTTTCTTCAGAGAAGAAGGCAAAGTCTTTCCTCCCTAAATCGAGAGCATTTCAAAGGGATTTACATAATCTCATTTTAGGAGTGTTCCTATCACAACGAACTCCTATTCTTCGAGGTCTATTTTGAGGGATAGAAGTCCCATCATGTCCTTAAGAGAGATCATTCCCACCAATTTATCGCCCTCAGCCACCATGAGACGGCTGGCACGATTTTTCCTCATAATAGAGAGGGCTTGCATGGCATCCTCGTCCGGGCCGATGGTATTTTTTCCAGAGCAGCTCTGGGCGAGTTCTGCCACCTTGCGTTTATCTCGCTCTTCTTTAGGGATCTCTTTAACTTGATTGATAGTGACGCATCCGATCAGTTTTCCTTCCTCCACCACAGGGTACATTTTATAGTGGTGCTTGTAGATATAGTCTTCAACCAAATCTTCAACGGAGAGGGATGGGGGGACTGTCACTGTGTCTGATTTCATGAACCTCCGTACTTTTTCTCCCTCCAAAGATCGGCGCAGGATGAGTTGTTTGTAGGCCGTCTGGGAAGCTCCTCTAATAAACATCCCAATCAGGAACATCCATATTCCTCCCACGAAATTTCCGGTGATGACTTCGATCAACCCGATGATGATTAAAGCGATGCCGAAACCGCCTCCTATTTTGGATGAGAGTTGGGTGGCCCAGCGAATGTTATCCTTCCATCCCCAGAGGACTGAACGCAACACCCGACCTCCGTCAAGTGGAAAGGCGGGTATCAGGTTGAATCCAGCCAGGATAAGGTTGAGTAGGGCCAGGTAATTGATCACTCCTGTAACTGACTGGGGCCATCCCAAGGAATCTCCCAGAAAAACGATACCAAACAAACCCAGACCAAGAACAACGCTGGAAATAGGTCCTGCCACAGCCATGAAGAACTCGACCTTTGGGCTGGACGGTTCTTCTGTCATTTCGGCCACACCACCAAAGATGAATAAAGTGATACCTTGCATGGGCAAACCAAACCTTCTGGCTATGAGAGAGTGCCAGAGTTCGTGGAAGACAATGGAGACGAGTAAACCCAAAGCTCCTGCCACACCCATTAGCCAGTAAGTCAGGGTCTGATAACCTTCATAAAAATGAGGGAATAATCCTTGCGCAAGCGTCCAAGTAATAAGAAGACCGAGCAATAGCCAGCTAAAGTCGATCTTGACTTCAAAGCCAAAAAGTTTAATTAATGTGATTCCTCTGCCGAACATAGTTGACCTCCTGATTTATGTATAAGGCCTATCAAGAGTAGTAACAGGAAGGAATAAGTCTAACTTGCTTATCATGGAGACTTCCCTGTGTTTAAGTTTCTTTCTTTCTCGGCAATGAGGATGGATTCTCTTGAATAAATATTTTTTTGATGTAAAAAATTTCGTATTAAGGGGATGCTGTGACCTTGAAGTAAGAAATGCATGAATGAATTTTGGAACTTCATAATAAATGAAACTCTTCATTAGTGATCAATTTAAATAAATTATGGACATGGCTGTGTTTCAATTCTTTCAGCATTTTTCTCAATATATTTTTCTTGATAGACATGACCTTCTTCTTATCTTCGTCTTTGATCTTCACTTGAGCGCCAGCAATCATATCATGGCCTCCAGCTGTCCCATAAAGGGGAATTATTTTTTTGATGATTTTTGAAGCATTTCCGTGGATGTTTTTGGTGCGGACAGAAATAAGAAGCTGACTTTTGTAGGATCCCATACAGATCGACCAACTGATATTTTTTATCCTTAAAAGAAAGTCAGCCATTTCAGCCACAAAATCGGGATAAGGCAATTGATCGAGAATAACACCTGCTAGATTTTTATAATAAAAGGTATTAAGTAAGACATGGAAAAGATTTGCTATAAAATCCTTAGATAATGCTGGAAACTGTATTTTCGATAATTGGCTAAAGCTTATTTGAGGAAAAAGCTTAAAATAAGCCTCTTTATCCGCTTCGCTTCCTTCCCTTCCAAGGCCCTGCGTTTCACTGAATATGGCGTAGAAGAGTGCTGTGGCTATGTTTCGTGGTAAGGAGTTTTCAAAAAAAGAATAATATTCATAGATAATAGTAGAGCAAGAGCCGTAGTGAGGACGGATATCAAAATAAGGCAATTGAGTGGTTTTTCTCTGTTCGCGATGGTGATCGATGGAAGCAATGGGCTTAATGTCCGGGGGAAGAGTCACGTTGCCTGTAAAGGGTTGGCAGTCCACTAAGATAAATTGGCGTTTTTTTGGTGATGTCATTTTTTTTGTCTGGGATAAAGGAATTTTCAAATGCTTTATCATTGCCTGGTTTTCTGCTCGCCCTATAAGTCCATCGTAAAAAATTCGGACTCCTTTATATCCTTCTTCCTTCAGTATGAACCTGAGTGCTGTTGCCGAAGCCAAGGCATCAGGATCAGGATTGTTATGGACCACGATTGAGACAGGTTTATTTTTATTAAGGACTTTTAACAATTTTTCCATTGCACTTACTCTTGGAATCCAGGGGCTCATGTCTTTCGTTGAAAATCCCAGGATCTGGTCTTGGGATCTGTTCAAAGATTTTCATCTTCTTTTTAGATAAGAAACTTCCCATCCTTGACGATGATTTTACCTTTAACTTCGATGGTGGCTCTCTCCACCAGGGCGTCGTAATGGTGGGGGCTTCGGTTCTTGCCCAGACCATAGGAGTCGCCAATTGCAAAGTGAACCGTGCCGAAGGCCTTTTCCGCTTCCAGCATGGTGGGAGTGATCTTGGCTTCTGGGTTGGTTCCGATGCCAAACTCGCCGATGATCAGGCCGCTTCGATCATCACCGATGTTTTGGATGGTGGCCTTTATGCTTTTTCCGCTCCACTTTATCAGCCGCCCTTTCTCAAACTCCATCACGCCCCGGCCCAGTTTATCATCGATGAGGCTGATGACCAGTTTCCCGTTGAAGCTTTCCTCCACTGGGGCGGTGAAGCATTCTCCTGCGGGAAGATTGCCGTGGCTTCCTTTACTGCTAATATCACCGTTATCATTGATCCAGTTTCTTCCTTTGACGCTGAATGCAATCCTTGTTCCTTGAGGATTGGAGACCACAATCTGCTCTGCATTTTTGACAGCCTTTATCACTTTCTTGGTGAAGGCGCTCATCTGGGAGAAGTCGATGTTGACCAGCCGTTCCATCATCTCTTGGTTAATCCCCGGCATCATGCAGATACGGCTGTTAGCCATACCCACCTTCACTAGATAGCCTCGAAAGGGTTTTTCTTCGATCCTTGCATCGAGCATATATGCGATGGCTGTTGCCCTCTTGGCCATCTCCTTGAACAGGCGGGTTGGTCTTCGGATGGGTCTGAGCGTTTCTGTCATCAGATAGGTAGTGGTCTCTGCTCCAGCCTCTTTCGCCCAGCAAGCAAACGCTTCAGCTATCTCTAGCTTCTGGATGTCGGTCACGAGCAGGAAGTTTTCTCCCCGGCGAAGTCGAAAGGATTGCTTGACCACTTTTTCTGCAGCTCGAAAGAGTCTGGTTCGTTTCATTTTTTTTCTCGGTTTTTGGCGGTCATGTTTCCCCCTTGAAACAGGCAAAAAACATCATGCTTGCCTTGGGCATTTATTCATTATTCATAGAAATCAAGGGACACGTTATCGATCTCAGAAGATTGGTGCATATCTCTGATTTTTTTTGCTTATTCTCCTTGGAAGCGGGAAAGAATGTCCTGGTTTATCTTGAGAAAGAGATCATATTTGATTTTGACGCCCTTGTCATTGCGTAGCTTGAAGAGATAAGACTGGAGAAATTTGCTCTTTTTTGCTTGGAGAAAATTTTCCTTTTCCTCCTCTTTATTTTTCTGGAAATCTTCTCGGATGACTTCTTTTCGGTCTTGAACTCTGATCAAGACATATCCGTCTTGGAATTCGATGGGATCGCTGGGTTGGCCGATGGAAAGAGAAAAAGCGATGCGGTCCACTTCCTTGTTTTCCCCCACCACACTCAGGTATTGATCCCGCTTGTGTTCTTCTGCTGTTTTGTATTCAAGGTTGTATTTTTCGGCTAAAGATTCGAGGTTCTTCTCCTTTTCCAGTTCTGCTCTCACCTGTTTGATTTTTTCCAGGACTTTTTCCTTTTTCTTGATGGTGATAAGCTCTTTTCTGGCTTCTTCATGCACTTCATCGAATGTGGCCTGGTGAGCAGCGACTATTCGTTTGAGTTGGACAATTCCTAATCCTTTGTATGTATAAACAGGAGTGGAAATCTCCTTTTCTTGGAGGTTGAACAGGGAGCGGCTGATTGAGGCTGAAGGATCTATGTCTTCGATTCCTTCTTCCTCCTTGAGGAGACCAGTCTTTTTGATCATTGTTCCCATTTTCTGGGCGGCTACATCCAGGCTTCTCTCTTTTCTGGCCATCTTTTGGAGTCGAGAAATTCGCTCTTCGCCTAGCTCCCGGGCTTTTCTGTCTTGGAGGATGGTGGTGATTTTATCTTTGACTTCAAGGAGAGGCTTGGTCTGAGGGGCTGTTTTTTCGGTGACTTTGAGCAGTGCGACGCCATCCTCCAGTTCTAGAGGGTCAGAGGTTTCTCCTGCGGACAATCCTGCGATTGTATCCTGTTCTCTTTCGGTAAGCCTTTTCCAATCGAAAGGACCCCAGTCACCTCCATCTTTGGCCTTTTCATCTTGGGAGTGCTTTTTGGCTAAGTCGGAAAAATCTTCACCCGTGCGAAGTTTCTCCGTGATAACCTGAGCTTCAGTTTTCACCAGCTCTCGCTCTTTGCCTTCGTAAGGCAGATAGATGCGGCTGACTCGGATGGTTTCTGGTTCCTGGAATTGTGCCAGGTTGTCCTGATAGTATTCTTCGATTTCTGACTCTTCGAGGGAGATATCTGGTTTGAGATCCTCTGTTTTGAAGAAGACCATGTCTCCCTCTCTTTTTTCAGGGATTTGAAATTTCTCTTTGTGCTTTTCAAAATAGGCCTGGCTCTCCTCTATCATGGGCTCTGCCTCCAACTCCACGGTTTCAGTTTCCAGGATCACGTATTCTAGTTTGGCGCTCTCGTTGTTTTTCTGGTAATTTTGCCAGAGTTCGTCTTCGGTAACGGTAACTGCGGCAGTGAGAACCTTGATAAGTTTTTCGATGACGATTTCTTCTCTCAGATTCTCTTCGAATTGAGAGACAGGAATCCGGTTCCAATCCAGGATTTTCTTGTACTCCTCGAAGCCCATAAATTGTCCATCCTTCTGGAAGACAGGGTAGTTTATGATTTTCTGGCGAATCTCTTCGGGTGAGGCGTCTATGCCCATGTCTTTAGCCTGTTGAAGGAGAAGAGATCGTTGGATAATCTGTTCTAAAATTTGCTGGGGAATATTGAGCTGTTGGATAAAATTTGTGTTCAGATCTTTGAACTCTCTTTTCAATGATTCCAGCCTTTGCCTAAGATTCTGGTAGTAAATATCACCGGAAATCTTATCTTTTCCCACCCAGGCGATGGTGTTTGCAGCTCTGGCTTCTCCCAGTCGGCCTGCGCCGCCCCAGACAGCAAATATGGCGATAACAAAGGCGGCGATCACGATCCATAGAGTGGGGGCTAAAGATTTGAGGTTCTTTCGCATGGCTTTTAACATTTTGTTACCTCGATCCTGGTTAAGTCGATCTTCAGCTTCTCAAAAAAGTCAGCTCTCTTTCAACAAATGTCGAGAAATCACCAGGCGCTGTATTTCTGAGGTGCCTTCATAGATGGAAAGCACCCTGGCGTCTCTGTAGATCTGTTCGATGAAGAATTCTTTGGAATAGCCGTATCCACCGTGGATTTGAAGCGCTTGGTAGACGATTTTGTTGGCCGCCTCAGAGGCAAACAGCTTGGCCATGGCAGCTTCTTTTCCGTAGGGCTTTCCCTTATCCATGAGAGAGGCAGCCTTGTAGGTGAGCCAGCGAGCCGCTTCGATGAGGGTGGACATATCGGCAATCATGAACTGGATAGCCTGGAACTCTGAAATGGTCTTCCCGAAGGCTTCTCTCTGCTTGGCGTACCTGGCTGCCTCCTCCAGGGCCTGGGAGGAGAGGCCCACCGATTGGGCCGCGATCCCGATTCGGCTGCCATCCAAACAGTGGAGGGCAATGGATGCTCCGGCCCCTTCCTCGCCTAAAAGATTCTCTGCAGGAACTCGGCAGTCCTCCAGAACGATCTCTACTGTGACAGAGGAATGGAGCCCCATTTTCTCCTCGATTTTGGAAACCTGAACTCCGGGTAAACTCTTCTCCACGATAAAAGCATTCAGCCTTTTCTCCTCCGGCTTTGCCTCGCATCGAGTAAAGACGATGAAAGCGTGAGCAGCTGCTCCAGTGGTGACCCACACTTTTGTGCCGTTGAGGATATAGACATCATCCTTGCGGACGGCTTTGGTCTTCAGGCTGGTGGCATCCGATCCGGCTCCTGGCTCGCTCAGGCTGAAAGCTCCTAAGATTTTGCCGCTTGCAGCCTGCGGGAGATACTTTTTTTTCTGCTCTTCCGATCCAAACTTCAGTATAGAGTAGCAGAAAAGCGAACAGTGCACGCTCACGATCACTGCCACCGAGGGTGAGACTCGCCCTAATTCCTCCAGGGCAAGGGCCAGGGAAAGCACATCTGTTTTGGTTCCTCCATACTGTGCAGGAACAGTCATGCCCAATATCCCCAGCTCAGCCAGCTTACTCAGGATTTCACTAGGAAAGGCGTGTTTGTCTTCCAGAGCTTTTGTCATTGGACGGATTTCATTCTGGGCAAAATCATGGACCATCTCCTTGAGAAGCTTTTGATCTTCGGTGAGTTCGAAATCCATCTTTTTTCCCTTTTATATGATTGGTTTTTCAGGGAGTTAACTTGTCTTTAGCTTCATTCTCCTTGTTGAAGAGAGGGAGAAGTCTTTGGTATGTGATTTCCAGGTCCTCGATGACCACCTTGGTTTTTCCCACCAAGGGCATGAAATTGGAATCTCCTGTCCAGCGGGGAATGATATGGAGATGGTAATGGTCTGAGACTCCTGCTCCTGCACTTCGTCCTAGGTTCATTCCCGTGTTAAAGCCGTGTGGATGGTAGTCCTTTTTCAGGATTTTCAGGCTGAGCTTGAGTAGCTCTGTCATCTCATCGGTGGATTCCTTTTTGGCTCGCTCAAAGGAAGCGATATGTCTGTAAGGCGCGATCATCAAATGTCCGGGAGTGTAAGGATATTTGTTGAGCATGATGAAGTTGCGTTGACCTCTGAAGAGGATAAAGGCTTTCTTGTCGTTTTTAAGCTTGAGAGCGCGGCAGAAAATGCATTCATCCATCTTGCATACCTTCTTCACATATTCCTCTCTCCATGGAGCGGTGATGTATTTCATTATTTATTGATCATGATTTTCAGGATTTTGCTTGGCTTGAAATAGAGGACTTTTTTTGACGGGACCAGGACAGCTTCTCCAGTTCTTGGATTTCTCCCTGCGCGGGACCCCCGTTTTCGGAAACGAAAACTTCCAAAACCTCTTAGCTCTATTTCTTCTCCTCTGAGCAGTGCTTCTTTTATGGTTTGAAAGAAGAAATTAATTCCTGTTTCAGCTTCCTGCTTGGAGATGTTCATCTCTTTGGCGATTTTGTTGACTAAATCTGCTTTAATCATCTTTTTTTTCCTCCTTTTTAGTTGTTTTCGGGGGCCCGATATTCTTGAGTTGATCTCTCATGATATCCCCCAGTGTGAGTCTATCCTCTTGATTTTGCATGTATTTCTGGTATTCCAATTTTTGAATTTCCAACTGGGCCTGTCTGAAACTGAGTGAGAGTTTCCTCTTTTTTTGATCCATCCTGATAATTTTGGCCATCAGTTCTTGACCTATAGAGAAAGCCTCCTCAGGGTTTTCGATCCTTTTCTCATCTAGCTCAGATAGGAAGACAACCCCTTCGATTCCTGGAGTTATCTCTACGAAAACACCAAAGTTGGTGATGCGAACTATGTGTACCTTGACCAGATCTCCCATCTTCTGACGCAGGAAGAAATCCTCCCAGATATCTCCTTCCAGCTGTTTAATGCCTAGGGAGAGCTTTTGTTTTTCGGTATCGATATTCAATATGACCGCTTCGATCTCCTGGCCTTCCTTCAGTTTTTCAGAAGGATGCTTGATTTTTTCCCAGGATATGTCGGAGATGTGGATGAGACCATCCACTCCTTTTTCTACTTCCATGAATGCGCCAAAGTCGGTCAGGCTGGTTATCTTACCTTTCACCCGAGACCCTGGGCTGAATTTCTGTTTTAAGAGCTCTAAGGGATGGGGGGTGGTCTGTTTGAGCCCCAGAGATATCCGTTTCTGGGAAGGATTTATATCCAAAATGGTTACGGTCACTCCTTCTCCAGGGGAAAGAACCTTTTTAGGGTGAATCAATTTGCGTGACCACGTGAGGTCTGAAATATGGACCAGGCCTTCTATCCCTTTTTCCAGCTCGATAAAGGCGCCGAAATCAGCAAGGCTCACTACCCTTCCTGGGACTTTTTGCCCAATTTTGTATTTTTCATCGACATTTTCCCAAGGGTCAGGCGTGAGTTGTTTATATCCTAGAGATATTTTCTCTTCTTTTTCGTTAAAAGCGAGTACCATAACTTCAACTTCTTCGCCTGCCTTAAACATCTCCGAAGGGTGATTGATTTTTCCCCAAGACATGTCTGAAATGTGAAGCAGGCCTTCCACTCCCCCTAAATCAATGAATGCCCCAAAATTGGTAAGGGATTTGACCTGGCCTTTAATCTTTTTCCCTTTGCTCAATTTGCTGAACACCCGCCCTTTTCTCTTTTCTTTTTCATCCTGGAGGAACAGTTTTCGGGAAAGAACAGCATTTTCAGATATTCTGTCGAATTTGATGACCTTGAATTTATAGGTGTTGCCTAACAATTTTTCCGGATCCCTGACCGCTCGAATATCAGCATGTGAGTTCGGAAGGAATGTCTTGATACCGACATTGACCGAGTACCCATTTTTTGTTTTTTCGATCACTTTCCCCAGAATCCAGCCATTGTGTTGGTAGGCTTTTTCCAGCTCATTCAGGGCTTTTAAGGCCAAGGCTTTTTTCTGAGAAAGGACAAGATACCCCTCTTTTATGTCGCTTCTCTCCAGAACAGCTTCCATCGTATCGCCCGGATGAATGTCTTTTGCTTCCATGTTTTCATTGAAATCTTCGATGGGAATGATGCCTTCGGACTTGAAACCTACATCCACGATTACATGATTCCCAGTGACTTTGATCACCTTGCCTTTGACGATTTTCCCAGGGGCCAGTTCTTGGGCATTGAATTGGTAATGCTCTAAAAGATTCTTGTAATCTTCAGAGGAGATGGTTTCTTCATCTTGCGATTTTTTTTTTGGTTCTGTCATCGGATCATATTCTCCTTTGAAATTTGGCGGGCGAAGCTCTTTTTTATTTTCATTACAGCTTCCTGGATAGCTTCAGGGGGAGTGGATGCTCCTCCGGAAAGCCCAATTTTCTTTGCTCCCTCAAGCATTTGAGATGTGATTTTCTTTGCGCTTTCAATGAAGTATGTGTTAGGCAGGATTCGTTTTGATATCTGGTAAAGCTTGTTGGTATTGGAACTGTTTTTTCCTCCCACGATGAAAAGAGTGTCCACGCTGGATGCCAGTTCTGAGGTAGATTTCTGACGAGTTTGAGTGGAGCTGCAGATGGTATTGTAGACTTTGAGTTCTTCTGTTTTTTCGATAAGAGCGGCCACGACGTTAGCGAATAGATAGAGGTCCTGAGTGGATTGTGCCAGGACTGCTCTCTTCTTTTTGGAAGGCAAGCTCCTGGCCTGTGATTCGTTCTCCACGATCACTCCCTTGCCCAAGCTATAGCCGATGAGACCTTTGATTTCTGGATGTTCTTTATTGCCGACGATAATGATCTCATCTTCTTTCTTGGCTAAACGTGAGACCAGCTTTTGAATTTTTTTGACGATGGGACAAGTAGCATCCACGATCTCCATCTTCCGCTCCATCAGTAACTTGTAGATATCAGGTGAGATTCCGTGACTTCGGATGATTACGGTGCCGCTCGATAGAGCGTCCAGATCCTCAACGGGATAAATGCCTTGGGCCTTCAAATCAGAGATGACCTGAGGATTATGTATGAGTTCGCCGAAGGTGAAGACCTCTCTATTTTTTTGTTGGTGTGTTCTTCGGGCAATCCTCAGAGCTCGTTTCACTCCGTAGCACAATCCTGACTGTTTGGCGATGATGATTTCCATTTAGAAAAGATTGATCATATATATTATATGAGTTAAGCTCTTTTGTCAATCTAAATATAGATAAAATATTGACTTAGCTTCCTTTAGGATGGTGAAGAAAAGGCCCTATTCCCTTATTAAGAATTTCTGAATAGGGAGGCATATTCTGGATATCGATGGTCTTCTCGGGATCGAGTTCTTCAAGGCTTCCAATCAGAGCCATTACTGCAGCCAGGTGCTGGGCCACTCTTCGTTTGAGAGGAATTCCCTCATCGGGGTAGTGAACAAAAAGACGCCCTAACCTGGAGGCTTTGGCGTAGTTTTTGTCTTTTCCATCCACGATAAGAGAGGAGGAAGGTTTTCCTTTGAGCCTTCCTTGGGATGCATTGGCTGTCTCCAGCAGTATTGCCTTGATTTCCGCTTGATCTCCCCACTCTCGGTGACTCAGCCCCCTCAAGTTGGCCGGAGAAGCTTCCAGGCGGAGATCAAATCCGTACAGCTGTAACTCCATCTGGGCAAAAGCTGCCAGCTCTGCGCTGTTTGGATGGAAGACGATAGCGTTGATCACCGGGTACTCTGGAGCAGCCTCGTGGAGATCGAGGCCCAAATCTATCTTCTCTCTGCGGATAAGCTCCATGATGCCATAGGCGATTTTTTCTGTAAGATACCCTTTCCTTTTCCCCGGGTAACAGCGATTGAGGTTTCGGATTTCCGTTCCGGAAAGCTTCTGCCCTGCAGGATTCACATAGATGGCTGGATCTGGCCACTGGTGGATAGGGTTGGTCAGGCGGGAGCCGTAGCGGAAGACTCTGCGACTTCCCATTGTTTCTAGGAAAAATTTTTGAGGATTCCCCTCTTGAGGATCGTTATGAGTGAAGCCGCTGTTGTTGGCTCGAGGAACGATGACAACTTTTCCACAGGAGACTATGATATTCTCAGCAAGTACCACAGCCGTTAAGAAGCCGGCAGGTTCATTGGGGTGTGTTCCGCCAAGAATCAAAAGATTCCCCCCTTTCTCCTGGCCCTGGAAGAGAAAAACATCCGTATCTCCTGGAGTGCCTTTGAGTTCAGGGAAATAGAAGCTCAGCATTCTTCGCTCAGAGAGTCCTTTGCTGGGATAGATGGATTCTTTTTTATGCATCTCTAAAAAGGAGGCGCCAGAGAAAAGGCTGAGGATAAAAGCAAAGAAGAGAAGGGCGGTGGCCGAGAGGTGATTATTTTTTATTTTACCCATGGTCTACTTGATCAAGAGAACCCGCAGCAGAAACACCACCAAGAGGATGGCTGTGCTCACCTGACTCCAGAATTTTTTATCACGAAAGAGGTACCAGATAAAATGGAGAGTCAGATAGATAACGATCAGATGATAGATGATTTGCATCATTTTTATATCACCTTATCCAGAATGGGCACAAGGAGTAAGATTCCTATTCCCAGGATTAGCTCAGAAAGAGCCGGTACCAGACAATACCGAAGCACTCGGAAATAATTTTTTTCGCCAACTACTTGAGCGGCAAAGATACCTGCCAGGGCTGTTGGGGGCATAAGGTCTCCCAGCCCCGCTACTGCTGAAAGGGCCGAAGAGGTGAGCACGGCATTTTTCTCTATCATGGTCAATATAAAGGGGACGCCCAGGATTGAAGCGGAGCCAAAAGCCGAGACTGCCCCAAAGAGGGGCATACTAAGAGCAATACTTAAATAGAAGAGTACAGGGGGTAAGGCAAGAAAAGAGATGACCGCCCAGCCTCGGCCTCCGGTCAGAGTCATGATCTGGATGAACATGCCAACTCCAGCCAGAATGCACAGTATGGGCATGGCCTCCTGGATAGCCTCCTGGGTGGCTTTAAGAAAATTGAAGGGTCTTCCGCAGAAAATGCCCACTAAGCTGCCCAAAAAGAAGATAGCCGGAATGCCTAGGTCCGGCATGATTTTAGCCAGGAGCCCTTGGCCGATCATCAGAAAGAAAACGACGAGGAGGGGCAGGTACAGCCGGAAGCCATACTGGCGAGCATAGGAGGGGGGCAGGATGGTTTTCATCTCCTCATATTCGATGATCTTGGTATCCTTGTATCCTATCCACAAGGAAATAAAAATTGCCAGAGGAACCACGATGATCAGTAAAGGCACGGTCACGCCTACATAGGGCATGTCCACGCCTCCGCCCATAATCATCACCAGAATGTTCACTGGAGGGGCGATCATACCCAAAATTCCTCCCATGGCGATCAACGCCGCGGTTTTCACCCTGTGGAGTCCTAACTTCATCAGCACCGGAGCCACCAACGCTCCCGTGCTGAGAACGGCTGTGGTGGAGGATCCGGTGATCATCCCCGGAAACATGACGATAAACATGACCGTCAGAAGCAGGGAAACTTTTCTTTTGTAGAATGCCCTCAACAGAATGGATGTGATTGTATCCAGAATGCCTGAGTCCTGAAGAACCTTCATGAAGATCATGGCGGTGATGATGATCAGGATGGTGTCGAAATAGACAAAGCTTCCCTCGATAAGATGACGGAGGGCGATTCCTTCTTTGGCTAGAAGAGCACCGGCTAAGGCCGAGATGACAAGCGAAACCCCGATAGGAAGCTTCATGACCATAGCCAGAAGAACGAAGATGGCCACCATGAGCAAAAAAATCACCCATTCAGGCATTTTTACTTATCCTTGGAAGATTGACTCAAGGGTTCTTCTTATTCGGTCCGTTCGGGGAACGGAATCTACATAATAATTAATATGTGGACATTGCAGAATTATTATGCAAAACCTGTAGCATTGTTATGGGGACCCTGCGGCTCATTATCTTAAGTTTGATCTTGAACGCCTGCCTTAAGGGCTCCAGAGCATCGATGGTTTTATCCACCTCGATAAGAGGAATGTTGTTCTCCCCACAGATTGTGGTGAACAGTCCGTCTTTGTTCCCGGATTTAAGCACAAAGGCCATTTGAGCGTATGGGAGAAAGGCCGTGATGAACTCATCGGAGAGTTGACCCCGTCTGGCTTCTCCTCCCAGATGAAGGCAGAGAATGGGGATGTTTTTCTCTTGAGCTTTTTCTATGAGCAGGTTGACCCTCTTCTTTTCTTCCGAGACATCCAGTCCGGCTGTTCCCATGCCTTTCAAGCTTGCACCGATGACCAGAGCAACGGTTTTTATGTTTTCCAGCTCTTCAGCCGTGGCCAGTTTGGAGAGGGTCGCCTCAAGACCTGCTCTTTTGGCTAGAACCGAAGCCAGTTGGACATCGGCACTCTGACCAGCAGAAGTAATCAGGATCGGCTGTTCGAAAAGGAGAAGGTTTTCATCCATCTGGTTCTGGGCAAAAAGGCTGCAGCAAAAAAAGGCGATAAAGGTGGTTGTTAAAACTTTTTTCATGATAAAATTCTCTCTGTTTAATAGCCAGCTCCAAAGCCGTCTCTTCTCGAGTCGGCTCCGCCGAATAAGATCTTTTCCTCCTGGGAAATAAGAATTCCCTGGGCTCCTCCAAAATACTTGTCGAAGGCTTGTCGAACGATGGGCTTGTGGCCCATGCTTTCAAGCGTTTGGATGATGGAGGAAGGGATGCGGGATTCCAGATGCAGATTCTTCGGTTTTCCTTGGACCGAATATGTGAAAAAGCGGGGGGCTTCGATGGCTTCATCCAGAGACATGCCGAACTCAATGATATTCAGAATGATCTGGGTGAGGGAGGGGAAAATTCTTGTCCCCCCTGGAGACCCAAGCACAAGATAGGGCTTATCTTCTTTAAAAAGGATGAGGGGGCCCATCGAGCTGACTGGTCGTCTTTCAGATCGCGCAGCGTTGCTGGAAAGGGGATCCTGCGAAAAATCGGCCATCTGATTGTTCAGGAGAAAACCTGTGTTTTCAGGAACGATCCCTGTGCCGAAAAAGTAATTGATAGATTGGGTGAGGGAGACGATATTTCCTTGCTCATCCACAACTGAGAGATGTGTCGTGCTCTCCTTTTTGTTCGCCTTTTCATCAAAATCACCATGAGGATATGAATCCAGCGTTCGATCAGGCTTAATTTGCGAAGCGATAGAAGCTGCGTACTTTTTAGAGATGAGTTCTTCTAGAGGAATGGAAATAAACTCCGGATCGCCAAGATAGCGAGCACGGTCGGCAAAAACAAAGCGTAGGGCCTCAGAGAAATGATGGATATATGACACAGTGTTCTGCCCCCATTCCTTCAAGGGCCAGTTTTCAGCGATGTTGAGGAGCTGGACAATATGGAGGCCTCCCGAGCTAGGAGGGTTAATGGTGAAGAGGGTGTAATCTTTGTATGTTCCTTTTAAAGGCTGCTGTTCGAGTGGTTTGTAGAGAGCCAGGTCCTCAAGGGTTATGATACCACTTTTCTCTTTAACAGCTCTGATAATCTTTCTGGCAATTTCCCCCTTGTAGAATTCTTCACTGCCTTTGGAAGCGATAATCCTGAGAGTTTGGGCCAGGTCAGGATTGCGGAAGATGTCTCCAGACTCGTAGGGAAGGCCCTGGTTGAGATAACAGCTCTGTTCCCCTGCGTTCTGGTAGAGTTTCTCATACTCATCCTTGTTGATGGCGCTGAATGTTTGGCTGACTTTAAAACCCTTCTCCGCGATCTCTATGGCTCTTTGGGTGACTTCGGAGAGGTTCCTGGTGCCGTATTTTTCGAGAGCATAGGACCAGCCGGCTAGAGCACCCGGCACCGCCACTGCCAGACCATGTGTCCTGCGCAATTCTTCTTTTGTTTCCCCCTCTATCATGAACATCTCAGGATAAGCCTGCCGTGGTGCCTTTTCTCTGAAATTGATGACGGTCACTTTTTTTTGTTGTGCAAGGTAGATGACCATAAAGCCTCCACCACCTATACCTGAGGCAAATGGTTCGCAGGCGTTGAGGGCGAAGGCAGTGGCAACGGCAGCATCAATGGCGTTACCCCTCTTCTTAAGCATATCCAGTCCTGCCTGAGCTGCCAAGGGATGAGCAGCAACAACCATTCCCTTGCGTCCAACAAAATTATACGGCTCGTGCCTGTCTGCTGGAGGCTTTTGCACCTCTGGATTCTTCTCTTGATGAGAGTAAAGAGCCAGAAAGAGCAGGGGTGCAATTAAGGCCAGAGATATGATTTTCCTGATTATCATAGTCCTATTCCCCAAATTCTTTCTCCTCCAGGAATTTGGATATCTCCTCTTGGGAAGGAAGATCTTGGAGGCTGTTCAGACCAAAATAGGTGAGAAATTTATCTGATGTCCTGTAAATTAGAGGCCTTCCCGGAACTTTCTTGCGGCCCATGATTTTGACTAGTTTTTTCTGGAGGAGGACCTTCATCGTATGGGTAGAATCAACACCTCTGAGGGTTGAGGTTTCTGCCAGGGTTATCGGCTGATTGTAAGCGATGGCTGACAGGGTTTCCAGGGCTGCTCGGGAAAGCCTGGATTTTTTTGCCGTTTTGAGAAATCTCCTGATCCACATGTCAAACTCAGGTTTGGTGGAGAAGAAGTAGCCTCCTCCGGAGAGGGTGATCTGGATGCCTCTCTCGTTGGAGACATAACTCTCCAGGAGGTCCTTTATGGCCTGTTCGATTTCTTCTTTTTCGAATTCCTGGAGCACGCTCTTGATCTCTTCCAAGGAGAGCGGTTCCAGGGAAACGAATATCAACGATTCAATGAGTTCCCTCAGATGTTTTTTCATACAATTATCTCAACCTGGGATGGGTTACGCAGCCAGACTTTGATGGAGTGGAAAACCTTCTCTTGGGTGGCGATCACAATTCGGGCCTTTATAAGTTCCAAAAGGCTAAAGAAGGAAACCAAAGATTCTTGGAGGGATTTCTGTCGGCAGAAATAATCGAAGAAGTCCAGATAAGCGACATCCTTGAGGATGGAGAGAATCTCTTTCATCTTTTCTTCGATGGAGTATTCCTTGCCTTTGATGATATGTGTGTTTTCCAACTCTTTCCGTTTCATGAGCAGAAAGAACGACTCGGCCAAGTCGAAAAGTGAAACCTCTTCCAGCTCTATCTCCTCTTGGAGCAGAGGAGAGGGCGGAGCGCTCCTCTTCCATCTCTTCAGTTCTTCTTCTTCTTTATCCCTGAGAAGGGCTGATATCGCCTTGATTTTTTGGTAGTCTATCAGACGATCCACCAGGATTTGGCGTGGATCTTCTTCCTCTTCCGGCTTTCCCCGAGGCAGGAGCACTTGAGATTTGATATAGATGAGGAGGGTGGCGATGAGAAGGAATTCCGCTTCCCGATCCAGGTTGATCTTCTCTTTCTGATTAAGGTACTCCAGGTAGTCTTTGGTGATGGTGGCGATAGGAATGTCGTGGATGTCGATCTTTTTCTTCCTGATGAGGAAGAGAAGGAGATCTAGGGGCCCTTCGAAGGACTCCAGCTTGACTTGGTAGCTTCTTGCTTCTTCCATCGCAACAAGTCGATCTATCGCTTCTAAAGGCCGATGGCTTGCCTCACCTCTGCCATGGTCTTTTGGGCTTCCTGGCGGGCCTTTCTGTTGCCCTCGTCCAGAATCTCCCAGACAAGCTGAGGATTTTTTTCGAATTCTTTTCTCTTCTTCCAGAAAGGAGTGAGAAGACGGATGAGACTCTGGATGAGGATCTCTTTACATTCCAGACAGCCGATACCCGCTGTTCGGCACCCCTGGGCCAGTTCTAAACGCTTCGCCTCTTCGACAAAAGCCTTATGCAGGGTAAAAACAGGGCAGTCTTCTGGCTCACCAGGATCTGTTCGACGCCTCCGTTTGATGTCTGTCATCATAGTGGATATTTTATTCCGGAGATCTTCTGGGGGATCTTTGAGATATATGGCGTTTCCGTAGGACTTGCTCATCTTGCGGCCGTCTGTTCCGGCTAGCTTGGGCACTTCGGTCAAGAGGGCTTGAGGCTCGGGAAAGACCTCACCAAACAGGCGGTTGAACCGACGGGTGATCTCCCGACCCAGCTCGACGTGGTAGGTTTGGTCTTCGCCTACAGGAACAATCTCCGCCTTGTAAATGATGATATCCGCTGTCTGGAGCACGGGATACCCTAGGAATCCGTATGTGTTTAATTCTTTATCTGGGAGTTCCCTCTGCATTTCTTTGAAGGTGGGTACTCGCTGAAGCCAGGGAAGGGGGATAATCATGGACAGAAGAAGGTGCAGCTCCGCGTGTTCCTTGATATCAGATTGGATGAAAAGCACGCTTTTTTTTGGATCCAATCCTGTACTCAACCAATCGGCGGCTACTTCAAAAGTGTAGTCCTTTATAACGTGGGAGTTCTGGTATTCAGAGCTGAGTGCATGCCAGGTTACGATGGTGTAGAAGCAGCGATATCGATCTTGCAGTTTGATCCAGTTGCGCAGAGCCCCTGCCAGATGACCGAGATGAAGAGGCCCTGTGGGCCTCATCCCACTGAGTACCCTTTTTTTATTACATTTGACCATGGCCAACCAGGATTAGAATATAAAAATATCAACGATGGACACTATGAGGCCCAGAATTCTTCCGATAATTCCCGTAAATATCAATATGATCAGGATGAAAAATCCGTAAGGACGAATCTGTTCGTATTTCTGGGCAGCCTCCTCAGAGAGCAACCCTGTGAGCACCCCGCTGCCGTCCAGCGGAGGGATGGGAATAAGGTTGAATATAGCCAGAATAATGTTTATCAAGATTGTGTAATAGAGGATAAGAAATAGCCCTGAACCTAGATTGAATAAGCCTCCTCTCCCTGTGAGCAAATTGGGATTGATTAATTTAAGTATCTGGACGCCCACAAAGGCGATAAAGGCCACAGTCAGGTTGGAAAAAGGACCGGCTGCGGAAACCAGAAGATTGTCACGCCGAGGATTTCGAAAATTGTAAGGATTCACTGGAACAGGCTTTGCCCAACCAAAGGGGGGGACTCCTGTCAGGACGAGAATGAGGGGCAATATTATGGTGCCTATGGGATCGATGTGGGCCAAAGGGTTGAGAGTGACTCTTCCTAAGCTGGAAGCGGTGGGATCTCCCCTCTGGAGAGCCATCCAGCCATGGGCAGCTTCATGCACAGTAATAGCGAAGAGCAGGACGAAAAGGCTGATGATGATGGATGGAATACTCATCTTGATCCAGAGCGTATTTATAGCATATCGCCGGAAAAGAGTAAACCGGAGACAAAAGGCAAGAAGTAAGTTCTAGGGAAGAAATGTCATTTTTGCCAAAGGTGTTAGACCAGATTAACGGTGACAAAGGCTAGCTGCCCAGGATTTTATCCACTTCCTCCTTATCCACTTCTGTCACATAAGGTATGCCGCTTATGCTCGCTGCGTCTTTAGTCAATGCGGCGATGTCATCTCTGGAGATGTATTCCAGGGCAAACTTTCTGTTTCCGGCCATGAGCTGGCGCAAGCCCTGGCTCAGTCTTTTGAAATAGCTGTAGAGTCCCATCGCTCCTGTCGGTATGTCGTTGAATCTTTCCTTGAATCTCTTCTTCAATTCGGGTGCAGTGACGAAAATCTCTTCAGTCGTGTCGCCGAAGCGCTCCACATACACCGGAATCTGTCCTTCCTTTATTCGTTTGCCGATGGTCTTTCCTACCATGGTGGCAGCCATAGGGCCTCTGGCCATGCCCACGCCTTTGAAATAAGGAGCTCCCAGAGCAAGTGCCTTGTAGATCTGATCTTCGAAGGTAATGCCGCCTGCCACAGCCACGTCAGGAATGTGTTCTCCCTTTTCATCGAGTTTACGCAGATATTGATAGAGCAAGGACCAGATTTCCACACTGGGGATACCCCATTCATTCATCATCCTCCAGGGGCTCATGCCGGTTCCTCCTCCAGCGCCATCAACTGTGAGCAAGTCGATTTTGGCCTGAGAAGAGAACTTGACAGCCCGGGCCAAATCCACGGGTCTGTAGGCTCCTGTCTTGAGGAAAAGATACTTGGCTCCCGCTCTCCTCAGTTCCTCCACTCTTTGCATGAAGCTTTCTTCCTCCACCATGCCTAGGCGGGAATGCCTCTCGAACTCCTTGAAACTTCCTCGTTCAAAGGACTGAATCACGTCAGGATCCTCAGGATCGGGAAGGACGATATAGCCTCTTTTTTTCAGTTCTTGAGCTTTTTTAAGGTTTTTGATCTTGACCTCTCCTCCGATATCTTTGGCTCCCTGTCCCCATTTCAACTCAACGGCTTCCACTCCCAGTTTATCGATGACATATTCATGGACTTCCAGTCTTGTATCTTCGACATTGGCCTGGACAACAACCGTCCCGTAGCCATCCTGCTGCCAGTTTTGAAAAAGCCTGATTCGTGTTTCCATGTCAGGAGAACGAACAATCTTACCGTTTCTGATTTCGGATTCATCATCCATACCGCAGACATTCTCCCCGACAGTCAGGATCGTTCCGGAGAGGGCGGCCCCGATGGCCAATCCTTCCCAATTCTGTTTGGCTACGTTTGTCGAGCCCATACCTGAGATAATGAAAGGGACCTTGAGTTTGATTCCTTTATCATGCCCTATCTTGGTCTCTATGGTCACTTTAGGAAAGGTAGCCTTATCAGGATCCGCTTCCACGCCGTAAGCTCCCGCTGCGGTCCCCATGATACTGAAATGGGAAAGGTCCACGGGGTATTCTTTTTCAGAGGCAGCGGTGATGATTCCAAAGGGCTGGGGATAGAGGACCTCAGGACCGCGGTAGGCTGATTTTCCGATTTCGCACATGCCGATACAGCCATCCACACAAGTAACACACATCCCGCTGACGGGGCTGATGGAACCTTCGGTTCTATTCTTTGTTAAAGTGGCAGCACTCCTGTTGAGTTTTGTATAAGCCATTATGGTTACCTCCTTATTTACTCATTTTTATAGTCAAGAAGTGAGCGTTAGACATCCCTTCACTTCTTTTTTCCTAGGGCTTGTGAGGCTTCCTTTATTTCAGGCTCTTCCCTCACGCATGTTCCGCAGCGGCCTGCATCATACATCCAACATTGAAGTTCATCATAGACATCAAGACATGTCGGGTCCATGGTCAGACAGGCATTACACACATCTGTATCTGGTTGAGGCCCTTGGCACCTTAGCTGACAGGCGGGGCAGATGTAGATGCATCCGCCACATAGCCGGCATTCCTCTGAACGCATATCGAATGGTGTGGAGATCTTTCTCTTATGCCCTCGGTTTTGAAAGCCAATGGCACGACCGTCCATTTGCTCCCTGCACATCCTCACACACAGGCCGCAGAGGATGCATTCTTCGTTGCGAATCTTAAACCTGACTTGGGTCACTCCGAATTTGGAAGCCAAATCCTGGATAGTCTTGGAATTGGGAGCCAATGAAAGCATGAGTTCGATCATCATTTTTCGGGTTTCTATAACTCTTCTAGTGCCTGTTCTTACCACCAGGCCCTCTTCCGCAGGGTAGGTGCAGGAAGAGACAAGCTTGGTGTTCGGCTCTTCACCGATTTCTACCAAACAAAGGCGGCAACCACCGTAAACACTCAGGCCTTCGTTGTAGCAGAGTGTAGGTATTTCGAGCCCATAGAATTTGGCTGTCTCCAGGAGAGTCCAGCCTTCCTCAGCTTTGACATCCACATTGTTTAGTTTGAGAGTAATCATGGCTTCCTCACTCTATTATGATAGCATCAAAGTTGCAGGCCTCGAAGCAGGCACCACATTTGATACATTTTTCTTGATTGATGATGTGAACCTTTTTGAGCTCTCCGGTGATGGCTTCCTGGGAGCAGATCTTCAGACAGGCCAGGCAGCCAGTGCATTTCTCCTCTAGGATAAGGTACTGGATAAGGTTTTTACACACTCCTGCGGGACACTTCTTGTCTTTGATATGAGCTTCGTACTCTTCTCTGAAATACCGGACAGTGGAGAGTACCGGGTTGGCAGCGGTCTGGCCTAGACCACACATGGAAGCGTCCTTGACGGCTCGGGCTAGAGTTACCAGCAGCTCGATATCCCCCTCTTTTCCTAGGCCTTCAGTGATGTCTTTGACGATTTCCCACATGCGTTGGGTTCCCTCGCGACAAGAAAGACACTTTCCGCAAGATTCATCCCGGAGAAAATTCAGGAAGTACTTGGCCACATCCACCATGCAAGTATTCTCATCCATGACGATCATTCCACCAGAACCCATTATGGAACCGGCCGCGGTCAGGCTTTCATAGTCTATGGGCAGGTTGAGCTTTTCCTTAGGGATGCATCCGCCAGAAGGGCCTCCGGTCTGGACGGCCTTGAATTCTTTACCTCCCGGAATTCCTCCGCCAATGTCAAAGATGATCTCTCTCAGGGTGATTCCCATCGGAACTTCCACCAATCCTGTATTGTTGATTTTTCCAACCAAGGAAAATATTTTTGTCCCTTTACTCCCGTTGGTGCCAATCTGAGAAAACCAATCAGCCCCCTTTTGGAGGATGATGGGGATGTTGGCCCAGGTTTCCACATTATTGATGTTGGTCGGTTGTTTCCACAGTCCTTTGACAGCAGGGAAAGGGGGTCTTTGACGAGGTTCTCCGACTCTTCCTTCAATTGAGGCAATGAGAGCGGTCTCCTCTCCACAAACGAAGGCACCTGCCCCCTTAGCAATATGGATATCCAGGCTAAAATCTGTGCCCAAAATGGATTCGCCGAGAAGGCCGAGCTCCTTGGCCTGCTCGATAGCCAGGGTGATATGGTGCAGGGCAAGAGGATATTCGTCTCTGATGTAAATATAGCCTTCCTTGGTTCCGATAGCGTAAGCACCGATAATCATTCCCTCCAGCACACGGTGGGGATTGCCTTCCAGCAGACTGCGGTCCATATAAGCTCCGGGATCTCCCTCATCGGCATTGCAGATGACATACTTGGTATCTCCCTTAGCTTTTCGGGCAAATGCCCATTTATTTCCGGTGGGAAAACCCGCTCCACCCCTGCCGCGGAGACCGGATTTCTGAATGGTTTCAATGATTTCCTCAGGCTTCATCTCTGTCAGGGCTTTGGCCAAAGAACGGTACCCTCCGATAGAAAAGTAATCGCCGATTTCGGTGGGGTCGATGAGAGCATTGTCTCCTAGAACGATACGTCTTTGTTTCTTGTAGAACTCGATTTCGTCTTCATTGAGAGCCTTGGTTTCAGTGGAAGGATCAGTATACAACAGACGCTCGATGATTTTATCGTTGAGAACTGTTTCAGAGATGATTTCTTTGGCATCCTTGGGTTGGACTTTCTGATAGAAAAAGTTGTGGGGTTGCAGGATGATATTGGGTTCTGCCTCACAGAATCCATGGCATCCCGTGACCCGGATACGCACTTGATCTTTGAGATTTTCTTTTTGGATGACTTTTTCTAGAGATTCGATTACGCGCATCGAACCCCTTGCACGGCCGCATGTTCCGGCAGAGACTGTTAGGACGGGTGTTTCTTCGGATTTTCTTTTTTGGATATGATGATCAATGGTTTTATAAAGTTTTTCGATGGACTTAATTTTTTCTGTTTTCTTCATTTTTCTTCTCTTTTGCCCTGTACTTCTTTAGGATGGAATCCACTTTTCGGATGGTTGTTTGGGCATGATAATCGTCGTCCACCACAACCACGGGTCCAATCGCACAGCATCCCAGACAAGCTACTGTTTCCAGGCTAAATTGCTTGTCTAGGGTGGTTTGGCCCGCTTTGAGGTTCAGTTTCCTCTCGAATTCTTCCAAAATTTTGGGTCCCCCTCTCACATGACATGCTGTTCCCAGGCAGACGGTGACAAGGTGTTTTCCCCGTGGTTCAAGGCTAAAAGAGCGGTAAAAAGTGGCCACGCTGATGATATCGATGAGGGGAATGCCTAAGATTTCTGAGACAAGCCTCAGACTTTCGGAAGGGAGATAATTGAATTCCCCCTGAATATCCTGCAAGATAGCTATCAGTGCTCTTTTTTCGCCATTGTATTTATCAATGAAGGACTTAACCTTTTGGCGTTCGGCATCCACCGTTTATCCTCCAATCTTATGTTGTTTTGGATGAGCCATTCAAAGAAATGACACATTCAATCATTTTGGAGGAAATCTTACCGAGCAATCATGAACTCCCGGAGACGGAGATAGCTTTAAGTGGGGCGGTCTCTCGTTTCATAAGCCTGGGAAAACAAGAGCCTTTCAAGTAGGAGATCTATTATTCCTCCAAATTTAAAATAATAAGTAATTAGAATTATAAATATTAACCAAATTTTATAGCAACCCTGTCAATTTTTGTCAAGGAATTTTCTGCCGCCTGTCAAGGCAAAGTAACTATGACTTATGATGATCCAATACCTGTTGTTATTGATTGGGGGGCCGTAGATTACAAGAAAGGCAGGTATCTTTCGATTTCATAATCGCTTACTTGTTTGTCGAACTCCTTGGAAACATTCTTGTTGTATTCTGTGATCTCCCACTTTTTGTTGGCCGTGAATTTGTGGAAGATATGGTCACCCAGAGTTTCATAGAGCAGGCTGCTTTTCTGCATGATTTTGATCGCTTCTTCAAGATTCCCAGGTAACGTCTTGATAGCATACTTTTTTTGCTTGGAATTACTCATGCGATAGATGTTTTCTTCAACGGAGTCTGGCAGTTTGTATCCGTTCTTTATTCCCCTTATCCCGGCAGCAAACATGGTGGCAAAAGTAAGGTAGAGATTGCAGGCAGGATCAGGGCAGCGAAGCTCTATGCGGGTCGCCAGTTCTTTTCCCGGCTGATACTCAGGAACCCGGATGTAGGCAGACCTGTTTCTCTGGCCCCAGGCGATGTAAACAGGGGCCTCGTAGCCTTCGATCAGGCGTTTGTAAGAATTAACCCACTGAGAGAGAATGGCTGATATTTCTCGAGCATGGGTCATCAATCCGGCCATGTATTGGCGGGCTGTTTTGGATAGGTGATAGCTATCCATCTTGTCAAAGAAGATATTTTTTCCATTCTTCCAAAGGGATTGATGGACATGCATACCACTTCCGTTCTGCCCGTTTAGAGGTTTAGGCATGAACGTGGCGAACAGATTATACATCCTGGCCACCTTTTTTGTCATATAGCGGAAGATCATACAAACATCGGCCATTTCTAGAGCGCTGAGATATTTCAGATCGATCTCATGCTGCCCGTTGGCCACTTCATGGTGATCGTATTCGGATTCGATACCCATTCTGTTGAGAAAAAGCTGGATTTCCTTACGGATTCCTCCGTGTCGTCCGCTGAAGAAATACCCTCCTTTATCGAGAGGAGTGGCTTCTTTGTCGTTGGAAAAGATAAAAAACTCCAGTTCTGGCCCAATTTTCATGTCCTCTATTCCCAATTCTCCCCTTCCTTTCTCCAAAATCTTTTTGAGGACATAACGGGTGTCTCCCTCATAATTCTTTCCTTCGGGAGTGAGAATATTCCCGAACATGATGGCTTCTCTCCAGGTGGTCGTATCGTCGAATCCTGTGTATTCCCAAGGTAAGACTCTGAATGTATTTGCTTCCGGCTTGATGACCAAATCACTCTCCTCGATGCGGACAAAACCTTCCACTGAGGACCCATCGAATCCTTTTCCCTCCCGGAAAGCGCTTTCCAACTCTGTGTTGGGAATGGAAAAATCCATATGCCTCCCCAATATATCGGGAAACATGATTCTTATGAAGGCGATCTTGTGAGAAGGATCCAAGACTGTAGCCAAGACCTCCTCTTCGTTTTTGTAGCCGAAGCTTTTAAGGGAAGTTTGCGGAGAGGGTTTCATTGTTTCTCCTTCCTTGATTGAATTTGACCTTGAGGCTCGAATATCATATTATTCAGACAAGACGAAATTTTAAGTAAAAATTTAAATAGTATTGAATTTTATTCATTTTCAATATATATGTCAAGTAATAAAAGAACAAATGTCAAATTTGTTATATTTATTTCTTGAAATGAAGACAATTGTAAGGAGGCCTTTCTATGGTAGATGAGCTGGATAGAGAAATCATTCGTGCCTTGAACAGGAACGCTCGAAAGAGCTTTCGAGAGTTGGCCAGAGAGGTGAGAACTTCGGTGACAGGAATCATTAACCGCATCAAAAAATTTGAAGAAACCAGCGTGATTAAAGGGTATATTCCTGTGGTCGAACCAGAATATTTTGGCATAAATCTTATCGCTATCATTGCTCTTCGTATTTCTCAAGGGAAGCTTTTAGAAACCCAAAAGGAAATTGCTGAGGACCCCCGTACAGTGGCTGTATATGATATCACGGGGGAATGGGACTCCTTGATCATCGGGAATTTTAAAGACAGAGAAGACCTGAATTTTTTTATTAAAAATGTGCTTGCCAAAAAGTATGTGGACAGAACCGTGACCCACATCGTCTTGAATGTGGTTAAGGAGGAAAAGCGAACTATTGTCTAATCCCAAATGATTTCTTGACAGAAAGGTATTATAGCCATACAGTTAACCTATCCTTATTTTGGAGAGGAAACATGGTCAAGAAAGTCCATTCTTCAATAGGCCATCATTATATCGTTGAGGCCTCTGGTTGTGACCCAAAAGTCATCGGCAGTGTGGAAAAGGTCCAGCAGATCTTGGTCAAAGCTGCGGAAATTGCGGGAGCTCAAGTGTGGTCGGTTTCTATCCATAAGTTTCCTCCCAAGGGAGTTAGCGGAGTTATCGTTATATCCGAGTCGCATATATCCACTCACACATGGCCTGAGTATGGATATGGAGCGTTGGATATTTACACCTGCGGTAATCGAGTCGACCCTGAGAAGGCTGCTTTCTATGCTGTGGAAGCATTCGGAGCCTCCACATCTCATATCACTGAGATAACTCGTGGAATCGAGGAAGGGGATAGAATTTATTATCACAGTCTCATCACTTGGGAAGAGGATTTTGCCGGCAATAAATAAATTTGGCGGACCTTTTCCGGGGAAATACTCTTTTCGATCGATTCTATTCCCTTGATCAGAAAGAAAGAACTTCCCTATGGTGATATGTGCATTGGTTCTTCGAGTACGTTCCACACGGGGGAAAATCAGCGTGCTGACAAACAGCCGCCCTCAGCATTTCACGAAAATGGAAATTTTTCCGAATCTGTAAAAATTTTTTACAGATGGTAAAGATATTGATAGAAGAATATTCTTCTTCTCTGGTTAATTTTTTGGGGTTCTCTTAACCAGACTTGGCATAAATATTGCTGATCCAATGGTTGATGGTGAGGGATAGGCTTCATGGTTTCTGTTTTGGCGAGAATTCTTTTTTGTTATAATACATATATGAAAAATAGAGTTTCAGCGTCACTCTTCCTCTTGGGATTCCTTCTCTTTCTACTCCCCCAGAATTCTTCTGGACAACAAGACATAGGGCAGTTGATTGGTGAGATTCAAGATTTGTTAAGAAAGGGTGATATTCCCGGTTATCTTCTAAAATTTTCCCCAGAGATTCGTAAAGAAGAAGAGGATAGAATCAATTATCTGTTCGATCAATTGCAGATGGAAGACGTTACCCTTTACGGGGCTCAAAAGGTGAACACGAGTGATGAGGAGCCTGATATTTTTCTTCAAGCGCTTTACGAAAATTCCTATTTTGTGGTGATAGAAACATGGCAACTTCTCCTTCATAAAACAGAGGATCAATGGCAGATAAAAGAGAAAAAAATCAGCGGAGAAGTGAAAGAGGTGTATAAGATACAGATACCTTCAATTAGAATGGAAAGAGTTAGGAGTATTGAGATTGAACATGTAGACATTAAGCTTATTTTCAGGGATGCTATCCTCTTCTACGACAATGTTCCCGAATTGGAGACCGCGCTCCTTATCATCGGAAAAGGGGAGTTGTATTTTCATCCTTCAGATCCTAAGGAAAGACATCAGCTTGAATTGCTGTATAATAAGAAATATCTTGAGGATAGCTTAGAGTATGCCTATCTTCGGTTTTCCGACTTTTTTTTCCGAGAAAACATCAAGATCCATCCCAGGACTGATGAGAAGAGATTTCTGGCCTCTTCTGCAGAGAGGAACAAGGCAAGTGCTATATTCAGGGAGCATTATCCGCGTTCTTTCACCATAGAGAATTCCCTCACTGGAGCTTTGCTCTCCTTTTTGCCACGAGGAGAGGAGACCGTCTTCGAGTTTGACGGTGATAAGTTCGGGAAATTTTCCTACATCTATTCACCTTTTGCTGATGAAGAGGTGTATCTTTACCAATGGAAAAATGACAAGATTATCAGTCTCTATTCGCCAGGGAAAAGTGAAGGAACAAGAAGGCTTTTTTTCTCTTTTGGACGGATGTTTAACATTGAACGCTACCAGATCGATATTGCCTTTGATCCTAAAGAGGTTTATCTTTCAGGAAAAGCCAAAATCGATATCCTTCCCCAAGTCGAGTCGCTGGATGGCGTCAGATTCAAGTTCAACCCAGAGCTAGAGATTCTCCGAATCTTTGACCAAGAGAAACGAGAATTGT
>Ga0315545_1000539_pt1 | contig 39583 bp, 48 predicted proteins | sample SalMarSW160210MG_FD_203096 | JGI IMG/M metagenome (GOLD analysis project Ga0315545, IMG submission 203096) | Salt marsh sediment microbial communities from the Plum Island Ecosystem LTER, Massachusetts, United States - Salt Marsh Sediment SW1602-10 ...
CCTGGAAGAGCGTCAGCCGACCCCACCTGCAGATGACGATAATCATGGGCGCCGGTACCCTGGCCGAGGCGGCACCAGCCGGCTACGGCGGCGAAAAATAGAATAACCGGATATCCCGATTAAAAATAGGCAAGACTTTATGGGAAAGGCGGGACCAAAGTACTCTGGCCTTATGCTTGCCGCAGATATACTATTAAAATAAAAGGAGGGCACTGCATGTAAGAAAACTAAAGTGGATAATGAGTAAGGTAACATTAAATCTTAAAAAAGGGGTGAGGTAGTAGTGAAAAAGTTATTTTTAATCCCGTTGCTGATTGCATTGATAGCATTGCCGGCGCTTGTCGCCTGCGAAGGTGAAGGTGACGGTAACGGTGAGGTTAACGGTAATGGTGACGAGGGACCCGTAGCCCCCGAATACATTCTCATCGGTGATACCGTATCCTATACGGGCCCCTATGCCGTGTTTGGTGGTGTTGCCAGCTGGGGGACGGAAGCGGCTGTCGAGGATATCAACGCACAGGGTGGAATATATGTCGAGGAGTATGGAAAGAAAATACCCGTGAAATGGATAACCGTCGATTGCGAGAGCGACCCCCTAAAGGTGGCACCTCTCCTTGAGAACCTGATTCTCAACGAGGGGATACACTTCATCGGCGGGCATTTTGAGGTGCCCGCTATGAGCCAGGGTAGGGCTATGATGGCCCAGAAGTATGGAATCCCGGCCGTTTTCGGCATCGGCCCCTATGAACCCTGGGTAGGTATGCGAGAGGCAGCCGCAGAACCATGGACGTACACCTGGGCGTTCGGTTTTTCCATAGGCACTCCCATTCCGGAGGGAGACTTCCGGGCGAATGACCCCGGATATCTGATGATGCCCACCTGGTTCGGCGCCCTCGATACCTTCGCTGCGGAGACCAACAAGAAAGCAGCCATCTTTGCCTTTGACGATACTGATGGCCGCGGTTGGTATCTGGGGTTCGCCGGAGCTGCCGCCGGCGAGGGCTATGATTGTTACCGTGCCGAAGACGAGTTCGGCATATACCCTCCGGGAACTAACGACTTTACCTCCCTGATACAGGAGTGGAAGAGCGCTGGCTGTGAGATACTTTGGGGCAACTGTCCCGCGCCCGATATGGGCTTAATGCTGAAACAATGCCAGTCACAGGGGTTCGAGCCCACGGTAGTCTTCGCCACCAGGGGAGCCATGTTCTATCAGGAGATTCTAGCCTGGGGCGGTGAACTGCCCAATGGCGTTGGTATGGAGGTCTACTGGTCACCGGATCTGCAAAATGCCGAAGGCATCGCTGGTCTAACCCCGCAGGAACTGGTCGAAAGATGGTACGAATATTCCGACAACGAACCGGTGCCGCAGGGTATAGGCTGGGATTACGCCGTAGCGCAAACGCTATTCGACGCCATCGAGAGAGCCGGCACTCTGGACCCGGATGCAGTCTGCCAGGCCTTAGCTGAAACCGATTTGATTACTATGTGGGGCCGCGTCGTATTTTTACCAGATACGCAGTTCCAGCTAATTCCCTGCCAGTTTGGACAGTGGCAGAAGACCGATAACCCTTGGGTATGGGAATCGCCCACCGTATTTTCCTTTAACGATTTTCTGCCAGCGACGGCCGAATTGATCTTCCCCAAGCCTTGGGGCTAAATTAAAACATTAATAAAGGTTTTATGCGGACATAGCTATCCCGACCGGGTGTAGATTGGATACACCCGGTCGGCGATAGGCATGTTTTGGTCTGTGCGTACGTATTATAGATTACTAAATTAATGGTGTTGACATGGAACAACCGATCATTTCCGTAGTCGGGGTAAGCAAGCATTTCGGGGGGGTGACGGCGGTTCGGGATATAAGCTTCGATGTTCAGGCAGGCGAGGTACTGGGCCTGATGGGCCCCAACGGTGCTGGCAAGTCAACACTGTTAAACCTCATCTGCGGTGAATACAAGCCAGATTCCGGAGCTGTACATCTAAAAGGACATGGCATCACGGGGCTGGCCACGCATAGAGTCTGCCACCTTGGCATTGCCCGAACCTATCAGATTCCTCAGCCCTTCGTCAACTTAACGGCCCTGCAGAACATCTCCGTGGCAGCACAATACGGCCGGGGCTTAGGCAAAGATGCCGCCGAGAGCGAGGCTCTCCAACTACTTGATATGGTGGACCTTTTAGAAAAGAAGGACGTTTCGGCCAGGGATTTGACGGCGATAACCCTGAAGAGGCTGGAATTAGCCAGAGCCCTGGCCACCAGCCCCACCCTGCTGCTGCTTGATGAAGTGGCGGCGGGCTTAAACGAAGAGGAAATTCCGCGCATATTAGAGATCCTGCAACGGGTACGTGAAATGGGTATAACTTATGTACTGGTCGAGCATGTCATGAGAGTAATGACCAGGGTAGTTGACCGGATTATAGTGATGGATAAAGGAACCAAAATCGCTGAAGGTCTTCCCAGCGAGGTAATGGAAGACGGTAAGGTAATTGAGGCCTACTTGGGTGAGGAGGTATAAACGGGGGAAGTTGCTCTTTATCCGAAGATAAGGAAAATATAACCAGGAAATGCCTGAAGAGACATTACTGAAAGTTAGCCACATAGATGTATTTCATGGGAGCTTTCAAGCCCTCTGGGATGTATCTCTAGAGATTAAGCCGGCAGAAATTGTGGCCATTATTGGCGCCAATGGCTCCGGCAAATCCACCCTGCTGGACGCAATATCGGGCTTGGTGCACCCAGCCAAGGGTAGCATTGAGTTCGAGGGCAAGAATATCTCGGCGTTAGAACCCTTCCGCATAGTTGACCTTGGCATCTCCCAGGTCCCGGAAGGGAGAATGGTTTTCCCCGACCTGACCGTTTTAGAGAATCTAGTAATAGGTTCCTACAATCGTAAGGCGAGGTCAAAGAGGGAGCAAAACCTGCAAAGGGCTTACCAGCTCTTCCCGGTACTAAAAGAGAGAAAGAATCAGCTGGCTAAGACACTGAGTGGGGGTGAGCAACAGATGTTAGCCCTGGGACGGGGCTTAATGTCAGACCCCAAGCTCATACTCATTGATGAAATGTCTCTCGGGCTTGCCCCCATACTGGTTAATGAGATTTATAGAACCTTGCGGGAAATTAGAGACCAGGGCATTACCATTCTATTTGTCGAACAGAATGTAAGGCGAAGCCTTACCGAAGCTGACCGGGCCTATATCATGGAAGTCGGCCGGGTTGTTTTAAGCGGCGATGTCGCCAAACTCCGTGAGGAAGAAAAGGTTAAGAAAGCCTACTTTGGCACTTGAATCTGATTAGGACAGGGTACGGATGACCTTATTAAATGAGCTAGCTACGCCTATAGTGATGGGGCTTATGCTGGGCGGGTTGTACGCGGTAATCGCCCTGGGCCTTTCGCTGGTTTTCGGCGTAATCAAGGAGATAAATATAGCCCACGGCGACCTAGTCATCCTGGGCAGCTACTTCGGTTATGTGGCCATGACCGTCTTCGGCATCGACCCCATCCTGAGCCTAATCATAGGTATGCCCATACTGTTCGGCATCGGCTTTGTCATTCAAAAATATCTGTTCAACCGGGCCTTCAAGATATCAATGGATGCCACCCTGATAATCGCCTTCGGCCTCTCTTTAATCCTGCAAAACACCTATCAGCTTATCTGGACGCCTATGGCCCGGGGGTTAACCACATCCTACGCCCTGGAGAGTTTCAGTGCCGGGCCAGTTCACGTTCCGCTAGTCTATCTACTGGATTTTTTGGCGGCCATAGCAGTCATGCTTTTCCTCCACCTTTTCCTGAAGAGAACGTATCTAGGCCGGGCAATAAGGGCCGCCGCCCAGAATAGGAAAACGGCTCATCTTATGGGGATAAATACCGACCGGGTGTATGCCTATACCTTCGCCATCTCCATGGCACTGGCGGCTGTAGCCGGCGTGTTCCTGGGCTTGACCTTTTCCTTTACGCCGATATCGGGAATGTCTTTCCTGATAATCGCCCTCGGCGTTGTCGTCTTGGGCGGCATGGGTAGTATCGTGGGGACGTTCGTCGGCGGCATAACCTTCGGCCTGGCCCAGACTCTCGGCGGCTATTTCTTTGGTGTTGCCGCCCAGATGCTGGTGGCTTACGTTATGGTTCTGGTAGTACTGGCCGTGATACCAAGAGGTATATTCGGACGTTAGGAGGAAAATGAAGGCTAAGATTCCTAGACCACGAGGGGTATTAACACCGCTAATAGCGGTCACAGTGGTGCTGGCCCTCTTTCCGGTTATAGGGATCTCCCGCGCCTGGCTCCTTTACCTCTTTCTCTTTTTCATATACCTGAGCATGGCCAATATGTGGAACCTGCTGGCGGGCTATAGCGGCCTGGTATCCCTCTGCCCCGCGGCCTTTGTCGGGCTGGCTGGCTACACCCTGGCTATAGGCACCTGGTTCGGTTTACCCTGGTATCTGGGGATAATCTTCGGCGGCATAGCGGCGGCGGCCTTCGCCGCGATCGTCTCCTTCCCCGTCTTCAGGCTGAAGGGCATATATTTCGCTATCGGCACGCTGGTTTTACCTGAGGTATTGAGGTATGTCCTTACCATCTGGATACCCATTGGAGCACCGGTATACGGTGGGGGGTCAGGCTATACAGTGAAGGGGATAGCCGACGTCTCCGGGTCACATACTTACTGGATGGCGCTGGCTATCGGAGCTGCCTCAATCTTCCTGATGCGCTATATCCTGAGCTCCAAGCTGGGCTCGGGGCTGGCGGCTATCCGTGATAACGAAAATACCGCGGCCAGTAGCGGGGTAAACGTTTTCAGCTTAAAGCTGAGTTCCTTTGTCATTGCCGCCTTCGTCACCGGCATAGCCGGCGCTATTTTTTACGTCTACCAGGGCTACATAGAGCCGGTCAGCGCCTTCAGTGTACGCTGGCTGGTCATAGTAATGCTGGCTACCGTCATCGGGGGAGAGGGCACCGAAGAGGGGCCAGTTCCGGGCGCGATTGTCGTTGTCGTTCTTTACTTCCTGCTGGCCCGATATGGTGAAATAAGCCTGATTATACAGGGCTCAATACTGGTGGGCATAATGTTGCTGGCACCGCAGGGTATTATGGGCTTTATACGCAAGACCCGGGCTTACCGTTACCTGTTAAAATTCATTGCCAGGCTCTAAAGCCGGGCCTTTCCCAATTATACCGCCAATACGTCAAAAAGTGCCCTTGCTATGCGTGATTTCCTCGATGAGGTCGAGAATTAAATCTGTGCAGCGTTTCCCCTTTATGTCGCCTGGTTCAATTTGACCATGGTGTAGCCGGCTTTCTCCAGAATCTTGGGGATGCCTCTCACCAAAACCCGGTCTTTCTCCCGCTCGTCTTGGGGGAGGTCATGCCATGACACAATGTCTTTATGCAGCTTCTTCGCCTTGTTCGTTTTCTTGGCATGTTTCCAGCCAGCATCAAGCTTCTGCTGCATCCACCGTTCATGTTCTGCTTCGGCTAGTTTCCCAACCTCATCTTCTGAGAATTCACCCGGGGCTTCGCCGCTACGAGCCGGGAGCAAGGCATATCCGACACTGGCCAGTTTATTTGGAATGTCTCTGACATTATTGCGGTTCTGTTCTTTCTCATCCTCAGGCAATTCAACATAAGGTTTGAGTGCGCTATGAGCCTTCTTGCTCTTTCTCGTTACCGATCCATATTTATGCCCCTTGGCCTTCAAATCTCCGCTGAATACTTCATGCGCTGCTTCAGCCAGTCTTTCCAAAAGGGCCTTATCAAGCTCCATGCGGTGCACCAGAGTGTAGAATTCGCGACCGTCTACATGCAGGTTCAACTGCTCTTCGGTAGGCAGGCTTGAACGCTCAAAGGTGGTCTTACCGGCAAGCTGGCTGGTAACGACGATGGCTTCCATGGACCGCACCCCGTGCTTATACTCTTTAATCAGCAGGAAGGCACGGAGTAGCCCTTCGTCAATGCTGGCGATCCTCTTGCCCCCGTCATTGTGCAAGAGCTGGGGCGCGTTCTTTTCAAAAACGGAGCGCAGTAGAATAGCGCGCCGGATGACGTGGTAAGGGTCCCCGGCTCGTTCGGACACGCCTTCGACCCCTTGCCTGTTGGGACCGAGGATATTAAGAAATCCTTTGAGCCGGCTAACGAAGTCTGGTAACTTCACCGCTTTGCGTCTCTCCTCGTTAATGTCCGTACCGAATGCTCCCATACTCTGGCTGGTGCCACCGGCAAAGACAAAAACACTCTTGCCTATCGGGTGAGTAAGCTGCCCCTCCTGGAACTCGCCATCCTGCATCGGCGCTAAGAAGTAGCGCAGCCACCCCAGCGGCTGCTCTCGTAGAGGGGAGTCGAACTCGTCCCAAAAAACCAGAGGTATCTTGCCGGACAAGGCCTTATCACGCACCTGGTGAAAGGCATCGAGCAAATCATCAGGCCCGCCTAACTGCGACAGATTGAAGGTTAGCTCCTTTTCCGCGATTTCTCCCGGTCGGACCCACTTGGCAATCTCTTTTACGGCGAAGGACTTGCCGGACCCCGGCGGGCCGAAGACGGCGATAGAAAGGGGCTTTTTCTGAGGCCAGTCACAATATTCGCCAATCAGGGTGCTCATATTATGCAGGGCTTCGATTTCCCTTCTATCTACCGTGGCTAGTCTGCCAAACCCGCCGATGGGAACTCCGGACAGCGCATTTTGCAGCCCCTCAAGCACTATCCTTTGGGCTACCCTCTCAAGAGATTCCGGATTTTGGTCTTCGAGGATTGTCCAAAAAGGGTGTGCCTTGGCGCCGACAGTCGTGCCTGCCTCAGCAGATAGTGCCTGCGCCGGATTCCTTATTGGTGCGGCGGCAAAGTCATCGGTCTCATCAGCCAGTTTGGCAGCTATCTTTGATATAGGAAAAGCCACCGGGCACTGCCTAAGGTCGCCACCGGCATCGCCATATCCCTCAACGTGAAGAAAACGCGCGGTGCCAAGACCGGACTGAATACCTCTATGCAGGTTAGGAGCAGAACTATTGAGCATTAACTCTCGGGCAATGCTCGCAGTAAGGCAGGTATTATAGCCAATCATGTACCCTCTATAATTACGACCCCACTCACCCTCCATCGCTCTGGGGTCAAAGAACAGGATAGCGTCTAGAGCGTTGCCCGCTTTCCGTGAGAGCAGTATAGCGCCAGCTGTATCAAATGAGATAACGACATGTAAGCATTGCGTAATGGCGTTCACATGAGGATTGTATAGAAGCTCCCAGACCAGGTCCTGTGCTGTCCTCTCCCAAGAGATTTGGCGACTGATATGGACGCCGACATGACGACGCAGGTCGTTGGCTGTCATGACGGCTATAAGCTTATCGGCATGACGTTCTTTCAAATGGTGCCAGAGCTTACCCTCGGCGACAGGTTGTGCCATTTTGAGGAGGACCCAGGGTCTGGAGGTATTGCTCAACAGAGCCCGTGGCCAGTACTCTTGATGACCGCGAAATCCAAGGTTGGCATCGTCCAAAATGATAATATCCGGCTTGGCCGGGTCGTCAACAACCTTTTTCCAGTCATTCGACAAAGCCTTATCGGTAGTTGCCCGGTCCAGTCCCAGGAATTCCTGCACGCGCCAGACCTTTCTCTTAGTCGAATTATATTCATCAAGCTCAAATGGCGCCCAGGTAGCATAGGAATGGTGGAATCGCTCGTCGCCGGGTCTTACCGGTTCCTGAGGCACGTTGGCTTCTCGGACCTCGAATTTAGCTCGCTTGGATTCACTTAAGTTACCGGCCACCGCTCTGATGAGGTCGGCTAACATGGCAGCGCCCCCTCGTTGGCAGCAGGCGCGAGTCAGGTCTTCAGCATTCCAGCCGTGCGCCGGGATATCTCTTCGTTGTACGCGAGCTACGTTCCAGTCGATGGTGACGTCTCCGGTCACCACAATTAGTCTCGTACCTTTTTGTCTACTCATCGGCCTGCTCCTTTATTCTCCCCGCTGCTCTGGGTGTCATTATGCTTCCAACGATAGCAACGGCCGGTCCTACTTGTTAGTTGTGCTGAATGCCGTTTAAAGCGTCCCAATAGCTCACCCAGTTTCTGCCGGCAAATTCACCGATTGTATCCGGGTTGTAGACTATCAGGGTATCCGTCTGAGCGACACCAATATTTACGTACATGGTCTTAGCGTATTCCTGGAATTCGGCAAAGTAATCAGCGGCTAATTCGTAGTCAAGCTCATTGGCGGCTTTGAGAAAGAGCTCATCCGCTGTCGGGTCGTTACCGGTATTGTGTACACCCCAGGAAGTATACATGTTGGCGGAATGGTACATGCAGTTAAAGAAGGCTTGGTAGTTCCAGCTGAATATCCAGCCCACGTTTTCGTCGCCAGGCTGTGGCCGGGTGAAATTGAACATGTAGTTGTTCCATATGGTCGTGTCGAGAACATGCAGCTCGATATCAAGGCCGACAGCCTCCCAGTAGCTCATGAGCAGCAGGAATAAGTCCTGTCCCCCGGAAAGGTCAGCGAAGGCAGTCGCGTAGCAATGGATGGTCGGGTCAGCAAATGCATCCGGATAGCCGGCTTGCTCCAGCAGTTCCATGGCTCTATCGGGGTCATAGGGGTCGGCGGCTAACTCATCGCTCCATCCGAAACACCCGGGATACATGTAGAACTGGCCACCCGGCTGGGCGTAACCCGAGTACCAGGTATCGCATATCTCCTGGCGGTTGAGGGCGTAGGACAGGGCCTGGCGGACGCGAATGTCACCCACCGGCCCGGCATCCGGCAGCCAGGAGCCCTGGATACAGAGGCTGCTCGTGCCAGGGGGCAAGAACTCTTGTATGGCGAATCCCTCCTCCAACAAATCGGGAATCCGGTCATAGTCTATGCCGTAGGCGATATCGATCTCTCCATTCTTGAGCATGGCGATGCGGCTAGCTTGCTCAGGTACCTCGTATTCCACATAATACTGGTAAGCAGGTATCTCATCCTCGCGCCAGTATTCGGTATTGGCCTCCAAGGTAATCTTTGTATCCGATATAAGCTCGACGAACTTCCAGGGGCCGGAGCCGATGGGGTGGGCGCGGAACTCGTCCTGTCCGACTGATTCGAAATAGTTCTTGGGCAGGATACGTACCTGGGTGAAAATGATAATCTGGGTCGGCTCAGGGTGGTCTTGGACGAACTGGAAGGTATAGTCGTCGACGACTCTAGTCTCTAGCTGGTTGTAGGCTGTGCTTAGGTAGAAAGACCACGGGTTGGATGACTGTTCCATATCCGAGAAGCGGTCAACCGAGAACTTGACATCATGGGCAGTCAGCGGGTCGCCGTTGTGGAAGGTGATGCCCTGGTGGATTTTGAAGGTCCAGACATTTCCATCAAGCGACCATTCATCAGCTACCCCGGGGATAAGAATCCCCTCTTCGTCCCACCGCAGCAGGGAGTCATAAAACATCCAACCCCAGAGAGATTCCATGTTTATCGGGTCAGTTGACTCGTTGCCAAAATCCGCCACCGCGTTGATTATCGTGCCGTAGGGTGCAACGGGTGGCGGTGCTATTTCCTCTGGCGGTATTTCCTCTTCCTCCCCCGGCGGTGGCTCTCCTCCTGGCGGTGGTCCTCCCCCTGTCCCACCGGATAAGATAATAATCAAGGGAATAACCGCCACCACTACCGTCGCCCCAGCCCAGAGCCACCACTGCTTTATTAAGGGTTTCCCCACCTTTACCGCCTCGGCGCGTCTCCCCTTAGCTTCTTTAGCTTTCTCGGCTTCCTTGAGGGCCTTTTCCCAGGCCTTTTCGGCCTTCTTAGCCTCCTCGGCCTCTCTCTTGGCTTTTTCCTTAGCGGCTAACTCAGCCCTTTTTGCTCTCTCTTCCGCTTCCTTCCTGGCCCTTTCTTTAGCCTCCTCGGCTTCTCTCTTGGCTTTTTCCTTAGCGGCTAGCTCAGCCTCCCTTTTTGCTCTTTCCTCCGCTTCCTTTCTGGCCTTCTCCTCGGCCTCTCTAGCCTCCCTGGCTTCCTCCTCCTTAGCCTTCCTGGCTTCCTCGGCTTCCCTTTTTGCTCTCTCCTCCGCTTCCCTCTTCGCCTCTCCTTCTGCCTCCGCCTTCTCTATTACCTTGGGAGGCGCACCCCTTCGGCTTAGAATCTGCTGCACCGTGTCGGTGAGCCGCTTCAAATGCCTCTCCAGAGGCCCTGTTTGAGCATCTAACCAGTGATGACCACTGACGAAATAGTCCATGGCTTTGGAGGGGATAACATCGTCAATGCGGAATGGGATGATGGGAATGTCGTTGCCGGCGGCTCTGCCCACCTCTCTTCTTACCTGCGGCGAGGTATTCGAGTTGGCTGATAGCACCAGGACAAGGGCTCGGCTGCTATCGAGGGCATCAACGATTGTCTCCGCCCATTCCGTACCGGCCAAGACGTCCCGCGGAGCAATCCAGCACTTTATCTGGTTCGATTCGAGGGCATCGCATACCGCCTCGGCAACAGACTTGTCCGGCGAGGCGTAACAGATGAAAACTTCATGCGCCATCTTAACTAAGCCCTATTTTCACACTTTCTGCAGCTATCACTATACACCATTAACAGCCTTGGTTAAACTGACTTCTGTATCGCCCTATTTCCCTTTGTTAAGGTAAGATAGTTAATCTTCGACAGATTCTCCACATTTTGTGCAGAAGACGTCTCCAGGTTTAATTTCAGCACCACAATTTCTACAGTATTTGGTGGTGGGTGGGCGGGAAACTCTCTCTACCGGCGCAGGGGCTACCCTTCCCCTTCTCCTCAGCAACATTATCGTACCTGCAGCAATACCCCCGAGTAAGACCACACCTCCCCCTATAATCATATAGAGCTGGCTATAGTCATTCTTCCAGTTTGCGGTGACGGTCTTCGGCCCGTCCATAGTAATAGAGGCAGATGCTGCAGTGTCGCTGTAATCTCCACTCCAGTCAGTGAAAACCTGCCGAATTATTGTTCCTTCAGGGGAGGTTACCGAGATTGTAGCCATTGAGCCTGAATCATACCAACCCTCCCCCTGAGGGTCGCCATAATCCGATTCAACGGTTAGGTAATACCGGGTCGTATAATTTGCCGTATATACTCCACCACTCGAAATTGTCCTAAAGGTCGATTGGGTTCCATCGTCCCACGAATCAAACACATACTCTATTCCGTTACCACCAGATACCAAAGATTCTACTTCTAAATCATGGCTGGAACCCGGAGTCCAGGTAAATGATACGGGTAGCTCTGAAGGACAGTACATCTCTCCATCAATACTCAGTAAATTGATGTCATCTGGCAAACCAGGCCCAACGTCAGCCGTAACCTTGATAAGCAGGCTGAGTTCGCCGGCATAATCATCACTCATTACTGGATGCTGTGTTTCTGGGGCATCCTCTACGGAGCAGTCTATAGTTTTAGGTTGGGCGTAGTTGAAAACCTCCTCTGCGGAGAGTTCCATATTGCTATTGCTATCGGCAGCGTCAAAGTCACTGAAGGCTTCCATGATATAGTATAAAAAAATGTCATCGTTAAGGGTATTACTGTCCCAACACGCCTCGTCCGAACGACTAGACATTAGGATTATTCGCCCACTATCACGCAGATTCGCTTCGAATCGTCCGGCATGGGCCATGTCGAGAATAATGACCACCTTCTCTGAGTCTAGCACGCTCAACCAGTCCCTTAGCTCACTAGAGTTGATCCAAGTCTCTTTATAGTAGGCATCATAGGGGGCTAGTGCATCGTCATCTATCTCACCATATCCTGCAAAAGAGAAGAGCACTACGTCGTTAGCCTTCTCCCTGGAGGCTAGCCAGTCAGTTATCGCGTCCTCAATGTCGTCTTTAGTTGCCATGCTATCGGTTATTAATTTGATATGGTCACTACCCCAAATAGGGCTAAGCTGGTTGGCCAGGGCTTGGGCATCCTCCCTAGTGTAAGGCAGCTCGTCATACTTTTCATATTCTGTGATGCCGACAATAACAGCCCAAAATTCCGCCTCATCTTCTTCAGCATATGCTGGCGCATACAGTGGCACCAACATTAACAGCAGTGCGGCAACAATGGTGCCACAAATGATGGGCAATAAAAATTGCTTGAATAATGTATTCATCGCATCCTCCTGATGTTCTATCTTCCGACCACCTGGTCTATCCTACGTCATTTGTTATAGGCATCACCTCAATCATCAAAGCTTTTCATTTAGCCTTCTCACTCTGGCTAATACGGGTGCCACACCTATGGCAGAAGATGGCTTTTGGTCTCAACTCGGTGCCGCATTTTGGACAAAGTGCCACTTTGGGGACAACCCCGGCGGCTTTCTTCTTCGCCTCTTCTTCAGCTTCTTTGGTCTTCTCGCTCTGGCTAATACGGGCTCCACACTTATGGCAGAAGATGGCTTTTGGTCTCAACTCAGTGCCGCATTTCGGACAAAGTGCCACTTTGGGGATAACCTCGGCAGCTTTCTTCTTCTCTTTCTCTTTTGCCTTTCTCTCTTCCCTTTCCTTAGCAGCTAGCTCAGCCTCCTTGGCCTCTCTCTTCGCTTTCTCCTCGGCCTCCTTAGCCTTCCTGGCTTCCTCGGCTTCCCTCTTCGCTTTCTCTTCAGCCTCGGCTTCCTCTACGACTTTGGGAGGCGCACCCTTTTGGCTTAGAATCTGTTGCACCGTGTCGGCGAGCCGCTTCAAATGCTTCTCCAGTGGCGGCGTAAGGACATCCAGAAAATGATGACTGCTGATGAAATAGTCCATGGACTTGGAGGGGATAACTTCGTCAATGCGGAGAGGAATGATGGGAATGCCCTTGCCGGCGGCTCTTCCCACCTCTCTTATTACCTGGGGGGAGATGTTTGAGTTGGCTGATAGTACCAGGACAATAGCTCGGCTGCTATCGATGGCGTCAACGATTGACTCCGCCCATTGTACACCGGGCAAAACGTCCCGCGGGGCAATCCAGCACCCTATCTGTCTCGATTCGAGGGTGTCACATACCGCCGCGGCAACAGATTTGTCACTTGAGGCGTAACAAATGAAAACTTCGTGCATCATCTTAACTAAGCCCCATTTTTAAAGCTCCCGGCTAACTTCTATGGCCACCTGGGCTTGGGGTAGATAAAGTCGGCGGTAAGCACTGTGGCTAGCCAATCACCGCCGCCGACGATTTCAAGTACACCGTTTTGCCACTGGCCAATCTCCCCGGGGTGGCATTCGCAGGCCAAAATCCCGCCGCCGCCACCAAAGATGGTGAACCAGGTCGGGCCCAGAACGGTATCGAAGGTAGCTGTAGCTATATAGTCTCTCAGCACAGCCTGGTCGAGGGTGCCCGTTGCCTCGATAGCCTGCTGCCAGATTTGCACCACAGCCCTGTAGAAGGGGTGCCCCCAGTAATCCAGTAATTCCGTGCCAATGATAGGCTCGAGCTCAGCAAACAACTCGGCAAGTTCGGCAGAGGTTTTGGCGTTGGCGGCGGCAAAGGTGGTTACCCCGTTGACTATGTTGGGATCATCATAAATTCCAAATACTGTTGAATACCACTCGAAATTGCCACCGGGTCCAACTAAGAAGGCATCCGGGTTAAAGCCCTGCATCATTGACTCAATGGTACAAGGGATTATCCCCTGGGGATAGGCGAAACAGCAAAAGACATCGGGTTTAGCCGCCTTGGCCGCCTCAATTATGGCCCGGAAGTCCTCCGGGGTAGAGTGGGTAATGGGAATGCCCACGCTGCCGACTATGTCAATACCGACCCTGGCGAACTCCCTAACCGCCACGCCGGAATACTCGGCGCCGTGGGCGTCGTCAATGCGGACGATATAGGCCGTCTCCGCGCCCTTAGCCGCCAGCATGTCGGCCAGGACCGGCAGCTGGTACCAGTCGGAAAAGGGCAGGGTGACAAACACGTAGGGTAATCCCGGGAGCATATCTGCGGTATACGTACTACCACCCTCGGCGGTAATGAGCACGTAACCGTGCTCATTGGCTATAGGGGCTTGAACCTGAATGAAAGCGTCGCCAACGGCAGAGAAGAGGATGTCAACCTCGTCCTCAACTATCAATTTCTCCGTCAGCCTCGTCATCGTGTCTAGGTCGCTTTCATCATCGTATATGATCAATTTTATAGGTAATTTTTTGCCATACTCCTCCACATATATCCCGCCGGCGGCATTGACCTCATCCACCCAAATTCTATAGATTGGCCCGAAAGCTATTTCGTCAAAAGGGGCTAAATCGCCGGTAAGAGACCTGACCGCGCCGATAACGATGCTCTCTTTGGCGGGCGGGGCTACCACTCCACCGTCCGGCGGCATTTCCTCTGTCTCTTCTGGCGGCGGCTCTCCTCCTGGAGGTGGTTCTCCCCCTCCCCCGCCGGATAAGATAACAACCAGGGGAATAACCGCCGCCACCACCGCCGCCCCGGCCCACAGCCACCACTGTTTTATTAAGGGCTTCCCTGCCTTTACCGGCTCGGGGCGTTTCGCTTTGGCTTTCTCGGCTTCTTTGAGGGCCTTTTCCCAGGCCTTTTCAGCCTTCTTAGCCTCCTCGGCTTCTCTCTTCGCCTTCTCCTTAGCCGCCTCTTCGGCTTCTTTCCTGGCTCTCTCTTTAGCCTCCTCGGCCTCTCTCTTGGCTTCTTCCTTAGCGGCTAGCTCAGCCTCCCTTTTTGCTCTCTCTTCCGCTTCCTTCCTGGCCTCCTCAGCCTCCCTCCTCGCCTTTTCTTCAGCCTCGGCTTTCTCTATGCCCGTCGGAGGCGCACCCTTTTGGCTTAGAATCTGTTGCACCGTGTCGGTGAGCCGCTTCAAGTGCCTCTCCTGAACCCCTGTTTGGGCATCGAGCCAGTGGTGCCGGCTTATGAAATAGTCCATGGCTTTGGAGAGGCTAACTTCGTCAATGCGGAGAGGAATGATGGGAATGCCCTTGCCGGCGGCTCTTCCCACCTCTCTTATTACCTGGGGGGAGATGTTTGAGTTGGTTGATAGCACCAGGACGAGGGCCCGGCTGCTATCGATGGCGTCAACGATTGTCTCCGCCCATTCCATGCCGGGCAAAACGTCCCGCGGGGCAATCCAGCAACCTACCTGTCTCGATTCGAGGGCGTCACATACCGCCTCGGCAACGGTCTTGTCTGGCGAGGCGTAACAGATGAAAACTTCGTGCGCCATCTTAGCTAAGCCCTATTTTCACACCTTCTGCAGCTATCACCATATTATCCCAATTAGCGCCATGCCCTTTTTAGCAAGTGTCACTCTTGCCACTAAAAAGGGCGCCAGCCACCGCCATACGTTTTTAATAACGGTTTCCAGCACCCTTTTACCACCATCTTAAATACCAACCCTGTTTTTATCTCATATATTGGGCATCCACAATATAGTTCTGTCTTAAGGCTTTGTCAATAGTAACGAGAGTAAAAATGGACCTCTGTCAATGCCGTTACCATGCCACATCTCAAATTTTCTACAATCGCTCCTGTGCGGCTTCAACTAGCTTTGAGCCAAGAACATCCCAAAGCTGTTGGAAGGTAAGGGAATCCGGTAAAGCAGGTGCCCTTTTTGGGGGCTGATTTCCCCGATGAGGGCGAGGATTGAAGCTAAAGTGGGCGGTACAAGACTCGACCATCGGGAGGTGCCGGGGGAGAAGGTGTAGATGTGCGAGTCTGGGAGGGGTAGAGTGGTGGGCGGTACAAGACTCGAACTTGTGACCCCCTGCGTGTAAAGCAGATGCTCTTGTGCAGCGTCAATTAGCTTTGAGCCAAGAGCATCCCAAAGCTGTTGGAAAGTAGGGGAATCCGGTAAAGCAGGTGCCCTTTGTTTCATCCTTTTACCTCCTTAAGTCGTATTATTTCTTCATGTCTTTAAATGGTAACTCTAAAGGTTTAACAAAACAAGCTTTTGTGCCAAGACAAAGAAAGCGAAATTTGTTCCCAACGCCATCTCTACGCCGAGTAAGAGCCCGACCATAGTCCGCTAAAGAATCGGCGGGCGTTGATGCCCAGCACTCTTGTGTCGTAGCCGCCTTCTTGGACGACCAGCGTCGGCAGACGCAGCGAGCCAATCATCCCGCCCACAGCTTCGAAGTCGGCGGCCTCAAGGCTCCAGCTGCCGGTGGGGTCTTCCTTGGCCGTATCCAGCCCCAGGGCGATGATAAGGAACTGGGGGCGGAATCTCTCCACCCGCCTCAGCGCCTCGCCGAGGGCCTGGCGGTACCTCTCGCCGTCAAGCTCTTCAGGGAAGGGAATATTGACGTTATAGCCCTTGCCCGCGCCGTTACCTTTCTCATCGGTAAAGCCGCTGAAATAGGGATAGGCGAAACTGGGATGGCCATGGATGGAGACGGTGAGGACGTCGGCACGCTTGTAGAATATGTTCTGCGCACCGTTGCCGTGGTGATAGTCGATATCGAGGATAGCGACCTTGCCGTAGCTGCTCAAATAGTGGGCGGCTATGGCCGCCGAGTTGAAATAGCAAAAGCCGCCGAAGGCACGGCGCTCGGCGTGATGGCCGGGCGGGCGCACCAGGGCATAGGCTAAACGGTAGCCCTCCAGGATTTGCTCAGCCGCCGTCAGGGCGCAGTCCACCGCCCTCTTGGCGGCCAGATAGGCGTTGCCGTTTATGGGGGTAAAGGTGTCAATGCAGTAGTAGCCAGCGCGGACGGGCAGCTCTTTGGGAGGGCGGGCGACGTTGCGGATGGGGAAGACGTAGGGGTAGATGGACTCCCCCGCTTCCAGGTTGGCACAGACCTTCTTAAAGTAGTCGACAAACTGGCTATCGTGCACGCTCTTGATATAGCGCTCGGAGAAGTGGCGGGGGGCGATTTTGTTAAAGAGTCCCGTCTTATCAAGCTCCTTCAGGATAGAGTCTATCCTCACCGGCGATTCCACGTAGCCCAGCTCTTCGACATGGTGGATGAGGTGGCGGTCGTTGATGACGAGCACGATTTGCTTGTCGATAGCGATGGCATGGCGGGGCGGCAGAGGCGCCGTCTTGATGTACTTTGGCTCCCTGAGCTTTATCGGGTCGTCCTGGAACGACTCGACAACCATCTCGACGTATTCGGGGGGACAAACCCCCTTGTATTTGCGCTCCAGAATCGCCCGCACAATCTCGCGGGCGCTATCACGGGGAAGCCCCTCCCCCGACCCCAGGTCGTCGTAGACCAGGTAGGGCGGGTTATCGTCGCCCGGCTTGAGGGGCGTCTCGTATTTGGTATTAATGATGGGGCGGGCGCCGTATCTCTCGTAGAAGCGCAGGCGGGTCGCATTCTGTTTCCTGACTTCGGGGTTGCGGCTCAAACTAGGGTCATCCGGGAGGCACTCAAAGAAAAGGCCCACGGAGTTTAAGTCCAGAGCCTCCTCCCGCACCCTCTCGTAGAGGGCGCCGCCGATGCCGCCGCCCGTCCTTTTCTCGGCGGCGGAGATATAGTCCAGGTAACAAAACTTAAGAATCGGCCCGTGATAGAGAAGGGCGAAGCCGATAATATGCCCCTTCGTTCCCTCGGCAACGAAGAGAATGGAGCGAAAACGGTATTTCAGTGGGTTGCGCAATTGCTCGGGCAGCTTGTTGATGTCTCTCTTGGAAATCAGGGGAAACTGGGTGCGCAGAATCTCTTGCACCTGGGCGATGGCTTCCTGGTTGGCCAGGGTTATATCGTCATAGACCCGCCGAATGCGAAACATATCAGGCCAACCGCTTCTGCAGAATAATCTTATCGTCGCCAGGGGCGTAGAAGTCGGTGATTTGGGCAATGGTTTCGTAGGCGTGCTTCTGGTAAAAGCGCCTTGTCCTCTCGTAGCCCGCCTGGGAAGATGTTTCGATAATTATCAACCTGCCCCCGGCCTCTTTGATTTTGTCCTCGGCGCAAGTCAGCAAAGCGCTGCCTATTCCTTTCCCCTTCTCCGGCGGCGCTACCGCTATCCAGTAGACGTCCCAGGTACCCTCCGTCAGCGGCGTCGGCCCGTAGCAGATATAGCCGTTAACAGCCGAATCACCGCTAACGAGCACGTTATAGCCAGAGCCAGCGGGGTCATGCAGGTAACTGTTGATTACCTCTTCAGCCACCGTAACCTCGGCTGGTTTGAACTCAGGCGTATTGCGCACTAGCGCCATCAGAGACAGCTTGTCCCCTTTTTGCATGGGGCGTATCCTGACCGACATAGTCTTTCTTCTCCAAAGCTAATTCTACAATTTTTTCGATAAACTGGGGGTAGCTCATGCCGGCGGCCTCCGCCTGGCGCACTGAACCCGAGCCGGGGGAGATATCGGGGTTGGGGTTGACCTCGATGACATTGAGCCGCCCCCCCTCATCCCGCCGCATATCCACCCTGGCGTAGCCGCGGCAGCCGAGCAAGGCGAAAACCTTAAGGGCGGTGCGGGCGATAGCCTCCCTCTCTTTATGGCTGATTTCAGCCGGGCAGACTACTCTGGTGCCCCTATAGTAGTCGCTATCGGGCTGCCACTTGGCGGCAAAGGTGAGCATACGGGGCACCCCTTTGGGCAGCGAATAGTCTATCTCGGAAACGGGCAGGACGCTGCCGCCGAGTACACTGACATTGAACTCCCGTCCGTCGATAAAATGCTCCACCAGGGCCTGACCGCCGTAGTAGCGGCTGACCGCGGTCACCTGCCTTTCCAGCGAGGCAAAGTCACCGACCACGTTATCCGAGGCAAGACCGTGGCTGGCGTCCTCGCGCCGGGGCTTGACGATGCAGGGATAATCCAGACGAAAGCTGGCTAGCGTCTCCGGGCGGAGTAACTGAAAACCGGGGGTGCTGATGCCGGCGCTCTTTAAGACGGTCTTGGTCTTAGCCTTGTCCAGCGCCAACTTCAAAGCTCCGGCGGGACAGCCGGTAAAGGGTATCTTCAGCGCCGAAAGGATTTCGGCAATCTCGGCCTCCGTCTCCGGGTGGCCGGCGAAGCCCTCGAAAAGGTTGAAAACCAAATCGTCTCCCAAGGCGGCCAGCCTTTGCTGGGCACGGGCTAATGGCGGCGACAAAGGGACCTTGACCACCCCATAGCCCAGTGTCAGCAGGGCGTCATTTACCGCTTCCACGGCTTCAAGGACACCGCTGACGGCGGCCTCTTCGCCACGCTGGTCATAGCGGCTTTTCAAGGGCTGGTTATAGACGATGGCTACACGGCGACGCACGGCGAGTACCTTTTCAGCGCGGCTTCGAATACAGCCTGTATCAGCCCCTGGTGCGTCCAGCCCAGCTTCTGGGTCACAATGACCAGGTCGCTGTACGTCCCTAAGCCCGGCAGGGGGTTTATTTCCAAAAAATAGGGCAAACCGTCGGCGCCAACCCTGAAATCAATACGGGCGAAGTCGCGGCAGCCCAAGCAGTTAAATATCTTGAGACTGGCAGCGGTTATTACGGAGACGACTTTACCGCCCAGACGCGGCGGGCATTCGTAGTCAACCAGGTTGAGGTAGTCGCGCTTAACCTCAAGCGAATAGACAAAGCGCTTGTCCCTTTTTCGAGGCAATATGCGCATCATGCCTATCACCTTTGGCGGCGAGTTGCCGATAACGCCCACGGTAATCTCATCGCCGCTGATGAACTCTTCAATCATTACCGTCTGGCGGTAATCGCTGAGGAGACGGCTTACCTCTTCCTGCAACCGTACCATGTTGTCCACCACCGAGGTCAGGCGGATGCCCTTGCTCGAGCCTTCGTAGGCTGGTTTGACAATGGCCGGGAATTGCTCCCAAGCCAAATTATTCAGCTCTGCCTCATCGTTTATCAGCCGCCAGCGCGGGGTAGCCACACCATCGGCGGCCACCAGCTTCTTGGCCCAGGGTTTATCCAGGCAGGCCGTCAGGCAGTGGGAATCCGAACCGCTATAGGGGATGCCCAGCATCTCCAGGACGCTAGGCACCTGGGACTCTCGGCTACGGGAGTTACCCCGCCCCTCGGCGATATTAAAGACAAAATCGACCCTCTCTCGAAGGATATTTGTCAGGAATTCTTCGCCCCCACCCAGCATCACCACCGAGTGGCCCCCGTCCTCGAGGGCATCGGCGATAGTCCCCACCGTCTCCCTGGAGTCGTACTCCTCGAGGGCATCGTCGGTGCTGTTCTCGGCCAGGGGCACAGCCGATTTAAGGTCGTATGATAACCCTATCCTCATCACTGATTCCTTCTCCTGACCGGTACAGGCACCTTAACCGGTACGGGCAACGACACGGGATTGGCTTTGCCTTTTACCTTTGGGTTATGGCAGTGGTAGATATGGCTACGATAGTTCCTCACCAGAAGCTCATCCCCGGTCTGTCCCAGTATATAATTCGGCTGCACCGGAATCTTGCCCCCACCCTGAGGCAGGTCGATAACGAAGGTGGGCACGGCCAGCCCTGAGGTATAGCCGCGCATACCTTCGATTATCTTTAGACCCGTCTCCACCGGGGTGCGCAGGTGCTCCGTTCCCTCTACCTCGTCGCACTGGAAGAGGTAGTAAGGGCGCACTTTAGCTTTAAGCAGCCCCTGGCACAGCTTGGTCTGTATCTCGACGCTGTCGTTGATGCCGCGCAGCAGCACGCTCTGGTTGTTCACCGGAACGCCGTTCCGCACCAGCCTGTCGCAGGCGGCGGCCGCCTCCGGGGTCAGCTCACGGTAGTGGTTGAAATGGGTGTTGAGCCAGATGGGCCCGTATTTAGAGAGCATGTTGCAAAGCTCATCATCAATACGCTGGGGCAAGACCACGGGGAACCTGGTGCCGATACGGATGATTTCAACGTGCTCTATCCGCCGCAATCGGGAGATAACGCTCTCCAGATGCGGGGTTGATAATGTCAATGGGTCGCCGCCGGAGATGACCACATCCCTGATGGCCTTGTGTTGGCGTATATAATCCAGCATGGCTTCAATCTGGGCTGCCGTGCGCACCCAGCCGCCGTGGCACCACTCTCTCTTGCGGGTGCAGTGGCGGCAGAGCATGGGGCAGATATCGGTGAGCACCATTAAGACGCGGTCGGGGTAGCGGTGCACCAGGCCGGGGACAACCGAGTCCCGCCTCTCTTCGAGGGGGTCTTCGCTGCCGATGCCGGCCAGGGCTATCTCGTCAAACGAGGGCACCGCCTGCATCCTGATGGGGTCATTGGGGTCGGCGGGGTCAATCAGCGAGAGGTAATAGGGGGTTATCGCCAGCGGGTACTTGATAGTGACCAGCCTGAGCTTTTGCTGCTCTTCAGCGGTCAGCGGTATGTATCTGGCCAGCTCGTCAACAGTGGTGATGCGGTGGCGGAAGTGCCACTTCCAGTCGTTCCAGAGGCTATCCAGTATATACCCAAAGAAACGTCGTCTCTGGGCGCTGGTACTGGGAGGCTCTCCTTCAAGAGCCAGCAGGGCAGTTTCGCCGGGAGGCTCTTCTTCAGCCTCGGCAGTCTCTATAAAATATTTTTCCGCCCTCCGGGCGGATTGATTTTTCATCGTTGAAGGCGCTTTCACCTTTTTCTGGTCTCCTCTAGTTGTTAGATTTTGGTATATCGGGCTTATTTAGTACTGTCTCAGTTCTTCACCCCCTGTAAGAGTAATGAAGGTACTTGCCCTGTCCTTCTTTTCCTGTTATAATATACAGGAAATAAATTTCAATAATTTTATTACAGAATAAATTATAATCTTTTTTAGAAATTTGTCAAGTATTTACCGACTTTTTGACCAAAACTGGTGGGGATGAAGCTAAAGGAAGGAGGAGATAGGATTATGCCGGGATGGAAGTTCGTCACCAATCACGCCCTGGTGCTCTGTCTGATTGCCCAGCAGCCGCGAATCACCGCTCGTGAAATCTCCCTGGCGCTGGGTGTCACCGAGCGAACCACTCATAATATCATCTCCGACCTTGAAGCCGACGGCTATATTACCAAGACCAAAGAAGGCCGACGCCTCCGCTACAGCGTCGACTCGGAGATGCCGCTCCGCCATAAGATGCACGAGGACAAAGAGGTGGGCGACCTGCTGGAAATTCTAGGCTGGGAGAAGCGACGCAAGAAGGTAACGCCACCAGCTAAAAAACGCTAGATTGATGCCTCAACAATGATTTTGATGCGACGCAGGGAAAATGTGCAATTGTCAGTTTTTTGCAATTTCAATTCGGTGTGTCGTAACAGTGACCCGAGTGTAAAGCAATCGCTCCTGTGCGGCTTCAATTAGCTTCGAGCCAAGAGCATCCCAAAGCTGTTGGAAGGTAGGGGAATCCGGTAAAGCAGGTGCCCTTTTTGGGGGCTGATTTCCCCGATGAGGGCGAGGATTGAAGCTAAAGTGGGCGGTAGAGGACTCGCATCCCTGGCGGGGTGGTGGATGTGGGCGGTACAAGACTCGACCATCGGGAGGTGCCGGGGGAGAAGGTGTAGATGTGCGAGTCTGGGAGGGGTAGAGTGGTGGGCGGTACAAGACTCGAACTTGTGACCCCCTGCGTGTAAAGCAGATGCTCTAACCAACTGAGCTAACCGCCCCTCATTACCCCAAAAGTCTTCACTTTTGGGGAACCCTTTAACTATGGTGCGCTTGGCGGGTCTCGAACCCACGACCTCTGCCTCCGCAGGGCAGCGCTCTATCCTGCTGAGCTACAAGCGCCCAAAGTGAAAATGGTGCCGAAGGAGAGATTTGAACTCTCACGCCCTTACGGACACTACGCCCTGAACGTAGCGCGTCTGCCATTCCGCCACTTCGGCATCACGACACAAAGGGATTATACCCGCCGTAACTTTAGGCGTCAAGATAATTTGGGGAGACGGCCTTTAGCGCTTGGTGTATTGAGGTGCCTTGCGCGCCCGCTTAAGCCCGGGCTTCTTCCTCTCTTTGACGCGGGGGTCCCTGGTGAGCAGCCCGTTCTGGCGCAGCACCGGCCTGAAGCTCTCATCAACCTTCACCAGGGCACGAGCAATGCCGTGAGAGATGGCACCACACTGCCCGGCTATGCCACCCCCCGCCACCTTGACCACGGTATTATACTTGCCCAGGCTCTCGGTAACCAGCAGCGGTCTGGTTATTATGCGGCGGTGCTCGGCGCGAATAAACAGCTGCTCATAGGGGGTGCCGTTGACGATAATCTCGCCGGTGCCCGGCACCAGTCTGACCCGGGCAATAGACGTCTTGCGCCGTCCCGTTCCGTAATAATAGCTCTGCTTCTTCTCGGTCTGAACCACTTAACTCTCAACCCCCTTCGAGCTAGCCCCGGTCTGAGCCAGGTGAGGGTGCTCCTCACCGGCATAGACCCTGAGTTTTTTCAGCATTTGCGCCCCCAGACGGTTGTGGGGCAGCATGCCCTTGACGGCATGTTCAATTACCCGGCTAGGGTTAGTCGCCATCATCCTCTCCAGGGTGATGGTTTTAAGCCCCCCGGGGTATCCGGAATGGCTATGATAGAGCTTCTGCTCCGACTTCTTGCCGGTAAAACGGACCTTGGCCGCGTTGATGATAACGACGAAATCGCCCGTATCCAGGTGGCGGCTGAAGGTCGGCTTGTGCTTGCCCATGAGCAATTTAGCCGCCTCGGTGGCCAGCTTGCCCAGAATCTTGCCCGAGGCGTCAATCACGTGCCACTGGCGCTCAATCTCAGAAGCCTTGGTGCTATAGGTCTTCATCATAATTCTCCAGGGGTTCGGGGTAGTTTACCCGCTTAAGACACAAGCCGCAAGCCGGGGCAGTCGGTCCCGCCAGCGCCGGCTCCCTGGCTTCGAGTATACTATTAAATTCATCGATGGTCATCTTGCCCTGGCCCACCCTGATAAGCGCCCCTATGGTATTGCGCACCTGGTGCATCAGGAAGGAGTTGGCGGTAATATTAAAGATAACCATCTCCCCCTCCCTCTCGACTAGAGCTCTAAAGACGTGCCTCACCGTGCTCTTAGGGCTGACCCCGTTGCGGGCGGCAAAAGAGGCGAAGTCGTGCTCGCCGACCAGAGTAGAGCCGGCCTGGTTCATAGCTTTGACATCCAGCTCGCCCGGAACCAGGTAGCTAAAGCCCTCCACTATCGGGGAGCGGGTAGGACGGTTCAGGATATAGTAGCTGTATTCCCGGCTGATGGCTTCCCGCCGCACATTAAAGTCATTGTTCATTCTATAAGCCGCCTTGACGGCGATATCCTTGGGCAGGTAGTGGTTTAAGCCGCTAACAAAGCTATCCGTCGCCAGCTTTGAGCCCGTGCGGAAGCTGACCACCTGGCTACGAGCGTGGACGCCAGCATCGGTGCGGCTGGCGCTCATCACCCGCCGCCTCTCCCCGGTGAGCCTGCTCAGGGCTTTCTCCAGCTCCCCCTGGATAGAGGGCTGGCCGTCCTGCCACTGGAAGCCGTGGTAGCGGCTGCCGTCGTATTCCGTAACTAATAGAATCTTGGTGGTCTTGAGCAAGTTCATAAACCTCCCTACTCGACTAGCTCCAGCTGCACCATGGGTGCCCCGTCGCCCAGGCGGGGGCCGAGCTTGGTGATGCGGGTATAGCCGCCTGGGCGCTCGGCGTACCTTGGCGCTAAGACGGTGAACACCTTATCCGCCACCTTCTCATCAAGAATGAAAGCTAGCGCCCGTCGGCGGGCGGCGAGCTTACCATCTTTGCCCAGGGTAATCATTTTCTCCGCCAGGCTACGCACCTCCTTAGCCTTAGCCTCGGTGGTGGTAATCTTCTCATGGTTTAAAAGGTCGGTGACCAGGTTACGGTAGAGTGCCCGGCGGTGCGCCGAAGACCGCCCCAGTCTCCTCCCGGCTACATTATGTCTCATATAGTCTAGTTCTCCTCACTCCTCCTCTTTGACCACGGACGCCATGGAAAGCTCCAGCGACGCTAATCTCTCCTCCACCTCCTGCTTGGACTTCTGCCCGAAGTTATGCAGGGCCAACAGCCCCTTCTCGCCGCGGCTTATCAGCTCGCCCACGGTGGCGATACCGCCACGCCGCAGGCAGTTCATGGTGCGCACGGAGAGGTCGAGCTGCTCCACGGGCATATCGTATTTCTCCTCGCTGATGGAGGCGCGAATCATCTCCTTTTCCTCCTCCAGTCGGGAAACCTTGGCATAATCGATAAAGGGCGTCAGCTGCTCCACCAGAATCTCGGCGCCGCGGCTGATGGCGTCCACCGGGGTTATGGTGCCGTCCGTCCAGACCTCCAGGTCCAGTCGCTCACGCCGCATCTCCCGGCTGACGTGTACCGGCTCGACGTTGAAGTTGACCTTACGTACCGGGGTAAAGACGGCGTCAATGGGAATCGTCCCCACGGGCATATTTTCACCCGACTCCGCCTCCCGGTAGCCCTCGCCCAGCTCGACGTCAAGCTCCACCGAGAGCTTAGCCTCGGCCGAATCCAGCGTGGCCAGGTAAAGGTCGGGGTTGGCAACCTCGAAGTCGGTGGAGGCGGCGATGTCGGCGGCGGTAACCCGCCCCTCGCCCTCCGCCTCCAGCATCAGCTTGCCCGGCTGCTCGGAAAGGGACTTTAACCTCAGCGCCTTAATGTTGAGCAGAAACTCGGTGACGTCTTCCTTGACAAAGGGTATGGTCGAGAATTCGTGCTGAATCCCCTCGATTTTAACCCTGGTCACCGCCGCTCCGGGAAGGTAGCCCAGGAGCACGCGCCGCAGGGCATTGCCCAGGGTGACGCCGAAGCCCTTTTCCAACGGCTCGACGTGGAAACGGCCGAAGTTATCCTGGCTGTCCACACACTCTATATTGGCAATAGCCAAACGAGACAATTGCTACCTCCCTATCAGGTTACTTACCGTGAATAGTATTCAACTATGCTCTGCCCCTGGAACTTGGCCTCGACATCCTCAGGGGTGGGCATAGACAAGACCCGCCCCACCATATTCTCCCCGTCCAGACTCAACCAGTTGGGGATAACCTTGCTTTCAATAGTTGCCGCCATTTGCTGGTAATAACCGCTCTTGGTGCTGTTCTTCTTCCAGCCGATGACGTCGCCCTCCTTGACCAAAGAGGAAGGAATATCGTTCTTGCGCCCGTTAATGATAATATGCCCGTGCTGGACAATCTGGCGGGCCTGGGCGCGCGAATCGGCGAAACCGAGCCGATAGACGACGTTGTCCAAACGCCTTTCCAGCAGCATTAGCAGGTTTTCGCCGGTGATACCTATCTGCCGCTCCGCCTCCCCGAAGATACGGCGGAACTGCCTTTCCATGATGCCGTAGCTATAGCGGGCCTTCTGCTTCTCCCGCAGCTGCGCCCCCCGGTCGGAGAGCCGCCGCCGCCTAATGGGCTGCTGCCCCGGTGGCTTGGCGCGCCGCTCGAAGGCACACTTGGGGCTAAAGCAGCGGCTGCCCTTAAGCATTAATTTCTCGCCGCTGCGCCGACAGAGGCGACAAACCGCCGATGCGTATCTGGCCATCTAGACCCGCCTCCTCTTACGCGGCCGACATCCGTTATGCGGTATAGGCGTTACGTCCCTTATGCTGGTAACGTTAAGCCCCGAAGCCTGCAGGGAACGAATGGCCGCCTCGCGCCCGCTGCCCGGCCCCTTAACGTAGACCTCGACCTGGCGCAGGCCGTGCTCCATACCCTTACGCACCGCGTCGCGGGCGGCCAGCTGCGCCGCATAAGGGGTGCCCTTGCGCGAACCCTTAAAGCGCGCCGAACCCGAGCTGCCCCAGGCGATAACGTTGCCCTGGGGGTCGGTAAGGGTAACGATGGTATTATTAAAGCTGGACTGGATATAAGCCCTACCTGTCGGTACGGACTTCTTCTCCCGCCTTCTGGCTTTGCTGCGTTTCTTCTGTGCCATATTAACTCCCCTTTATAACCTCAATTACTTCTTGGTCATGCCGCGCCGCTGCCCCCGGCCGGCAACGGTCTTGCGGGCACCGCGCTTGGCGCGGGCATTAGTGCGGGTGCGCTGCCCCCTCACCGGCAGCCCGTGGCGGTGCCGGGTGCCCCGGTAGCTGCCGATTTCGATGAGGCGCTTTACATTGAGGTCAACCTCTTTCCTCAATTCACCCTCAACATTATGCTCTTTGTCAATAATCTCACGCAGGCGATTGACCTCTTCCTCGGCCAGGTCACTCACCTTTGTATAGGGGTCGACCTTGGCCTGGGCCAGAATCTTATGGCTCAAAGAAGAACCAATGCCATAGATATATTGCAGTGAGAACAAGACCTGTTTGTTTTTCGGTATATCAACTCCGGCGATACGTGCCATTTACCAGCCTCCTTAAGGCAGGGCTTAGCCCTGCCTCTGCCTATGCTTGGGGTTGGAACAGATAACCCTGACCACCCCCCGCCGCTTCACTATCTTGCACTTTTCACATATCTTTCTGACTGAAGCTCTTACTTTCATAATCTATTCCCCGCACTACTTAAAGCGATAGGTAATCCGACCCCGGCTCAGGTCGTAGGGGGAAAGCTCCACCAGGACCTTATCCCCGGGCAGGATTCTGATGTAATGCAATCTTATTTTGCCCGAGATGTGGGCCAGAATTTTGTGGCCGTCAGGCAGCTCGACCCGGAACATGGCGTTAGGTAAGGGCTCAACTACCGTACCTTCGACCTCAATGGCCTCCTTCTTAGGCATAAACTCCTTTTCTGACGGTAAGCACCTCGGCTTCCTCAGCAATAGCAATAGTATGTTCAAAGTGGGCGGAAAGGCTGCCGTCGGCGGTCAGCACCGTCCATTGGTCGCCGCCGAGCCGGGTACGCCAGTCGCCCGCATTTATCATCGGCTCCAGGGCAATGGTCATGCCCTTCTTTAATACCACCCCCGTCCCCGCCTCCCCGAAGTTAGGTATCTGCGGCTCTTCGTGCAGGTCGCGCCCGATACCGTGCCCGGTATACTCGCGCACCACCGAAAAGCCCCTCCCCTCGGCATAGCCCTGAATCGCCGCCGAAACATCGCCCAGCCTGGCTCCGGCACGGGCGGCGGCAATGCCCGCCTCCAACGCTCCTTTGGTCGTCTCCATAAGCTCCTTAGTCTTCGCGTCTATTTCCCCCACCCCCACGGTAACGGCGCTGTCGCCGTGAAAACCGTTGTAGATAGCGCCGAAGTCCAGGGATACTATATCACCTTCTCGCAAAGCGCGCTCGCCGGGTATGCCATGCACCACCTCGTCATTGACCGAGACGCACAAGTTGGCCGGGAAGCCCCGATATCCCTTAAAGGAGGGTTTAGCCCCCAGCTTCTCCACCTCTTCGGCGGCAATTATATCCAGTTCTTTTGTCTTCATACCCGGTCTCACCCTTCGGCTCAAGGTGTCCAGCACCGCGCCGACAATCCTCCCCGACTTTCGCATCAGAGCAATCTCTCGCTCCGATTTAATAATTATGCTCATCTAACTATAAACGTTCTCCCCAAGGGCGGCAACTATTCTATTCCCTACCGCCTCCACACCACCCTCACCGGCCACCTCAAGTAGCTTGCCCGCCCGGCGGTAATAGTCGATAAGCGGAGCGGTCTCACCCGAGTAGACCTCAAGCCGCTTCTTGATGCTCTCCTCGCTATCGTCGGGGCGCTGGTAGAGCTCGCCGCCGCATACATCGCACCGCCCCGGTACCTTAGGAGGGGAATCGGTGATATGGCACGGCGTCTGGCACTGTCGGCAGACCCGACGCCCGCTTAAGCGTTTTAACACCTCCACCTCCGATACCTTAATGTAAACCACCTTATCTATGGCCTTACCCTGACGGGCTAAAGCCTTGTCCAGAGCCTCCGCCTGCTTCAGATTGCGGGGAAAGCCGTCAAGTACCGCCCCTCCCCCGCTATCCGGAGCCGAAAGCCGCTCCAGAACCATATCTATCGTTATCTGGTCGGGAACCAGCACCCCCTTCTCCATATAGGACTTCGCCGCTAGGCCCAGCTCGGTCCCCCGCTCCAGCGCCTGCCGGAACAGGTCGCCGGTAGCGATATGCGCTAATTTTAACTTCCGCGCCACACTGGCGGCTTGTGTTCCCTTGCCCGCGCCCGGGGCTCCCAGAAAGACAATATACACCATTCTCCCTACTTAATGAAGCCCTCGTAGCGCCGCATCACCAGCTGCGCCTCCATCTGCTTCATGGTATCCAAAACCACGCCGACGACGATAAGCAAACCCATACTGGATAGCTGTATCACCTGGACGTCGGTGACCTCGCGGGCGACAAAGGGTACCACGGCCACTATGGCCAGGAACAAAGCCCCGGCCCAGGTGATACGCTTTATCACCCCGTCCAGATACTCCTTAGTATGCAGCCCCGGTCTAATCCCGGGGATAAATCCCCCCTGCCGCTGCAGGGTATTGGGCAGGTCCTGCTGCTCGAAGATGACCATGGTGTAGAAGAAGGCGAAGCCGACGGTGAGCAGGAAATAAAGCCCCCAGTAGAACAAGCCCAGCGGCAGCGCCGCATTGGGGTTAAACAGGTCGACGATCCAGTTGGCGAAGTTAGGGTCAGCCCCCGTCGGAGCGGCAAAGTAGCTGGCCACCACGCCGGGGAAGATAACCAGCGACATGGCGAAGATAAGGGGTATCATGCCCGCCGTGTTTACCCGCAAAGGTATATGGGTCGAGCCCGCCTGCCGGTACATACGCCCGCCGCGAAATACGCTCCGCGAATACTGGACGGGGACGCGGCGGTGGGCTTCGATAAAATAGACGATGAAGATGGTGGTGGCTAGGGCAATAAGAATATAGATGAACAGGCCGCCGAAGTTTTCCTTAGCCAGGAAGCCACTCTGTATCATCTCAGGCAAGCCGGCGACAATGCCGGCAAAAATGATTATGGATATCCCATTGCCGATGCCGTGTTCGGTGATACGCTCGCCTAACCAGACCAGGAACATGGTGCCGGCTATCATCGACATCACCATGGCTATCATGGGCAGGACGGCGGCGGCACCGACAACGCCTTCGTGCTGCAGGTAGACCAGCTGCCCGTAGCCGGAAAGACCGGCCAGGGGAACGGTCAGCCAGTGGGTAATACGGTTAATCCGGTCTCGGCCCGCCTCCCCTTCCTGAGAAATCTCTCTCAGCTTGGGGATGATGGGCACCAGCAGCGTCATAATAATGGACGCCGTGATATAGGGGTAAACCCCCATCGCCGCCACGCTTAAGCGCCTCATGGCGCCGCCGCTGAACATATCGAGCATGCCCAGCAAGGCATTCTGGTCGAAGAGATTGCGCAGGGCTTCGAGGTCTACCCCGGGCAGAGGCACGTGGGCGATAAAGCGGAAGATTATCAGGATACCGATGGTAATCAGAATCCGCCGCCTCAAATCGGGCAGACTGAAGGCGTCAAGCATGGCCTGCAGCAGTCTTGGTCGACTAGTTGGCTTCTGGGCCACTGCCCACCTCCTCGGCTTTACCGCCGGCGGCTTCTATCTTGGCTTTAGCCGCCGCCGAAAACTTGTTGGCCTTCACCGTCAGGGCGTTTTTAAGCTCGCCGCCAGCCAGAATCTTAACCGGGTTCTTCAATGACTTGATTATACCCGCTTCGACTAGCTTCTCCGGCGTTACCTCGCTGCCCGGCTCGAAGACGCTGAGCTTGTCCAGCCTGACCAGGCTATAGACCGTCTTGAAGGGGTTGGTGAAGCCGCGCTTGCGCGGCAGGCGCTTGATTAGGGGCAACTGCCCCCCCTCAAAGCCAGGGCGCATCCTGTAGCCGGCGCGGGATTTCTGTCCCTTAGAGCCCCGCCCCGAATAGGTGCCGTAGCCGCTACCGTCTCCCCGGCCCACCCTCTTGCGGTCTTTTTTGGAGCCGGGGGCGGGGGTAAGCTTTTCCTGTAACATCAGCTTGCTACCTCCACCCTGACCAGGTGTCTCACTTTATCGAGCATACCACGGACTGAGGAGTTGTCGTTATGCAAAACGGTTTTATTTAAGCGGTTAAGCCCCAGGGCCCTCAGTGTTTTCTTCTGGTCCTGGGCATAGCCGATGCCGCTCTTAATTAATGTTACCCGCAATTTAGCCACCGACAACCTCCCCTTCTTCCTCCTTGTTCTCAACGCCGGCCTGCCGCCGCGCTATTTCCTCTTCGGGAATCTTAAGCCGGCTCAGGGCAACCATGGTTGCCTTGGCCGTATTAATGCGGTTGGAACTGCCCAGCGACTTGGCCAGAATATCCTTGATGCCGGCCGCCTCCACCACCGCCCGGATGCTGCCCCCGGCAATAATACCCGTGCCCGGAGCGGCCGGTTTGAGCAGGACCTTGGCGGCGCTGAACTTGACCGTTATCTTATAAGGAATAGTGGTGCCGCTCAAGGGCACCTTGAGCAGGTTCTTGCGGGCGATAGCGTTCGCCTTGTTGATGGCTTCGGGCACGGTGTTAGCCTTGCCCACGCCGATGCCCACGACGCCGTTACCGTCGCCGGTCACCGCCAGGGCGCTGAAGCTGAGGCGCTTGCCCCCCTTCACCACCTTGGTCACACGGTTGATGTAGACCAGCTTATCGGTCAGCGTCAATTCTGTCGGGTCTATCCTGCTTATGGGTCCTTTCACTTCTCTAAAACTACCCCCTAAAACTTGAGCCCGGCCTCACGGGCCGCCTCAGCCAGGGCTTTAACCCGGCCGTGGTATTTATAGCCGCCGCGGTCGAAAACGACCTGCTTTATTCCCTTATCCAGGGCACGCTTAGCCACTAAACTACCGACCAGCGCGGCCCTAGCCGACTTGGCCTTGCCGTTGACGCTGGCTTTTATATCCTGGTCCAGCGTCGAAGCCGTCACCAGCGTATGCCCCCTCTCGTCATCGATAACCTGGGCGTAGATATGGTTCAGGCTGCGAAAAACGCAGAGGCGGGGGCTGCCGGCGGTACCGCTAAGCTTGGCCCTGACCCGGGCGTGCCTTCCTTTACGTGCCGCTCTTACTCCGCTTTTAGCCATTACACCTTCTGTCCTATAGCCTTACCGGCCTTGCCCGCCTTAAGGTGGACAATCTCGCCGGCATATCTAATGCCCTTACCCTTATAGGGGTCGGGCGGGCGGATGGCGCGAATCTCGGCGGCCATCTCGCCGACTACTTCTTTATCGATGCCACTGACCTTGATGTGATTGCCCCCCTCCACGTCCAGCGTCAGGCCGGGCAAGGGGGTCACCTCCACCGGGTGGGAATAGCCGATACGCAGCGTCAGCTTATCCCCCGTCTTTTCCGCCCGGTAGCCCACCCCGACGATGTCGAGGTGCTTCTCAAAGCCAGTGGTCACCCCCTGCACCATGTTAGCCAGCAGGCTGCGCGTCAGCCCGTGCAGGGAACGGTGCTCCTTGCTGTCGCTGGGTCTGGATACCGTGAGCACATTATTGGCCAGCTTAATCTTCATATCGGGGTTAAAGCGGCGGCTAAGCTCCCCCTTGGGGCCGCTCACCTTGACCATGTCTTTGCCGATGTCAACCTTGACCCCATCGGGCACATCTATCGGCATCAGCCCTACTCTAGACATTGATATCACCCCTGTTTTTTACCATACGTGGCATAGCAGTTCACCGCCAATTCCTTTACGCCAGGCTTGCTGTCCGGTCATTACGCCCTGGGAGGTAGAGATAATGGCGATGCCCAGACCGCCGTGAACGCGGGCAATCTCGTCCCGCCCCACATAAACCCGGAGTCCCGGCTTGCTCACCCGCTCCAGTCCGGAAAGGATGGGCTCATTCTTATCATCGTACTTGAGTTGTATTCGTATTGCCCGTTGCGGCTTGCTCTTCAACACCTCGTAGTCGGCAATAAAGCCCTCCTTTTTGAGGATGCGGGCGATAGCCAGCTTCATTCTCGAAGTCGGCATTACCACGGAATCGTGCCGCGCCATAATGGCGTTGCGCAACCTGGTCAACATATCGGCTATTGGGTCAGAGATAGTCATATCCGCTTCACCAGCTTGATTTTCTCACTCCGGGAATCTGCCCGGCCAGAGCTAACTTCCTGAAACAAATTCGGCACAAGCCAAACTTGCGAATATAGGCCCTGGGTCGCCCGCAGAGCAGACATCGGTTACGCTGCTGCACCTTGTATTTGGGCTCTCGCTTTGATTTTTCGACCTTTGACTTCTTGGCCATTATTACTCCGTTTTAGTCCCGGACAAAGGGCATGCCCAACAACTCCAGCAGCTGCCTGCCTTCGTCGTCGCTCTTAGCCGTGGTGCTGATAGACACCTCCAGCCCCCGTACCTTTTCTATTTTGTCGTAATCCATTTCGGGGAAGACGACCTGCTCTTTTATTCCCAGGGTATAGTTGCCCCTCCCGTCGAAGGAATCGCGGGAAACCCCGTGAAACTCGCGTATTCGGGGCAGTGCGATATTTACCAGCTTATCGAAAAAGTGATACATGCGCTCACCGCGCAGCGTCACCTTCATGCCGATGGTCATCCCCTCCCTCAGCCTGAAGGCGGCGATGGACTTCTTGGAGCGGGTGGTAATCGGGTGCTGCCCGCTAATGGCGGCAATATCCTTCTCCGCCGACTCCAGCGCCTTGGCGTCGGAAATCGCCTCGCCCAGGCCGATATTAAGCACTACCTTCTCCAGGCGCGGCACCTGCATCACGTTTTTATAGCCGTAACTCTTCATCAGCTCGGGCACGACCTCGGTCTTATACTTTTCTTTAAGCGCTGACATCTAATCAACCACCTCCCCACAGGAGCGGCAGAAGCGGACCTTGCGGCCATCAGCCAGAAAGCGCGACCCGACCCGGGCCGGCTTGTTGCACTTAGTGCATATCAGCATGACGTTCGAGACATGGATGGGCGCCTCGCGCTCAATTATACCCGCCTGCCTGACGGCCCCCTGGGCGCGGCTATGCTTTTTGACGAAGTTGATACCTTCCACCAGCAGCCGTTCCTTTTTGGGGTAGGCAAAGCGCACTCGGCCCCTTTTCCCCCGGTCCTTACCGGCGATAACCAGCACGGTATCGTTCTTTCTGATATCCATATTACAGTACTTCGGGCGCCAGCGAGATGATCTTGGTGAAATCCTTATCTCTCAGCTCCCTGGCAACCGGCCCGAATATCCTCGTCCCTTTCGGGTTATTCTTATCGGTTAAAATGACGGCGGCGTTCTCGTCGAACCTGACGTAAGAGCCGTCAGACCGCCGACAGGGCTGGGCACAGCGAACAATCACCGCCCTGACCACCTCCCCCTTCCTGACCACCCCTCTCGGCGTCGCCTTCTTCACCGAAGCCACGATAACATCGCCCACGCGGGCGTATTTCCGCCTGGTGCCGCCCAGGACGTTGATGCACATTATCTCCTTGGCGCCGGTGTTATCGGCCGCTTTCATTCTAGTATAGGCTTGAATCATAATAATCTATTCCGAGTCCTCGGTTTCTTCCTTCTCTTCCTCTTTAGGTTCTTCCTTGGTCTCCGCCTTGGCTTTGGTTTCTGCCTCGGCTTCGGCCTTTATCTCTTCCTTGGCCTCTTCTTTTGGTTCCTCGGCTTCGACCTCGGCTATCGCTTCCTTAGCCTTTTTCTCCGGTATAACCTTCTCCAGGTCTTCCTGGGTTATCTCCTCAGGCGAAATCTCGACGACTTCGCCCTTGGTAACTATCTCAGCCACCCGCCATCGCTTCTCCCGGGAGAGGGGTCGGGTCTCAATGATTCTGACCTTATCCCCTATCTGGCACTCGTTCTTCTCGTCATGAGCCTTATACCTGACCACCCGCCTGATTATCTTTTTATATAACGGGTGTCGCTTGGGGCCGGATACCTCCACCACTACGGTTTTATCCATTTTGTCGCTCACCACCAGCCCCAGCCTGACTTTACGCTTGCTCTCTTCAGCCATTACCTTATCCCCAGCTCTCTTTCCCTGATTACGGTTTTGATTCTAGCAATCTGCTTTCGGGCCCGGGAAAGCTCGCGGTGGTTCACCAGCTGCTTGGTCTCCAGGCGAAAACGGAGGTTAAACAGCTCCTGATGAGCGTCCTCCAGCTGCTTGGCTAATTCCCCGTCACCCAGAGCCCGAATCTCATCAAGTTTCACCCGGCATCACCCCCCGCATCGCTCACGGCGCCGGTGTCTCTGGCTACAAACCTGGTGCTTATGGGCAGCTTGTGCGCCGCCAGGCGCATGGCTCCCTTGGCCACATCCTCGCTGACGCCCCCCATCTCAAAGAGCATCCGCCCCGGTTTAACCACCGCCACCCAGTGGTCGGGAGCACCCTTGCCCCCACCCATCCGGGTCTCGGCGGGCTTCTTGGTCACCGGTTTGTCGGGATAGACGCGCACCCAGACGTTACCGCCGCGGCGGATGTAGCGGGTAATCGCCCGCCTGGCGGCCTCAATCTGCCGGCTGGTAATCCAGGCCGATTCTTGCGCCTGCAGACCGAAATCGCCGAAGTCAACGCTATTGCCCGCCTGGGCGGTGCCCCGGCGGTGTCCCTTATGACTCTTGCGGTACTTCACCCTCTTGGGCTGTAGCATCTTTTCCCTCTTTATCCTTAGCTACCGGGGCTTTCTTCCCGGTGGTCTTCTTAGCTTTAGTTTTGGTCGTTTTCTTCTCCGCCTTGGGGGCCTCCTCCGCTGTCTCCTCAGCCTTCTTCTTCGGCTTGGCGGCTTTCTTGGCCGGTTTCTTAGCTTTCGCTTTTGGCTTTTCTTCGGCGACCGCTTTTGCCTTCGCCTTCTTTGGCTTCCCTTCAGCAACCGCCTCCGGTTTAGCTTCCGCTTTTTCCTCAGCGACCGCCTCTACCTTCGCCTCTGGCTTTTCTTCGGCGACCGCTTTTGCCTTCGCCTTCTTTGGCTTCTCTTCAGCCACCGCCTCCGGTTTAGCTTCCGCTTTTTCCTCAGCGGCGGCTTCCACCTTTGCCTCTGGCTTTTCTTCGGCGACGGCTTCCGCCTTCGCTTTCGGTTTTTCTTCGGCGACCGCCTCCGCCTTTTTCTTCCTGGGCGGTGCTGCCGGGGGCTTTACCGCCTCTTCAGCGGCTTCGGGGGCTTCTTCAGCCTCGGGGCGGGTGGTTTCGGGGAGAATATCGCCCCGATAGACCCAGACCTTGACCCCGATGCGCCCCAGCGTGGTGCGCGCCTCGGTAAACCCGTAATCGATGTCGGCCCGCAGCGTATGCAGGGGCACCTGCCCCTGGTGCATAACCTCGCGGCGGGCTATCTCGGCACCACCCAGCCGGCCCGAGCAGCTGATTCTCATCCCCTTGGCTCCGGCCTGCATGGTGCGGAACATGGCCTGCTTCATCGCCCGGCGGAAAGCCACCCGGTGCTCGATTTGTTCGGCCACCGCCTTGGCTATCAGGTAGGCATCCAGCTCGGGCTGCTGGACCTCCAGGATGCTCAGCTGAATCCTCTTGCCGATAAGCTCTTCAAGCTGCGCCCTCATCTCATCGACCCTTTGCCCCCCACGCCCGATGACGACGCCGGGGCGGGCGGTATGGATGGTTATAGCCACCTTATTCGCCTGGCGCTCGATTTCCACCAGTGAAATACCAGCCTCGGCATATCCGGCGGCGATGGTCTTCCGCAGCTGGAGGTCTTCCTGCAAAAAGTCTAGGTAGCTTCTCTCGGCAAACCACTTAGCCTGCCAGCTGCGCACAACCCCTAGCCTGAAACCAAACGGGTGAACCTTACGACCCAATTACTCTGCCTCCTCAGAAACGACGACGGTGATATGGCTGGAACGCTTGAGAATACGGTTGGCTCGCCCCCGTGCCCGGGCGCGAAACCTCTTTAGCGTCCTGGCCTCACCGGTAAAGATGTTGACAATCCTCAAATCGGCCGGCTCCATCTGAAAGTTATTCTCGGCGTTAGCCGCCGCCGATTTCACCACCTTGGCCACCACGCGGGCGGTGGGGGTGGGCGTGAACTGGAGCAGGGTCAGTGCCTCGTCCACCTTCTTGCCCCGCACCATATCCACCAGCGGGCGCACCTTGCGCGGCGATATACCGGTATCTTTAGCTACGGCTCTCACTTCCATTTATACTCTAAGGCCTCTTCCTTACCTGGGTCACCTTTTCCCCCCTGGAGCCATGGCCCCGGAAGGTTCGGGATATGGCGAACTCGCCTAATTTATGCCCCACCATATTCTCGGTGATGAAGATAGGCACGTGCCGCCGCCCGTCGTGGACGCCGATGGTAAGACCTACCATCTGGGGCATAACGGTAGACCAGCGCGACCAGGTCTTTATCACCGCCTTCTCCCCGGAGCGGTTAAGCGCCTCCACCTTCTTGAGCAGCTTGGCGTCAATCGCCGGACCCTTTTTGGTTGACCTTGACATTACTTCCCCCTACGCTTGACAATCATCCTGTCGGAAGCCTTAGCCTGGCGCGTTCTATAGCCCAGAGCCGGCTTACCCCAGGGTGTCTTCGGTCCGGGCAGGCCTATCGGGGCTCTACCCTCCCCACCCCCGTGGGGGTGGTCGCGGGGATTCATGGCCGCCCCCCGCACCGTAGGCCGCCAGCCCAACCAGCGCTTGCGGCCCGCCTTGCCCAGATTAACACTGCGATGGTCGATATTACCCACCTGGCCGATAGTGGCCAGACAATCAATGCTGATACGCCGCACCTCACCCGAGGGCAGGCGCACCAGGGCGTAATTTCCTTCTTTAGCCATCAGCTGGGCGGCGACTCCAGCACTGCGCACCAGCTGGCCCCCCTTCCCCACCTCCATCTCGATGTTATGTATCATGGTGCCCGTGGGGATTTGCTTCAAGGGCAGGGCGTTGCCCGGTTTGACTTCGGCATCGGGACCCGACTTTATGCTGTCGTCCACCTTAAGCTCGTTGGGGGCGAGTATATAGCGCTTGTCCCCATCGGCATAGTGGATGAGAGCGATACGAGCCGAGCGGTTGGGGTCGTATTCTATGGCGGCCACGCGGCCCGGCACGCCCGGCTTATCGCGCTTAAAGTCCAGTACGCGCAGCCGTCGCTTGGCACCGCCGCCGCGGTGACGCACCGTTATCTTTCCCTGATTACTTCGTCCCGCCTTCCTCTTCTTGGGGGCAAGCAGAGACTTCTCCGGCTTAGCCTTGGTTATTTCCTCAAAGCTGGAGCCGGTCATACCCCGCCTTCCGGGAGATGTGGGACGATATTGCTTTAGTGGCACCTAGACCCCCTCAAAAAGCTCTATTTTATCGCCGGGTTTCAATGTGACCACCGCCTTCCTCCAGGACGGCGTGGTCACTATTCTGCCCCGCATCATCCGCCTCCGCCCCGGCACCGTCATCACGTTGACCCGGGTGACGTCGACCTTAAAACTTTTTTCCACGGCCAGTTTAATCTGGTCTTTATTAGCCCCGGCGGCGACCTCGAAGGCATATTTGCCCTGAGGCGCCTGGATGGTAGTATTCTTCTCCGTTACCAGGGGACGGCGCAATACCTTAGACAGATGCATGGCTGCCCCCCCAGAGCCTCTCGGCGCGACGCACCGCCGACTCCGTCATCAGTAGCATTTTATAGGATAGAATGTCAGCCACGCTGATTATGTGGGCGGGCAGTGTCTTAACCCCCGCCAGGTTGCGGGCCGACTTTATTAGATTTTCTTCGGGCATATCGGTAACGAGCAGGGCTGAGGAGTTGACTCCCAGCGCCGCCAGCACCCCGGCCATCTCCTTGGTCTTGGGCTGGTCGAGTTTAAGCTCTTCCAAGACCTTAAGCTCTTTATCTCTGGCTTTAGCCGAGAGCACGCACCTTATCGCCAGCTGGCGCATCTTCTTGGGCATATCCTGGCGGTAGTCCCTGGGCTTAGGCCCAAAGGTAACCCCGCCCCCCTGCCTTGTCGGCGACTTCTTGCTGCCCGCCCGCGCCTGGCCGGTGTGCTTTTGGCGAAAGAGCTTGACCGTGCTGCCGGCGACCTCGCCGCGGGTCTTGGTGCTGGCCGTGCCCTGCCGGGCGTTCGCCCGCTGCCTGACCAGCGCCTGATGCACCACTGCCTCGTTAAAGGGCACGGCGAAGACGCTATCGCTCAGCTCAATATTCCTCACCACCTCGCCGGTGAGGCTGTAAACCGGAACTTCCACTGTCTCTATTTCTTCCCCTCCCGTTTCTCGATGAGCACCAGCCCGTTTTTGGCGCCGGGGACAGCCCCCTTGACCAGCAACAGGTTGCGCTCCGGGTCGGCTTTATATACCTTGAGGTGACGGACGGTCACCCGCTCGGTACCCATATGCCCCGCCATGCGCTTCCCCTTAAGCACCCTACCCGGCGAGGTCGTCGCCCCGATAGAGCCGGGGGCGCGGTGGCGGTCCGACTGCCCATGGGTCTTGGGGCCGCCGGCAAAGCCGTGCCGCTTTACCACGCCGGCAAAACCCTTGCCCTTGGAGACGCCGGTAATATCAACCAGGTCGCCCTCCTTGAACAGCCCCACGTCAACCTTATCCCCAACCTTAATCTTTTCGGTGTCAGCCACTCTGAACTCCCGAAGGTATTGGAACTGCCCCAGCTTCTTGAGGTGCCCCTTGCGGGGGGAGTTGAGCCGTTTCGCCTCGCCGAAGCCAAGCTGGGCAGCCTTATAGCCTTCTTTGTCATCCGTTTTAAGCTGGGTCACCACGCAGGGCCCCGCCTCGATAGCAGTCACCGCTTCGGCCTCGCCCGATTCGGCGAAGACCTGCCCCATGCCCAGTTTTCGACCAATAATACCTGTAACCATAACCTTAGCTCTTAATGTCTATCTCCACACCGGCGGGCAGATTCAGGCTGCTCAGGGCGTCGATAGTCTTTGATGTCATCTCCACGATGTCGATTAGCCTTTTGTGCGTCCGTATCTCGAACTGCTCCTGCGAGTCCTTGTCGATAAAGGGGGAG